>Ga0207684_10004188_pt1 | contig 13695 bp, 5 predicted proteins | sample KBSK5501metaG_FD_184342 | JGI IMG/M metagenome (GOLD analysis project Ga0207684, IMG submission 184342) | Corn, switchgrass and miscanthus rhizosphere microbial communities from Kellogg Biological Station, Michigan, USA - KBS K5-50-1 metaG... | ecosystem: Host-associated > Plants > Roots >...
CATTGGGCGGGCGCACCCTCGACACCTGAGAACACCTGGTTCCAGACGCCGTTGGTCCAGCCGTCGAGCGTGCTGTTCCTGACCAGCCACTGTTGCTGCGAGCCATTGACGATCGTGCTGCCAGTGAACGCTGAATCGGCGATGAAGCCGCCACTCGCGAACGACGGACCGGTGCAATAGTCCATCAGGGTGGCGAACCCGTTGACGTGGACCCGACGCATCGGTGCCGCCTGCGACACTGCCCAGAATTCGCCATTATAGCAGCCGAAGTTCGGCGTGTTTACGTTGATGGTCAGGTTGGACAACGACCGCCAGAAGTTGTCGAGCGCGATGCAATTGTTCGGGCCGAAACACTGGTTGTGGACGTAGATGGACCCATTGATGACGACGTCGTTCGGGGAGAGGCCGAGGCCCGCTACAGTGGTATAGTAGCCGACCTGAAAGTTGAGGGGCGCGGTACTGGATCCATATGTGCCAGGCTCGAACAGCAACGCGTAGCGCTGAGCTCCAAACTGGTTAGAGACCTGTTGGTTTGCTATCGCGTCGACCGTCGCCTGGATCTCGCTTTGTGGCATGCCGGGATTGAAGATGTAGACGTTCGAGCCGAAGCTGGGTTGGCTGGAAGACGCTGACGGAGCTGCCTGCGCGGCGAATGGCTTTCTTAGCGCCGCGGGCACGAAGACCGCCGCAATGAGCGCCAACGCGACGAGCGTCAACAGTGCGTAGCGGCGCACTGGCGTGCGCAAAAAGGCGAAAATCATGAGTTCCTCCTCGAACCCCAGCAAAACCTCCCCGATACCAACAACCCAACGGATACCAGGGAGAGCCGCGTATCTCCATGCGGAACCGCGTGTGCGAGACTCCATCCGGCCAACCACAGGTGAGGCGGTTTGCCAGACTCCCAGAGATGGCGATCTCTGTTTGGCCCCGCGAGAACCGGCAAGTCGCAGCAGTCGAAGGTGTTGAGCGGGGTATGCGCCTCCTTTCCAGATGAGGAAACAGGCGATGGTGGAGGGTGCAACCCGGTCAAGAGATGGCTACTGGCGATAGCGTGGACTCCACGCCAAGACGACCACCATACCATTGAAATTAACGCTGCAGCGGATTACCCGTAACGTATGCTGCTGCCCGAAAACGCGACGGTGTGTTGCTCTCTTCGCCTGAGTCCTGGTCGTGTGTAGATGTGCCGTGGCCACCGGTGGAGGTGGGTGGTGGACCGGCGGTGGCTTTGTTCGCGACAGAACAGAGAAATGCAGGATGTGGGGATACACTCCCTTCTTGAGGCACGATCCTGCATGCGGTCGACGCGCCGCCGGGCAAGCAGAAGGAGATGATGCGATGAGTGCGACTGGTCTGGAGGTGTTCGATACGACGCTGCAGAAAACCAACAGCTGGCTCCACGACCTGATGCAGGCGCTGGGCTGGGCCGACAGGCACAAGGCGTATACGGCCTTGAGAGCTACCTTGCATGCGCTGCGTGACCGGCTCTCAGTGGAGGAGGTGGCGCAGCTTGGCGCGCAGCTCCCGATGCTCATCCGTGGCTTCTACTACGAAGGGTGGGATCCGACGGGCAAGCCGCTGCGCATACGCCAGAAAGAGCAGTTCCTGGCCCGCATCGAGCTGGAGCTGCGAGGCGATGAGCGCTTTGATGACCGTGTCCCTATCGAGCGCATTGTGCAGGCAGTCTTCACGCTGCTGGCGCAGCGGGTCAGCGCCGGAGAGATCGAGAACGTCAAGCATGTGATGCCGACCGATATACGGGAGCTGTGGCCATAACCTGGGCAGACCTGGCGGACCTGGCAGACCTGGCGGACCTGGCAGACCTGGCGGACCTGGCAGACCTGGGCAGGCACGAGGTCAAAGCCCACGCTGCCAGGCCCACCGCTCCAAGCGTCTATTCGTGCTCGCCGCGAATCCGTACGATTGCTCGCTGCGCACCTCGCCGCGTCCGCCCGTCGCTCGGATAGAGCGATCCGATGCGGCAATGAGGGGCCAGGCTTTGCCACAATTGCCACAAGCGGCACACACTGCGGGCGCGCAGTGCACGCTGTGGCTGCCGCTGATGGTCCTCTCCTATCGGTCGCGCCCCACGCGGCCATTACGTCAAATGACCTCGCGCTACCGGTGGGTACTCTGCTTGGGCATACCCTGCTGGCTGCCATACTCCACCTGGACCAGGCCATAGCGCTGGAAGTAGCCTTCCGCTCACGCGGAGCTGTCGAGGAACGACCAAACGAAGTAGCCGCGCAGGCTGGCGCCACGCTCGGAGGCTTCAAACGCGGCGCGAAAGAGTGGATCGAGGAAGAGCTGGCTCATGCTGCCGTCTGCGGTCATTGCGCAGCGCGGCAGCGACATCGGCGGGAGCAGCCGACGCGGGTAGCCCACCAAACGCCTGCCGTCTTATCAGCGGATGTTTGATGGACCTTCCATTCTGGGGCCGGCAGTATCAACCATGCGCTGCTGCATGGCTTTTACGACGAGCTCGGTGCGGGTCTTTGCCCAAAGCTTGCTATAGAGATGCTGGAGATGATACTTCACCGTCGCCGTCGAGATCGTGAGCCGCTCCGCGATCTGTTGGTTGCGCAGCCCATCCGCCAGGAGAGACAGCACCTCTCTCTCACGCACGGTCAGATTTTTGGGCAGCGCGGATTGCCCATTCCCATTCGAAGCTCCGCTCGCTACGCTGCGTATCAACGCCTGAGTCGTTTCCGGCGAGAGAGTCATTTGGCCCTGATGTGTGGCGCGGATGGAGGCAATGAGCTCATCCAGCTCGACGTTTTTGAGCAGGTAGCCAGTCGCCCCCGCGTGCAACGCCTTTTCTACCCACGAGTCGTCGGGGAAGGACGTCAGCGCGAGCACGCGAATCTCAGGGTCGCGTTGGCGCAATTCCTGGATGGCGCTGATACCGTCCAATACGGGCAGCTTCAGGTCCATGATGACGACGTCTGGCCGCACCTCTTCGCACACACGCAGCGCCTCTTGCCCATCCGCCGCCTCGCCCACCAGCTCGATGTCATCGGTCGCCAACAACGCGGCGGTGATACCCATGCGCATGGCGTGGTGATCGTCAACCACCACTACCCGCGTACGTTCGCGCTCACCTTCTCGCTCACCTTCTCGCTCGACCATCGAATGCCTCCTCAGTTCTCTCTGCCCCTCCGCCACCGGCTGGGTCACCCTCCCGATTCGTCCCCGCTCGCCATACCACGACGACGCGTGTCCCGTGCCCGCTGCGGCTGCGAATGCGCAAGATGGCGCCGATCTCACGCGCCCGCTCCCGCATCATGCCGAGCCCGAAGTGCCCGACTGGAACGGCGCCCGGTGCGAACCCTCGCCCATCATCCCTGATGTCGAGCTGGATCAGCTCGCCGCCTCGCCGTCCAGCCAGGCGCACTGTGATGTGGCTCGCGGCAGCATGCTTCGTCGCGTTCGTCAGCGCCTCCTGGGCAATGCGATAGAGAACAAACTTCACCTCGGTCGGGATTGGCGGCTCTTCGCCCGTGACCAGTACTGCGATCGGTACCTCGGTGCGAGACATCATGGCATCGCCCAACTGGCGCAACAGATCGGCGAGCGCTTTCTGTTCCAGCACAGCCGGGCGCATCTCAAGCAGCAGGGCTCGCAACCCCGCCAGTGCACTGCGTGTGAGCTGATCCAGATTATGCAAGCAGCGTTCGGCCTCGGCCCTGTGTTGTTCCCAGAGCCGTGGGATAGCCTGCGCCAAAAGACTGGTGGAATAGATATCCTGCGTCACGTTATCATGCAGCTCCCGCGCAATCCGATTCCGCTCCGCCGCACGCGCTACCTCTCCGCGCGCACTGGCGAGCGCGAGGTGGGTGCGCACGCGGGCGAGCAGCTCACGCGCCGCGAAGGGTTTTGTCAGATAGTCGTCTGCCCCGGCATCGAGGCCCTCGACTGTCGCCTCTTCGCCTGCGCGCGCCGAAAGCATCAGCACCGGGATCACGCGCGTAGCGGGATCAGCACGCAGCGCGCGCAGCAACGCAACGCCGTCCAGTCCTGGCATCATCACATCTGCCACAATCAGGTCCGGCGGCCGGGCGAGGGCCGCTGCCAGCGCGGCTGCCCCGTCGGCCACCGCCTCGACCTCCCAGCGCTCACCCAAAATGTGGGTCAAATACGCTCGCATGTCGGCGTTGTCGTCGGCTACTAGGATATGTGCGTATTCAGTGCGCCCCTGTGTTGATGCCCAGGGGGCGTCGTGACGCGTGGCGTCATCGCGGCGCAACCGCGCCTCCCGCCCGTGTCCGTTCAGCCCGTCGCTCGCGCCGGCCAGCACATCGTGCGAGGCTGATTGGAGCGGCGTGAGCGCGCCTGCCGCGGTCCCACCTGCCGGCTGGTAGGCGTCCGCTGGGTCCGGCAGCCAACCGAGCGCCTCCTCGACAAATGGTTTCGCGGCCAGCGCGCTCGGCGCCGCGGAGGCTTCCGTCGCGGCGTGCACCTGGTTCCCTGCATAAATAGCCGGCAGGTGAGCGGTGCCAGTGAAAAGACCAACGGTGAAACTGCTTCCCACACCTCCCGCGCTGGATGCCCGCACCGTGCCACCGTGTAGCTGCACCAATTCCTGCACCAGCGCAAGTCCAATGCCCGTTCCTTCGTGCGTCCGCCCCCTGAGGCCCGGCACACGGTAAAACCGCTCGAATAGGTGCGGCAGCGCCTCGGCGGGAATGCCCACGCCTGTATCGCGCACCTCCAGCTCGACGCGCTCTGCACGCTCCGCCGGCACTGGGCGGAGCGAGACGACAATCTCACCCGCAAACGTGAATTTCAGAGCGTTGGAGAGCAGGTTGAGGACGATCCTCTCCCACATGTCGCGGTCCACATAGACCGGCTGGCGCAGGGAGATCAGCGGCGGGCAGTCGACTCTCAGCCGCAATCCCGCGCGCTCGATCGCTGAACGGAAGGTGCTGGCAAGCTCAGCCGTGAAGGCCGCCAGGTCCGTGGGCACGAAGGTCGCCTGAAGGCGCCCAGCTTCGATGCTGGAGAAATCGAGCAGCGTGTTGACCAGCTTGTACAGGCGCAGGCCGCTGCGCTCGATGAACTCCAGCCGCTCGCGCTGGCGCGCCGGCAGGGGTGCCTCGCGATCGGCCAGCGCGTCTGCCGCCGGGCCGAGCAGCAACGTGAGCGGGGTGCGAAACTCGTGGCTGACATTGGCGATGAAGGCCGTCTTGGCCCGATCAAGCTCGGCCAGCGCCTGTGCGCGTCTTTGCTCGGTCACGTCTTGCATGACAGCCATGCCGGCCGTGGTGCCGGCGTATTGGATGGGCAGCACCTGCACCTGATAGATATGACCGGCATGCGGGAGGTCGAACGCGGCGTGCTCGCCAGCGAGCGCCGCCTGGTACCGCGGGGTTAGCATGGCCGCGAGGTCGGCAGGGAAGGCCTCCGAGATCGTCTTGCCCTCGACCGATCCCTTGGAGAGGCCGAGCTCTGCCAATCCCTGCCCATCCGCGACGAGATGGCGCAAGTCCAGCCCGAAGAGGAGTACGGCGCCCTGCGGGAAGTTGTTCACCAGTGCCCGATAGCGCTCCTCGCTCTCGCGCACTGCCTCCTCGGCGCGTTTGCGCTCGGTGATGTCTTGTACCTGGCCCACGATGTAGAGCGGCCGGCCCTCGGCGTCACGCACCACTCCAGCGCTCAAGTGTCCCCAGACGAGATCGCCACGTTTGGTGATGAAACGCTTCTCGAGCTGATAGCTGTCGATCTCGCCGGTCAGCGCTCTATGGAACAGCAGGAGATTGGGACCCACGTCATCCGGATACGTGAACTCCGCAAACGCCTGGCTGTGGAACTCCTCCTCGGTATAACCCAGCATCTCGACCAGCGGACGGTTCACCTGCAGGGCATGGCCCTCGGTGTCTACCAACATCATGCCGGTGGCCGCCGACTCGAATGCCGCGCGGAAGCGCGCTTCGCTCTCTCGCAGCGCCTCCTCCGCTCGCTTGCGCTCGGTGATGTCGCGTCCGATGGCCTGGAACTCGACAAGGTGGCCTTCCGCGTCGCGGATGGCATGATCGATCCACTGCTGCCAGCCAATCGTGCCATCGGGCCGCACAGCCTCGTGCTCGTCCACTGTGGGGTGTGGCTCGGCCAGCAATGCCTCTGTGTACCGTCGGTGATGGGTGCGCGCGGCCTCGTCCAGGAAGTCGACGAACTTGCTGCCAATGAGCTGCTCGCGGGACTTCCCGTAGTAGCGGCAATAAGCGTCGTTGACGAAGGTCAGGGTGCTATCGGGCAGATAGCGGCAGATCATATCCACTTGTGATTCCACGAGGTCCCGGTAACGTCCCTCACTTGCCTGCAACGCCGCCTCCGCCTGCTTGCGTTCCGTGATGTCGCGCCCGATGCCCTGGAACTCGATGACGTGGCCGTTTGCGTCGAGAATGGTTCGATTCACCCACTGCTGCCAGCGCAAGCTTCCATCGGGTAATGCGGCCTCGTGTTCGATGGTGAGAATGCCTGGCTGCACCAGCAGCGACTGGATCGCCGCACGAACGCGCACGCGCGCCGATTCGGGCAGCATGTCGAGGAACTTGGCGCCGATGAGCTCCTCTCGGGTCTTCCCGATGAGCCGGCAATGGGCGTCGTTGATGAAGGTCAGTGTGGAATCCGGCAGGTAGCGACTGATGAGCTCGGTTTGCGTCTCGACCATGGCCCGATAGCGTTGCTCGCTCGCTTGCAGCGTGGCCTTCGTCTCCTCACGTTCTTGCAGCAATGCCGCCAAAAAGAGCACAGGTACCGACATACCGATCAAGAACAATTGGAAGGAAACGACGTTGTAGTCGGGCGAGCTGGCGCTGAACGGGCCGCGCCCCTGGACGGTGCCCCAGGTTGACAGGATGGTAATGCCCAGGAGGGATGCGCTCGCTCCACCGATGCCGAAGCGCACGGTGGCCCATAGCAGTAGCGGCAGCAAGGTAGAAAGGAGTGCTAGTTCCTCTTGCTCCGCCGTAACCTCGCTCCCGAAGACCATAATGCCGACCAGGAGCAGCCCCACTGCTAAGAGGGCCGCCTCAACACGGCGCCAGCGCCCAGCATCGCGCAGCCACTTCCACGCGCCGCCCAGACCAAGCAAGAGCGCGGGGCCGATGGTGAGCTCGGCCAGGATGTTCGAGACACACCGCGTTCTAAAGTTCAGCCAGTAGTGGTCTCTCGATCCGGTCAGCGTCACGACGGCGGCATCGGCAAATGACGTGACAAAAGGGGCCACTACAACGGCGCAGGCGAGGTAAAGTCCTACCCGCCGAGGACTGCCCAGCCATGGTGGGCCGCCGATGAGGCGGCGCACGAGGTAGGCACCCAGTACGGCTTCACCCGTATTGGTGAGATAGAGACCGGAGGCCGTAAGCAGCGAAATGCCGTCGGGCAGCAATGCCAACATGTGGGCTGCGAAGACTGCGAGTAGGCAGGCCCTCCACTTCTGCGTCGGCACTGACAGGAGTGCCACCAGCAAGATGGTGTTTGGCGGCCAGTTAGGCGAGATAATCGACGATTGGAACGTGGCCGAGAGGCCGATTAACGCGCCAATATAGTATGCGCTGGCAACGAGGAGTGCGATGAGCACTGTGCGGACCTTCGGCTCGGCCCACCAGGTTTCGGGCGGCAACCCCCCGCGGAGGAGGCCGACGCGAGCGCCGCGTGACAAGGTTTTCGCCCGTAGCGTGTTGAGGTGAGCCAGAATGTCGCGCATCTTGTCCAGCCTCCTCTCGAGCGTAGGCGCTCACGTGGCGCCCTGGCTACTCAGTTGTCTCTGGCGGGACCTGCTGCTAGCGCTGTGCGTCTTGGTGTGCGTCCGGGCGGGTGTGCGCCGGCGCCTCCTGCTCGACTGGCCATTTCATCTCTCTTCTTTTGGCGACGCAGTCCGTGAGTGATAGCTCGAGATACCTACACCGCTCGACTCTACGATTCGCTTGGTGCCAGTGTGATTGCCGGCAATCGGTAACACGCCGTACGTGCCGCGTTTGCTCGCGCGCCCGCCGCGGCGGGAACGTGGCTGCTAGGTGACAGGAGGCTCCCTCCGCAAAGCTGTACACCTGACTCTATTGTGTGTGCTGGTCGGGCGCGCGGGACAGATCGTGGGCAGCGCTATACAGGCGAATGTCGCTACAGGCTCGGAGATAAAACCCACTAGGCGTACCGTCTTCAGTGCGTCTTGACAAAGGTTGTACCACGTCACGCCGCCGAGCGCACCCCTCAGACGACGGCGCGCGGCAGGTCCCGCCTGCCCTACCCAAGAGTACCCCCGGATCATGGCGTGCTGTGGCCAGCGAGAGGCTGGCACCCACCAATGCGCCGCCTGACCTCCAGCGCCCACAGCGCCCACTTGACAGGCGGTCGGTGGACATCTAAGATTGGTTGTACTTCCTCGAATCAGGCGCAGGGTATTGTGATGAGCTTTGGTAGTGTGGTCGGCGGTAGCCGTTCGAGGTCTTGGTTCTCAAGGGAGCATCTTTACAGGGAGGCGTCGCGTCCAATTTCCTTTCGGTGGTGCACTGATATCCCATGCCTCTCGCGGCTCGTATTCCGTCGCTCTAGTTGCGTCCAGCACAGTAATTCTCCGGCAAGGAGGGTGTCATGTCGTTTCCACGTGGCCCTACCGACGACGTAATGTACAACGCGCCACCCCTGTCGCCTATGGGTCCTCTGAATCCGCAGTATCGGACCCAATGGCCAGGTCCCCAGGAGATGGCGGCCAGCAACGACCAGCGCCCTCTGCCTCGTGGCCCTGAACCCCCGGCCGGAACCCAACGCTACCGCGCGCTAATGATCGGCTTCTTCCTCGTCTTTCTGTTCTATCTGATCTACCTGCAAACGCGTGCCGACATCGGCGACAACGGCACCCTGCGCGGCCTGAGCGATCTCTTCGTCCTCTTCGGGTCTACAGTCTGCACCATCACCTGTTGGTACACAGCGCTGACCTTACGCAAGATGCAGGCGACGGCCGGCCTGTTGGCGAGCCGTGCCTGGATTGCCTGGACCTTGCTCGGCAGCGCCGCCTTCACGTACTCGGTCGGCCAGGCCATCTGGACGTGGTATGACGGGCACTACACCTCGGCGCAGCTCCCCTTTCCGGCGGTCTACGATCCGTTCTATTTACTGGTCTATCCTCTCAGTTGGGTCGGCATCGCGTTGCTGATTCCCCGCGGCGGCACGGCGGCCGGGCGCACACGCCTCCTCCTAGATGCCGGCATCGCGGTGGCTTCCGCACTGGCGATCACTTGGTACTTCATCCTGGGGCCAACCGTGACGTCGCTAATGGGTCCGCCTATCGAAAAAGTGGTGGCGCTGGCCTATCCCCTGGGCGACCTCTCCCTCTGCGTGGCAAGCGCGCTGCTGCTCTTCGGCCCCTCCGGCGCCTCCGCCCTCAATGGCGCGCTCAGCCGTCTGGCCATCGGTGTCACCTGGCTGGCGCTCACCGATTCACTCTACGGCTATTTCCAATTGCAGGGCGCCTATCACACTGGCCTGATCCAAGACATTGGCTGGCCCATGAGCTGGCTGTTCATTGGCTGGGCAGCGCTGGTGTACCCGGCTGGTTTGGCGCGCCTCACCGGCCAGCGCCTCCCCGGCGACCAGCTCCAGCGCAACACACGCCTGAGCACGACGGGAGCGGCCCTGCGCGCGATCACGCCGATTGTGCTTGCGCTGTTCACCTGCGCGGTGCTGTTGCTGGTCGTCGGCCTGGGGAACACGGCGCCATTTACGCAGGTGGTCCTTGTCTGCGCCGGGCTCATTCTGTTGCCCGTCATTCGCCAGTTGCTGACACTGGTGGACAACCTTTTGCTCAACGAACGCCTGCGTGTGGCGCTGGGGCAGTCACAACATGCGTATCAACAAAGCCAACAGGCGCTCGTCGCTACGTCGAGCCGTGCCGAGCGCTACGATGAACTGCGCGAAGGCATCGAGAACCTACAGGCGGTGCATGCCCAGCTGGCGCGAGGGAATCTAGGTATACGCGCACAGGTCCAGGGCCCACTCACCCCAGTTGCCCAAAGCCTCAACCTCTTGATCGATCGGCTCAATCGTTGGAGCCAATTCGCGCAGATCAACCAGATGATGGAAGGTGAAGCGCATCAGCTGCGGTACGTGCTCGACGAGCTGAGCGAAGGGCGCGCGTCACGTGTTCCGCCATCACGCAGCCCGCTCGCAACTGGTGGCGCGCTAATCTCCGCCGGGCGTCTGCAGCGGCAGCTTGGGCTCGTGTTTGGACGCCTGCGCGGCACGATCAGCCAGGTGACGCGGGCATGGACCGGCGCGCTCCAGGTGGTGCACAGCACACGCCAGACCGTGCAGCAACAAGGAAATGTCTCACCACAGCAACAGGCGCAGCTGCTGCGAGACGCCCTCAACGAGGTGGAGCGCTACTTGGTAGCCAATCAAGCGCTGCTGCAAGACCTCTGGCGCGACACCAACCTGTTTGTTGGTGGCGAGGACGGCAACAGTATGCCGGATTTCCCAGTCGCCAAACCACCGCCGTCCGAAGACTCATTGCCTGAGTGGCTCCGGAGACGCTAGCGCTCACTTCCTTGCCAGGATTCTATTACGACAAGATCAGTCCTCGTCGCCTGTTTATAGTGCGCACAGCAACGGATGTGGCTGCCGGTGGAACAGAATCGTGGCGCGCGTGTCTGCTTGAATCCGTACACGCCGCACAGTATGCGGGAGGATGTGTCGCCACATCTCGTGTGCGCAGAGCCCACGTGTGGATTCCTGCTGGCAAACGCCGTCATCAAGCGTTGGCGCGTCACCACATTGCTCGGACGGGGCCCGCTCGCCGACGTTTATCTCGCCGTCGACAGTGAGCAGACGGCGGCCGAGCGCTCCATGGTGCTCGTGAAAGTGCTGCGGGTAGCGCTGGCCGAACCACTCGCAGAGGTAGAGCGACGGCTCGAGCACCTGCTTGCGTTGCGCCATTCCCACATTCACCCACTCTACGGTGTGGGGTGGACGAGCCACCCTGGGATGCTGTACCTCATCTCCCCCTATGAAGAGCAGGGCGCGCTCTCGCGCTACGTGAGCGCCTCGACCTACCTGGCTCCGCTGGCGGTTGCCGGCATCGTGCGGCAGATCGCCGCAGCGCTCTATTGTGCCCACGAGCGCCAGATCGTCCATGGGCGGGTGAAACTCGAGAACTGTTTGCTTGTCGCACCCGGAACGATTCAGGTCAGCGACTTCTACAGCGTCCTGCTGAGCCAGGAAGCGCGCAACGCGTATGGGGCTGCTATTGCCCCTGAGCAGCGGTTTGGGCAGATGGAGGCGGCGTCGGACCAATATGCGCTCGCCGTCCTGGCCTATCTGCTGCTTGCCGGGAGGCCGCCCTTTGCCGAGTCGGAGCCGCGCACGATGATCATGGCGCAAGAGCAGGCGCTGCTCCGCCCGCTCAGCGAGATCCGCCCCGACCTCTCGCGTCAGGTCGATCAGACACTTGGTCGCGCCATGAGTCTGCTGTCCTCCGATCGCTTCCCAACCATCGAGATGTTTGCGTTTGCCCTCCAGGCGGCGCTGCAAGCGAGCGCCGCGGGGCCACATTCGCCAGTGCCGAGCGTGATCTCGGAGTTTCTCGCGCCCGATCTTGACGCCACCCGCCCGGAGCCCGTGCCACAGATGCCTTTCGTGCCAGTCTCGCCACCGCACCTCACGCTAATATGCGAGCTGCCAGGGCACACGTCGGTGGCGAGTGTCCTCCGTTGGGCGGCGGACGGATACCACCTGGCGTCGGCTGGTGGGGATGAAGGGATACGCGTGTGGCAGATGGAGCGCTCTATCGGCACGCCGCTGTCGGCGCTGCATGGGCATAGCGGCCCGGTGCTCGCCCTCACCTGGTCGCCTGACAACACGCTGCTTGCGTCGGCTGGCGTGGATGCCATCGTGCGCCTGTGGAGACCTGCTGCCGGCGCCGCTGAGGCGGCGTGGTGGGGACACGACGGCAGTGTGGCCGCGCTAGACTGGTCGCCCAGCGGCCGGCACATCGCATCTGGAGGCGCCGATCGCACAATTCGCCTGTGGGATCACCAGGGCACTGCGGTGAGCATCTGGCAGGCGCATGGGCGTGGCGGGGTGACTGCGCTCGCCTGGTCTCCAGATGGCCGCACGCTTGCGTCTGGCGGCGCCGATCACCTGATCCAACTGTGGGATACCATCTCGAATGAGGCTCTGGCGACGATGAGCGGCCACACGGATGATATCAGGTATCTGGCGTGGAGCCCACGTGGCGACCTGTTGGCGTCAGCGGCGGGGAAGAAGGACACCCGCGTCTGTATCTGGCAGGTGCGCGATGGGAGCGCTTGGCTTGTCGCGACGCTGGGCGGGCACACACGCGAGGTTGTCGGACTGCTCTGGTCGCAGGCCGGCACGTGGCTCATGACGGCGGCCGGCGACGCGACTCTGCGCTACTGGGACATGCAGCGGCGCCTCGGCGAACCGCTTGGCCTGCCCCACCACCTCCAACGGGCGCCGGTCAGCCTGGCGGGCGCCCTGGCGCCCGGCCTGATTGCCCTGGGCCTGACCGATCTGTTGATACAGGTCATGCGGCTCTCGGCGTGAATGCGTGCGGCGGTAGGCGGTTGCTCTCACGCAAGAGCATGCCACATGCCGCAGCGGCCTTCGGCGGCCAGTCGCCTCAATGGTGCTGACTGATCAGGGCAAGGACGATCTCGACGAAGATCAGCACCACCACCAGCACTTCGAGGAGCGAGGTCCAGGTGGCCTCGGCCTCGTCATGCAGCAGACTGGCCATCTCGCGCAGCACGCGCAGCCCATCGGACACACCCGTGCGGAAGACCTCCACGCGCAGCACGTTCAGCGCCGCGGTGTAGACGCGGTTCCAGTAGACGTCTTCGGTCACCTTGAGTGCGTTCTCCACGCGGGCGCTGGTATCGGTGATGTCGGCGATCAGGCTGTGTACCTCGCTCAGGAAGCGGCGCGAGGAGAGCGCCACTGGCCACAGGAAGGGCCGCATACGTGCGACGCGCGGCGCGAGGGCGGCCAGCTCGGCATCCACACGCGCATCGTAGGTGCGGAAGGCCAGTAGCTGCACGTTGGCGAACTCCAGCAGCAACGCGGCGTCCTCGCGCGCGTCGGCGTCGGGGTCGATGATGAGGGCAGAGTTCCAGGTGAGCAGGATCAGATCGTCGTCGTAATAGCTCAGTGGAGTCGCCAGCGCGGCAGCGGCGGCGCTCAACGGTTTGCGCTCGCCCAGGGCAGCCTGCAGCAGCGCCGGGTGGCGTGCCAGGTGTGAGGCCGGCACGCCCTCTCCCAGACGCTCGACGACGAAGTGGGTGTAGTCCTCTTCTCGCACGGTAGCGTTCGGACGCTGCAGCGCCGGCGCGATACTGGCCTGCAAGCCGTCCAGCCACTCGCGGAAGAGGCCCAGCAGCCAGCTGGGTGGGGGCTGGACGCCGGCCATGAGATCGGCGGCTGCACCCCAGCTGAGCGGCCCCGCCAGCGGCACGTTCAGCCGCAGCGCGACGATCCCCAGGTCGTACAGGCGCGCATCCAACCGTGCTGGTCCCGCCGCCTCGCGCAGCGGCACGGTGGTGCTGGTGAGCTCCACTGCCAGCGGAAGCTGCGAAATCTCGATGCTGCCGCCGCGGCTAATCACGGCGCGCTGCGAGACGGGCGCCGTCGTCAGGCACGCGCGGGCGCGGGCGACATCGAGCGCGTCGGCCAGATCGAACA
>Ga0207684_10004189_pt1 | contig 13694 bp, 10 predicted proteins | sample KBSK5501metaG_FD_184342 | JGI IMG/M metagenome (GOLD analysis project Ga0207684, IMG submission 184342) | Corn, switchgrass and miscanthus rhizosphere microbial communities from Kellogg Biological Station, Michigan, USA - KBS K5-50-1 metaG... | ecosystem: Host-associated > Plants > Roots >...
TGGTGCGCGCCCCGGCAGCAGCAATATCGGCCTGCGCCTTTTCCACCGCCCCTTCGGTCTTGCTGCGGCGCTCCGCCAAGACCCGTTGCAGCGGCTTATGCACGATTGCGCTATACAAGCCAAACAACAACGTCAGCAGAATCACGGTCGGTACTGACCCGAGCAGTAATTCGCCTAGCTGTCGCAGCGTCTCGTCCATGGGTTGCTGATATAAGCCGGAGAAATGAGGGCTACAAAACCTATAAAACTAACATCCGAGGGACTTTATGTCAATTCGACGGCATTGATCTTCTTGCCGTTTCATCGATTCAGAGGGCCGGATTTTAGCGCAAGATTGTCAACCTGCGCGGTAAGGGTTACTGCAAAAAACTGCAACTAGTCCTTGACTTCTCCGTCAAGAAGGCTAGCATAGAAGTATCACCTCCGATCCAATTCAGGATCGAGTGGGCCGGCGGCCAAGGAATGTCACCGCTTCTTGGTCGTCGGCTCATTTAATTTCTGGGTCCGTCCAGCGTTGCCCCTTGTCGTAGGCCGTTCCCCTCGGGCAAAACTAGCCGTTCCGGACCTTCATTCCCTGACCTTCACTGCATGGCTCTGCAGGATTGAGTACGCACCGCCGGCAGAATCCGGTTGACAAGCTCGCGATCTCGAGCAGGATCCTTGAGGATTTCCCATCCCGTAAATACCACAATCAGATCTTCCTCCGGAAACACCATCAAACGCTGTCCGCCAAAGCCTCGAGCCATCCAGACGTACCCCTTTCGATCCGTGCGCGGCAGCAGCCACCACTTGAATCCATACTTGAAACCTTCCTCGGCATCGATGAAAGGGGCCAGCGACTGTTTAACCCACTCTTTCGACACAATCTGCTCCCCTTCCCACATTCCATCGTGCAAATAGAGGTATCCAATCTTCGCCAGATCGGTGGTGCGCACAAACAGACCTCCCTCGGTATCGACCACACCCATCGGTGACCGCTTCCAGTAGTGATCCATGCCCAGCGGCGTGAATAAATACTTCTCTCCATACTTTTCAATGTCCTGCCCGGCCTCTTTCTGGAAAATAAAGGCCAGTAATTCCGACACACCGCTGCTGTAATTGAAAACCTTCCCCGGTTCCTGCGCCATGGGCCGGTCAATCACGTACTGCACCCAATCGTCGGTAGCCTCCATCAGGTCGGCATCGTTTCTGGGATCGTCGTATGCCACCTCTTCATTCCAGTCAAGCCCGGTTGACATGGTCAAAACGTGGCGCAGCGTGATGCGTCGCTTTCGCTCGTCGACATTCTTCACTCTTGCCAGGTCGAAGTACGTGAGCAGCGGCGTGTCCAGGCCAGCCTTGAAGTCGCCGCGGGTGACTGCGATGCCGACGATAATCGACGAAACTGTCTTGCTCACAGACTGCATGCTGTGCAGGTCGGTGCCGTGATAGTAGGGGTGCCATGCGGGATCGAAATAGTTATACGGCCCGGTCAGATGCGCGTTGAGCGGACCACGCGTCTTCGCCTCTTTCGCGTAGATCGTCGCATAGTCGTGAGAGTATGTCCGCTCAAAGATGTCGCTGCCGCAGCGAAACATCGCAAAGCTATCCACCAGCGGATATTTCCCGCTTGCCAGATCAGCATCTAATCCCGCGAGGACTTTCTCATCGACTCCGACGCTGGCCGGCGCAGCCTTCGCCCATCCGTGAGTCGGCCACGCGCTGCCGCGCGGTCCGGCGACCTGGGACTCTCGCGCTCGCAGCGGCGCGTTCTGCACGAACAGGACACAACTCACGAATACCAGGACTGACGCCGTCTTTTTCATTCGGGGATTAATTTCCTTCCGTGAATACTACTCTTCCGCCGACCATGGTGATCACCACTCTGGCCTTCGCAATCTCTTCAGGCTTCGCCGAGAAGATATCTCGCGACAGCACCGCCAGATCAGCTTCCTTTCCCGCTTCCAGCGTTCCTGTCCGGTCGTCAGAGAATCTGGCATAGGCCGATCCTTGCGTGTACGCATTCACGGCTTGTTCCACGGTGAGTCGCTCCTCGGGAACGTACGAGTCCTTGGTCGGGACGGTTCCTCCCTGGCCTGCCCCGTCAAAGACTCCTCCGGGAAAATCGTTCCCACCCTTGGCCGGCCGCCAAATCGTGCGAGTAACAGCCTCCTGGATCGCGACCAACGGGTTCGGCGGCCAGGTACACGGCCAATCGCTGCCGAATGCCAACTTCACTCCGCTTTTTTCCATACTTTGCCATCGATCAGTTGTGGTCCGGTCGCGCGGGTCATAGTTCGAGCCATTCTCGTCGCAGCAGAACGTAGGCTGCATGCTGGCGATCAGAGAGAGCTTGGCCATCCGTGGAATGTCTTGCGCCGGAACAAAGTCCGCGTGCTCCAGGCGAAGGCGTCGGTCTCGCGGCCCGTTGATCTTCTCAACTTCTTCGTAGGTGTCCACTACCAAGCGCGAGGAGTCGGGGCGATAGGTATGCGTCATAATCTGGTAGCCGCGCTTGTCCAGTTCGAGAACCAGCTTCTTGTATTCCGCAGGTTCATAGGTTAGAGGCGGGATCAAACCGGTGCCTCCATCGACGAAGAATTTCACCAGATTCGCCGAAACCCAGTCGTCGTGGTACAAGGTGCGCGCCTTTTCCAGATCAACGAGGAACTCAGGCGTCAAGTGGTGGTTCACGGCCACCGCTCCGAAGGAGGTCCGAGTGCGGACTGTCAGCTGACCACGGTCCCGCAACGCAGCATAAAGCTGGATCTCCGCCAGCTTCCCGGTCGCATTCACCACGCTGGTGACTCCGTAGCGGCTCAGATGCTGCGATGCCTCCCGCAGCAGGGCGAGCTTTTCTTCCTGCGAAAACTGGTTCGCCAGAGCCCGCTCCATCACTGCCATCGCAGCTTCGAGCAAAACTCCGCTGGGATGCCCACTGGCATCGCGGATGATGTTTCTTTCCTCCGCCGGATCGGCCACTGGCTGATCCGTAATTCCGGCGAGCGCCAGAGCGTTGGCGTTTACCCAGAGCGCATGTTCAGCCGTGTTATGGACCACCACGGGACGGTCTGCGACGGCACGGTCCAGCAACGCATGCGTCGGCGTCGATGGCGGAGTGGTGCTGTAGTCCGCCCGAACGAACAGAACCTTATCGGTGGGATGGCTCGCGGCGTAAGCCTTGAGCCGGCTGACTAGAATCTCAGGGTCATCTTCCGGTGTGATGCTCGACTCGGGAGTGGAGAGATTGAGCCCGTGCAGAGCCAGTGCCCCGAACCACATATGGGTGTGAGAATCAGAAAATCCCGGAACCACCGTTCTGCCTTGCAGATCGATGACTTCCGTTTTGGCCGACCGCCGCCTCAAAATCTCCCCGTCCGTCCCCACGGCGTCTATGCGACTGCCGCTAATTGCCAGCGCCTGCACCCAAGGAGCTCTTGGATTGCCGGTGTAGACGTGTCCGTGAATCAGGACCGTATCACTTCCAAACAGCGTAACTCCAGAGAAGAAGATTGCAACAGCAACACAAAAGCTGAGAAAGTGGCGACGTGCATTCATCCTGCGCTCCCGATCTGAGGCCCGCTATTGACCAGCCCAAACAGCGAGTTGAGCTTTCCCAATGCAAGCGCCAAGTCTACCCGATGACAAAATCACGCACCTTCCGTACCACCGACTCCGGCGCTTCCGCCTCCAGCTCCACTGCCCCGTCTTTGTACTTTCGCGAATAGATTCGCGCCCGCGCCGCCAGCATCGCAAGCATCTTCCCTTCCTTCTGCGGAACGCGCAGATGAACGCGGCTTACCCGATCTTCATCAATCTTGTCGTCGATGCGTTCGAGCAGCGTGCTAAGCCCAGTACCTTCCACGGCCGAAACATACAGCGTCGTTGCATGATCGCGCAGAGCGTCAGCCTGCAGAGCTTGGGCGACCTCCACATCCAACAAATCAACTTTGTTCATCACCAACAGCCGCGGCTTCCTTTCCACTTCCAATTCTTTCAAAACCAACTCCACTTGTGCCTCCTGCTCGGCCGAGAGGCGGCTGCTCGCATCAGAGACTTGAAGGATTAACGACGCCCGCTGCACTTCTTCCAAGGTCGCTCGAAAAGCCGACACCAGCGTGTGGGGCAGGTTGCGGATAAAGCCCACCGTGTCCGACAGCAGAACTTTCCGCTTTGAAGGCAAGGCCACAGCCCGAATCGTCGGATCAAGCGTCGCAAACATCTTGGACGACGCCAGCACTCCAGCATGTGTCAAGGCATTAAACAGCGTCGACTTTCCTGCGTTGGTGTATCCCACCAGAGCCACGGTCGCAACCGGCGCCGACTCCCGCCGCTGCCGCTGCTGTGCCCGGATGCGCCGCACATTCTCCAGTTGTTGTTCCACGTGGCGGATGCGACGGTAAATCTTTCGCCGGTCAGTCTCGAGCTGCGTTTCACCAGGACCACGCGTGCCAATTCCGCCTCCCAGCTGGGACATCTCTATGCCTCGGCCAGCCAGCCGCGGCAGCATGTACTGCAGTTGTGCCAGCTCCACCTGTAATTGGCCTTCTCGCGTGCGCGCGTGACGGGCAAAAATATCGAGGATCAGCTGCGTGCGGTCGAGCACGCGCCGCTTTGCGATTTTTTCAATATTACGCTGCTGCGAAGGACTGAGATCGTGATCGAACAACAGAAGGTCGGCATCCATGGAAGCCGCTGCGCCAGCGATTTCTTCGAGCTTTCCCGCGCCGATCAGCGTGGCAGGATCCGGCCGATCGCGGCGCTGCAGAATTTCGCCGATAACTTCCGCGCCCGCGCTTCCCGCCAGAGTGCGCAGCTCGGCCAGCGATTCTTCCGCGTCGAATTCCGGAATGGCGGGTGCCTTAGACGTAGACTTGGCGCCAGAGGTGGCACTGGCCGAGGTTAGCGCACTATCGCGAGCCGCCCGCGCGCCCGCCGTGAGCGCAGCTTTCGCGCCAGAGCGGCGGCGTGAGCGACACTCCAGCCCAACCAGGAACGCCCGTTCGCGCGGCCCAGCGGTCTCGTGGTCTGCGCCATGGCGCGCAGCTCTACCCCCACGCACTACGTTGCGGGCATCCTTGAGATCGGACCTGCGCAAGCGAAGGTTTACCCTTCAGTGCCCGAGGCACTGGCCGCCGAAACCGCTGGCGAAGTTGTAGAGGTCGCCGCCGGTTTCGTATCGGGATGGGTCAGGTGCGTGCCATGAGCCGCCGTCCGGCCCATCACCACTGTAGAAATGGCGTGTTTGAAAATCAGCTGCTCCTGCCCGTTCGCCTCCAACACCACCGAATACTTGTCGAAGGAGCGGATGCGGCCCGTCAGCTTTACCCCGCTCAGCAGATAAATGGTGATGTTCGTCCTCTCCTTACGGGCGGTATTGAGGAAAGAATCCTGAATGTTCTGCGCCGGCTTGTTGCTTTCCATAGCCGATCTCCTTGCCCATTATTGGCCTTCCAACGAACCTAGTGCACATGCAACAGCATGTTCCATGCGGCTTCCCGCCTGCCGCAGGAACAAGGGGGGACATCCTGCCGTCGCGGTGGTGCCGCCAAGTTTCCACAAGGCAGCACCTCGGGCAGATAGCTGCGAGTACCATACGGCGTCTGGCTGCGCTTTTCAACTCACGTTTTCATCAGGTTCCCGATCAACAGGTGGTGCGCAGGTCAAATCAAGGTCAAATCACGAACCTTGACATAACGTGGTCAAAATGCAAGTATTGCCCCGCCCCAGGAAAACACCAGCGGACGAAAACTAGCGTGGCCGATGTTTGCGCTGCCGCAGTTGGTTTTCAGATCTTCGCAACGCGCACCCTTCTCTGGAGCCGGGGAATCTGTCACTTCACGATTAGCGGAGGTACTGAGATGCACGATCTGGCTGCGTTCGCATTTGTGATGCCCAATCACACTGGCACAGAAGCTCTGGCCTTAATTCTGCGCTGGTTTCACTTTCTGGCTGGCATCACATGGATTGGACTGCTGTATTTCTTTAACCTGGTCAATGTCCCCTTCATGAAACAGGTGGACGCCACCATGAAGCCTAAGGTATTTCAATACCTCACACTGCCTACTCTGAATCTATTCCGTTGGAGCGCGCTGATCACGGTCTTCGTGGGCTTCTGGTATTGGGCGCAGATGTTTGTCGGTCCCGACGCGCAGCGCATGGGCGTGGGCGCGGGGAGCACCATCGGATTGTTCTTGCTGATCTGGATTGTAAGTTGGGGAATCCTATTCGCCGTGATCAAAAAGTTGCCCAGCGGATATGTTCTCGGAGCCGTTACAGCCGTCGTAGTCATTGCAGCCGCATGGCTGTTCGTCAACTACACTCCCGTCGGCCAGGACGACAACCACGTCCTCTCCATCGGAGTCGGCGGCGGATTTGGCTTCATCATGCTGTTCAACGTCTGGGGCATCATCTGGCCCAACAATAAGAAAATAATCAAGGGCACCCTGGCCGGAACCCCACCCGCCGACGCTGCCACCCTGTCCCGCCAGGCCTTTCTGGCGTCACGAACAAATCTCTACCTCTCGGTTCCCTTGTTGTTCTTCATGGCCACCAGTTCGCACTACACAATTTTGGGCCGGTAAGCTAAGTAATGATTGAAAGGCCATCGGTCGGCAGTCGTACCCGGGAAAAGCCCCACTGCGCCGCGTGGGGCTTTGTTTTATTGGCGTGAGGTGTAAAATTGGCTTCTAATTTGACCCGAGTTGCCTAGGCCTTTCACAGACCGTAATCGAAGCCTTGAGGAGATGAACGTGAAAGTTCTTTTTGTCTCTGTTTCTTTAGCGCTGGTTGGCGTCCTCGTGCTGGCGATTACAGCCAACGCGGTTCCTCAGATAAGCGGCCCTGCGGGCACCGTGCGCTGGACAGAAGGCGCCCCCAACGCCACCTCTGAGGTCAAGAACGACACCAAGATCGAAGGTCTCAAGACCGACGATATCCACATCTTCGTCAGCCTCGCCGACCTCAAAGAAACCGAATACAATCGCGTCTGGGTGCAGGTCTCGAATCACAGCAAGGCGCCCGTCGATTTCGATCCTCAGTCGGCAATCCTTCTCAGCAAGGATAAGACTGTACACGCTGAAGTCCCCGACAAGGCCGCCAAGGCCATCCAGAAGTTTGGGGAGGCCAAGTCTCAAGAATTGTCCTCCGCTCACTGCAACATGATGGCGGCCGTGCAGTGCCAGCCGACAAACACCCAAATGCAGATGTCGAAACAGGTGGCGGCGTTTTCTGGCCAGCAGGCACAGTGGGTTCGGGACAACGCACTAACCAAAAAGACACTCGCTCCGGGCGAGGAGGCGCAAGGTGTGATCGTATTCAAGAAGGACAAGAAACCCGCGGACTACATTCTGCGCTGCCCTGTGGGAAGTCAGCTGTTCGAGTTTCCGGTAAGCGCGCAGAATAAAGCGTCGTCCTACGACTAGCGAGGCCGATTTAGACACGGGCGCGGAGGAGTAATCGTCCGCGCCGCTTCCGATTTTTTCTCCGGGCCTCGACGGGACGGGGTGTAGAATCACTTGATTCCCCATCCTAGCAGCTAAGCTAGGGTTTGTAGGTGTGTATGTCGGCCCGCCTCGTTTCTTTTCTTCTGCTTTTCCTAACACTCCCCCCTTTCCGCCAGCAAGCCAGCACATGAGCTCGAGTCGACCGATGTATGTGGTCTCGCGGAAAGATGATGAAGGCTGACGCCCCGTCCGGGCTCGACGCCCGGGCAGCGCGGCTGGAAGCGATTCATCAGTCAGACGCTGCCTTGCGACGACGTCCTTGCGCTTCACTAACCCTTCACCTCCATCAGGCTGGGTAGAGGACTTTCACCTCCAAGCTACCGAACATGCTCGGCACACAAGCAAAAGGCGGTCTCGAAAATCGAGACCGCCTTCTGGCACGGGTTAAGACCGTGAGAACTAGAAGTTGAACTTCGCCGTTAGCTGGATCAACCGCGGCGAGGCGTCGCCACCCAGGAACGAGCCCAGGATACTGGTCGGTGGATTCACCGTTCCCTGCACCTGACCGAAAGCGCCGGAATTGATGTCATTGATCGGTGGCTGGAAGTTGGGGTGGTTGAACAGGTTGAAGAACTGCGCCCCAATCCCCAGCTTCGCCGTCTCCCAGTGCGGAATCTTCGTGTACTTCATGATCGTCATGTCCGTGTCGAAGTAACGAGGCCCAGTGAACTGGTTCCGGCGCTGGTTCACAATTCCGGTTGCCAGCTGATTGGCCGGGTTGTTTGAGACAAAATCCGGGAAACCCGAGGTCGGAATGCACGAGATGGGGTTATCCAAGGTGCCGCGCGGTCCACTGCAATTTGGATGGCTCGATCCATCATATTCTGCGAAAGCCGGCCCGCCGAAGCCCAGAGCGCTGAGCGTGCCGCTGGCGGCTGAGTTAATGACGGTGTACGGGAAGCCGGTCCGCCAGAAGACGGTACCCGAGAGCTGCCAGCCCTTCAGAAAAAGCGTCGGCCCCTTCGGGATTTCGTACACATAGTTCGCGTTGATGGAATGCCGCGTATCGTAATCGGCATTTCCGTAGTTCTGCCGGAGGTTCCGGTTGTTGGCCGGATTTAGAATGCTGGCTCCGCCTCCGGTCGATGGCGAATAGAACGGATTGAAGCCACCATTGGAGACCTCATCCATCGCATGGCCCCAAGTATAGTTTATCTGCGTTTGCAGGCCGTGAGAAAACCGGTGCTGCAAGCTGAGGTTCAGGCCGTTGTAATTGGAAATCCCAACCGTGTTGTACTCAGTGACCGTGCTGAAGCGGGGGTCCGGCTGCGTGGCCGGCAAGCCGGGCCACCCCTTCGGGCACGTTCCCGGATCGCAGAACGCATTGACTCCATTGAACAAAACGGTTTCATGGATTCCGTGATTGCCTACGTAATTGAGGGTAAACGCGGTACTGTTCCCGATTCCTTTCTGGATTTCAAAGTTCCATTCTTGCGTTGTCGGAGCAACGACGTGCCCAGGGTTTGAGAAACCCGGAGGCGAGAAGAACCCGCCAGTGGCCGTTTGGAGACTAGCCAAGGTTGCGCCACTCGCAAAACCGCTGACCAGCGCTGCATTCGACGACGCAGCGAGCTGGAAGACGTTACCCTGTTTCAATTCCGTGGGCGCAAGATTGCTGCCAAAAACCGTAAATCCATTCACCAAAGGGATATTCCCGGAGAGAGCATCGGCAATCTGACCGGGGAACGAATCCATGAAGATTCCGAAGCCGCCGCGGATGACCGTATTCTTCAGCATCGAGGGCGACCAGGAAAAACCAAAGCGGGGTTGAACCGCAACGCTCGTAAATCCCGTCAGCGCGTTGCTCTGACCAGTAATGACGGACCGGTTGTAGGGCGTGGCCGCAGTTGGGTCGGCAATCGAGGCAAACGGCCCGCCAAAACGCGCAAAACACTTTGTACCGCAGCTTGGAACGGAGTTATGGTCCAAACGCAGGGCGAAGGTCAGCTTCAGGTCGCTCCTCGCCTTCCACTCATCCTGCGCATACCATCCGAGCTGGTACAGCTTGATGGGTTGGTTGAGCGAACTGGCGAAGTTCTGCAGCAGAACCGTAGTGCCGCCGCCAGACAGGGCCGAGTTCTGGCCCTGGCCGCCGGAGTAAAAATCGTCCAAACTCAGCGGAAGATCATAGCCGCTGGTAAAAAATCCGTAGTCGTGATCGCTGATCAGGTTGCGATGAAAGTACAGGCCCAATTTCAGCGTGTGTTGAGTGGAAACGTTGTAGGAGTAATCGTCCACAACCTGGTAGCCGGTGACGTTACGTCCCTGGGGCCAAATATAGTCGAGGCCGCCCACGTGCGAAAGTGAACCGTCGTTCAATACAACCGTAGTAGGGAACGCCGCCAAGGTAGTCTTGAGATTGGAGGGGCCGAAGATGGCGCGATAGTACTGCGCGGCGAACACCAGGCTGTTCGCCCCCTTGGTTCCAATCGGACGGTTCCAGCTGATCTGGGCCTGATATTCAGGCTGGTAGCTGGTCGAGTTGAAGATCGGGCTCAGCGCATCGGTCGCCGTCGCCTGGGTGCCTACATCTTCTTGAAGGCGAACAAATACTTTGTCGCTATTGGTGACGTTAAAGTCGAATCGCCCATCCGTCAGATACTCGTGAGTAAAGTTGCCCACGGTATTCGAGAAGGTGTCGACGCAATTCCCGCCGCCAGTTCCAAAGAGTGTGCCAACGGGCAGGAGGGGCCCGGTGGTGTCAGTGTAATTGATTCCCTGGCAGCCCGTCGGATCAAAGCTGCCGGTGTGACCAGGAGTAAATTTTGTCTGGCGGTTGGGTGCGTTGTTCCAGAAGTTAAACGTCGTCTGATAAAACGGAACCGAGTCCTGAAAGCCGGTCGCGTTCAGATTGTCAATAATCGCATTCTCGAACGCCGCAGTGGGGGCGTGGCGGTTGTTGTTCTGCACCGGGATAATCACGCGCAGTCCTTCATAATTCCAGAAGAAAAACGCCTTGTTCTTGATGATCGGCCCGCCAAACGACGCGGCATACTGGTTGGCATTGACGAAGCCGCGAGGGCTGTCTTTAGAGTGATCCTGGTAGTTGGTATTAAAGTAGTCGTTCGCATTCATCACCCGGCCATTCCAGAAGTAGTTGGCGTTGCCGTGCCAGTTGTTCGAGCCGGACTTGGTGATGTAGTTGATGTTCGCGCCGATGAAGCCGCCGTACTGACCCGAATAGCCGTTAGTGACGACAGTCGCTTCGGCGATCTCGTTCTGGCCCAGCAGCAGGTTAGTCGCGCCAGAGTTGTTCAGGTTCAGGAACGGGTCGTTGTCGTACATGCCGTTCAGCGTGAATAGGTTTGAAGTCGCCGATACCCCAAAATTCGAGAAGTTCCCGTAACCGGAGCCGGTATTCATCACTGATCCGGGCGCGGTCTGTGCGATAAAACTAAGGTCATTGCCAGGGTTCGGCACTTCGGAAATCTCGCGCTCGTTGAACGTCGTGGAGATTTCCGAGGTCTCCGTCTGCAGAAGCGGCGCTTCACCCGAGACTTCGACCGTCGTTGCCGTCGTGCCCACTTCCAGCCTGGTGTTTATGATCGAGTTCTGCCCCACGCTCACGGTGGTGGTCGAACTCACCGTCTTGAAGTTAGCCGCGGAGACGGTGACGGTGTAAACTCCGGGCTGCAGTAGTGGGAACTGGTAGAAGCCCTGAGCATTCGTCCTCGTCGTCTGCGTGAAGCCTCTGTCCACACTCTTCAGCGTGACCGTAAGGTCCGGAAGCACCGCGCCGCTGGGATCGGTCACAGTTCCGCTGATCGCACCGTTCACTGTGCTCTGCGCCAAGAGGAGACTAGGTAACAACAAGGCCATTGTTGCCAAAAAAGCGAGAAGCTGAATTGTTCCTCTAAATCGCATACGCTGCCCCCCTTACAGTTACGTAATCTTTTGTGCGTAATCTCTTACGTCCTTCGGGTCGCACCGGCTTACGCGACCTAAGGCAACTAACACTCCAAAACAACGCGAAATAACAACCCTTGTTTTCAACATTTTGTGATGGATTCTGCGGATTAGCCTATAGAAATCTATAGACGATCGCCGTTAGTTATATGAGAATCGGTAGAATGGCACTTCCAGTTGTCCCCAGGGCAACGACATTTCTCAATGCATTGATATGCAACAGGCTCTCTACCTACACGCTCTCGACCTGTTTAACCGTGCCTCCTTCTTCGACGCACACGAGGTCTGGGAAGACGTTTGGCGCGCGGCGCCGCCGGAAGAAAAAAAGTTCTTGCAGGGATTGATTCAGATCGCGGTTAGCTTCCATCATCACTCGACTGGGAATCTCGTGGGCGCACGCTCCCTGCTCGAGCGCGGCACGCGGAATCTGCAAGGCTATCCCGAAGAACATGGCGATCTGAGACTCGCCGTCTTTTTACACTCTCTTGCTGGGTGGAGGCGGGCGCTGTCAGACGGCGGACCTCTCCCGCCGCTGCCTCATATCGAGAGGTGCGAAGGCTAGGGTGCCCGCCTGCTACAATCCGACTTTCCCGTGACCGCACCTTCAAAGCCGCATACGCTGGGGGCGAAGCCGCTGGGCGCGAAGCCGCTGGCTGCCGTACCGTTGCTCGACTTGCAGCGGCAATATGAACAAATCCGCGCCGAGGTGCTGGCTTCGGTGGGGCGGGTGTGTGCCTCACAACAATACATTCTGGGAAGTGAGGTCGAGTTCTTCGAGCGCGACCTCGCCGACTTCTGCGGAGCGAAAGAAGCCGTCGGCTGCGCGTCCGGCACAGACGCGCTTTGGCTCGCCCTAGTCGCTGCCCGCGTGCAGCCCGGAGACCACGTTCTTACCACTCCCTTCAGTTTTTTCGCCTCGGCTAGCGCGATTGCGCGAGCCGGGGCACGTCCGGTGTTTGCCGACATCGATCCCGCGACCTTCAATCTCGATCCAACGCAGGTTGAAGCCCATCTGCGGCGCAGAAGCGGCTACCGGAAGTTGCGAGCGCTGCTTCCCGTCCATCTTTATGGCCAGTGCGCCGACATGGATCGGCTTCAGCCACTTGCCGACGAGTTTCGCTTGGCACTGATCGAAGACGTCGCCCAGGCTATTGGCGCCTCCTGGCGCGACTGCCGCGCCGGATGCATGGGCGTGGCCGCGGCATTCAGCTTTTATCCCACCAAGAATCTCAGCGCCTATGGGGAGGCCGGCTTGGTGACTACGAATGACCCCGAGCTGGCAGCCCACATGAGGCGCCTGCGAAACCACGGCAGCTCTCGCCGATACGTGCATGAAGAACTCGGATGGAACAGCCGCCTCGACGCCATGCAGGGTGCCATCCTGCGCGTGAAGTTGAAATATCTCGAAGGATGGAATCAGGCTCGACGTCAGCGCGCCGCCGGGTATGACAAATTGTTTGCGGAGGCCGGCCTCACCGCCGGTCGGCGATCCCAATCGCATGCAGCCAAGCCAGGATCGGACCCCGCCTCGGTCTCTCATTCAACAATCAACAATCAACAATCAACAATCTCAGCGGGTTCGCCAGTTCAATTGCCGCAGACCTCCTCGAACGCCCATCACATCTTCCATCAGTATGTCATTCGCGCTCACCGCCGCGACGAACTCCGCGACTTCCTGAGCGCGCGCCAGATTGGCAGCGAGATCTACTATCCCATCCCGCTGCACTTGCAGCCTTGTTTCGCGTATCTGGGGTATCGCGAAGGAGATTTTCCCGAGGCCGAGCGCGCTGCCAAAGAAGTCCTGGCCTTACCGATGTTTCCCGAACTCACGGAGGACGAGCAGCGCTGGGTGGTTGCCAGCATTGCGGAGTGCTACGGCTAAGCTCGAGTAGAGACGTTGCTTGCAACGTCTGGCGCCTTCGTCTTACCGCTGACGCGTAAGAAGAGAGTCTTGAAGACGTAACCGGAAGACGTAACGAGTTACGTCTTTACGAAAATGTGAGGTACGTTACGACGGAAACGTTCCCTCCTAGCGCCGCCGCCGCTTCGTCACGCTGTGCGCCGGCTCTTCTCCAGGTGCCAGCACTCGCCGCACTATCGGCGTATTCAATTTGTACTTGCGCTCGCTGAGGTTTCCACTTTCGTCTTTCACGCGCAACACGAAAACCGGCAGCGCCCCTTCCTTATCGAAATTCTCAGTCGTCACTGTAACCGGGAGCACTCCGTTGAGCTTGTGCTCGCGGTACGCGGTCTCGTAGCGGTGCTTTTTAACGTTCCAGGTAAAGACTCGCACCTGATCGAAGT
>Ga0207684_10004192_pt1 | contig 13692 bp, 10 predicted proteins | sample KBSK5501metaG_FD_184342 | JGI IMG/M metagenome (GOLD analysis project Ga0207684, IMG submission 184342) | Corn, switchgrass and miscanthus rhizosphere microbial communities from Kellogg Biological Station, Michigan, USA - KBS K5-50-1 metaG... | ecosystem: Host-associated > Plants > Roots >...
CACTCGCGCTGAGCGTTGCGACGAGCGCCTCGGCGAAGGGCTGCGCGGCGCCGGGGGGCAGCGTGAGCAGGAGCGGCGTGTCGAAGGCTTCGGGGTCCGGTCCGTAGAAGTATTCAGGCGGCGCGGGTCGTTTGGCCATCGCCTCGCGCGCGAGTGTGAGGACAAGACTGGTGCGTCCCTGCGCGATGTGTCCGCCGACGAAAAGATGCGCATCCGACGCCTGGCTCTCCAGCCACCCGCGCACGCCCGCCACCACCTCCGGCTGAAAGCCACGTCCGACCACCACGGCGACCCAGCGCTGCAAACGTGAGGACAAGTCGGCGTCCAGCCGCGCGCCAGTGATACTCACCGCGGGGACATCTAGCGATGTATACGCCGCCAGCGCCGCCGTGCGATCCGCGTCGCTCAGACGATCCCAGCCAGCCGGCTTGAGGAGATCACTCAAAGCAGTCAAAGCGCCCGCGGTAGGCGCGTTCTCGCCATCAGGTCGCCGCCGTCCCCACATATCCCTCATCCTTTCATCCAACGTCTCGGCCCGAACTCCCGCGTCATCACGAAAAGGCGCATAAATCCAGGCAGGAGCAAGGCAGAGGCGATTGTACCATGGGCGGCTGTTCTGGGCAATCATCAGGTGGACGGGGCGTCGAAATGTGAGGAATTACCGGCTCGAGGAATTTTTGCAAACTGGGGTTCGATTGCGATGAGTTTTGCGCCATAGCGCTGTCATATCTTCTTGGAGGCGCGCAACGCATTCCTCCTCATCCACCATACGAGGAGCGTGGAACTCATGGAACCAATCGTGCTATTCGGGATTCAGTTTACGATGAGCTTGCTGGTCTATGCGCTCATCGCCAGTTGGTACGTGGCGCCGCGCTTATCCACGTTACCAAAAGAGTTGGCTCTGATACCTCTGGTCTGGGTACATGCCTTTCGATTTGTCGGAGGAACCATCCTCGCTCCTGGCGCCACCGATCCCGCCGTGCCCGCAGACTTCCGCGTTATGATCGGGTATGGTGACATCATCACGGCGGCCCTGGCTATCATCGCGTTACTCGCGCTACACGCCCGATTCCGGGGCGCTATCGCCCTGGTCTGGCTGGTCCTGATCGTAGGAACGGCAGACACGGTGAACGCCATTGTGCAATCGACCCTTGATAGCGTCTTCAATTATCCGCTTGGGATCAATTGGCTGATCGTGACCCTCTACGTCCCAGCATTGATCGTCAGCAGTGTTCTGATCCTGATCTATCTCCTCAAACCCAGGCAAATTGAGCGAAAATAAGTCCGAAAGCAGAGGGCGGATCGTCGCTGGTTCCGCGCGGAATGCGACGCCAATTCCTGATGCGCCTCAGGGTCAGCGCTCTGCTTGGCCTCGTCGGTACGGCGCATAGTGGACGGGCGCTGACTCCGTTGGCGATCTGGTCGACGCCACATCCAGGATCGTCTCCAGCGCCAGCGCTCTGCTCCTCTAAACGGCATTGCATCTAATAAACGGCATTGCATCTAAACGGCGCCACATCCAGTTGACGCCAGGCGACCGTTAGGGTACAACAGGGATTGAAGCCGTCAAACGGCTTGATACCACAGAGCGCTATTGCTGCATTAGTAACGATTTCTCCCGCCCAAAGGAATGGTGGCGGCCTTGAGCACAGGTGAGGCGGATGAGGCGCTGTTGCTCGCGACGGCACGACAAGGCGACAACGACGCGTTCAACCATCTGACCGAGCCGTATCGTCGCGAGTTACTAGTCTACGGTTATCGCCTTCTCGGCTCCTTGCAGGATGCAGAGGATCTGACACAAGAAACGCTGTTGCGCGCGTGGACGAGATTGGCTTCGTTTGCGGGTCGGTCTTCCTTTCGCGCCTGGTTATATAAAATCGCTACCAATACTGGTCTCAATATGCTGGCATATGCCTCGCGGCGCCCAGCATCCATGAATAGTTCATCGTCTGCCCGCGCGAACAGTCTACCCAGCCCAGTAGCCACCGAGCCTATCTGGTTTGAGCCACTCCTGGACGCGCACATTGCTGACTTGTCTACCACCCCCGAGGCGCTGTATAGCCTGCGGGAAAGTGTGTCGCTGGCGTTCATGATCGCATTGCACGATTTGCCGCCGCATCAACGCGCCACCCTCATTTTACGAGATGTGCTCGATTGGCATGCTACGGAAGTAGCCGAGTTCCTCGAGATGTCCGTTCCCGCCGTGAACAGCGCGCTGCAGCGCGCGCGAGCGACACTCGCGACGCGCTATCATCCCACTGGCCTTGAAGCAGTCGAGGCGCCAACACTCACTCCCACGTTACAAGCGCTGCTCGACCGCTACATCCAGGCGTGGGAAACCAATGATGTGGGAGCGCTCATGGCTTTGCTCAAGGAAGACGCCACCTTCTCCATGCCGCCTCGTCCCCAATGGTATCTCGGGCGCGGCGCCATTGGGCAATTCTTCCAGATGGCCGTCTTTACGCAAGGGGCTGGTGAATGGCGCCTGACGCCAGCGTCTGCGAATGCGCAACCAGCGTGTGTGCTGTATCGCCTCAACCCGTCTACGAGCACATACGCCTATTTTGGATTGATGATCCTCACGATCGATGGCGCCTCCATCGCATCTTCCATCGCCTTCGTCGATCCCGCGCTTGGCGCGCGGTATGGTTTGACGCTCAAGTTCCCATCGGCGGAGGGAAGGAACGAATCATAGGCTCTGGAGAGAGGGCAGTCGTCTCACGGCCCGGCATTCTCTATCTCTCAGAGGGTCCTCCAACTCGAACATCGATGGCGCACAAACACACTGGCAGGCCCACTGGCGAGATGCGTCTCGTGTCCGGAAGCTCGCCGGGCTGCATGTGATTGGGCCGGGCAGGTCGCCGTGTGCGATCAGGAGGCGCTGACACCCAGGGCGGAGGCGAGCGTGGCCAGCTCGGTCTTCTCCTTCTCGCTCACTCGCGTGCCGCCGATGCCCAGGAAGCCACCTTCCTTCGCCGCCTCTGTGGTCCTGGTGGCGATGGTCATCAGCCACTGCTTGAACTCGTCGGCCTCGGCGGGCGACTTCTGCGCGACGATGGTGGCGGCGGCTACGCAGCTCTCTACCGCCTTTTGTTTGGCCTCGTCAGGATTCTTGGCGTCAATCTTCATGCTTTGCATGGGGTCCTGCGCGCCGGTCGCCGGCTGGCCTGAGGTGTCGCTAGCGGGTTGGCCGGACGTACCGCCAGCAGGTTGCGCTCCCTTGTCACCCTGGTCTTTCTTCTGCTGCGACTCGATGACGTCCGTCGCGATCGCCTTGACCAGCTCGCCCGCCGTCGTGGAGGCGGCGGTCTCCTGCAACGTCTTGACGGTGGCCGTTATTTCCTTGACAAGGCCAATTGGGCCACTCATATCCGCCGCGACAATCGCCATCGTCGCCATGATCGGCGCCTGGCTCAACGTCGCCCACTCCTCGGGGGTGTAGTCGGCTTTAGTAGTCATGCTGACTTCCTCTTTCTGCGCTGTGTGGAGACACGCCTGCGACCCAGAAAGGAGTATGTGACGGGCAGTCGCCCACGTCAAGGCGATGGCGCCAGTCACAGTTGACAGGCGCGCGTCACTGGACGCTAGAATGGGGGAGCTTGCCACACATGAGCGGCGGAAGAGAAGGAGAACGCCATGACCACGAGCAGTGTGCCGACGCGCAACATCCCGCTGACCGAGAGCCAGCCTGACCCGGCGCCAGACCACGCGACCGCGCTGGAGAAGTTCGCCGCGCTCCAGGCGCTCGATGGCGATGATGTCAATCCCGCCTGTCGCTCGCAGCTGCTCACGCACGGGGCGAAGGTGGAGCGGGCGATCGTGCTCATGCACGGCATGACCAACTGCCCGGCGCAGTATACCAAGCTCGCGCCGCTCTTCTTCGAGCGCGGCTACAATGTGCTGATTCCACGCACGCCGCGTAATGGGCTCATCGATCTCAACACCAACGATCTCAAGAACCTGACGGCGGAGGAGATGGCGACGCACGGCGATCAGGTGGTTGACATCGGGCGTGGGCTGGGCGAGCAGGTGACGGCGGTGGGCCTCTCCGGCAGCGCGGTCATCGCCGCCTGGCTCGCGCAATATCGCGCCGATCTGGACAAGGCCATCGTGGTCGCGCCGGTCTTCGGCATCCTGCCCAGCTGGCCGATCTTCGGCACACGCGCGAATCATGCGCTGTCTGGTCTGCTGGACGCGCTGCCCAACATCATGACCCAGAGCGTCATGCCCTTTAAAGAAGGCCCCAGTCACGGCTATCTGGGCTTCGCGACGCACGGCCTTTCGCATACAATGGACCTGGGCGCTGTCGTCTTCAAGGCCGCGCTGACGACTCCTCCCACCGCGCGCCGCGTCCTGATGGTGATGAACGATGTTGATCCCGCCGTCAACAACGCGATGATCCGCGATCTCACCGCGCGCTGGCAGAAGACCGCGCCAGATCGCGTCGACTTGTACGCCTTCCCAGCCAGCATGGGGCTGATTCATGACATCATCGATCCACAACAAAAGAAGCAGCAGACCGATCTCGTCTATCCAATCCTGCTCGACCTCTTCACGAAGTAGCGCGCCCTCAGCCGCGACGTCACGAGCCAGGCGGAGGGCCGCGTGAGCGACGCCATAGACGTCCCCGCCTCAACCGATGTACACGGCGCCGTAGACGCGGTTGAACGGCTGCGCGCCCTCGGCCTGAGCGAGCGTGGCGCGCTCAGTTCGACCGGCGTGGCCCAACATCAACGCCAGCGCGCGGAGGGAACCATCACCCCGCGCACGCTCGATCTCTATGCCACCTCTCTGGAGCGCATCGTCGCGCGTGCGAGCGTCGGGGAACACGCCATTCCCGTAGACTTCTGGGATGTCTGCTCGCCAGCCATGCGACATGCGCGCTATGACGAGTACCGCATGGCGCGGACGCTCGCCCAGCCAGATCTTCAGTCCTATCTGGCGCTGCTGGGACGCGCGTTTGATCGCTTCGTCGCGATGAAATCTGGCGCTGGCGCGATGGCGGTCGCGGCGGCGCTGGCGATCCTGGAAGATGCGTCGGCGTATATCCGCTCTGGTCACTCGACGCGTACGGTCCGCGCGCTGCCGTGGTTGAATCAGCCGCAGCAGACGCTCGTCCTCTGGCAGCAGCTCCTGACCGGCAGCACGCGCCGTCTGCCCGTCATTGGGCTGGAGATCATTCCGCACGGTATCTGGGGGCGCTTCAACGTCGCGACGATATGGCGGTACGCGAGCGTGGGGAGCGACGCGGCCTGGGGCGTCTCCGGCTTTCATCCCGACTATGTCGGCCCGGCGACCAACGCCAACCAGATCGAGCACATGGCGATCAGCGCTGTCACGCAGTTGATGTATCACGTTCCGGTCGCCGCGCTCTCCGCCGTCGAGTACGCGCAGTGGCGGCTCCAGCGGGGTGTGGAGGAGGACGAGGCGCGCGCGGACATCGCGCTCAATCATGCCATCGCGCGCGACCTGTTGCCCTACTTCTCCGTAGATAACCCTGCGCGGAGCGTCGAGCGGCTCATGCAGACGTTAAGCCAGCCCGCGCCAAAGCGCTGAGCGATGTGAGCCGACTGGCGCTGCGTCAGCTAGCGCGATAGTATGTAGCAGCGGGTTGAGCGCGAGACCATGGCGCGACGTGTCCACAGTTCAAGGGAGGCGCATGATGGCCAAGGTACAGACGTGGGTGCTGCGCAATCCATGGATCTTCGATCTGGTACGCGGCGTCCTTTACCTCCTGCTTGGTCTTGGCGCGTTCCTCTTTCGTGATCGCATCATCTTGATCGTCTCTATTGGCATCGGTTTCTATCTTATCGTCGATGGCGTGTTGGACATCATTACCTCCTACCGCGCCGCGCGCGCGCGCAGTGGCGGCCAGACTCATTTCCTGATCGGTCTCCTCAGCGTGACGGTTGGCGTCGCCGCGATCTTCTTGCAGTCGCTCGTCTTCTTCCTGGCGTTCATTTATGTCGGCGTGCGCACGCTGATTCATGGGCTGAGTGATCTGTGGAAGTGGTTCTCACTGCGCCGCAACGCGAACGATCCTGAGCGCGCGATCAAAAAGAACCTCTGGTTGCCCGGCCTGGCGCGTGTCGCGGTAGGTATCGCCGTTCTGGTTCTGGGCTACACGCTCTTCAGGTTCTACGCCATCTTCCTCGCCGCCTACTTTGTGATCGACGGCGTCGTCTTCCTGGTCAACGCCGCCAACAAAGCCGGGCTGATCCATATCGGACGCGTCTCCTCGGCGGCTGAGGTCGCGACTGCGGCCACCGCCACCTCCTCGGTTGGCGGCCTCTCGGCGGAGGGCGAGGGGTTGCGCGCCGTCGTTGTGGTGCGGCGCAACGGCGCGATGGGCATGGGGCATGTCGGCTGGGCCTTCGAGTGGCCGACGGGCTGGTTCAACGCCGGCTCGGTCGAGAACCGGCTGGGCGGCGCCTACGAGCCGCCGGGCAAGACCGATTTCTGGTCCGTGCACACCCAGACCCCGATCGGCTCGCTCTTCGAGTTTGGCCCAACCTACGACGAGTTCAAGGTCTTCGACGTTCCTCGTCCCCACCCGCGAGAGGCCTGGAAGACCGTCGTCTGGGTCAGCCGCCAGCCCTACGCCGTGCAGCGCCGCAACTGCGCCGACGCCGCCTATGATATTTTGCATACCTTCGGCGTCGACAATATTCTCGATACCGCGCAGAAGGTCTTCCCCAACGAGTGGTACGACTCCCTGCCAGGAACATCCTACAAGATCAGCGAGCAGGCTGACATTCCCCTGCGCCCGAACAAAGTGGCGCGCCTCCAACGGCTCTGGACCCATCTCATTCATCTCACAGTTCCAGGGCGTGTTCTGGACATCACACCCCCCTGGCGCAAGGGCGGCGGTCGCGCCTTCTATGAGATCGGTGAGCGGCTCGAGTTTATCAATCAGCAAGCCGCGGGGGCCATCGTCGGCGTCGTGCGCGGAGTGGGACACACGATACGTCGTGGGAAATCCGCGCCGCCCGCTGCGCAGGATGTGACGCCAGCGGCATAGACGCTCTCGTCGATCACTCCCCACCTTCCTGTCGCCACAGAGGAGTACTTTGCCTTGATTTCTCCGCGGCGCCGACGCATCTTCACGTTCAGGAGGCGCGTGTGTAACGCCGCTGGCCGCGATCGGGTGGAGCGCGCTTCCAGACGCCCAATTGACATATCCGTTTGCGCGCTATATCTTGCAGGCACAGTCCAAACATGACGTTCCAACGCTGGAGCGTGGACAGGGTCTCCTGACATGCGGCGGATGGCGCGCGCATGCGGATGGCGAAGCAAGCGAAGCGGCAGCGAACCACAGGAGGTGGAGCATGGGCATCTTCCGACGCAATCGCGACAAGAACCAGGCGCCGACCAGCGCGCCGACAGCGAATGGTAGCACGAACAGTAGCACGAATGGTGGCGCTCCTACCGCCTCCAACGGGCAACCGGCGGCAATGCCCACACCCACTGCGCCCGCCGTCTTCGCCAGCACGATGGGCGACTTCCCCCTGACGCTGCAACACTCGCTCGACCGCGCGGCGCGGCTCTTCGCCAATCGCGAGATCGTGACCAACACCGCCGACGGCCCCCAGCGCACCACCTACGGCAAGTGGGCGAAGCGCGTCAACCGGCTGGCCTATGCGCTGGAGAAGCTGGGCGTGAAGCAGGGCGACCGCGTGGCGACGCTCGGCTGGAATACCGCCACACACCTGGAGCTCTACTTCGGCGTCCCCTGCGCGGGCGCGGTGCTGCATACCCTCAACCTGCGCCTCTTCCCCCAGGACATCGCCTATATCATCAACGACGCGCAGGACAGCCTGATCTTCGTCGACGCCGATCTGCTGCCGCTGCTGGAGAAGGTCGCCGACCAGCTTGGTCCGGTGCGCAACCTGATTGTGACCAACGGCAAGGCGAACCCAACCGACGCCACGAAGCTGCCGCCAATCCTCGACTATGAGGAGTTGCTGGCCGCCGCGCCGGACGCCCCATTTCCCTGGCCGACACTGGATGAGCGCCAGGCCGCCGCGATGTGCTACACCTCCGGGACGACTGGGAATCCCAAGGGCGTCGTCTATAGCCATCGCTCGGTCCTGCTCCATTCCATCTCGCTGACGCAGACCGATGTCGCGGGTCTCTCCGAACGCGACCGCACGATGCCGTTCGTGCCGATGTTCCATGCCAACGCCTGGGGTCTGGCGCACGCCGCGCCGCTGGTGGGCGCAGCGCTGATCTTCCCCGGCCGGCTGATGGACCCGACGAGCGTGACCAATCTGATCGCCTCCGAGCGTGTGACGCTGGCGGCCGGCGTGCCGACGGTCTGGGTCGGCATGTTGCAGCTCCTGGATAAAGATCCGGGCGCGTACGATCTCTCGGCCTGCGATCGCATTCTCTGTGGCGGCTCGGCGGTCCCGCTTGCGCTGATCGAGGGACTGCAGCGGCACAACTTGAACATCATCCAGGCGTGGGGCATGACCGAGATGTCGCCGGTCGGCGCATTTGCTCGCGTGCGCAGCGAGGTCCTCGCCCTGCCCATTGAGGAGCAGAACGCCGCGCGCAGTAAGGCCGGAGTCGCCGTCCCGCTGGTGGATTTCCGCGTGCTCGACGATTCGGGCAATCCCGTGCCCTGGGATGGCGTGACATTCGGCGAGCTACAGGTGCGCGGGCCCTGGGTGACGACGTCGTATTATCACGGCGGCGACGACAACGTGAATAAGTTCAGCGACGGCTGGCTGCGTACCGGCGATGTCGTCACGCTCGATCCATACGGCTATATCGGCATTGTGGACCGCACCAAGGATGTCATCAAGAGCGGCGGCGAGTGGATCTCGTCGGTGAACCTCGAAGGGCTGATCATGGGGCATCCGCAGGTGCTGGAGGCGGCGGTCATCGGCGTTCCCGATCCCAAGTGGCAGGAACGGCCAGTGGCGTATGTCGTGCCGAAGCCAGACTTCAAGGATATCCTGACCAAGGAGGATATCATCGGCTTCCTGGAGCCGAAGATCGCGAAGTGGTGGCTGCCGCAAGAGGTGATCTTCATCGACGCCGTGCCCAAGACGAGCGTCGGCAAGTTCGATAAGAAGGTGCTGCGCGCGCAACACGCCGCTGAGCAAACGCCTCAGCAGTAGGCGCGCGAAGACGGCGCCTGAATCGCTGCCCCGCCAGTTGCTCCGACGAGGAGTTCTGGCGGGGCGCTGCGCATGCGCAGCGCCCACATGCGCGAAAATCTGGTATCATTCGCCCAGGAGCGACTGGCCGCATGCTATAGGCCAGTGATGAAAGTTTCGTACCTCACCAGGAGGCGACCATGCCCAATCCCGATTCTTCCGGCGTGCCCGCGACGATAGACGCGCTCTTGCAGGAGACACGACGCTTTCCGCCGCCCAGCGGTTTCGCGGCGACGGCGGTGGTGCGCGACCCTTCGGTCTACCAGCGCGCGCACGACGATCCCGAAGGCTTCTGGGCCGAGGCCGCCAACCGGCTGGACTGGTTCACGCGCTGGGAGCGGGTCCTCGACTGGGACGCGCCCTGGGCGAAGTGGTTCGTCGGCGGGACACTCAACGCCTCCTACAACTGCGTGGACCGGCACACGCAGAACTGGCGGCGCAACAAGGCCGCGATCATCTGGGAGGGTGAGCCGGGCGACACACGCGTGCTCACCTACCATGATCTCTATCGCGAGGTCAACGCCTTCGCCGCCGCGCTGCTGGATCTGGGCGTCAAGAAAGGGGATGTCGTCGCCTTCTACATGCCGATGATCCCCGAGCTGGCGATTGGCATGCTCGCCTGCGCGCGCATCGGCGCGCCGCACACCGTGATCTTCGGCGGCTTCAGCGCGGAGGCGCTGCGCGATCGCATCAACGACTCGAAGGCCAGACTCTGCGTGACGGCGGACGGCGGCTGGCGGCGTGGCAGCGTCGTCCCGCTAAAAGATGTGACCGACGCCGCGGTGGCCGAATGCCCGACCATCGAGCATGTGCTGGTGGCGCAGCGGCTCGGTCCACAGGAGCGGCAGGTCACGATGAAGGCCGGGCGCGATGTCTGGCTGCACGATGCGCTGGCCAACGCCACACAGCGTGTCGTCGAGCCAGAGCCGCTGGACAGCGAGCATCCCCTCTACATCATGTACACCTCCGGCACGACCGGCAAACCCAAGGGGCAACTGCATACCACCGGCGGCTACCTGACCGGCGTCTCGCTGACCCACCAGTGGATCTTCGATCTGAAAGAGGAGGATGTCTACTGGTGCACCGCCGACATCGGCTGGGTGACGGGACACAGCTACCTGGTCTATGGCCCGCTCTCGAATGGCGCCTCGGTGGTGATGTACGAGGGCGCGCCGGACTTCCCGGAGAAGGACCGCTTCTGGCGCATCGTCGAGAAGTACGCCGTCTCGACCCTCTATACCGCGCCGACGCTGATCCGCACCTTCATGCGCTGGGGTGATCAGTATCCCGCGCAGCGCGATCTCTCCTCGCTGCGGCTGCTGGGGACGGTCGGCGAGCCGATCAACCCGGAGGCGTGGATGTGGTTCTTCACCAACATCGGCAAGGAGCGCTGCCCTGTGGTGGATACCTGGTGGCAGACCGAGACGGGGATGATCCTGATCTCGCCGCTGCCAGGGATCGTCGCGACCAAGCCTGGCTCGGCGACACGCCCCTTCCCCGGCGTCGAGGCCGATATCCTGGATGAGGCGGGCCAGAGCGTGCCGGTCAACACCGGCGGCAATCTGGTCATTACGCGACCCTGGCCGGCGATGTCGCGCACGATCTGGGGCGATCCGGAACGCTATCGGGCGACCTACTGGAGCAAGTATCCCGGCGTCTACCTGACCGGCGACGGCGCGCGGCGCGACGAGGATGATTACTACTGGCTGCTGGGGCGGGTGGACGACGTGCTCAACGTCTCCGGCCACCGCATCGGCACGATGGAGATCGAGAGCGCGCTGGTGAGCCATCCGGCGGTGGCGGAGGCCGCGGTGATCGGGGCTGCGGACCCGATGACCGGGCAGGCCATCGTCGCCTTCGTGACGCCTCGCAGCGGCTACCAGCCCAACGATGCGCTTACCTCAGAACTGCGCGAGCACGTGGTGCGCAGCATCGGGGCGCTGGCGCGCCCGAAGAAGATCTTCTACGCGCAGGAGCTGCCCAAGACGCGCAGCGCGAAGATCATGCGCCGGCTGCTGCGCGACATCGCGGAGGGGCGCGCGCTGGGCGACACCACGACGCTGCTCGACCCCAACGCCGTGGCGCAGATCAAAGCGCAGTACGAGAGCAGCGAGGGGTAATCACTCGACCAGGGCGCGCGTCAGCATCACGATCGTGACGAAGGTGCGGAACAGCTCCAGCCGGTCCGCGCCGGCGAAGCGCACCGTGCGCGTCTGTCCCTCCACAACCTCGACGCCGCGCAGCCAGGCGGCCATCTCAGCCATGTCCGCCGTGATGAAGGTCAGCTCGACGGTCGTGTGTTCTGGGAACTGTGGCGGCGTGGTAGGTCTTGCTTCCGATAGCGCGAGATGCGCGCCTGCGCGGATGCGCTCGCGTGCGGCATCGGGATGCAGGCTCTCGGCGGCGTAGCGCGAGATCGAACGCTTGACCTCGACACAGCGCGGCGCGGGGGCGAGATGGCGCGCCTCGGCGGCGGTGACCTGGTCACCGGTGACGAGCGCGATGGGCACGCCGTAGTGTGCGGCGACGAGCGCGTTGAGCGCCGTCTCGCCGGCGACCTCGCCGTTGATACGCGCCTCCCAGATGGCGCGCGGGTTGTAGCTGTGGCTCAGAATCGCCTGGCTCGCCCCGTAGGAGCCGTGGTAGCCGAGGAAGAAGATGGCGTCGAAGGAGGAATCCAGGCCCTCCATCATGTAGAGCGGCTTGTGCTTGCCGGAGATCAGTGAGGCGCGCCCAAGGATCTCGTCGGGCGGCAGATTGCGCATGACGTTGTGCGAGTCGTTGACGACGAAGCTCGTCGCGCCCGCCTCCAGCGCGCCCTCGATAGCGGCGTTCAACTCGCCCATCAGCAGCCGTCGCCCCATCTCGTAATCATACCTGCCGGCCAGAATCTGGTCCCAGTCCACGATGCCAGCGACACCCTCAAAGTCGGTCGAGATGTAGACGCGCATGTCGCCTCCAGCCTAGACGAGATAGCGCAGCGGCTCCAGCACGCGCTCGCTCAGCTTGACATACCACGGGCGCCGGAGCCACTTCTCGGCGGTCAACTCGAAGGCGTTGGTCTTGTCGGCGGCGAAGAGCGACTCCATCTGCCGCGCGAAGTGGTCATCGTAGACGACGACATTGATCTCGAAGTTACCCACCGAGCTGAGCCGGTCCAGATTCGCCGTGCCGACGGTGGACCACACGCCGTCCACGGTGCAGGTCTTGGCATGGATCATCGCGTCCTGATAGCCGAAGATACGGACACCCGCCTGCAAACAGCGCGTGAAGTAGCTACGCGCCACCCAGTCGGCGACGATGTGGTTCGAGGTCCACGGCAGCAGGACCTGCACGTCCACACCACGCTGGGCCGCGGAGGTCAGCGCTTCGAGTAGCACATGATCGGGCACGAAGTAGGCGTTGGTCAGATAGATATGGCTCTGCGCGCGCTCGATGGCCTCGATGTACGTGTTGCGGATCGGGAAGGTGAGGCGCAGGGCGTCGTTACTGTGCACGTCGATGGTGGGGTCGAAGCGACGGTTGTAATGGCGGGAGATGACACCTTTGCGCGCGCTGAAGCGGTTCCAGAAGTCGACGAACGCGTAGGCGAGGTCGAGCGCGTCCGGCCCAGAGATGCGTATATGGGTATCGCGCCACTGCGTGGCGTAGAGGCTGCCGATGTTGTAGCCGCCGATGAACCCAACCTTGTCGTCCACGATCAGCAGTTTGCGATGGTCGAGCGCGTAGCGGCGCGGATCGAAGAGATGCCACGGACGCTTGATCGCCGAATACTTCAGGACGTGGATATTGTCGGGGAATCGTTTGAAGGCGTCGGGAACGACAAGGTTACCGAAATTATCGAAGATGACATAGACCCGCACACCCTCGTTGGCCTTCGCGATCAGTGCGTTCTTGAAGATGTGGCCAAGCTGATCGGCCTTCCAGATATAGGTCTCGAAGTAGATCGCCTCGCGTGCGCTGGAGATCGCCCGCAGCATAGCGTCGAAGAGTTCACCCCCGCTGGCATAGAGCGTCAGCGCGTTATCGGCGACCGGAACCTCACCACCCGGGAGGCGCGGGAAGCCCTGCTTGGGGGCGCGCAGACGCCGGCGCCGCCCGATCACGGAGAGGATGGCGATGACCGCGAGTTGCAGCGCCAGGATCGCGCTCAACGCGACCCAGAGCGCCTGCATCGGCCGTAGGCGGCGCACGGCGCGGCCAACCTCCGCAAGCGGGGCGGCTGGAGTGAATGGATTGAATTGTCGCTGTGGCCCACTCTTCGGTCCCGATAGCGACATGAGCGACCTCCACGGGTTCAGGCGGCGCGCAGTCCTGGCGCGGCGTCTTCCTTTGGAGCGAACGAGCCTGGCGGCGCGTCACTGCGCCGGATGACTGTGTCTCTGTCCCTCAGTATAACGCACGCAGGGCGAAATCTAGAGGGTGTACAAGAAGGGTGATATGCTGAGGGGTTGGGCGGCTCACTAGCGTCATTCCAGAGCCGCCAGGGAGTCATGGAGTCTCATGCCCGTCAGCATCTATCCCCGTG
>Ga0207684_10004194_pt1 | contig 13689 bp, 10 predicted proteins | sample KBSK5501metaG_FD_184342 | JGI IMG/M metagenome (GOLD analysis project Ga0207684, IMG submission 184342) | Corn, switchgrass and miscanthus rhizosphere microbial communities from Kellogg Biological Station, Michigan, USA - KBS K5-50-1 metaG... | ecosystem: Host-associated > Plants > Roots >...
CGCGGCAGCACGCCTCGGCCGCGGCCCACTCTGGCCATCGCATGCGCAAGTCAGCTCGGGACCAACAGCAGACCACACAGCCGGGTCCAGGACACCCCGCCCTCGACGACGTTCCGCCGTACATACCACGCTAGCGAGACCCTTGGCCCCAGGTCACCCACTTCGCACCATTCACCGAAGATGAGTGAGTCGTTCATGATCCGGGCCTGTGGTACGTGCTGGCACCGGTGCGGAACGCGGCGACCGCCGCGGGGCTGCTGAGGGCGAACGGCACGCCGTGGGAGTTCGTGGAGTTGAAGTACACGAACCCGAGCAGCCCGTAGTTCTGGATGCCGGCAAACAGATCGCCGATCTTGGCGGGCTGGTTCGCAGCAGGCTCCGCGCCTGTCTCCGCGATGAGTATCGGATCAGTGGTCAGCGTGCGCACCGCACCGATCGTCGGTCCGAACAGAGGAGCGAACTGCCACGAGGGTTTCTCATAGTAGCCGTCTATGCCGACCCAGTTGACATATGACCCGCCTGGCCACCACTGCGTGGGTCGCGGGATGTTGCCGCCATGCGCGTCGTTGATGATGTTGACCGTCCACATCCAGGTCACATTCTGGGCTCCCAGCGCTCGGAAGAGCTTGACGATGTGACGCCAGGCGGCGACGAACACGGTCGGGGACGTGCGCCCGTAGCCCCAGCGATACCAACTGCCGTTCATCTCGTGACCGAAGCTCATGATGACCGGATGGCGATAAGCGCGTACAGACTCAGCGTAGTTACTTAGGTACCCGTCGTAGCGACCGGAGGCAACCCCGGCGACATTGACGGTCGTCGGATCCAGTTGGATCAGCGGCACGGCACCATTGTCGGCCGCGGTTCTGGCGAAGCCGGCTGGGAACGGCTCCCACCAGCCGTTATAGGACATGACGACATCGGGCTTGACTCCGGTAGTGCCCGCGAACGCTGTAACGCCCGCGTAAGAGTCAGGGATACCTTTGGTGTAAACGCCAAGGTAGGAACCAGTTGAGGTCGGGAGATTTACCGGAAGAGGGCCGCTACTGTCCGACGATCTGTTGTAGAGGATGACGCCGGCCGCAATCGCGGCCGCCGCAACGATGGCGACGCCGGTCATGAGCCTCCGGCGCGGTCTTTCCTGCTGTCTCCTGCGCTGGCGAGTCATCAGACGACCCCTTCTGCGATCCGGGCGCGGTTGCGGCGCGAGCCGAGCACCATCCCGGCGCATGTCATGTTGCTACCTCCTTCGGCTGGGACCGCCTCCAGACACCCTTGCCGGGCGCCATCAAGGGGGCCATCAGGTAAAGCTGCACGCCGCCCAGGACCTCGGTTGCCCAGTACGGATGCCATCCGAACTGATGCACCCGCAATGCGAGGCCCGACCATAGAAGCACCTGGACGGCAACGATCCACGTGTACAGGATCCGGTTCACCACGACCGGGACCTGGCCGCCTTCGGGCGACGCACCGGTCGGGACCCACTCGGCGACGCGCCCTCGGATCGCGTACCACACCGCGTACACGTGGCAGCAGGAGTTGATCATGCATACCCGCCAGATCGTGGGACGCCAGCCGCGGCTCAGCAGCGGGAAGGCGAAGAGACTGGCCGCGAGCGCGGGCAGGATCGGCAGGTAGTTGTGCGGGTAGATGCGCTGGGGAAAGAACCAGATCATGGTCAGCGTCGGGAACGGCGCGGTGAGCAGCAGCGCGGCCGATGACATGTAGTAGAGGAACGCTGCCCAGAACGCGGCCCGCTGCTGCCAGGTGAACGGCGCTTCCCGGAAATGCTTGTCGATCATCAGCATCATCGAGGAGCGGCACCAGCGGACCTGCTGGTTGGCGAGCGACGCGAAGTCGGTGGGCGCGACGCCTTTGGCCAGGCAGAGCGGCAGGTAGCGGGTCTCGTATCCGGCCCACCAGAGTTTCACCCCGGAGTGCACGTCCTCGCCGATCGGCACCTGCGCGAAACCGCCCGCCGCCGCGACGGCGGCCCGGCGGTAGACCAGGTTGGTGCCCGCGCAGATGGCCGCCTTGTAACGGTCCCGCGCCGGCTGAATGAACCGGAAGAAGATCTCCTGTAGCGTTCCCGCGTACCGCTGGATGTAGGAGAACGTCGGGTTGGTCACGTCGAAGTACTGAGCCGTCTGGACGATGCCGACGTTCGGGTCCGAGAAGTACGGCAGGGTCTCGTAGAGGAACTCCTCGCGGACCGCGAAATCCGCGTCGATGACGGCGATGAACGCCCCGTCGCTGATGCCGAGAGCGTAAGTGAGGTTGCCGGCCTTCTTCATCTCACCCGGGCGCGGGCGCACGATATACCGGAAGTCATACAGGTCGGCCAGCTCGCTGACCCCATGGCGGGCCGAATCGTCCAGCACGTAGACGGTCTTGACTCCGCGCCAGGTGATCCTGCTCACGTACTTGAACGTGTTGTTCAGAACTGTGAGGGGCTCACCGCAGCTGGGCAGGAATATGTCCACGGTCTCGCCATGCTCCCGGTAGCCGTCCACGGTGGCCTGGTGCTCGGCCAGCGACAGCCTCGGTCGGCCGATGCGCAGCCAGAAGTTGACCGCGACCGGCGGCACCATGAGCATGAGCAGTAGCCACATCAGCGGCGAGACAGCCCATGCGTGCTGGGCAACGTGAACGTACCCGTAGAGCACTCCGACAGCTGCGATGAGCAGCCACGCGAACACCCAGCGGCGCTGACCGCCGAAGTACGCGTACTTCTCCCTGGCGTCGGGAGGTCGCGGCAGGTATGTCTCCTGCCGCAGCGCGGGACCCGCGGAGTCAGTGAGGGCCACGATTCCCCCCGCCGGACGGTACGTGCTCCCGCGATGCCCAGATCGTGAACCGGCCGGCCCGGGCCAGGACATAGTAGCCACCTGCGCGGCGCATATCCGCGGTGATCTGGACGTCCGTCGCTGCGGTATCCCCGAAGTCGAGGATGATGAGAGAGAACTGATGGCTGCTGATCGCCGCCGCGTACGAGGGTCCTCCCGGAAGCGCCCCCGGGTAGCTGAAGTAGTAAGTGCTGGACCACCGCTGCCACGGAACGTCGCCGCGCAGGTAGTAGGCCTCGACGTCATAGTCCTCGGCCAGGTAGTCGCCCGGACGGGCATGGATCTCCGACCGGAGGTCCCTGACCACCCCGGCAGAACTCGGCCAGGCCTGAAACAGGGACGACGCCTGGCCCATCGAGCCGAAAAGGGTCGAGGCCGCGATGGGCAACGCCATGACCGCTGCCCAGCCCCGCCCTGGGTCGACCCGGCTCAGGCGAGCCATGGCGTAGCCGGCCGCGATCGCGGCGAACCAGGCACCGAACACCACGTGCTTCTGCAGGCTGACCGTGGAATGCAGCCTGGCTTGCTCGGCCGGGACGAGCAGGCCGGCCACGACCAGGACTTGAAGCTGGAGTTTCTCGGGTGCCGTGCGCCGAGCGGCCAGCAGCGCTCCGAGAACGGCGAGGACCAGGATCAGGCTGGTCCACACGTACGCTCGCTGCAGGATGGTGGTCACTGCCGCATCTGACGACGGCCGGCCCAGGGTGCTCGTCCAGATGCCCCGCCAGTAGTCATGGCCGCCGACGGCGATGGCCGCGATCACCGCAGTGAGCCACGATCCCAGCAGCGCCAGGCCGGCCGTCAAGCCGGCCGCACCCCCCCGCTGCCGCCACACCGCCAACGCGACGACGACGACCACGACCGGGGTGAACAGGGCGGTCGCGTACTTCGCGGCGTCTGCCGCGGCCAGGATCATGCCGGCTCCGGCGAGCAGGACGATCCGTGTCCGAAGCCGATGGCGTGCGGACCAGACGCCCACCCAGGCGGCGAGGGCAAGCAGGAACAACGCCATCGCGTCGAACGTCGCGAAGACGCCCAGGAACTGCGTGCCAGCGAGGGTGGCGAACAATCCCGCGGCCAGGAGCGCCGCCCGCTTCCCGTACAGCGCAGAGGTGGTTGCCCACAGCAGGCAGGTGACCCCGAGCATGAGGCACAGCGACAGGAGGCGAGCGGCGGCTAGGCCTCCGGCGCTGTCCGCCAGGGCGCCGATGGGCGGGTAGATGACTGGTGCCCCGGAGAAGTAAGAGGCGAAGTCGGGGATCGGCGTTCCGTGCAGGAACCGAGCCCACTCCAGGTGCCCGGCCCGTAGATACAGCCCCTCGTCCTGAAACGCGGTGTTGGACCATACCAAGCGCAACGACAAGGCGAGCTGCACTGCCAGCACGACCAGCAACGGCCACCGCACGTCCGCTGACCAGCGATTGCGCCGCTCGCTCGGTACGGTCGCGCCGGTCAGCAGGGTGGCTTGGTCGGCGGCAGCGCCAGTTCCTCCCGATGTATCGGACAGGACGCTGGGCGGATCAGCCGCCGCTGGCAGGTGCGACGTCATGGACTGGGCGGGGCAAGTGTCAGCGCGGACAATCCCAGCCGGAACGCCTGCACGGCCAGTTGGTCGTCTTCGATGCGCCAGTCCTGGTGGTATATCCCGTCGTCCTGCTTCTTGTCGAACCAGACGAGCCCGAGCGTCTTGTACTGGCGCATCCCGGTGAACAGGTTCTGGATGCCCACGAACGGCACCGCGCGAGGCCCCACGGCCGTCTCGGACAGCAGCACCGGCTTGTGGGTCAGCTCCCGTACTTGACGAATGGTCTTGCCGAAGACCTTGGCGAAGGTGTCTGACGGGGTGTAGTAGTAGCCGTCGATGCCGACCCAGGTGACATAACCTGCACCGGGCCACCAGGAAGCAATCGGACCGGTACCGGGACCGTCCGCCTGCAGCGTCCACAGCCAGGTAACGTTCTCGGCCCCCTCATCGCGGAACAGCTCGACGATGTGCCGCCACGCGGCCACGAACGTCGTCGGCGATACGTGACCATAGCCCCACTGCTGCGTGGGGGCGTTCATCTCGTGCCCGAAGCCGATCACCACGGCGTGGCCGAACTCGCGGACGTTGTCGGCATACAGGCGCAGGTAGCCGTCGTAGACACCCGAGGCGATCCCGGAGATCGAGGCGTCTGTGGGATCGATCTGCACGAACGGGCGGACCCCGTGCACGTAGATTGCCCGGGCGAACGACGTAGCGAAGGGCTGGGCCCAGCCGCTGTAGTACTCGACGAGGTTCGGCTGGGCGTTGACCGTGCGCGCGAATTCAGCGATCGGACCGTAGTCAGGTGGCGAGCCGTTCTCGAAGACACCGAGGTAGGACGCCGTCTTAGGCGGCAGGGATGCGTGCACGACCGGAGGCGCGCCGGGCAGGGACGTAGCAGCGAGCCGGGCGAGCGCGAAGGCGATCGAGGCCGAGGCGAGCGCGACGGCGACGAGCAGGTGCAGACGAGGCTTCATGCTGTCGTGCCTCCCGGAAAGATCACGCGGCCCACGACAGCCAGGTTGAGGCCGCCGAAGAGCAGCAGGACCGCGAACTGCCAGGCGCCCAGCGTGGCCGTGCGCCAGACGGCCAGCCCGAGCCATAGCAGGGCCGCGCCACCGCTCCACCAGATGACCCCGAGGCGGAACCGCCGCAGCGAGCTCCCTGGAGTCCGGGACGGATGCCAGCCCATCGACTTCCCGCGGACGCCGTCCCAGATGGCGAAGACGTGGGCCCAGCCACGGGCGACCCCGAGAGGCAGAACTCCGGGTCCGTAGCGGGCGCGATGCCACAACGGATAGAGCACGAACCCGGTCAGCATCGCCGGGAGAAGGACGATGAAGTTCCGCAGCCGGATCTGACCCGGGAGAAACGCGAGCATGACGATCGGGATGACGGGCCCGAAAAACGTCAGCAGGGCGGTGTAGGCGTAGTACAGGAAACCGGAGATGTAGGCCAGGCGGGCGGGAATCGACATCGGAACCGACCACAGCCGGCGGGAGAACACGATGCCTACGTTGCCCGAGCACCAGCGGTACTGCTGCCGCACGAACGCGTCGAGGTTGTCGGGGCAGATCCCGGTCGAGAGCACGATCGGCAGGTAGGCCATGGTCCAGCCGGCCCGGCGCACGTCGAGCCCGGTGTGCACGTCCTCGGCGTACGGGATGAGCGTCGGCCCGCCCTGCGGCTCCAGCGCCGACCGCCGGTAGACCGCCGACGTCCCGCAGCAGATGGCCGCGTCGAAGCGGTCGCGAGCCACCTGGACCGTCCGGTAGAAGACCTCCTGGATCGGACCCGCCGATCGCTCGATCCAGGTCTGCGCGGCGCTGCTGCGGAAGAACTGCGGCGTCTGGACGATCGCCATCGCGGGGTCGTCCATGTAGGGAAGCGTCTCGGCCAGGAAGTCGCGGCGCGGCGCGAAGTCGGCGTCGAGGATGACCAGATACTCGCCGCTGGTGCGCGCGAAGGCGTGGCGGAGGTTGCCGGCCTTCTTGTAGGCGGGCAGGTCGGGCCGACGCATGTAGCAGAAGCCGAAGGACTCCGACGCCGAGCGCGCCTCATCGGTTGGCCCGTCGTCAAGGACGTAAGCCTGCGCGACGCCCTGATAGTCCGCGATCAGTTCGGACACCGCGGTCCAGGTATTTCGGAGCAGTTCGATCGGCTCACCACAGATCGGCAGGAAGATGTCCACGCCGGGATGGGAGAGCGGCTGCCACGCCCCGATGCGCGCCTGGTGGGCGGCCGGGTCGAACCCGATCCCGGCGAAGTTAACCGGCAGGGTGATCGCCTGGTAGCAGATGTAACTGGCAGTGAAGATCATGAACGGCCACAGCATCAGGTCGTGCGCCTCGAACCTGACCTGGCTGATGATGATGCAGCCCGCGCCGATGACCAGGATGGTCGTCAGGTAGGGAAGGCTCCGCTGAACATAGGCGTACTTCTCGGCGTCGTCCGGAGGGCATGGGAGCACCAGGCGGGTCTGCGGAGACGGCCTGGATGCGGCGCTGACCGTGCTCGCCGGTGGCTCTAGTGACGCTTGTCCGGTGGCGCTCACGTGCAGATCACCCGGGCGGCTGGTATTGCCAGATCACGTACGTGCCCTTGCCGATCGGCGGGACCTCGATGCCGTAGGGCACGACCTGGATGACGTGGTAGTGCCAGCGGCGAAGGTCTTTGTCGATGCGGAGGTCGAGAGCTGAGGTGTCCGCATTGTTCAGGGCCACGATGGAGAAGTAGTGCCTCTCGATATAGAGGCCGAACGTGCCCGCGTTCCCGGGGCCGACCACGCCCGCGGTCGTGGACGGACCGCCGCTGCTGGCCCCCGACGGCAGGACGATGTTCCTGGTGCTGGACCACCGCTGCCACTGGCTACCGGCGGGCAGGTAGTACTCGGCGATCGACGGGTCCTCGACCAGCAGCCGCCCGGTGGTGCCGTCCGCCAGCGGGCGGAATATCGCGATGAAGCTGGTCGCGTTCGGCCAGCTGGTGGAGAACGCCCACGACTGGCTGATCCCGAGCGAGAGCGGAAAGACGAGGGCGAGCACACAGGCGCCGCTCGTCAGCAGCCGGGTTCTCCCGGCGGCGGCGGACGCGACGAACCTGTCTACCGCGTAACCCGCGGCGATGGCGGCGAACCACGCGCCCAGGCCCACGTGCTTGTTGAGCGATGCCGCGGTGTGCAGGTTGGCCTGCTCGAGCGGCCCCAGGATCGCGGCGATGGTCAGTACCCCAAGCAACCACGTCCGCGGGCGCCCCTGCCGGCCGACCACGCCGGCGATAACGCCGCAGACGGCCAGGACCAGCACGAAGCCGGTCCAGGCCCACGCATCGGCCAGCACAGAGGGCACGGAGGCAGCACCCGAGGCTCGCTCCAGCGTGGTGATGTCGATTCCGTGGAGGTAGGAGCTTCCGCCGATCAGCAGTCCGATCAACAGGAGCGTGACCACCACCACGAGCAGAATCGCGATCCGCCGGGCCGCGGTCTTGCCGCCGGGCTTCGGGAACGCGGTCAGCAGGGCAACCAGCGCCACGATGGGGTCGAAGAGGGCCGACGAGTATGCCGTGGCGTTGGCCAGCGCGAGCGCGACTCCCGCCGCGGCCATCCGGCCGACCTGGTCCCCGCTGTTTCCGGCGCGAATCACGCACCACGCGGCCAGCGCAACAAGGAACACCGACATGGCGTCATAGGTGGCGAACGCCCCCAGATGCAGCGTCGGGCCGAGCGCGGCGAACAGCGCGGCGGCAAAGAACGCGGCCCGGTGCCCGTACAGCCGGTCGGCGGCGCCCCACAGCAATGCGGTCGCCCCGAGCATGAAGACGAGCGACAGGATCCGGGCCGCGGTCAGGTTTCCGATGGCGTCAGCCAGTGCGGCAATCGGGGGATATATAGCCGGTGATCCGGAGAAGTAGGACGAAAACGGCGGAACCGGTGCTCCGTGCAGCCAGTGCGCCCACTGCAGATGCCCGGCCCACAGGTAGGCGGCCTCATCCTGGAATGCGGTGTCGGCCCTCACCAGCCGCAGCGAGAGACCCGCCTGAACGGCGAGCACGGCGATCAGCGGCCACCAGCTCGGGGCATGCCGCCAGAGCACTCGCTCCTGCCGGTGCGAGCCCGCTATGGGCGCCGCCGGCGCCGTGTCCAGCGTGAACGCCTCAGCCGACCGTGCGCTGGTCGTGCCGTGATCCATAGGCCGCACCCTGTCTGTCGTCAGGCACGCGCCCAGAGGTGCCTCGGCTCCCCCCGATCGGCCGCCTGAGTGTCGGGCGGCGTCACGTGCCGTGGCGATACCCCCATAGGAATACCGCTTAGGAGAAAGTACAGTTCGCTTCCGCACGATGAGGGCTGTTTGCGGAATTTTACGGATGATAGGGGGATCCCGATGGCCGCGGCGGGAGCGGCGTGACGCCAAGGGCGCCGTGAGGCTAGGGTGACCGCGGCGCGCGGGCCCTGCCGATCTGCGGCAACCCGGATCCCCGTTCTGGCACTGGCCGGCACAAATATCACGTATTCGTGACAACAGGTCATTTGACTTGAATAACGGTTCACCATGTGCTGCGCTGTCCTCGGGGCTCGCCTCAACACTTGCGCGCCCCCGGGGGGTTGGGCCGCATGGGAGACGATAAGGGCAGTCCGCCACTGGAGCGACGCGTTCCTGGGGCGACCCGGGCCGCTCCGGGTCAGGCGGAACGGCCGGTGCTGCCGGACTCCTTGCTGCAACGGATGCAGGCCGTGGTCAGCGCGGCGCACGCGCAGGCAGCGGAGGAGCAGCGGCTCGCCATCGAGGATGAAGCCCGGCGCGACCGGCCAGCGAGACCGGGGGAGGCAGGTTCCTCGTCGCCTTCGCCCCCGCCTCGGCGAACGCGGGCTGCCAGCAACGGCAGGAAACCGCCACCCGGCAGGGCGTTGCCGACATCAGCGCCTCCAGCCTGGTCGAACGCAGATGACGATACGTCGCCACTGCCACGCCTGACCGCGTCCGGGGCGATCGCGGTCCCCGAAGCCGACGGCGTCAGCGCACCGCCAGATGACAACCCGCCGCCTGACCGCGGGGCACCGCCGGGCCGCGCTGCACGGCCGGATCACGCCCTCAGGCGCGACCGCGCCCCGAAACGTGATCGGCATGCCGCGAAGCGAGAGCGCACCGCCCGACGGGAACAAGAACGCGCCGCCCAGCAGGAGCGCGCGAGGCAAGAGCGGGAACAGGCCGCGGACGAGGCCCGGCAGCGCGCCGCCGATCGCGAGCGCCAGCTGGCAGCCGATCGAGAGCGAAGGCTAGCCGCCGAGCGGGAGCGGGAGCTGGCCGCGGAACGCGAGCGACAGCGCGCCGCAGAACTCGAACGCCAGCGCGCCGAGCAAGAACGCGAACGCGCCGCACAACGCGAGCGCGAACGCGCGGACGAGCTCGAACGCGAACGCGCGGCACAGCTCGAACGAGAGCGTGCCGAGCTCGAGCGAGAACGCGCCGCGGAACGCGAGCGACAGCGCGCCGCAGAACTCGAACGCCAGCGTGCCGCGGAGCGGGAGCGGCAACGCGCCGCGGAACAAGTGCCTGAACGCGCCGAGCAGCCGGAGCGCCGACCGGTCGCCGCCGCTGCGCGGACCCCGCTGGACCTGCTCGAGCACCCCCGGCCGAGTGCACTCAGGCCGACTGGCCGCCGACGGCACCGCCCCGCTGCGCTGGTAGCCGCGGCCCTGGTCCTGGTCGCAGGCGGGTCATTGGCGTTCGCGGTGTCCGCACACGGCTCGAAGCCGTCGCGCAGCGGGCCGGGTCGTGCGGTTCCGGTCTCGACCCTGGCCGTGGCCTGGGTCGCCCGTGAGGTGAGCCGAACCGCCACCGTGGCCTGTGATCCCGCTACATGCCGCGCGCTCGAGGCGAGCCGGGTCGGGAAGCTGCTCGTACTGGGATCGGCAACGGCGGATCCCCGGCACGCCCAGCTGATCATCGCTACGGCTGCCGTCCGCGCGGAATTCGGGGTCAGGCTCGGCGCGGCCTACGCTCCGTCGGTCATCGCGAGTTTCGGCTCAGGCAGCGCGCGGATCGACATCCGGGTGGTGGCGCCCGACGGCCCGACGGCGTACTGGGCAGCGCTCCAGAACGACGTACAGAACCGGAAGCAGGCCGGTGCCGCGCTACTGAGCAGCCCCCGGGTCGTGGCGTCGGCACTGGCCCGCCGGCAGATGTTCGCCGGGCAGGTCAGCTCGCAGCTGCTGATCGTGATGACGAGCCTGGCTGCGGCGCATCCGGTCGACGTCCTTGCCTTCGGCGACCTGGCTCCGGGGGCGAGCGCCGGCATCCCGCTCCGTTCTGCCGAACTGTCCGAGAGCGGCGGCGCCGCGGTCGTGCAGAACTGGCTCAGCATCCTGCGTCTCCAGAAGAACCCGTTCTTGCCGGCGCTCATGCAGACGATACGGGTAGGTGGAAAGCCAGTCCTGCTCATCGAGTTCGCCGCGCCGACCCCGCCCGGCCTGCTCGCCTCCTCCTGAGCGCGCTGCGGCGCACCGGCCCGGGAGGCTACTGACGCGCGTAGACCTGCTCCCCCGCCACGTACGTGGCCTCGACCGCCGTGGCGGCGATCTCGCCCGGCGGGCCGCGGAACGGGTCGCGGTCGAGCACGACCAGGTCGGCCAGCCTGCCCGCCTCGATCGCGCCGGTCTGGTCGTCGAGGTGGTTCACGTAGGCCGAGCCGATCGTGTAGGCGGCCAGCGCCTCGGCCAGGTCGAGGCTCTGGCCGGGCAGCAGCGGCTCCGCGTCGGCGCCCGGCAGCGTTCTGTTCACGGCGACATGGATCGCGCGCAGCGGGTTCGCGCTGCTCACCGCCCAGTCGCTGCCGGCGGCGAGGCGGGCGCCCGACCGGAGCAGGTCGCCGAACAGGTACTGCCGCGCCGCCCGCTCCGGCCCGATGAACGGGATCGTCAGCTCGTCCATCTGCGGCTCGTGCGCGGCCCAGAGCGGCTGGATGGTGGCGGTCACGCCCAGCGCGGCGAACCTCGGGACGTCGCTCGGATGCATCACCTGCAGGTGGGCGATGTGGTGCCGGTGGTCGCCACTGCCGTTGGCACCGCGGGCGGCCGCGATCGCGTCGAGCGATTCCCGGACGGCGCGGTCGCCGATCGCGTGCAGGTGAACCTGGAAGCCCGCGGCGTCCAGCAGCGTCACATACTCGCGCAGCTGCTGCGCGTCGACGTGCGACAGGCCCCGGTTGGCGGTCTGGCCGCCGCAGGAGTCCAGGTAGGGCTCGATCATCCCGGCGGTGAAGCTCTCCGCGACCCCGTCCTGCATGATCTTCACGGTGTTCGCCCGGAACCGGCCGGCCTGGCCCTGCTCGCGCCGGGTCAGGATCTCGGGCATCTGCTCGCTGCCCCGGTCGCGATCCCACCACAGGGCGCCCTCGACCCGCGCGGTCAGCGTGCCGGCGCGCGCGGCGGCCAGGTAGACGGGCAGCGGGTCGTCCGAGCCGAGGTACTCGCCGACGATCGCGTCCTGCCAGGCGGTGATGCCGCGCGCGTGCAGGTGCGCCTGCGCGAGCAGCAGCCCGCGGACGCGCTCGTCGAACGTCGGCGCGGGCACGTGGCGTCCCACCAGGGTGGCGGCGCCCTCGTGCAGCGTGCCCTGCGGCGAGCCGTCGGCGTCGCGTTCGATCCGGCCGTCCGGCGGGTCTGGCGTCCGCGCGTCGATCCCGGCCAGCTCGAGGGCGCGCGTGCTGACCCAGGCGCCGTGGCCGTCGCGGTTGACCAGGTAGCCTGGCCGGCCACCGGTGACCTGGTCCAGGAGGTGACGGCTGGGCGTGCCGCGCTCGAACCACTCCATGCGCCAGCCGCTGCCGGCGATCCACTCCTGGTCGGCGTGCCGGGCCGCGTAGGAGCCGATCCTGGCGAGCGCCTCGTGCAAAGTCGCGGCCCCGATCAGGTTGCACCCGATCATCGTCACGCCCGCGAACGCTGGGTGCACGTGGGCATCCTGGAACCCCGGCAGCAGCGCGCGCCCGCGCAGGTCCACCACCTCGGTCCGGGGGCCGATCAGCCCGGCGATGTCCGGGTCGCCGGCCTCGCCAACCGCGACGATCCGGTCGCCGCGCACGGCGACCGCGCCGGGCGCCGCGATCGCGCCGGCTGCGACCACGCGGCGTCCAGCGGGGTCCGCTGTGTAGACCGCCCCGCCAGTAAAGACCACGTCAGCGTGCGTACCCATGCACCCTCCTCCGCCCCGCTGCGACGGCCCATCATGGTACCGGCCGGCCTGGTGCCCGAACCACCGTGATAGCTGTAGACCTGTGGCACCCGGTCCCCCGCCCGACAGGTGCTGGGGGCAATGGGTCCGGCTGGCCCTGGGACCCGCCTCGGCGCTGGGGTTCGCGCGCTTCGCCTACGGCCTGCTCGTCCCGGCGATGCGCAGCGAGCTGCACTGGAGCCTGGCCCAGGCCGGCACGCTGACCACAGCGAACAGCCTCGGCTACCTGCTGGGCGCGGTGGCGGCGGCCCCGGTGGCCCGCCTGCTGGGCATAGCGGTGACCTTCCGGCTGGGCATGGTCGTCACCGCGGCCGCGCTCGCGGTCAACGCGGCGACGGGCCGCGGCTATGCCGCGCTGCTCGTGACCCGGCTGGTGGCCGGGCTCGCCGGGGCGCTGGTGTTCATCACCGCGGGCGTGATCGCCTCCCGCGCCTCGGCCCGCGCCCGGTCCGCGGCTCCGCTCACGATCTGCTTCGCGGGCGCCGGGCTGGGCATCGCGATCAGCGGCGCGGTCCTGCCGCCCCTGCTCGGGCACCACCCCGGCCGGTGGCCGCTCGGGTGGGGCGTCCTGGCCGCCGCGGCGGGCCTGGCGACCATCGTCAGCTGGACCGCCGCGGAGGGCGGGCGCGAGGGCGGCACGGCGGGGGCCGTCATCCACCTGCGCAGCGTCGCGCAGCTGTGGCCGGTAGCCCTCGCCTACCTGCTGTTCGCCGCCGGGTACATCGCCTACATCACGTTCCTGTCGGCCTACCTGGCCGACCACCGCGCCGGCGTCGGCCAGGTGGCCCTGACCTGGGCCCTGCTCGGCCTCGCCGCGGTCGCCGCTCCCGCGCTGTGGAGCCGGCCGATCAGCGCCTGGCCCGGCGCCAGGGCCCTGGCCGCCCTTATGGCCGGGCTCAGCGCCGCCTCGGCGCTGGCTCTGGTCACGACGGCGCCGGCCGCCGTCGCCGGATCCGCGATCGGCTACGGGGTGACGTTCCTCGGCGTTCCCGCCGCCGTCACCGCGCTCAACCGGGCCGCAGTGGCGCCCGGCGACTGGACCGGCGCGCTGGCCGCCTTCACCGTGGTATTCGCCGTCGGCCAGACCGCC
>Ga0207684_10004195_pt1 | contig 13689 bp, 10 predicted proteins | sample KBSK5501metaG_FD_184342 | JGI IMG/M metagenome (GOLD analysis project Ga0207684, IMG submission 184342) | Corn, switchgrass and miscanthus rhizosphere microbial communities from Kellogg Biological Station, Michigan, USA - KBS K5-50-1 metaG... | ecosystem: Host-associated > Plants > Roots >...
CCGCAGTCCACTGCGAGGATGTCCGGGCTGCACTCGACCAGCATCATGTTCAGCCCGATCTCGCCCAATCCGCCCAGGGGAATGAGCCTCACCGCGGGCTCCACCGGCACGTCGATCGGAACGGGCTCTGGTCTGTAAGTGGTGTTCACGGCGGCCTTTTCATCCTACCACCGGGCCCGGCCCGGCCCAAGGAACGCGGGAGGCCCTACTCGCCAGACGGTCGACGACCGTTCGCCTCGGGCGCTCCCGCGCGGAGGATGAGCGCCAGCATGCCGGTCTCGTAGATCTCCTCGGCGAGCCAGAGGGCGCCGAAGACGACCAGCCACCGCTGGCCGAGGACCGTCCCGACGGCGAGAGCCGCCATGCAGATGGTCACGATGATGCCCCGGAGGCCCCGGACGACCCACAGCGCGGCGCTGGGATCCTCCCCGCGTCTGAGACCGCGAGCCAGCAGCCGCACGCCCCGAGCTCCGGTCCAGGCGCCGCCGAGAACGGTAAGCGCGGCGAGGACGAGCAGACCATGGTCCACCATGAGGCCATCGTGGGGCCGGCCCTGCTCGCCCTCAATTACCCGCGAGGTAGGGCCGGAGGCGGTGGCGACATGAAGGCGGCGGTCAGTCGCGCGAACTCGGCCAGCGACAGGGTCTCGGCGCGCCGGCCCGGGTCGATGCCGACCGCAGCGGAGAGATGCCGGGCGCGCTCGGCGCTGAGACCGAGGCCGGCGGCGAGCGCGTTGGCCAGGCTCTTGCGGCGCTGGCTGAAGGCCGCGCGCACCACCGCCGCGAAGCGGGCGGGGTCATGGACCGGCACGGGGGGCTGGCGATGAGACCGGAGATGCAGCACGGCCGACTCCACCTGCGGGGGCGGGCTGAACGCGCCTGGGGGCACCGTGAAGGCAAGGCGCACCGCGCAGGCGACCTGGGTGAGCACGGACAGGGCGCCGTAGGTCTTGCCCCCCGGCTCGGCCGCGACCCGCTCGGCCACCTCGCTCTGCAGCATCAGGGCCATCTCGTCGATGGCGGATGAGGCCTCGACCAGCGCCGCCAGGATGGGCTTGCCGACGCTATAGGGCAGGTTGCCGACCACGAGCACCCGCCCCGCGGGATCGGGCGCGAGCGCGCGCAGCCCCGCGTAGTCGAACTGGCGCGCGTCCGCCTGGCGGATCTCGACCCGGCCCGACGCGGCGAAGCGCTCCCGCAAGATCTCGGCCAGCGCGGCGTCGATCTCGAGCGCCAGCAGCCGGCCCCCGCGCGCGACCAGCGTCTCGGTGAGGGCGCCGCGGCCCGGTCCGATCTCGACGATCAGGTCGCGCGCGCTCGGCGCCACCAGCTCCACGATGCGGTCGGCGACGGAGCGGTCCCTCAGGAAGTGCTGACCGAGAGCGCGGGTGCGCCCGCGGGTAGGGGGTCGCCGCATCGGAGCGCGCGGAGCCGCGGCGCGCGCGTTCCGGCGCGGGCTCACCGCGTCCGCGCCTGGTGCTGGCGCAGGTCGCCGAGAAGCGCGGTGTAGACCTCGCGCACGCGCGCTTCCGTCTGCTCGCGCGTGCCGGAGTTGTCGATGACATAGTCGGCGTAGCGGGTCTTGATCGCCAGGGGCATCTGGCTCGCGGTGCGGGCCCGCGCCGCGTCCTCGGAGTAGCCTTCGCGCTCGGTCAGCCGGCGGAGCTGGGTGGCGGGGTCCGTGGTCACGACCACCACCCGGTCCATGTTCTTGTTGCCGCCTCCCTCCACGAGCAGCGAAGCGTCCCAGATCAGGACGCCGTCGAAGCCGGACCGCTCCAGGTCCGCCATGATCTTCTCGAAGCGCGTGCGGATCGCCGGGTGCGTGATGGCCTCGAGCCGCTTACGCTTGGCCGGGTCAGGGAAGACGATCTCGGCCAGACGGGCGCGGTCGAGGTGGCCGTCGGGCTGCACGACTTCCTTGCCGAACTCGGCCACGATCTGCTTGTAGGCGGGCGTGCCCGGCTCCACCACCTCCCGGGCGAGCACGTCGGCATCCACCACCCGCACGCTCGGGCTCGCGAGCATGGCGTTGACGGTGCTCTTGCCGGTCGCGATGCCGCCGGTGAGGCCGACGAGGAGGAAGCGCCTCATACCGCGGCCCAGTCCGCGCCCGCCTTGACGTCCACCCTCAGGGGGACGTCGAGCGCCATGGCCGCCTCCATCACCCGGGTGGCGAGCGCCTTCAGGCGGTCGACTTCCCCCGCCGGGGCCTCGAAGAGCAGCTCGTCGTGCACCTGCAGCAGCATGCGGCTCGCGAGCCCCTGCGCGTGCAGCTCACCGGCCATGCGGACCATCGCGATCTTGACGAGGTCCGCGGCCGTGCCCTGGATGGGCGCATTGGTGGCCATGCGCTCTCCGAAGCCTCTCAGGTTGGGGTTGCCACTGCGCAGCTCCGGCAGGTAGCGCCGGCGGCCGAGCAGGGTGGTGACGAAGCCGCGCTCGCGCCCTTCCGCGACGGTGCGCGCGAGATAGCCCTTCACCTTGGGGTGGCGGGCGAAGAACCGGTCGAGAAACTCCTGCGCCTGCTTGGGCGTGATGTCGAGCCCCCGGGAGAGCCCGAAGGCGGTCACCCCGTAGATGACCGAGAAGTTGGTGGTCTTGGCGATATCGCGCTGCTCGGGGGTGACCGCGTCGAGGGCGACGCCGAAGACCTCGGAGGCGGTGCGGGCGTGGATGTCCTCGCCGCGGCGGAAGGCCTCGATCAGGCTCTCCTCGCCCGAGACGTGGGCCAGGATGCGCAGCTCGATCTGCGAGTAGTCCGCGGCCACGAACTGCCAGCCGGCCTCGGGCACGAAGGCGGCGCGGATGCGGCGCCCCAGCTCGGTGCGCACGGGAATGTTCTGGACGTTGGGATTGCTCGACGACAAGCGCCCGGTCGCGGCCACGAGCTGGTTGAACGACGTGTGGATGCGCCCGGTGGTGGGATTCACCAGCGTGGGCAGCGAGTCGGCGTAGGTGGACTTGAGCTTGGCCAGCGTGCGGTGCTCGATGATCCGGGCGGGCAGCTCGTGGCCGAGCGCCAGCTGCTCCAGCACGTCGGCGTCGGTGGAATAGCCGGTCTTGGTCTTCTTCACGGGAGGCAGCTTGAGCTTCTCGAAGAGGATGTACGCGAGCTGCTTCGGGGAGCCGATGTTGAACTCCTCGCCCGCCAGGTTGAAGATCTCCCGCGTCGTGCGCTCGAGGTGCACCTCGAGCTCGCGCGAGAACTCGCCGAGCCGCGCCTGGTCCACGCGGATGCCGTGGCGCTCCATCTCCGCCAGCACCGCGATCAGCGGCCGCTCGATGTCCTGGTAGAGGCCCTTCATGCCGACTTCGTCCAGCGCGCGCGGCACCATCGCCCACACATCCCAGATCCACTTCGCCCGCGTGCCGAGCCGCGCGATGCCCGGCCCTTCGCCGAGCAGCTCCGCGCAGACCTCCTCGAGCTTGTAGTTGGTCCGCGCGGGATTCAACAGGTAGGCCGCCACCGCCGTGTCCTCGTGAGACGGCAGCGCGCCGCCGCGGGCCAGCCACCACTCGACCAACGGCTTGATGTCGTGCCCGATCAGCCTCCGCCCCGCGAGAGCCGCGACCAAAGCCGCGCCACGGTTGTCCGCAGACTGGGGGAGTGCGGGGCCCGTAGGGTGAGCCGCCGCCGAAGGCGAGGCGAGCGAATCTGAGATCGGGCCCCCGCATACAAACAGTGCCGCTCCCGCTGACGGGTGATAGAGCCCGATCTCCACCAGCGCCGGATCAGGCGGGGTACCCTCTCCGACCCACTCCACCGCGAGCGCCTCGCCCGTGGGGACCGTCGCCAGATAGCGCGCGAGGCTCTCGGCACCGGCGAGCGTCGCGGTGTCGCTGCCCGTGACCTCCGCAGCCGCGGGGGCCGGCACCTGCCGCAGCAGGCTGTGGAACTCCAGCTCGGTCCACAGCGCGCGCAGCCGCTCCCAGTCGGGCTCGCGGCGCCGGAAGGCCTCGAGGTCCACCGTGATCGGCACCCGGGTGCTCACGGTGGCCAGCTCGCGCGAGAGCAGCGCCTGCTTGCGGTGGGCGGCCAGCGTCTCACGCAGCTTCCCCGGCACCAGCGAGAGGTTCTCGTACAGCCGCTCTACGCCCCCGAACTGACCGATGAGCTTGGCCGCCGTCTTCTCCCCGACGCCCGGGACGCCCGGGATATTGTCGATGGAGTCGCCCATCAAGGCCAGGATGTCCGGGATCTGCGCGGGCTCGACGCCCCACTTGGCCTTCACCGCCGCCTCGTCGAAGACCACGCGGTCCCCGCCCCGCCCGGTCGTCGAGAACACCCGCACCCGCGGGCTGACGAGCTGGAGCATGTCCTTGTCGGAGGTGACCAGCACCACGTCCACCGGCAGCTCGCGGGCCCGCTCCACCACGGTGCCCAGCACGTCGTCGGCCTCGAAGCCCGGCACCTCCAAGAGCGGCAGGCGGAGGGCCTCGAAGAGCGTCTTCACGTACGGGATCTGGGTGCGGAGATCGTTGGGCGTGGGCGCGCGCGTCTCCTTGTAGGCGGGGAACTTTTCGTCACGGAACGTCGGCCCGGGGGGATCCCACGCGACCGCGAAGTACTCCGGCACGTCCTCGCGCAGCAGCTTCCACAGCATGGTGGACATGCCGAAGACGGCGTGGCTCGGCACGCCCTTCGAGGTGGAGAGGAAGGGTATCGCGTGGTAGGCGCGGAAGAGAAAGCCGGGGCCGTCGAGGACGAAAAGGCGTTCGGTCATGCGAGTACGACGCGATCATACACCGGGGCCGGCCGCGCCGTCGGCGCTCGGATTTTTCTCGACAGGCGCCGGGAGCGCCGTCTACGGTTGGGCCATGAATCGGATCGGCGATCGATTCCTGGTGGAGGGCGGCGCCCCGCTGCGCGGGACGGTGACGCCGGCCGGGAACAAGAACGAGGCCCTGCCGGTGCTCGCGGCGTGCCTGCTCGTGGCGGGCCCTGTCGTCGTCGACAACGTGCCTCGCATCCGGGACGTGACCGTGCTGCTCGAGGGTCTCCGCCACCTCGGCGTGCGGGTGGACGCGGACGACCAGGGCACGGTGCGCCTGGACGCGAGCCGGCTGAAGGACACCGATCCCGACCCGGCGGTGATGGCGCAGCTCCGCGGCTCGGTGCTGCTGGCGCCGGGACTGCTCGCGCGGACGGGACGGGCCCTGCTGCCGCCCCCCGGCGGTGACCGCATCGGCCGGCGACGACTCGACACGCATCTCCTCGCGCTCGGCGCGCTGGGGGCCCGGGTCGAGGCCGGCCCCGCGCTCCACCTGGAGCTGGCGGGCCGCTTCCGGGGCGCCGAGATCTTCCTCGACGAGATGAGCGTGACCGCCACCGAGAACGCGGTGATGGCGGCCGCGCTGGCCGAGGGAGAGACGGTCATCCTGAACGCGGCGAGCGAGCCCCACGTCCAGGGCCTGTGCCGCTTCCTCAACGCGGTGGGGGCCCGGATCGGCGGGATCGGCACCAACCAGCTGCGCATCGAGGGTGCGCGCGCGCTCGCGCCCGGCCGGCACCGCCTGGGCCCCGATCACATCGAGATCGGCTCCTTCGTGGCGCTGGCGGCCATGACGAGGGGCGAGCTCCGCATCCGCGACGTGGTGGCCGACGATCTGCGGATGATCCGGCTGGCCTACCGGCGGCTGGGCGTGGAGACCACGCTCGAGTCCACGACGCTGGTCGTCCCCGGCCCGCAGGAGCTCCGGGTCGCCGCCGATTCCGACGGCGCCATCCCCAAGGTGGACGATGCGCCGTGGCCGGGCTTCCCCGCCGATCTGACCTCACTCGCGCTGGTGCTGGCCACCCAGAGCCACGGGACGGTCCTCATCCACGAGAAGCTGTTCGAGAGCCGGCTGTTCTTCGTGGACAGCCTCATCGCGATGGGCGCGCGGATCGTGCTCTGCGACCCTCACCGGGCGGTGGTGGTCGGCCCCACCGAGCTGCGGGGCGCCCCGATGGTCTCCCCCGACATCCGCGCGGGCATGGCCCTCATCGGCGCTGCGCTCTGCGCCCGGGGGACGTCGGTGATCATGAACGCGCACCAGGTCGACCGAGGCTACGAGAGGATCGACGAGCGCCTGCGCGCTCTGGGCGCGCGGATCACCCGCGAGGCGGGCGACTGACGATCACGTCGGCACCACGCGGTCAAAGAGCGCGCGCACCCAGGTCGCGCGGCGCCGGTAGTCGTCGAGGAACTCCTTGCGCGAGGGATAGTCCAGCGTCCTCGCCAACCGCGCCGGATTCGGGCCCGCCACCTCGAGCGTGTCGGAGGGCCGCGTGCCGAAGAGCCGCAGGCCCAGGGACACGCGGCGCAGGAAGCGGTACTGCTCGGCGAGCGTGTCGCATTCGGCCGCGGGCAGGAGCCCCGCCGCCGCGATCTCCCGGATGGCCGGCAGCGTGCTCGAGCGCCTGATCCCGGCGTGGCGCGCCCCGTGACGCATCTGGAACGCCTGCGTGATGAACTCGACGTCCACCAGCCCGCCCCGCCCGAACTTCAGGTGGAAGCGCCCGGGCGTCTCCTTGCCCAGCTCGCGCTCCATACGCTCGCGCAGCATGCGCATCTCCTTGAGATCGGGCGGTGGCGCCTCGGGACCGTGGAGCAGGGCGCGGATGCGACGGCGTACGGACCGGCCCAGCACCGGGTCGCCCCCCACCAGACGCGCGCGGGTGAGCGTCTGGCGCTCCCACGGGTCCGCCCACTCGCGGTAGTAGCGCTCGAGCGCGTCGTCGCTCGAGGCGAAGCCGCTGCCCTTCGAGCCGGGGCGCAGCCGCAGGTCCACCGGGAAGGCCACGCCGGCCGCCGTGATGTCACCCAGCCAGCCGGTGAGCGACTCGACCGCGCGATCGTAGAAGACGTGGGCCTCTACCGGCGTCGCGCCGTCGGTGAAGCCGGCCCCGCCGTACACCACGAAGAGATCGAGGTCCGACCCCGTGGTGAGCTCGCGGCCGCCGAACTTGCCGAGGCCGATGATGGCGGCGGGGATCGGACGCCCGGCCAGATCGCGCGGGACGCCGAGCTGCTCCGCCGTCTCCTCGAGCGCCAGCGTCCAGGCGACGGCCAGCGCCGCCTCGGCGAGCGCGGTCATCTCCAGCGAGAAGCGCTCGGCGTCCGTCACTCCGAGCAGCATGCGCCAGATGATCCCGAGCTCCTGGGCCTGCTTGAGGCGCCGCAGCCGGTCTTTCCGCTCGGACGGGTCCAGGCGCGGGGCGAGCACCGGGGCCAGCTCGACGCGGAACTCGCGCTTGCTCTTGTGCGTCACGAAGGTCTCGGGGCTGGCCAGCCCGTTCAGCAGCTCGGGCTGCGTCATCAGAAGCTCGGTGAGCAGCTCGCCGCGCGAGCAGAGGCTCACCAGGTTGGTGAGCAGCTCGGGCCGGTCGGCGAGCAGCTCGAGGTAGGCGGTGCGCGGGCCGGCCGCCGACACGAAGCGCTCGAACTGGTTCAGGGCCTCGTCGGGATCCGGGCTCTGCCAGAGCGCGTCGAGCAGTACCGGGAAGAACCGGGCGACCGCGCGGCCGGCCGCGACGGGATACGGGATGAGCGGGCGGCCTTCCAGGACCAGCCGCAGGTTCTGGCGCGCGCGGTCCGGATCCACGAAGCCGGTCGCCTTGAGCGCGGTGTAGGTCGGGATGCGCACCGGGCGGGCCGCGGCCACGGGCGGCGCAGCGAAGAATTCGCGGAAGGCCCGGTGGACGAGCGCGGTGGTGCGCCGGTGCAGGGCGAGGAAGCGCCGCGCCGCGCTGGCGGGTGGCCCGGCCACGCCCATGCGGCGGGCGAGGAGCCCGAGCGCGCGCGGCTCCTCGGGCAGCGTGTGCGTCTGGAACTCGTGGAGGATCTGCAGCCGGTGCTCGACGGTGCGCAGGTGGACGAGGGCGTCGCCCAGCTCGCGTCCGAGCGCGGGCGGCAGGTAGCCGCGTTCGGTGAGCCGGAAGATGGCGCGCAGGCTGTTGCCCTCCCGCAGCCAGGCATCGTCGCCCCCGTAGAGGAGCTGCAGGGCCTGCACGAGGAATTCGACCTCGCGGATGCCGCCGCGGCCGAGCTTGACGTTGCGATGTGGGGCGTCCTTGCCCCGGAGGGCCCGATCGATCTGCGCCTTCATCTCGCGGACCTGGCTCACGATGGCCGGATCGAGCCCGGGCCGGTAGACGAACGGGCGAACCGCCTCGAAGAAGCGCGCCGCCACCGCGGGGTCGCCCGCGGCCGCGCGCGCCTTGATGACGGCCTGGCGCTCCCACAGCTCGGCGCGATTGGCGAAGTACTGCCGGTAGCCGTCCACCGAGAGGACGAGCGCGCCCGAGCGTCCCTCCGGACGCAGGCGGAGGTCGACCCGGAAGACGTACCCCTCCTCGGTGACCGACTCCAGGATCTCCACGATGCCCCGCACCGCCTGGGCGAAGAACTCCCCGTTGGCGATGCGGCCCGACTTGCCGCCCCCCGATTTGCTACCAGTAGTCCGACCGTCGTCTCCGTACACGAAGATCGGGTCGATGTCCGAGGAGTAGTTCAGCTCGCCACCGCCGAGCTTGCCCATGCCGATGACCGCGAGGCCGGTGGGCCTGCCGTCGGCGCCGATGGGCGCGCCGTGGAGCCGCTCGAGCCGCTCGCGGGTCCACTCCCAGGCCGCGGCCAGACAGACGTCGGCCAGATGTGAGAGCTCCTCGGTGGTCACGGTGAGATCGGCGTCATCCAGGATGTCGCGGCAGCCGATGCGGAGGAGCTGGCGATACTTGAAGCGCCGGAGGGCGTTGAGCCGCGCTTCGGGCCGATCGAGCTGCTGGAGACTCGCGGCCAGATCCTGGGCCAATTCGTCGGCGAGCCACTGTCGCATGGTCCGCGGCTCGAGCAGCCACGCCAGCAGCGTCGGATACCGCCTCAGCGTGTCGGCCAGGAACTGGCTCGTCCCACCCAGACGCGCCAGCAGCGGGATGGCGCCCGGATGCGAGCCCAGGAGCCGGAGGAAGGTGGCGCGCTCGCCCTGCGCGGCCAGGCGCTCGAGGTTGTTGAGCGCCATGTCCGGATCGGGCGCCGCGGCCAGCTCGGCGAGCAGCCGCGGCAGCGCCGGTGCGAGCAGCTCGGCCTCGCGCGGCGTCGGGGTCAGCGCGTGCAGGTTGCGCAGGGCGGCGGCGGCATCGGCGAAGCCCAGGCCCTTGAGCTCGCGGAGCGCGGCCCGACTATCGGGCGCGGCCGCCAGCAAGTCTTTCACGGGTTGTCCGCTATCTGGGGGAGTGCGGGGGCCATTTCTGGGCCCCCGCATATAACAGAGCTTTACAGATTTAGACGGTTGAGCGCCGACCGGTTGACCGCGGACGCGCCGACGGCCCCTCACCCTGCCCTCTCCCCAGAGGGGAGAGGGTTCAAATGGCGGCCTCGCCCTTTTCGCCGGTGCGGATGCGGATGGCCTCGCCCATCGACAGCACGAAGACCTTGCCGTCGCCGATGGAGCCGGTCTTGGCGGACTGGCAGATGACCGAGACCACCTTGTCCACCATGGTGTCGGGCACCACGACCTCGACCTTGACCTTGGGGAGGAAGTCGATCGTGTACTCGGAGCCGCGGTATAGCTCGGTATGGCCCTTCTGGCGGCCGAAGCCCCGCACCTCGGTGACGGTCATCCCCACCACGCCCAGCTCGTTCAGCGCCTCCTTGACGTCGTCGAGCTTGAAGGGCTTGATCACCGCCTCGATCTTCTTCATGCCGGCCTCCGTGGCTAGCGCGCGCTGCGCGCCTTGAGCGCCTTGCGGTAGAGGGTGACGTACTCCCGCGCCGAGGCGTCCCATGAGAAGTCCTCGGCCATGGCATTGCGGACCAGCGCCTTCCAGACCGACGGCTGCCGGTAGGTCGAGGCCGCCCGCCTCACCGTCGCGAGCAGAGCATCCGCCGTGAACGGATCGAAGATGAACCCGGTGCCGGTGCGGCGGGCCGGGTCGAACTCGGTGACGGTGTCGGCGAGACCGCCGGTGCGCCTCACCACCGGCGCGCCCCCGTAGCGGAGCGCGATGAGCTGGCCCAGCCCGCATGGCTCGTAGCGCGAGGGCATGAGGAACGCGTCGGTGCCGGCGTAGATGCGGCGGGCCAGGTCGTCGTCGTAGCCGAGCCGAACCGCCACCTGCTCGGGATGCGCGGCCGCGGCGGCCCGGAACGCGTCTTCGAGGCGGGCGTCGCCCGAGCCCAGCACCACGAGCTGGCAGCCCTCGGCCAGGATGCCCGGCAGGGACTCCAGCACCAGGTCCATCCCCTTCTGCTCGGCGAGCCGCGTGACGACCCCGAGGACGGGCCCCGCCGCGTCCCGCAGCCCGAGCTCGCGGCGCAGCGCCTCCCGGCAGATCGCCTTGGGCTCCGGGTCGTCGGCCGAGTAGGGATGCGAGATGGCGGGATCCTTCTGCGGGTTCCAGATCTCGTAGTCGATCCCGTTCACCACCCCGTGGAGGTCCCGGCTGCGATCCTCCAGGACGCCCTCGAGGCCGCTGCCGAAGGCGGCGGTGCGGATCTCGCGCGCGTAGGTGTGGCTCACCGTGGTGAGGAGATCGGAGAAGACCAGCCCCCCCTTGAGGAAGTTGAGCTTGCCGTAGAACTCGATGCCGGCGGGCGTGAAGAGATCCCACCCGAGCCCGGTCATCGGCATGTCGTAGTGCCAGAACACACCCTGATAGGCCAGGTTGTGGATGGTGAAGACGGTGGCGAGGCTGCCTAGCAGCGGGTGATCACGGTAGAGGGTGCGGACGTAGACCGGCAGGAGGCCGGTCTGCCAGTCGTTGGCGTGGATGACCTGCGGCTGCCAGCGGATGCCCGGCCGCGCGGCGTCGAGCCGGGCCAGCCCCTCGAGCGCGGCGCGGCAGAAGAAGACGAAGCGCTCGCAGTTGTCCCAGTAGTCCCCATCGGCGGTGCCGTAGAGGCTGTCGCGGTTGTAGTAGTGCTCGTGCTCGAGCAGGTAGACCGGCACCCCCGCGGGGCCGTGGGCCTCGATCAGCGCGCCCTCCGCGGTCCGGTCGCCCAGCGAAACCCGGATGCTCGGCACGACGATCCGGGCGTCGGTCGCATGGGCCTCGGCCCCGCGGTACTTCGGCATCATGATGCGCACGTCGTGCCCGAGCCCGGCCAAGGCCTTGGGCAGGGCGCCCGCCACGTCCGCGAGGCCGCCCGTCTTGGCGAAGGGCGCCACCTCGGAGGCGATGACCAGGATGCGGAGCCGGTGGGCCACCTAGGCTTCCTCTTCCAGGATCGGGTACACGAGCGCGGTGATGTGGGAGGAGATCCGCTTGAGATTGGTGAGCACGTCGAGATGGATCTCCGAGGTCTCGAGCGACTCGGCCAGCCCCCGCCGCAGGCGGGCCAGATGCGAGTCGCGCAGCTCACGCTCACGCTGCCGCACCACCGGGCGCTCGTCCAGTACCTCCTGGGCGAGGCTCCGGTCGTTGGCCGCGAAGCCGGCGATGGCGCGCTCGAGGTTCTTCGAGATCATGCCGTGGAACTCGATCAGCTCGGCCTCCCCCGCCTCCGAGAAGCGGCGGCCCTGGTAGAGCTTCTTGCGGGCCAGCTCCATGAGGTTCTTGTCGATGATGTCGCCGATGTTCTCGAGATTGCCGATGAAGGAGATGAGGGCGATCTCCTTCTGGGCCATGTCGGGGCTCATCGTCTCCCGCCCGAGCCGCGCGATGAACAGCTTGATCTCCCGCTCCAGATAATCGAGCTGGTCGTCGCGCCGCTCCACGTCCTCCAGTAGCTCCTGGTTGTCGGTGCGGAGCACCACCAGGGCGTCGCGCAGCATGCCCTGCGCGACGTCGCCCATGCGCAGGGCCTCGCGCGTCGCCTGCCCGATGGCGAGGGCCGGCTGGTCCAGGAAGCGGTCGTCCAGATAGCGCGTGCGGTAGGGATTGTCCCCCCGCTCCTCCTCCGGCACCAGCGCGGTGATGACCCGGGCCGCCCAGGGCGCGAAGGGCAGGAAGAGCGCGCTGATCGCCACGTTGAAGAAGGTGTGGGTGTTGGCGATCTGCCGCGCCGGGTCGGCCGAGGTCGCGGCCACCAGGCTCGTCAACGGGGTGATGAACGGGAAGACGAGCGCCACCCCCAGCACCTTGAAGGCGATGTGGGCCAGCGCGACCCGCCGGGCGTCGGATGACGAGCGCAGGCTCGCGGCCAGCGCGGTGGCGCAGGTGCCGATGTTGGCGCCCAGCACGATGGGGATGGCGGCGGCAAGCGGCAGCAGGCCCTGGTGGGCGAGGGAGAGGGTGAGGCCGATGGTGGCCGCGGAGGAGGCCATCCCCGCGCTCAGGATCGCGCCGACCAGCAGGGCCAGAAACGGGTTGGAGGCCAGGGCCACTAGCACCTGGCGGGTGAGCTCGTTGTCCGCGAGCGGGGCGAGCCCGTCGTTCATCACCTTCATACCGAGGAACATGAAGCCGAAGCCCAGCACGACCTGCCCGAGGCTCTTCACAAGCCCGCGGCGGCCGAAGAAGGCCATCGCGAAGCCGACGCCCACCAGCAGGAGCGACAGCTCCTGGATCTTGAAGGCGAGGAGCTGCACGGTGACGGTGGTGCCGATGTCGGCGCCCAGGATCACGCCCAGCGATTGGCGGAACGTCACGAGCCCCGCCGAGACGAAGCCGATCAGAATGAGGGTGGTGGCCGACGAGGACTGGATGATGGCGGTCACCAGCGCGCCCGAGGCGACCGCGGCCAGTCGCGTGCGCGTCATGCGGGTGAGCAGGTGCCGCAGGTGCCCCCCCGCCGCGCGCTGCAACCCTTCGCCGATGAGCTGCATGCCGTAGAGGAGCAGGGCCAGGCCCCCGAAGAGCGCCAGCAGCGTCATCTCAGGGGCTCATCGCTTCGGGGCCGGGCGCGACCACGCCGCGCAGGTGGCCGGTCTCGTTCACAGAGACCACGCGCGGCGGCGATACCTCGGAGAGCGAGCAGTTGGCGATGGTCAGTCGCCAGATGGAGGACAGCGGCAGCCCGAGCCAGTGGGCGAGCAGGGCGCTGATCACGCCCCCGTGCGAAACTATCAAGACGTTTTCTCCATCGGGGTGCGTCGAACCGATCTGGGCTATCGCGCGGAGCACGCGGGCCTGCACCTCGGGGAGGGGCTCCCCGCCCGGGGGCGGGCACTGCACCGGATCCCGCACCCACCGCGCGTACGGATCCCCGGGGCCGGTGCGGATCTCCTCCACCGTGCAGCCTTCCCACTGTCCGAGCGAGAGCTCGCGCAGGTCGTCCACCACGGTCAGGGGCAGGTCGAGCCCGGCCACCGCGATCTCGGCGGTGCGGCGGGCGCGCTCGAGCGGGCTCGCGTAGACGTGGGCGATGCGGCGGCGACCGAGAGCTCGCCGCAGCGCCTCGGCCTGACGGACCCCGAGCGGCGACAGCGCCACGTCCTGGGCCCCCTGGAAGCGCCGAACCGCATTGGAAACCGATTGACCGTGGCGCGCGAGCAGGAGCCGCTTCAACGGCCCGCCCCCACCGCGGCCGCGGCGGTCTTGAGCCGCGCGATCGTCTCCGTCTTGCCCAGGATGCTCACTACCTCGAAGATCGGCGGGCTCGCCGTCTTGCCGGTCAGGGCGATGCGGGTGAGCTGGGCCAGATCCACCAATTTGAGCCCGAGATCGGCGGCCAGGAAGCGATAGAGCGCCTCGAGCGCCTGCGAATCCATCGCCGCCTGGGACTCGAGCCGCTTGATGAGGATGGCGTAGCGCTCGGCCGCC
>Ga0207684_10004196_pt1 | contig 13686 bp, 16 predicted proteins | sample KBSK5501metaG_FD_184342 | JGI IMG/M metagenome (GOLD analysis project Ga0207684, IMG submission 184342) | Corn, switchgrass and miscanthus rhizosphere microbial communities from Kellogg Biological Station, Michigan, USA - KBS K5-50-1 metaG... | ecosystem: Host-associated > Plants > Roots >...
GCCCTGGCCTGGCTCGCCTACCAGCACCAGCGCCAGGTGGCTGCCTACCGCTCCCACCGCACACGCCTCCTCGCGCAGCTCGCTCACCCTGGCTAATCATCCCGCTCAAAGTCTCGTTGTCGTGCTATTTTTCGTTTCGAAATTTTATTTCGCTTTGACGCGCCGCGATGGCAAATGTGAACTTCGGACTGTCGCCCATTGGCAAGAGTATAGAGCTTGTACCTCTTCGGTCACAGGTGCGATTCCTGTCGCCCCTCCCTCCTTTCTCAATGGCGCATGGCATCACTCGACGCGTCACTGTGACAAAAGACTCCCTACTTTTCCTACAGCAGCAGATGATTACCGGGGCAGCAGTGGTGGTGCGGATGTGGTATGAGCCCGGCGCCAGCGCTACCACCACGACCGGCATGATGACCGTCCACTTCAGGTGCTACCATAACCTGCACAACCTTTGCGAGCTGGCTCCGTGTCGTTTCGCTGAGCCGCTGCAATGATGCCTGCTTCCGAACAGGCGTGAAGGGGTTTGCGCGTATGCGACATGTTACCGAAGGCGAGGTGACCTTCCCTGGTGAGTACCAGACCATATTTGACTCATGTGTCGAGACATTGCAGTCGATTTCTCCCGGGCTGACCTATCCCGAATTCACTCTTGAGTATGCCAATTCGAGATCGGGAAAGATGAGGGCTGTTTCATCTCAGTTTGGCGATGGATGGTATGTCTTCGTTGCCGAAGTAACCGTTACGAGGGAGGAAAATGGTTGCCTTGTGCACATTCTCGTGGGCGTAGATGCCATTTCATTGTCGGATTTTGGTTGGAGCAGGAGAGTATTAAAGCGATTTGTCGAGCGAATGGCTGCAGCCGCATAGTCCCAGCACGACACTGAGACTTTACCACGTGTTCTGCGGTACTTTTCCTGGGTGAGATGGCGGTGGTATAGCGCCGGGACAAGCGCAATACGGCACGGCTCCAGCGCCAATACGTCCGACGCCTCGAGCAGCTGGGCTATGCGGTCACGTTGACGCCAGTGCCGGCGGCCTGAACAACCACCCGAGATGATTTTCAGGGGAAGCGGCCATGCCGCGCAGGGCGCGGCAGCGATGCCGATGAAAATGCGGCCCCTGTACCGCTGCGAGCTCTTCCTGACGCCTATTTTCGAGGGAACCTGTCTCAAAGGCCGTAGAAACGCGCTGGAATGTCGACAAGAGGGCGAGAGCAGGGCCAAAACTCCCTGTGTTTTCGCACACATCCCGGCAATAATAGGTACTCCAAGGCGAGTTCATAACATACGATGGTTCATACGACGCCCTCAAGGAGGAAAACGCACCTCAAGCCGCCTACTCATAACCAGCTTACAACCACATTCACACCCGTTGTCCATGAACGGATGTTATGGTCCCAGCGCCACCTGCCTGGCGGGCGATGATCTCCGGCGGCACAGCTCATGAGAGAGAGGCTACCGCATTCGCGCGCACGCAAGACGCCTCCTGACCAGCAGGCGCCCAAGCAGCGCCGTGGTGCGCGCTGCTTCACCGCGGCTCGTTACCGTCGGGTCTGTTCCGAGGCAGGCAGGGGCGAGGAGGAAGCCGGAGAGAGGGAAGAAAGGGGGAGAAAGCCTGAAGCGCTGAGCGTGGGCGGCTCGTACCGTTGTATTGCTGTGCCATCAGTCAAACCTGTAAGGAGAGTCTGTATGCGCAACATCCTACGACGCAAGATCCTGCGGTTGGGCATCCTGCCGCTGGTCGCGACGCTCGCACTCGTCGTGGCCCTGGCGGGGACGGCGTATGCCAACAACGTCCACTTAAAAGGCGGCCCCCACGCCCAGCCCGCGTTCACCGATAACGGCCTGACGCTGACCGCCGCGGGCACGCTGGCCGGGCTGGGGTTCGGGGACGTGCTGGTCAACCTCTCAGCCACGGCCAATCCGACGGCGGTGTGCACCAACAACGGCAGTAACGCGGCCCCCGGGCAGAATCCGGCCCCCGTCACCGTGACGGGCAGCGTGGCCATTCCGGCGGGCGCGATCAAGAACGGCAACGCGCCGTTCAGCGTCAGCACGAACCCGCCGCCCTCGCCCATTGCCGGGGCGCCAGATTGTGCGAACCCGAACTGGACCGAGACGATCACCGATATGGCGTTTACCAGCGCCACCCTCACCGTTGACCAACCGACACTCGTCCTGACGGTGGCCTGCACCTTCAGCGCGCCCACCGCGAACGGGGCCGTTCCAGCGGGCAATGTGAACTGCACGAGCAGCTAACGGCCAGCTAACGGCCAGCTAACGGCCAGCTAACGGCGAGCTCAGGGCCAGCTCGTCCTCCAGCCGTAGTGGCCCAGGCGGGCGCCTCCGCGCCCGCCTGGGCCACGCCAAGATCACGCTCGCCGCTCGTGCGAGAAAGGGCGCCCAGTTCCCGTGAGGCGCGGGAACGACCCCGAGGTCGGCCCACCGCGCCAGAGGACACTGGCGCTCCCGTGAAGTTGCTCCTGCTGGCGCAGTCGTAAAGGAGGGAAAAGGCTGGACTGGCCGCGTAGGATGAGGGACAGCAACGTCGCTCTCTGCTGCCGCCATGGAAGTCTCCTCATGTCCCTCAAACCCGAGCCGGTTCCGCCTGTTCCCGAAGAGACTGCCCGCAGCGCACATGGTGCGTTCCGGCAAGCGACGGTCACGATGCGGATGCGCGACGCCATCGGCCACCTCTCCACGGATGACCACTTCACCGATCGGTCTCTGACCCAGGGGCAGCCGGCAGAAGCGCCCTGGCGCTTGGCGCTGGTCAGTGTCCTGCAGTTCATCGACGGGCTGTTGGATCGGCAGGCAGCCGACGCCGTGCGCGGGCGGATCGAGTGGACGTATGCGCTCAGCTTGCCGCTCGACGACGCCGACGCTGGACCGCTCGACGGCGCTCCACGAGATCGCCACGCGAGCCAACGAGCACTCTCGCACATGGGGATTCGACTTCTGCGCCCAGGTCCGGAAGCCGCCTCAGGCGGGGCCGCGCCATGCAAAGTATCGCCCTTCCGTCCGCATCCTCCGCACCGTGCAGCCCAGCGGTCAGCAGCGCCCCCTGCTTGCGCTGACATCAACAGACGCTGCGACGCAGCGCGCCCCGCTTGAGGCGCTCAGCGGCAGGTGACCTTGTCCTCGGTGGACACGGCGTCATGACGGGCGAGCACCGTGATGGTCCCGGACGCCGTTTTCTTGTTCTCGGCGCTCACCTGGACGGCGGCGCTTTGCCCGGCCTGGAGTGTGCCTTGCGCGGGCGCGACGGTGAGGGTTGGGGGTGGTTGCGCTTGCCAGGTGAGAGAAGAGGCGCCGACATTCTTGAGGGTCAGTGTGGCCGTTGCGCCGTTGACCACGCAGGTGAGCGCCAGCTTCGGCGCGGGCCCAGCGGTCGCGCGAGACGTAGGCGAGGAACTGGGCGATCCCGTCGCGGGCGCAGTCACTGTGCCCGACCCAGCAATCGCGGTGAGCGCCGCGGAGGAGGAGAGGGAGGGCTCCTGACCTGTCGCCTGCGGTTGGCGTGAGAAGGCCAGCACAGCTAGCACAGCCACCACAGCGACGAGGAGGCCGGAAACGAGTAGCCAGCGCTGTGCTCTCGGCCGTCGTCGCAGCGACGCAAGCCGCTGAAGGAACCACGCACGGGATGCTCCAAGGGCGGAGCGGAGTGTGGCGGCGACTGCCGCTGCCTGCGCCGCCGACGATGCTGGCGCGCCGTCGCGCCCGCGGATCCACGGCCTGCTGGCCGTCGCTCTGACACCTGCCGGGAGCGGCCCGGATGCGCGCGGGAGCGCGCGCCATTGCTCGGGGGGGAGCGGCTGCATGAACGGAGCGAGCGCCTCAAGGTCGCTCAGGATCTCGGCGATGGTGTCGAGCGGCGCCTGGAGGCGTGGATGGCGCACGACCCGCTGGAGTGGGTGATCGCTTCTCGGGCCCACTGGCGCGTGCTGCAGGCGCTGGACGACATCCTGCAACGGGCGCGCGCGGGTGGAGAGGATGGCCACCTCCTCGTGGAACGCCGCCAGATCAGTGTGATTCCCCTGCAGCCAGGCGGGACCCGCACGCCTCGCAAACTGCTCCAGCCGCGCGAGGTACGCATCAATGGTGATGGCGGGCATCACAGGAGAAAGCAGGCGGAGCGAGGCCTGCTCGGAGCGCCAGGCGCGTCTTGGCAGTCCCGCGTCGATGAGCGCCTCACCCACCTCTAGGGTGGCGGCGTGGAGGTCGGCAAGGGCGTCGCGCGCTTCCGCCATCACACGTGGGGTATCAGCCAGCGCGGCGTAGCGCGCGGGTAACTGGTCCTTGCTGCGGCTCGTGTTGTCCATCGCCACCCACCTCCCCGTCCCTTGGCCCGTTGTCTCGCTTTGTCCTGCTGGCGGTCATCTGCTCCAACAGGGCCGATTCTACATGGTGCGGAGAGGGCGGGCAACTCCCATGGGAGTGTACGGTCAGGGACATCCTGACTTGGAGCGGTTCAAGGTGTCGGCGTGGGCGTGCCTTTATGCTTGCCGTTGTCATCACCACTCTTCGTCGGCTCGGCGGATGGGGTCGGGTGTGCGCGGGACACGAAGATAGGATCCTTCTTGCTGATCGCCGCCGTCCCATCGGGGTTCCCTACGCCGACTGCCCCCTGGCTGGCCACCGCCTGCGCTGCGGCGCGCACCTGCGCGACGAGCGTATCGTCTGAGACCGACAGCGCCGTCCCAGCTGGCGCGCCTCTCAACAAGAGTTGCGCCCCTGTCTGGAACCCCACGCCAGTTACGGTCACCGTGGTGACTCGTCCATCACCCCTGCTATCCGCCGGATCAGGCGCCTCGGACAACGTCACCTGTGTCACGACGGGAACCACCACGCCGATGGCGCCGAGCGCCTGCGTCACCGTGACACGCACGGGCCAGTCTTGCGCGGGAAGCGCCGCACGGAGATCGCTGGTTGCCTGGAGGCGCTGCTCCTCGAGCGCGGCGGCGAGCTGCGCGTGCGCCGCGGTGTCTGTTACGGCGGAAAGGGACATCCTGGCGGCGAGGTGTTCAGCCACGAACGTGTCGAGCGCGTCGGTGAGTCGCGCTCCCTGTGCGTGTTGAGCGACCGCCGCGTCAAAGGCTCGCAGCGCCGCTTGCGCATTGTCGAGATGGAGTTGTGCGCGATCGGCGGCGTTCGCGGTGAGTTGCGCGCGCACATTCTGTTCGAGCCGGCGCACCACATAGAGCGCGCCTCCAGGCTCGGCGTCCGCCGCGGCGACGAACACCCCACCAATCAGGCACACCAGTGTCGCCGCGATGACACTGGCCCAGAGCAGGCGACGCGCGCTCGGCGTCGTCCTCGCGCGCACTGGAGCGCTCTGGCTGCCAGAGAGGGGCACTCGCCGCTCAGGAGTCTCGATCAGGGTTTCGGCCAGGGCATCGTGCGCGGACGGCTGGGGATCTGCGGAGAGCTGGCGCGCGCGACGCAGGACGCTCCCTTCCAGTTGGCTCGCGAACGCAGCGGAGGGCATCGCTTGGCGCAATGGGGTCAGGACGCTGGCCGCATCAACGAGTGGCGCGAGGCGCTCAGGCGCGCTCACTCTGCGACCGGTAAGAAGCTGCGAGAGCAGATAATCAAGCTCACGCTCCTGTTCCATCGCGCTACTCATGTGTTTGCCCTTTCGCATGTGGCGCGCGTTGCGGCGCCGCGTCCCAGGAATCCTGACGCTGGGCGCTCAGCCGGAGCGCAAGTGACGCCAGCGCGCGGAACTGCAAAGCCCGGATCGCGCCTGCCTGTTTGTGGAGCAAGGCGCCCACTTCCTCCGCTGAGTATCCCAGCACACACCGATAGAGCACGACGTTGCGCTGCTCCTCAGTCAATTCATTGAGCGCGGCGACCACCTCGCTCCAACTCTCGCGCGCGGTCAACACGGCGAGGGGGTCATCCTCATCCGCGCTCGTGTAGAGCGGGAAATCATCGGGCACACCGTAGACAGGCGCCGGCCGGCTGCGGCGCGACCGATAATACATCAACAGCTTGTTGCGCGCGATCCCCAGCAGCCACGCGGCGAAGGTCAGCTCATCCTCTGCGCGCGCCCGCGCGATCTGCTCGACCATGGCGATGAAGGTCTCGGCGGTGAGGTCTTCGGCCAGGTGCGGGTCACATAGACGCGCCAGGTGGAAGCGGTAGACGACCGGCAGAAACCGCGCATAGAGCAAGCTGAGCGAGCGCTCGTCTAGACGCTTGGCGCGGACAAGCGCCGTCTCGAACGGCAGGGACGGAGGCCAGGTCATCCCTGACCTGCCTCCCTGCGCAGGCGCGCTTGCGGAATCCGTCCGCTCGCCTAACCGACTCTTCCGGGTGGCGCGCTGGTCGTTCACGGCTGTCTGCGCCTCTCGTACAGGTTGCGCCTGGCGGCGACACATGTCCCCACAGAGCATACGCGCAGGCCAGCCGTTTGCGACACATCGTGCGCCAAGGTGTCTCACTGAATGGCATGGCGCCACGGAAATCCGTTGACTCGCTCCTCGTGACTCGGCTACAGGGTGATCTTGCTGGCCGCAACCGAACCGTTTGTCTGCTTGACGCCGTGCACCGTCGCATGCGCCCCAACCTTCGCCTGCGCCAGCGCATGAACGTTGCCATCAAACTCCGTCGTGGCGCTCACCGTCACCGTGACGTCACCATCCGGCGTCGTCATCGTAAAGGAGGATTTCGCCAGATCCACCGCCTTGATCGTCCCCTCCACGTTGATCTCCTGCCCGGCGCCAGAGCCGTTGCCCCCATTGCTCCCGTTACCATCCTGACCACCGCCCAGCAGTGTCACCTTCCAGGCAGTAAACGTCCCGTTGGCGGCTTTGGTCGTCTGCGCCTCGACCCGCTGCTTCAGATGAGCGCACAGATCGGCGAGCGTCTGCACGTCCGCCCCGGTGACGCGTGTATCCTTGGTGACCGCGACGGAGACCGGTCCGCTGACCGCGGTCATCTCCGCGTCATTCTTCGCGGCATTCTCGGTGGCCTCAGCGCCAGGGGTCTTTGTCGCCTTCGCGGTGTCGTCATCCTGCTCGGTGTGTTCGGGGCTGATCTTCGCGTCGGTGAGCGTCAGCTTGGTGATGCTGGATGGGCAGCTCGTGATCGCGGTCAGCGTCCCCTGAATCGAGACGGTATGCGCATGCACGCCTTTAGCGCCGTCGCCCTCAGGCGCATGTGTGGCGTCATCGCCGCCGATATGCGGCGTCTGGATGGGGCCAAGATGGCCAGTGGTGGCGGCGACCGTGGTCACGGTGGCGGCGCCACCGACCAGCACGATGCCGAGAGCGGCCAGCGCGGCTTTGCTGGACAGTAGCGCGGTGAGCTTGGCAAGCATGAGTCACATCCTTCTACGTTACGATCTTTACAGCGCTGAAGCGGTTCGGTGCCCGACGGCCAGGCAAACTGGCCGCTGCGCGATGCGCTTACCTAGTCTCTAGTTGCATGTGCGGGGACAAGTGTTACGGGTACCCATACCCAATTTCACGCCGCATGGCATGTTGTGGGTCGTAAGGGCCTCTCATTGAGTAGGCACGAAGACACCGCTGCCACGATGGCGCGTCGCCCGGATTCCTCCTAAGACATGAGTGGAATGAGCGCTAAGGCGCCTGACAAGTGTCGCTTGCCTGTCCGTCACTTGCAGCGGTTAGTTCCATGGCTGCAGTGTCCAAGTCCCTGGCTTGAGTAGCGGCCGCATGAGCTGGTGTGTCAGCGCTGTGAGCCAGGTCAGGTAGGCGATACGCGGGTGCTCAGACGCCCCGGTCACGGGACCCAGCCTTGGGGCCGCTCGCTACGGCACAGCGACTGATCTGCCGCCGAAAGTCGCTGCGCCCATCCCTCTGGCTCGATCGGATGCGAGGACAGGGCGACCGCCGTGCCCATTTTGGCGGGCGACGTGACCGCGCTGTGACCGGTACAACGGGGGTGTGACGCCCGCGTGACGGCGGACGGCTATACCGCTCTCGGTGAGGCGCAAAAGAATAGGAGAGAAACGGAACGCGCGACACGAGTGCGCGCCATCCACAGAGGAGGCCGGGAATGTTCACCTGGGAACGCGCTAACCAACTCCAGCGGGACGCTGCTCTCGCCACGATCTTCACCCCGGAGGAGCTCAGCCGCTTGCGGGCGCTGCGGGAGCAGTACGAGACGACCCAGGCGTGCGCCGAGTTCGGGTTAGATGAGCGACGACTGCGCTTCGTGCGCTGGCTGGTCGAGCACAAGCGCCTCAGCGAAAACGAGACAGTGTAGCCCTCAACGGCTGTGTTCATGTGCGGCGCTAAGCAGCAAGCGGCGGATCGATTTTGTATACCTTCGCGAAGTGGTCGATGAGAAGCTGCTTGACGCCACCTTTGCGCTCAGTCTGTTGCTCCAACTCGTCAAGATGCTGCGTGAGCAGGTCGCCCACTGAGTACGCGGGCTTGAACTCGAGCGGCAACACCCCCTTGGCGGAGAAGATCCCCAGCAACATTTGCACGCGATGCTCCAGCTGCTCTGCTCGTGAGAACCGCTCCCCCATCCCGCGCTCGACCCAGCGCGGCACAGAGCCTTGGTGTTCTTGGTAGCGCTGACACTTGGCGGTGATGTGCGCCACTTCCTTTTCAACCACCTTCTCTATCCAACGCTGGAGTGTCATCAAGGCTGCGCTCGTCGGCGAGGCGTCCTCTACTTCTAGCGACTTCACGACGCCCAGCGCGAGTCGGCGCAGGATGCGATTCTTCCCACTGTATCGTGACCCATGTACGAGGCGACGCTGAACGTCATCTAGTGGCTGTGCCTGGGCAACTGCTGCGAACTGCTCACGTAGCGCGAGCCAGGTGGAATGCGTTGGCCAGCGCGAGCGGTTGGCCGACCCATTGACCTCCACGAGCCGCAGCCAATGCTGGGTAAGATAGAGCACGAGCTCGTTCATGCGAGCGAAGAAGCGGGGTAATGTCCCGACATGCTGCAACTCCTCCGCTGCTAACTCGGCCTCGATCTCCGCCTCATCGTCATTTTCTTCGGGTGGCGCATACAACTTGAACCCCTTGGCGCCCTCACGGCGCAGCTGGAACTCCAGCCGCCACACATCCTGCTCAGAGTCATAGCCATCACCATTCTTGGCGAGCAGCAGCGCGGCATAACTGTCATTCGCCCTCTCCTTGGTCTCCAGCGTCTTGTTGTAGAGTCTGGCCTGGACATGCCCCTTGCCAAAGGCAAAGCCAGTAGGGTGACTCCCCTGGAAGTAGAGCGCGCCTTTGGTCTTGCCTGGTCGGATGAAGCAGCGCAACTCCTCCGAGACATTGCTCAGACTTGGCGCATAGCCGCCCTGGTAGTCGACATGGATATCCGCCCGCGAGAGCTTTGCCGCCTCAAACGAGATCGCGTCATGGACCAGTTTGGATGGTTGATCGGCAAAGAGTTTCTCGCGGACCCACGCCAGCGCAGCACGACACCCCTCTTGTGGTCCGTCTGGATGGGTATGGAGGGCATACGAGCGCATCTCAATGTACACGCTCGGCCGGTTCTGGATCCGCTCTCCAAGGAGTTTGACACTGAAGTCTTCTGTCTCGATCAGGAAGGCGTAGCCGCCCTTGGCGCCTTGGGGACAGACACGTGCGCCCAGCCATTCGGGACAATGCACCCGCCGCTCATCAGCCAACGCCTGTGCCGTCGCCTTCTCCTCGTTCAGGCGATCCCGCATCGCTTCGCTGATCGGCAGATCGCACGAGAAGTACAAGGTATCGGGCCCTGCTAGCAGCACGCGTGCAGCCGTCTCGCTGGCAGGAGTCGTCTCTTCGTTCGTCATCCTACATCTCCTTCACGAACATGACCTCTCTCGCTGTCAGCGGAGAGGGCCGTGAGACCCAGTCGGCCCTTTGGCTGGCGGCACTGCTTCCGCCAGCTCACTCCTCACGCGCCTGCTCCGTGGCTCCCCAACACCGACGCCTCAGTCCGCGATATACTGCTCGTGCCTGAACGACATCCCCGTGGCACCGTATGGGAAAGGACAGAGCGGTCATGATCATGGTGGTGTGGGAGGCCCAGATCCCCCAAGATCGCTGGGCGACCTTCGAACAAGCGTATGCCAGTGGCCAGAGCCAACGACCGGCTGCGATTCGCGCCGGGTTTCTCCTGCAAGACACGGCTGATCCCACCCGCTGGCGCCTCGCAGGGATGTGGGAGAGCCGTGAGGCATTTGATGCGTTTCGCCAGTCGGGAGCTACCCCTCCTGCGCTGCTCATGTTCCGCGCCGCTGGCGTTGAACCCACAATGAACCTCTTTGATGTCAAAGCCCACTTCGGCGTGTGAGCAGTGAAACGCCTTGGCCTGCCCGCCCGACGGCGTCCTGCCGTCGGGCGGGCTTAGTGATTACTTTCATGTGTGCTCCGAGAAGCACACGGTGTCTAAAGGAAGATGATTGACCGCTTTCTGCCTCCCTCGGCATCCCCTGCGCGCCGACACCGCCTCCGTCCTCGCAGGTCGCATGTGGTCCCCCGCGTGGGCTGCGTCGACCCTACCGCCCAGCGGCTCCCCGTCAAGGCCAAGCCCTATCGGGCGGCGCTCCGCTGCGTTCCGTTGCCCTCCACTCCGCTCCGCGCCGGCCTTGACGTGGCCCCCCGCTCGGGCGGTGACGGGGACGCGAGCCCAGCGGGGTTGACCGCACCGCCTGGGAGGCCTGGACTCGGCATCCCGCGATCCATAAGCGCGAGGTCCGTTCCGTGAGACACCACCGCCACTCGTTGACTCCCGTTCGTTGACTTCTGTCATTGACTCCCATCTTTTCAGCGGGCTAGAATGGATGGGCGTCAGCACGGCGCAGGAGGTCGCATGCCCCGCAAGCTCCGCCAACTGCGCGCTGATCTGCAACGCGCCGGTTTCTCGGTGGACCATCAACGCGGCAGCCATCAGGTGTGGAAGCATCCGCTGATTCCTGGCGTGAGCGCCAACCTCGTTGGCAAGGATGGCGCAGATGCGAAACCCTATCAAGAGCGTGAAGTGCGTGAGGCGCTGCAGCGCCTGGCCGATGCGCAGAGGAGACAGCAGCCATGAGTGAACGTCTGCGCTATTCGATGCTCATTCAGTGGTCCGATGAGGATCAGGCCTATTTGGTGACCCTGCCGGAGTGGGCGGATCGTGTCTTGGGTCCGGTAACCCATGGCGACACCTACGAGGAAGCGATCAAGAATGGCCATGAGGCGTTGGAGGCGCTGATCGCCTCTGCGCGCAAACATCAGGAGCCGTTGCCCGACCCCCACGTGTTCGCCACCGTCTAAGCGCATCGGTCACCTCCCTTCCGTCGGAGAGACGACACTCCCAACGCCGTTAAGCGCTCATTCCGCTCTGCATATTCCGCCGCCGTCCAGGTCCTGCCCATGGCCTCTGGCGTCACTCCACTCACGAGCGCGATCGTGAGCCGTTGTGGCTCAGCGCGAAAGGGACACCGCGCGTGGCCACCTCCGCCATGGTGTCTTCTTCTGTCGGAGTCGCCGCGGCGAACGGCCCCTCCAACTGCGCCGACGTCACATCCCGCTGCTGCTCAACCGCAGCGAGCAGTCCGTCGAGGCGTTCGCGATCCTGGGGCGTCATCACCGCTGAGGCGCCGAAGAGCGCCACCTTCTGACTCAGCGAGGCAGAAGCGTCATTCGCGATGGTGACCGCATCCCGAATCAAGCCCAATCCACTCGCCAGCTCTACCTGCGCCAGGATGTCTCGCGCCGTCACCGGCAATGGGCGCGCCATTGACAGATAGACTGACAGGAGCGGAGCGGCCAGCGCACGGGAGACGATGAGCGCCCAGGCAACGGCGCTGATCGGTGTCTCGTACCGCCAGGCCATGTAGGCGTAGGTGCCTGCCTCCAATACTGCGACCGTCGCCATGACCCCGCGATGCAAGCGCATGGTGCGTGGCTCCGCTCGTCTGATGCTCAACAGGCGCAGCATCGAGGCGGCGTAAAGCATCGCCACATCCATACACAGCACCAAGAGCGTGCTGACTCCCAGCGAGATAGCAGCTGGCAAATCGACATACCCTTGCTGTGCGCCAGACAGGACACTCCGCAACGCATCTCCACCGAGCGCCACCAGGGATCCAGCAGAGAACAAGACCAGCATGAGCGAGGCGCAGATGTGCGCGAGCCGCGCCATGCCTGATCCTTGACGGGCGATGTCAGCGAGTTGGTCAGCCACCTCATCTCGTTCACCAAACCATCGTGCTCGCCACGTCTGCAGCCTGCCCTGTCGTCGAGCAGGAGCAGACGCAGTCTCCTCCGTTGTCTTATCTTGGTTGGTCATGGAGTCTCCCAAAGTGAACGGGAGAGATAGTTACCCATCTCTCCTCAGTAGTCATCTACGCGGACTGCTTCTCAGCCATCTGTGCCTTGGCGGCGTCGCGTTCGGCCTTGCGAGCGGCGCGGCGTTGCTTGGCCTGGAGCTTGCTCACCTTGCGCGCCTCCATCAGCGCCCGCCGCTCATCCGCCGTCGCCTCCCGCACATCGGTGGCCTGGAAGATCACCAGCGCGCCGACTGCTTTCTCACCGGGCCGCGCATTCGAGCGGGTGAAGCCGAGGGCCCGCATGGTGTTGGCCGAGACAACCAGCCAGGACTCCTCCATCTCCCACTGCTCCAGCGTCTCAGCCTTGGGGGAGACATCCAGCGGCATCTCGCACAGCACCCGATCCGTCATCCCTGGGACATTGAGGGTGAGCTGGATCTTGGTCACCACCTCGCCCGTGGACTGGATCGTGTAGGTCGACTCGTCGGTCTGCTCGGCCTTGCCGGTAATCACAAAGTTCGCCATGGTCGTTGCTTCCTCTTTCGTGTTTGGTTGACTGGTTCGATTGCCCACCGATTCGCGGGCAACAAAAAACGCTCACCATGTTGACGCCGCAACACGTGAGCGATACAATCCTGGCAGATTCTCTGCCTTATTCCTTGTTATGCCGTGTGGTTGAATCGGAGTTCATGCCCGTCGGGTCCGCCTCGCTAGGAAGCGCAATACATGTAACAGCTCGAACGAGCTACGTCTCAGGCTCCACTGGTCCGTTCGCAGCGTCTGCTGCCGAGCCATCCAGCGGAGCCTGCGGCGTTTGTCGCATGAGTTGGCGCCGCTTAATGCGGTCGATGCTGGCGTAGGACACGTCGAACTGTTTGGCTACGGCGCGCAAGCTCATGCCAGTTGCCAGTAAGTCTAATACCGTTTGCTGCTCGGCAGCCGAGAGCTTGGGGCGCTGGTGGCTGGGACGCTGCGTAGCGGGGTCCGCGAATCGCTGCGCGAGCCGAAGCACCGCCCAGTAGGAGATCCCCACTTGGTCGGCTATTTGCCGCAGGCTCTGATCAGTGCCCAGGAGCGCAAGCACTCGCTCGCGTTGTTCCCTGGTGATGCTGCTACGTTGAGCTGGCTGATAGTCTGCGGCCTCTGCGGCGCTGCGTCGCGCATACCGATCATAGTGCTCAGGTTTGAGCCAGAGCATGCCGGTGTAGCAACTGGCCTCAAAGCCGCGACTACTGTCGTCGTCCCCGCGCTGCCATTCATCAGCAAGGGCCAGTTCAAGAGCCGGTTGCGCCTCTGGTCGTGGTCGCAACCCTATGACGAGCGGCCGTTGCAAGTCGTAGACGACGCCCTCAGGCATGAGCAACGCGGCGACAACCTCATGTTGTCGCCGCATCGATGCGGTATTCCAGTAGTTCGCGAGATCACCGAGCATATCAGCGACCTCTTGAG
>Ga0207684_10004199_pt1 | contig 13680 bp, 15 predicted proteins | sample KBSK5501metaG_FD_184342 | JGI IMG/M metagenome (GOLD analysis project Ga0207684, IMG submission 184342) | Corn, switchgrass and miscanthus rhizosphere microbial communities from Kellogg Biological Station, Michigan, USA - KBS K5-50-1 metaG... | ecosystem: Host-associated > Plants > Roots >...
GATCCCCTTCGCGCTGCAAGCCACCCTGCCTTTACCAGGCGGGGGTGACGTCGGCGACCGTGTAGCCGCGGCGGGTCAGGCACGCGGCGAATGAGCGGAGGGCCCACTGATCCGGGGTCAGGGCCTTGCCAAAGAGCCCCCGGGGGAAGAGAGTGGCGAAGAGGTTCGAGAAGATCCCGGAGCTCTTCTGGTCTCGGATCACGGGCATCGGGGTGCTGAACGCCTCGACCTGGCAGGCCTGGAAGTCTCCGACCATCGCGGGGGCCGCCCCGCGGGCGCTCGCGTACAGGTAGCCGATCCGCGCGGGGCCATGCGCGAGGGGAAGCGGCGCGCGATAACCCTTGGCGATCAGGCACGCTCCCTCGGCGAGGTCGGTGGTGGTCTCGGTGTGCGCCTGCACGAACGGCAGGCACCGGGTGCGCTCCTCCGCGAGCTGCGCGGCGGTCTGGCCGCCGCCCAGGACCACGCCGGTCTCGGTGGCGCAGCCCGCGAGGGTCACCGCCAGGAGGGCAGCTCCGAGCGACCCGGCCGCGGCCGGCAGTACCGATCTGAGCGCGGTGACCACGGCCACCATGGGATCGAGCCTGATGGCCACTATGCCCGAACCGGGAAGCCTCCGGAAGCCCGGGTCAGGCGCCGGCGCAGGGCGTCGCGGATGCTGCCATAGATGCCGGAGGGCAGGAAGATGATGAAGATCATGAGCAGCAGGCCGTAGATCGTCTCCGCGATGCCGATCAGCTTGATGCCGAAGTAGATGCGCAGGTACTCGCTGAGCGAGATGGTCAGCGCGGTGCCCACGAAGGGGCCGAGCAGGGAGTACATGCCGCCCAGCACCACCGCGAAGACGATGCGCAGCGACACCCCGATGCCGGAGAGGGTGTCCGGGTTGGTGTAGGCGAGGTAGAGGGCGAGCAGGGCCCCACCCAGCGCGGTGAGCGCCGCCGACAGCGCGGTGATGCCCATCTTGAACCGGGTGACGCGGATGCCCACCGAGGCCGCCGCGGTCTCGTCCTCGCCGATCGCCTCCATCGCGGAGCGGGCCATGCTGCGGTCCACCCGCCACCACACCCAGAGCCCGAAGAGCCAGGCCGCCATGCCGACGTAGTAGAAGACGCGCTTGTCCGCAAACTGGAGCGTCCACCAGCCCGACGCGGTGCCCGCGGTCTTGAGGCTCACCCCGAGGGAGCCTCCGGTCCAGTCGCGCTCGGCCACGATCCACAGGCGGATCACCTCGCCCACCGCCAGCGTCACGAGCCCGAAGTAGTGGCCGACCACCTGGAAGCGCGAGCACGGATAGGCCACCACGAGGGCGAGCGCGACGGTGAGCAGCACCGCCAGCACGGTGCCGAGCCAGGGCGTCATGCCGAAGAAGTTCCACAGGAGCACGGTGGCGTAGGCGCCCACGCCGAGGAAGGCGCCGTGGCCGAGGGAGACGAGTCCGAACCGCCCCATCAGGGACCACGCGTTGCCCACGAAGGACCAGAGGAAGATCTGGATGATGACGTGCCAGATGTACTCCTGGGCGGCGCCCAGGGGCAGGACCGGCACCAGCGCGAGTGCCGCGAGCGCGACGAGGCCGAGGATCCGGGCGGCGGTCACCCGCGCCTCGCGAAGATGCCGCCCGGGCGGGCGAACATGAGGACGATGAAGATCACGAAGGCGATCACGTAGCCCATCTCGGTCGAGACGAGCACGCCGCCCACCGAGATGACCTGCGCCATGATGAAGGCGGCGAAGAAGGCCCCGACCATGTTCCCGAGGCCGCCCAGCACGCAGATCATGAAGGTGAGCGGCCCGAAGGCCCCCCCGAAGTACGGGTGGACCGCGTACTGGATGATGAGCAGCGCGCCCGCCACCCCCGCCATCGCCCCGCCCACCGCCGAGGTGACCAGGTACAGCCGCTGCGGCCGCGCCCCCATGAGCGCGATGGCCTCGCGGTCCTGGCTCACCGCGCGGATGGCGGTGCCGGTGTAGGTGCGGGTGAGAAAGAAGTAGAGCGCGATCATGGCCAGGATGGCGAGCCCGAAGGCGAGCAGCCGCGAGAACGAGACGAAGATGCCGCCGACCTCGAGGGTGGGCATGCTGACCCGGACGGAGCGATGGTCGGTGGACCAGAGGAGAGTGGCGAAGGACTGGATGAAGAAGAGCAGCCCGCCGGTCGCGAGGAGCTGGTTTATGGGGGGGCTCGTCAGGATGGGCGAGATGATGAGCAGATGCACCAGCATGCCCAGCAGCGCGCCCACCGCGATCGAGGCCACCCCGGCGAGCCAGAGCGGCCAGCCGTAGAGCGTGACCAGGAAGTAGACCGCGTACATGCACAGGGTCACCAGGTCCACGTAGGCGATCCACACGATGTCGATCACCCCGAAGATGAGGTTGAGGCCCAGGGCGAGGAGGGCGAGGACTCCGCCCAGCAGGATGCCGTTCACCACCGCCTCGAGGAGGAAGATGGGATCGACCACGGCTCAGAACCCCACGTAGGCGCGGCGCACGAAGTCCTGCTCGGCGAGATCGGCGGCGCGGCCTTCGGTCTTGATGCGGCCGACCTCGAGGAGATAGGCGCGGTCCACGAGCTTCAGCACCTGCCGGACGTTCTGCTCGACCACCAGGATGGTGTATCCCTCTTCTCGCACGCGCCGGATCAGATCGAACAGGCGCAGCACCATCACCGGGGCCAGGCCCATCGAAGGCTCGTCGAACAGGATGAGCTTCGGGCGCGACATGAGGGCGCGCCCCACCGCCAGCATCTGCTGCTCGCCGCCCGAGAGGCTGCCCGCCCGCTGGCCCTGCCGCTCCGCGAGCACCGGGAAGAGCCCGTAGACGCGCTCGAGGCTCTCGCGGAAATGTGAGCGCGCCGACGGCAGGAAGGCACCCATCTTGAGATTTTCCGCGACGGTGAGCTGGGGAAACAGCCGCCGGCCTTCCGGCACGTGCGCGATGCCGTGGGCCACGATGTCGTAGGCGGGCCGGCCCGCCAGCTCCGCGCCCTCGAAGACGATGCGCCCCGTGCGCGGCGCGATGAGCCCGGAGATCGCGCGCAGGAGCGTGGTCTTACCGGCGCCGTTGGGGCCCACCACCGCCACCGCCTCGCCGATGGCCACCCGCAAGCTCACGTCCCAGAGCGCGGTGAAGGCCCCGTAGCCCGCGGTGACCTGGCTCAGCTCGAGCACCGCCGCCCTCGCCTCATCCGAGCACGACCTTCTCGCCGAGGTACGCCTCGATCACCTGCGGGTTCTCCGCGACCTCGCGCGGCCCGCCCTCCGCGATCTTCTCGCCGTGGTCCAGGACCACCAGGCGGTCTACCACCCGCAAGAGCGTCGCCATGATGTGCTCGACCCACACGATGGTGATGCCGAGCTCGCCGCGGATCCGCTTCAACATCTCGGCCGCGTCGTGCATCTCGGTGGGGTCGAGGCCGCCCAGGCTCTCGTCGGCCAGGAGGAGGGTGGGGCCGGTGGCCAGCGCGCGCGCCAGCTCGAGCTTCTTGAGCCCGCCCGCGCCCAGGAGGGTGGTCGCGGCGTGCGGATCGGCGGGCAGGCCCACCAGGGCCAGCACCTCCCGCGCTCGCCGGCGCGCCTCCACTTCGGTGTTGCGCCGCGCCGCGCCGAAGTGCGCGGCGACCGCCACGTTCTCCAGGATCGAGAGCTTGCGGAACGGCCGAGGAATCTGGAAGGTCCGCGCGAGGCCGCGATGGCAGATGGCGTCGGGGGTGAGCCCGGCGATCTCGTCGCCCTTGAACCGGATGGAGCCGCCGGTGGGCGCGAGCGCGCCCGAGATGCAGTTGAAGCACGTGGTCTTGCCGGAGCCGTTGGGCCCGATGAGCCCGAGGATCTCGCCTTCTCTCACCTCGAAGGAGACCGCGTTGAGCGCGGCGAAGCCGCCGAAGTGCTTCGTGAGCCGGCTGACGGTGAGCACGAGGAGGAGCCGGCGCGGCGGGGGCGCCGGCCCCCGCCGCGCGCTGGATCAGATCAGCGAGCCGCCCAGGGCGAAGAGGCCGGCAGCAGGACCGGCGCGTTGGGCGTGGCGATGATCTTGGGCCACACGTGACGGAACTGGCCGTCGACCACCTGGTAGACCGCGGCGACGGCGCGCTCGTTCTGCCCGCGCATCGAATTGCCCTCGCCGAGGAACTTCACGCCGTAGCCCTGCATGGTGCCGCCCTCGGGGATGTCGGTCTCGCGGGCGGCCTTGGCGAGGGCCTCGGCGGAGAAGCCGCCGTGCTTCTGGATGGCTCGCGGCAGCACGTCGTTGAGCAGGATCCACATGTTGTTGAAGCCCATCGAGACGTGCGGCGCGATGTTGTTGACCGGGATGTTGGCCTCGAAGGCCTTGTAGCGCTTCACCATCTCCTGGGTCAGGTCGGCCACGCCCGGCTTGAGGTTCTTCGCGTCGATGAGCTGGGAGGCGGGCGGATCCGCGGTGTGGAAGCCCTCCACCTCGTTGCCGAACGCTTCCTTCAGCTTGTCGAGCTGGCTGTGCCCGGCCCCGTGGCCCAGGTAGACCTTCACGCGCAGGCCCTGCTCCTTGGCTTGGCGGAGAAAGAGATTGATGTCCGGGTTGTAGCCGGTGTGGAACAGCACGTCGGGCCGGTTGGCCCGCAGCTTCGTCACCAGGGAGGAGAGATCTGCGGCCTGTGCCGAGTAGCCTTCCTTGAGCACGATCTGCATGCCCAGCTTCTTGCCCTCGGACTCGTTGGCGGCGGCCACCCCGGCGCCGTACGGCCCGTCTTCGTAGATGATGGCGATGCGCACGTCCTTGGCCGCCTTCTTCAGCCGCTCCTGCGAATAGGCCGCGATGTAGTCCACGCTGCCGACGCCGAAGAGGCTGCCGTTGGGCTGGGGGCGGAAGGTGTACTGGAGGTTCCGGTCCTTCAGGACCGCGTCCGCGATGGCGGTGGTGATCCATAGGAACTTCTTCTGCTTGTCCACCCGCTCCGCGATCGGGACCGCGTGGGCGCTCGAGTAGACGCCGGCCAGGATGTCCACCTTCTCGACGTTGAGCAGCCGCTCGGCCTCGTTGATGGCCACGTCGGCTTTGGACTGGCTGTCGCCGTCCACCTGGATGATCTTGTACTTGCCGAGGACGCCACCCTTCTCGTTGATGTAGTCGATCATCATCTTGGCGCCGCGCCAGCAGTTGAGCGACCCGGCGGCCGAGAAGGGGCCGGAGTGGTCGTAGAGCGTGCCGATCTTGATGGTCTGGGCCTGCGCCGCGACCAGTCCTGGAGCCGCGCCGACCAGCGCGAGCACCCCGATCAGGATCAGGACCGCTAGAATGCGCCAAGACTTCATCGTCGGCTCCTCCTTGAAGTGGCCCCTCGCGGAAGTTGCCCCGAGAGTCCGGGGCGAGGGAAGTGCCCAGAAGCTAGCACACGGTCTCGCGGACGGTCAACGTCAGGCTGGGATTCGGCGCGCGAGGACGAGCCATTCGAGGCCGCGGCGGCGCTCGACGGAGCGAGCCGGCGGCCCGGCTTCGAGCACGGTGAAGCGGCCGGCGAGGACGCGATCGATGTCGGCGCGGGAGACCGGGAACGGCGGGCCATCGTCGCCCTCTCGAAGCGGGTAGAAGCAGGCGAGCAGGAGCCCCCCCGGCCGCAGGATGGCGTGGAGGACGCTCGCGTACTCCTCACGGCGGGCGGGATCGATGGCGCAGAAGCACGTGTACTCCCAGACCCCGTCGAAGGCGCCCGTGTAGTCGCGCCCGAGCGCAAAGACGTCGCGCTGCTCGACCGCGACGTCGACCCCTTCGGCCCGCGCCAGCCGGCGCGCCTCCGTCACCGCCGCTTCCGCGAAGTCGAAGGCGGAAACGCGGTACCCGTGTCGCGCCAGCAGCCGCGCATCGTGCCCCCTCCCCATTCCCGGGACCGCGACGCGAGGGGACTGGCCCACTTTCATCTGCGGGGGCCCCGAAATGGCCCCCGCACTCCCCCCACCGCGGACACTCGTCGGCGCCTCGAACTTTCCGCCCGCATCCAGCCAATGCTCGAGCGCCGGCGCGGCCGTGCCCAGCTCCCAGCCGTCGTTGCCGCCGGCGTAGAGGCCGTCCCAGTAGCCGGCGGTGCTCACCGGTGGGCGATGCTGCTCCACTGGATCCCCTGGAAGTCCGGAATGGTCCGCTCGGCCCCGGCGGCCCGGAGCTCGGCGTCGGTGTGCGCGGTGGTGACGCCGATGGCGCGCATGCCCGCTTCGCGCGCGGCCTGCACGCCCACCAGCGCGTCCTCGAAGACGAGGCAGTGGGCGGGCGGGGTCCGGAGCCGGCGCGCGGCCTGCGTCCACACCTCCGGGTCAGGCTTGCCCAGCAGGACGTCGTCGGCGGTGACGACCGCGTCGAAGTAACGCAGGAGACCCAGATCGTCGAGCAGCCGCTCCGCGTCCCACCGGGAGGCGGAGGTGCCCACCGCACGCGGGACGTCGAGCCGCGCCAGCGACTCCAGGAACGCGACCACGCCCGGCACCGGCTCGAGCCCCGCCTGCGCCCGCTCCTGATAGAGGTCGCGCTTCCGGCGGGCGAGGCGGCGGGCCTCGGCGCCGCTCACGCGCCGCCCCAGCAGGAGCGGGATGGCCTCCTCGCTGGGCCGGCCGATGGTCAGGCGCCAGTGCTCGGGGTCGGCGGGCTCGGCGCCCAGCTCGGCCAGGAGCGCTCGCCACGCGTGGCGATGGTGGGCGCCGCTGTCGATCAGCACCCCATCCATATCGAAGATCGCCGCCCTAGTCACCGGCAGAGCACGAGTGTCCGCGGACTGGGGGAGTGCGGGGGCCATTTCTGGGCCCCCGCAGATGAAGAGTCTAAAGAAGTAGACGGCTGTTCGCCGTCGTGGAGCGAAGAGTGGATCACCTCAACCGATACAGCGGCGCCAGCAGGTGGAACGTCTCACGCGCGGCGCGGGCGTACTCGCGCGGCTTCCACTTCGTGGCTTCCTCCGCGGAGACGCACCGGCCGAGCACGAACTGGCCGTCGCGCGTACGCAGGAGCTCGTCCCCGAGCCGCGCCACCGCGTCGGCGGGCAAGTCGGTCAGGATGGCGGCGGGGGTGTCGTCGTGCTCGTCCTTGAACCAGCCGAGGCCCTTGGCCCGGCGCAGGACCGGCACCAGCTGGCGGGTGTGTCGCTTCCACGCGCCCACCCAGCGCTTCTTCTGGGCGTGCTCGGGGCCCGCCTCGAACAGGAAACGCACCCCGCTGCGGGAGACCGCCACCTTGAAGTGGCAGTGCTTCTTGTAGCCGCGCCGGTCGAGCGCGAAGGCCACCCACGTATCGTCGGGCGCGTTCACGGTGCGGCGCGCGTGCTTGGCCACGTGGGCGAAGGCCTCCGCCCCGCCCACCCGCGCCACGTCGGGCAGGAGCTCGCGCCCCACCGCCTCCAGCTTCGGGCGGATCCGGGCCTTGATCGCTTCCATGCGGGGCTCGAACCCCGGGATGTCGAACACCCTGAAGTCGGACGGGGTGAAGCCGGTAAACGACATGCTGGGCCTCCTTCTACTCCGGCTCGTACACGAGATCGGGATCGAGCGGGAAGATGGGGCGCCGGATGCGCCGGAAGTCGAACCGCGCCAGGTTGGACGAGGACAGTCCCGGCGCGTCCACCTCGATGATCTCCTTGGCGATCGGCTCGAAGGCCGCGCGGTAGTGGATGGTGGACTTCACGACGAGGATCTTCTCCTTGAGCGGATCGAGCCCGACGAACCGGATCATCTCCGGGTCGAGGGTCTGCCATCGGTAGGTGATGAGTATCACTTTCACGTCGTCGACGTCCAGCACCGCGGTGGGGCCGAGCCGGCCGGGCAGCCCGTTCATCATGGGTCCCCGATGGATGAAGCGTCCGTCGGAGAGCGTGCGCACGGTGCCGGTCACCGAGAGCGGCGCGCCGTGCCGGTCGTCCACCTTGCCCCCGATCTCGAGCGCGATGCGACCGCCCACCCCCGCCTTCACGCACTGCTGCACCGCCGCGCGGTCCCAGAGGCAGGCCACCACCGCACTCCGCGCGCCCACCCGCAGCAGCTCGCGCAGGATCTCGGTGCCATCGCCGGCGGCGCCCCCGCCGGTGTTGTCGGCCATGTCGGCGAGCACGATGGGCCGGCCGTCTGCCGCGAGCGCCCGGGCGACCGCCTCCTTCACCGGCAGCGCGGAGTGGATGAACTCGCCCCGGTGCTCCCAGGCCACGCGGGCCAGCCGGCCCGCCAGCCGCTCGGCGAGCGGCTGATCGTCGTCAGTGACGACGTAGATGCCGAGGCCGGCGTCCGGGATGTCGGCGAGGGGGAAGCCCGCGAAGACGGACACCGAGAGCACCTTGGGGTCCTTCTCCATCTCGCCGGCCAGATCGTAGAGCCGCCGCATCGGCCCGCGCGCCGTGCCCTGATTGCCGAGCGGCGGCAAGAGCGGGGGCTTGCGCCACGCCGCGGTCGGCCGGATTCGTCGCCCGATCACCTGGGCGAGCCGTTCGGTCGCCTCCGTCCCGCGCTCGGCCATGTCCACGTGCGGGTAGGTCTTGTAACCGTGAAGGAGATCGGCGCCGCCGATCATCTGCTCGCCCAGGTTGGAGTGGAAATCGAGGGTCACCGCGATGGGCACCTCGGGCCCTACCGCCCGGCGCACCGCGGCGATGATGTCGCCCTCGCCGTCGTCGACGCCGTCCGGCACCATGGCGCCGTGCAGGTCGAGCAGCACGCCGTCGAGGCGGCCCGCGCGCTCGAGGTCGGCCAGCATGCGCTGCTTGACGTGCTCGTAGATGTCGCGCGTGACGCGGCCGGCCGGCGACGCGGCCGCGGCCACCGAGGGGACGAGGGCGGCGCCCAGGCGCTCCGCCGCCGCGATCATGCCGCCGAGACAGGTGCCGGTGCCCCGGTAGGTCTCGACGATCTCGCCGCCGTAGCGCAAGTCCCGCGCCTCGAACTGGGCGCGATCGGTGGGCACATTGGAGAAGGTATTGGTCTCGTGCGAGAACATCGCCAAGAACAGTCTCAAGCGGGGAGCACCTCATGCTCTCGGTGGTGGAGATCGCGCCCGGGTCCGTCTCCCCGGTGCACTCGCATCCCAACGACATCTTTTCTCCTCCGCGCGAGGAGTACAAGAAGGCGGGCTCCGGATACAAGTAGCGCGCCGGCCCTCGTCATAGCTTCATGTGGGGGTCGAGCCAGTCGCGGAGGGCGTTGCCCATGAGATTGATCATGAGCGTGGTGACGAAGATCGCCAGGCCCGGGAAGGTGGCGATCCACCACGAGTTGAGCATGTAGACTCGCCCCTCCCCGAGCATATTGCCCCACGCCGGAGTGGGCGGCTGGATCCCCAGACCCAGAAAGGACAGGAACGACTCCAGGATGATCACCTGGGCCACCTGCAGGGTCGCGATGACCACGATCGCCGAAGTGAGATTGGGGACGATCTGCCGGAAGACGATGCGGAGGTGGCTCATGCCCAGCGCGCGCCCGGCCAGCACGAACTCTCGCTCGCGGATGGCCATGGTCTCCGCTCGCACCACGCGCGCGTAGATGGGCCAGCCCGCCACCCCGAGCACGATGATCATGTTGACGAGGCTCGGACCGAGCACCGCGATGACCGCGAGCGCGAGCAGCACGAAGGGGAAGGTCAGCATCACGTTGACCCCGGTCATGATCGTCCAGTCCGTGCGTCGGCCGAAGTAGCCCGCCCCCAGCCCGAGCAGCACGCCGATGCTGGACGACAGCAGCACCGCGGCCACCCCCACCACCAGCGACACGCGGCCCCCGAAGATCATGCGGGAGAGGAGGTCGCGCCCGACCTGGTCGGTGCCGAGAAAGTGCGCGGCGGTGCCGCCCTCCATCCACGCAGGCACGGCGAGCCGGTGGCGGATGTTGACCGCGAGCGGATCGTGGGGCGCGATCCAGGGAGCGAAGACCGCGCTCGCCACGATCACCAGCAGGACGCCGCCGGCCGCGAGGCCCCAGCGAAGTCGGCCGATGCGCCGCAGGGCGGGGCGCTCCTCCCCGGCCGCCGGCGCCGGCTCGCGGAGGGCGACCAGCTCCACCTTGCGCTCCGCGCTCACCGCCTTCACGCGCCGGTCCGAATCCGCGGGTCGATGACCGCGACCACGATGTCCACCGCGAGGTTCACCACGACGATGACCAGGGCGAGCAGAATGACCGCGCACTGGACCACCGGGAAATCCTGGTTGCGGATCGACTCCACGGTGAGGGTGGCCACGCCGGGCCACGCGAACACGGTCTCGGTGATGATGGCGCCTCCGAGGAGCTGGCCGAACTGGAGCCCGAGCACCGTGATCACCGGGATACACGCGTTCCGGAACGCGTGCTTGACCACCACCATGGGCTCGGCCACCCCCTTGGCCCGCGCGGTCTTGATGAACTCCATGTTCATGACCTCGATGACGCCGGAGCGGACCAGCCGCATCGTGATCGGGGCAAGGGCGGCACCCAGGCAGAAGGACGGCAGCAGGAAATGCCGCCACGTGCCATAGCCGGAGGCGGGCAGCATCCTGAGCCGCACCGCGAACACGATGATGAGCATGATGCCGAGCCAGAACAGGGGCGCGGCCTGCCCCGCCACCGCCACCGCCGTGCAGAGGCTGTCCACCCAGGAGTGGCGCTTGAGCGCGGCGAGGATGCCGAGCGGGAGGGCGATCAGGAGCGCGACCAAGAGGCCGGCGAGCGTTAGATAGATCGTCGGGGGCATCCGCTCGATCACGAGCCGGAAGGCGGGAGTGTCCGCGTACCACGACTTGCCGAAATCCCCGATCACCGCGCCCGAGAGGAACTTCCAGTACTGGACGTAGAGGGGCCGGTCGAGCCCCAGGAGATGCCGGTAGCGCTCGAATTCCTCCTTGCCCGCGTTCTGGGGGAGAAGCAATAGCACCGGGTCGCCGAGGACGTGCAGGATGACGAAGGCAAGGAGGGAGATACCGAGGACCACGACCACGAGCTGGACGAGCTGGCGGGAGATGTAGCTGCGCATTCGGACGGATCAGCCGCCGGAACCCCGCCTCCGCCCGCTCCCGACGAGGGGCGGGCGAAGGCCACGGGCCCGCCGACGGCCGAGGCTCGCCCCTACTTCTTCCGCGCGGTCACGAGGAACATCCGGTCGATCTCGTCGCGCGGCGCCTCGTACTCGATGCGGTTGCTGATGCCCCAGACCCCGCGGAGGCCCCACTTGAAGAGGTAGGCCGCGTCCTCGTAGACGAGCTTCTGGATCCGGGTGTAGATCTCGGCGCGCTTCTTCTGGTCGAGGGTGGACCGCCCCTGGATGATCAGGTCGTCCAGGGCCTGGTTGCAGTAGTAGCTGTACGGCTCGTTGCACCTCATGACGTCGTAGAGGATGGCGTCGGCGTCGAAGATCGAGTAGTACCCCCACGACCACTCGAACATCGGATCGGCCTTGCCATCCCGCACCAGGTTCACGTACGGCCCGACCTCGCCCACGTAGCGCTTCTTGGTGCGGATGCCGACCTTGGCGAGATCGGCGGAGATCGCCTCCGAGGTCTGCGGCAGGGCCGGCTCCACGATGGGCGCGGTGGTCAGGAAGCCCACCTCGAACCCGCTCGGGTACCCGGCGTCGGCGAGGAGCTTCTTGGCCGCCGCCGCGTCCTGCTTGTACGGCTTGACGCTGGGATCGAAACCGAAGGCCATCGGGTTGATGGTCGTGGCCGTCCGATCCCCGAGCCCGTTGAGCACGTGCTTGATGATCGAATCGATATCGACGGCGAGGTTGGCCGCCTGACGTACCCGTTTGTCCTGGAAGGGGTTCTTGCCGGTCCGGCCCGCCTGGTCGAGCTGAAGGAACGCGGTGCGGAGGATGGGCGAGGTCGAGGTCCGGGCCGCGCCCGACTTGTTGATGACGTCCATCTGGTCGGGCGGCACCGCCTTGATGACGTCGACGCCGCCCGACATCAGCTCGGCGATCTGGGTGGCTTGCTCGGGAATGATCCGGACGCGCACGTACTTGAACGCCGGCTTGGGCCCCCAGTAGTCGTCGTTGCGGACGAGGAGATGTTCCTGCTTCTTGCTCCACTTGAGCAGCCGGTAGGGCCCCGTCCCCACCGGATTCTCCTGCATCCACTCGTGTCCCTTCTCTTTGATGGCCTTCTCGGACTGCATGACCAGCGCGCTGAGCCGCTCGACGAAGAGCGGGTAGGGCCCGTCCGTCTTGAAGCGCACCGTGTAGTCGTCCACCACCTCCACGCCCTTGATCTTGGTGTGGTTGCCGCGCGCGGTGAGCTTGTTCTCGGGGTTGAGCACGCGGTCGAAGGTGGCCTTGACGTCACCCGCGGTGAAGCGGCTGCCGTCGTGGAATTTGACGTTCTGCCGCAGCTTGACCTCCCACGTCGTGTCGTCGACGTTGCGCCATGAGACGGCCAGGCCGGGTCCGACCTTACCGGTCTTGACGTCCCGCGCGGCCAGGTGGTCGAAGACGTGGTAGCCGAGAATGATGCTCTCGCGCAGGACGGAATTGGGCGGGTCCCAGTTCTGCATGTCCGACTGGATCGCGTACACGACCGTGTCTTCCTTGGTCTGGGCCGGCACCTCGGCGGGGGCCACGAGAGCGAGAGCGAGCAGGAGCGCTGATCCGGATGCGACGACACGACCCATAACGTCCTCCTTCTGCGAGTCAGTGGACAGGCGCGGGCGGCGGTCAGGTGCAGGAACAATAGCCGCGGGCGCGCGGGCAGTCAAGGCGTCGCGGGCTCGAGCAGAGGTGTGCTAAGAGAAGGTGCGCGCCATGACTCCCGCGCTCGAGACGCCGCGCCTTCGCCTCCGCCGATTGGTCGCCGCCGACCTCGCCAACCTGGTCGCGCTGGACAGCGACCCCGAGGTCATGCGCTACGTGGGCAGCCCGGCGGGCGTCAAGACCGCGGCCGAGACCGCGGAGCGGGCGCGCCGCCGCATCGCCGAGAGCGAGCGAGGCCTCCACGAGCCCCTCGGCTTCTGGCGCATCGAGGGGCGCGGCGATCACGCCTTCTACGGCCTGGGCGCGCTCTTGCGGATGCCCGAGGGGGACGACGTGGAGGTCGCCTATCGCCTGGCGCGGACGGCCTGGGGCCGCGGCCTCGCCACCGAGGCGGCGGGAGCACTGGTGACGCACGCGCTGCGCACCCTCGCCCTATCGCGGCTGGTCGCGGTGACCTATCCCGACAACCACGCCTCCCAGCGGGTGCTCGACAAGCTCGGCTTCGAGCGCCGCGGGCTCACCGAGTACAAGGGCGTCCGCGCGACGTATCACGTGCTGACGCGCGAAGCATGGGCGCCGCCGCGCCAAGATTGACTTTATCCGGGCCGCCCCGCCATAATTGACCGCCGTCCACCCACATTCATGGCTCCTTCATCGCTATTCCTGGTCACCGGCGGGGCGGGCTTCATCGGCTCCCACATCGTCGAGCGCCTTCTCGCGGAGGGACAGCGGGTGCGGGTGTTCGACGATTTCTCGACGGGCAGCCGCGCCAACCTCGACTTCGCCCGCGGCCACCGGCGCCTCGAGATCGTCCGCGGGGACCTGGCCAGCTTCAAGGCGGTGGAGCGGGCGGTGCGCGGGGTGACCGCGGTCTTCCACCAGGGGGCCATGCGCTCGGTGCCCCGCTCGGTGGCCGACCCGCTCGGGGCCAACGCCTCCAACGTCACCGGCACGCTGCACGTGCTCCAGGCGGCGGCCGGGCAGAAGCGCAAGCCGCGCGTCGTCTATGCCTCCTCGTCGTCGGTGTAC
>Ga0207684_10004203_pt1 | contig 13673 bp, 21 predicted proteins | sample KBSK5501metaG_FD_184342 | JGI IMG/M metagenome (GOLD analysis project Ga0207684, IMG submission 184342) | Corn, switchgrass and miscanthus rhizosphere microbial communities from Kellogg Biological Station, Michigan, USA - KBS K5-50-1 metaG... | ecosystem: Host-associated > Plants > Roots >...
GCGGGACACCGGCGTGTAAGTCGCCTTCAAATAAGATCGGGCTCTTTCACGTCACCTGCTGACCCGGACCGGTGCTCACGCGACTGCGCTGCAGTGGACATACAAGTAATCGGCCGGAAGGCGCATCCGCCCGCCACGTACCCGCAGCGCCGCCGAGAAGCGTCGCTAAGAATTTTCGTGGCCTTTGGTATGCGCCCTCGGAAATGCGATTTCCGTCATGCCGGAGGGAACGATGCATCACACCTTTGGTCCTCGCACCACCAGCACGTGGCGCCCATCGATCTCAATCACCACGTCGTGTCCTGCAACATGACCGGCAACTACCCTCTTGAGGCCCGCGGCCGTTAATTCGATAGGCTCGCCGGCATGGGCAATGAAATCCTCGCCGTGACTGAGAACGACTCGCTCCGCGGGGATGCCTCCACCTTCGCGGCAAAGTCTATGGCGCCGTCGCGGCCGGTTGTGTCGGGGACGTTATCGAGCGTCGCCTTAAACGGGTCGGTCGGTTGATTCATCGCTCCCTCCTCGGTGCTCCCATCAGGTAATTAGCGCTACTTTGGCAGATTTTTCGCGTGCACGGGATTCCCAAATCACTTTTTCTGTGACTCATGGGTGGTCGGCTTTTTGGAGGGGCCGACCATGGTTCGCAGAACGTCGGATTGGAGAGACGAGCTTGGCCGTTGGCTCAAGCCGTTTCTGGATCGGTTGGGTCACAAGGCACGGCGACAAATGTGCCCGCTCTACGTGTCGGGACTGATCGGTCCTGGCGATCGCAAGAGCATTCAGCCGATGGCGAAGCGGCTTGCGCTGGGCGAATGCGACCAATTGCACCACTTCATTGCCGCCGGGGTCTGGGATGCAGCGCCAGTGGAAACAGAACTGCTTATCCAAGCAGATAGGCTCGTCGGCGGCGACGATGCCGTGCTGGTGATTGACGACACTGCGATACCCAAGAAAGGCACGCATTCGGTGGGTGTTGCTGCGCAATATGCTTCGGCGCTGGGCAAGACCGCCAATTGCCAGACCTTGGTATCGCTGACGCTTGCGCGCGGCGAAGTACCGGTCATGCTGGGGTTGCGATTGTTTCTTCCCGAGAGTTGGACGAGCAATCAAGCTCGGCTGAAGCGAGCGGGTGTTCCAACCGAATATCGAACGGCGCGGACGAAGCCGGAGCTGGCTCTGGCAGAGATCGATCGTGTCATCGCGACCGGTGTGTGCTTCGGCTGCGTGCTGGCGGATGCCGGTTATGGGCTAAGTGCGCCGTTCCGCCAGGGGCTCACAGCTCGCAAACTGACCTGGGCGGTCGGTATTCCACGGCATCTCAAGGTTTACCCTGCCGATGTGCGGATGATCTGGCCGGTTGCTAGGCGCGGTCGTCCCCGCCAGCGGCACGTCCCGGACATTCTATCGATACCGGCCGAAGACATGCTGGCCAACGCCAAATGGCGCACCATCAGTTGGCGCACCGGCACGAAAGGAAAGCTCAAGGCTCGTTTTGCTGCGGTCCGCGTGCGGGTTGCCGACGGACCGCCGCAGCGGATCAGGGACAAGGGTCAGCAACATCTGCCCGGCGACGAGGCTTGGTTGATTGGCGAACACAGGATGTCGGGAGAGAAGAAATACTATCTTGCCAACCTGCCGGCGAAGACTGACTTGCGCACCCTAGCGGCCACCATCAAGGCGCGATGGATTTGCGAGCAGGCTCACCAGCAGTTGAAAGAAGAACTTGGTCTCGATCACTTCGAGGGCCGATCCTGGCAGGGCCTTCACCGTCATGCGCTCATGACGATGATCGCCTACGCTTTCCTCCAGTATCGCCGGCTTAAAACAGCAAGGCGGGAAAAAAAGAATCAACGGGCCGCCGCCGCGACCGACATTGCCCGCCGTGCGCCAGGCCATCCTCGAACTCATCGCTCGACCACCGCCGCAGCGATGCCCGCGCTGCAGAAAATGGATTTGCAGCGAAAAGCAGCGTGAATAAATCTGCCAAAGTAGTGCTAGGGCGTGTACTCATAAATGGACACGTCCTCGTTTAGTGCCGTTTATTTTGGCCGGATAGAAACCAGCGGATCAGAAAACCCTCTGTACGGCGTGGGGAAACCTGTCCAGAGCTTGCCTACACCGTCGGTCTCCCGAACGAAAGTTTGCTCCATAGCAGGTTCATCATACAAATCTTCGAAATATTTGTTCCACTTAGTCGGGTCTTCTGACGCAAGAGCACGCTCAACGGAGATGAGGGGTGTAACACCAAGGACGAACGGATCGATTGACTCGTACTCTTCGGCTCGCATCATCATCATCGCTGTAATTCTTCCAAATTGCCAGAACGGCGCGAGTATTCCTATTTCGGTAGCCTGCCAACCACGCGAGCGCGCAATTTCAGGGCAATAGACAAAATGTTCTTGAGTGGTGAATGATTGTGTTTCCTCAATTATCGCCGTCGATGGAACGCCAAGTTCTCGAAGTTCAGCTGCCATCACAGTTGCAATCGGCGGACGGTCACCAGCTGTTGGTAAATTGCTTTTGCCGCCCGATGGAATGAGGAGCAGGCTAGGGTTCATGCGATGAAGGCAACTGCCGGCCTCTACTCGCTCGTAACTTGGCATCGGTCCTGTTTTGTCTTCCTCAAGGCCACGTAGCGAGCGCCAACCAAGTCCTTCGAGATGTTCTCGGTTTTGAGCGGGCTTTATGTCGCCGCCAAGAATAAAGACGGCCGAGAGAGTTGCTACACAACTTGCCAGCGCTTCGTCAGTCATTCCGGCCCCTCTACAGCAAAGTACAAGATCGACAAAGTACAAGATCGACAGAACGCCGCTAAGAATATCAGGAGTAGGTCAAAAATCAGCAACGCTCAGAGCGAGCAAATGTTTTCCGGTTTGCCCCAAGCGGACCTTCGATGTTGGTTTATGAGTACACGCCCTAATCCGACGCTCATGACCCGAAGCTGATGCGCTGAGGTAGGCTAAGGCTAGCTAAGTCTAGTTAAGTCTAGTCTAGGGGCCAGACTCATTAACGAGGAGGCGAATAATGAGAGCCATTCGAATTCACGGATTCGGTGGCGTCGACACCATGCGGCTCGACGAGATTCCCCGGCCGGTGGCCGGGGCAAGCGAGGTGCTGGTCGCCGTCAAGGCGGCGGGTGTCGGGCCGTGGGACCGGTTGATGCGCGAAGGCCGGATCAGCCAAACGCTGCCTGCAACGCTCGGCTCGGAGGTCAGCGGCACGGTGGTGGCGGTCGGCGCCGGCGTCGGCGTGTTCGCGCTTGGCGATGCCGTGTACGGCGCGACAAACGACCAGTTCGTCGGCGGCTATGCCGAGTATGCGCTGGTCGAGGCCGGCAAGGTGGCGACATCGTCGACGTCACGCGCTACAGGCTCGACAGGATCTCGGCGATGATCGAACGCGGAACGCTCAACCTGCCGGTCGGCGAGGTTCTCGAACTCGCCGACGCGAGCACCGCCCACCGCATGTTGGATGGTGCGCCTCACAAGCCTGGAAAGATCGTGCTCAAGGTCGCAGATTGACCGCAGTGCCTCAAGGCAGCCGCAGTCTCCGGTGGCAGCGGCCTGACCATACCGACGACGCTGCTCGCCACCGCGGACGAGGTGATCGAGTAAGCTAACCCGTGCGAATGGTTTTGTTGCGGTGCATGAGTCGGCTTCTGGCCACAAAGCGGACTTAGTGAAACGTCTGCCTGTTTGTCCGCTATTGGGGCGAAGCGGACATGAGGCATTGCAATGATCATTACTGCGCGGCGCCATTGCGCGATGAGGTGCACATCGCTTGTAAATGCTTTCGAGCAAACAGCCTGAACGCGCACCTCAACGACGAAATCTCCCGCTTGGCCGGCGGAAGACTGCGGCCATTCGACCGTGCCGCTAAGCCGCTTTTTCGCTTGCGAGTGTGAAGTCGCTGAGGTCGGCGGCCTCCTTCGAGGTGCGTTCCGTCCAGAGGACGAGAAGCTTACATCCATTCTTAGTAGATTGCGGGCCGTGTGCGTTGCCGGCCTTGAAATGCAGCGAAGTGCCGGCCTGGTACTGCTTGCCCTCGTTGGCGAAGTCGCCCTCGACCACATAGAGCGCCTCGGCCATGCCTTTGTGGAGATGTGCCGGAATGACCGCGCCGGGGTTCATAACGATGTGCAACATGACCGGCCCCAGCGCGTAGTTCGCGTTGCGGACCCGCAGCGTGATGTTGCCCTCACTGGGGAAAGGGAAACGATCCGCCTTGAGCTGATTGTCGAATACTTCTTGATCGACCACGATACCGTCTCCTGTGTTTCGAAGAGCCCCCGTGCCGATCAATCTCGGAGGCTCCGCGGTTGTTCCTGGAACCCACGAAAAGTTCCCACTGCTCACCGGTGCAGCGGAACTGAGAATTGGCTTGAGGCATCAACCGAGTGAACCCGGCATGACTGGGTCGCAGACCAGGTCTCCCTATTCGAAGCCACTCACATCGCGACAATTCGCGGCGACGCAGCAATTTGGTCGCTTTCGGAGCGAAGCGGACATAGGCGTCGAGAAATCAAGGGTTAGGCACCGGCATCTTCCTCGGGGAGGCGTCCAATCACCTCCGCATCTGATCCGCGCACCAACCGCACAACCTCCTCGCCGCACAACCAACCATGCCGCCGTAGCGCTGCGGCAACGCTGCGCAGCGCGCCTTGGTACGTTGAAAACCAAAATGTGATTGTCGAGTACTTACTGGCTGGAAGGCCAGTACAATCGCTTGCCGCCGTGGGTCGCCCAGGATCAAGTGGACGCGACTGTCGTGCCGAACGTTCGCCGCCAATGCGGTGCGGCTCCAGCTTCATGCGCTCGCCTACAACCTCGGCAATTTCCTGCGCACGCTGGCGACGCCGGAGCCGATCAACGACTGGTCGCTGACGAGTCTGAAGGACAAGCTGATCAAGATCGGTGCGAAAGTCGTGAGCCACGGCCGCTATGTTATCTTCCAGATGGCCGAGGTCGCCATCGCACGGCAAATGTTCCAGGAGATTCTGCGGCTCATCGCGGAATTGCGGCCGCAGCCACCACCAGCGCCAGCGTGAGACGTTCGATGTCATGCATTCATGAGCAACCGACAGAAGGAGTGCGTCCAAATGCCAGGGAAAATAGCCAGATCAGACCCTCGACCAGGCGTTCGGGTTATCCGAGGTGCTGGTAGCAGTCAGCACCTCGCGTCTGTCTTGCAAGAGGGTCGGCAAAACGCGAACATTGATGCCGGTTTGGGATTCATCTGGAGAATCTCGGTCAAGACTTCTTCATTCCCTTTGGACCTGAATGGGAGCGCCATAGCTGTCGGGGCCGGTCGGCCTGCCGCCGGTTCCGTGCTGTTGGAGCGGCCGGCCGCGCTAAAGGCCACGGAACTGCGCCTGACCGGTCTGAGTTATGAGTAGTCAGCCCAACTGCCTGCAATTAATGCAGCCTGTTCGATGTTGACGCAGCCCACATTCGTTCGAGAAAGGCCGACATTCTTTGATGTTTCCGAACTTTCCTCAGACGTTGGCTGTCGAAAATTCGATGGGGAGGAGTCCAATGAAGGCGGCGCAGGTTCCTAAACCGGGAGCAGATTTCCAAATCGTTGACCGAGAGATGCCTGACCGGGCTCGGGACACGTGCGGATCAAGATACAGGCCTGTGGCGTCTGCGGCAGTGACGTTCTCACAAAAGAAGGCACGTGGCCTGGAATTCAGTACCCGCGTGTTCCAGGACACGAGGTAGCGGGCGTCATCGACAAAGTCGGTGCCGGCGTTTCTACTTGGAAGAATGGTCAGCGCGTCGGTGTTGGGTGGCATGGCGGTCAGGACAATACGTGTCCCTCCTGCCGCCGCGGAGATTTTCGCAATTGCAGTAACCTGAAAATTCCCGGCATCAGCTATGACGGCGGATACCAGCAATACATGATAGCTCCAGTAGAAGCGCTGGCGGCAGTACCGGAGGGCCTAACCGATACCGGCGGCACCGCTGCTCTGCGCCGGAATCACCACTTACAACGCGCTGCGGCACAGTGGGGCGATGCCCGGCGACCTTGTTGCCGTGCTGGGCGTCGGCGGTCTAGGTCACCTCGGAATTCAATTCGCCAACAAGTTTGGTTACAAGGTGGTTGCGATTGGCCGCGGTTCCGAAAGCGCGGCGCTAGCAAAGAAGCTCGGAGCAAGCGTGTACGTTGATAACCAAGTGACAAACCCAGTGGAAGCATTGCAAAAGCTGGGCGGCGCGCAGGTAATCTTAGCGACAGCTCCGAGCTCAAAAGCGATGTCCGGGCTGTTCGATGGTCTCGGGCCGAACGGCAAACTCATGGTGATAGGTGTGACGTTCGATCCCCTTGAGGTCAAGCCGGTACAACTCATTAGCGGAAGTCGAACGATTCAAGGCTGGGCTGCGGGTACGCCAGCGGATTCCCAGGACACATTGCGGTTTGCTGAACTAACCGGCGTGCGTCCAATGATTGAAACTTATCCGCTCGAAAAGGCGGCCGAGGCTTACGCGCGCATGCTGAGCGGTAAAGCGGAATTCCGCGTTGTTCTAACGATGTGAAGCTAACGCCCCACACATGCGCCTTTAAGCCCGGATTTCCCCCGAAAGCGGAAGTCCATCCGCGGTCTTGCCGATAGGCCGTGCGCGTGCCGATGCCGCGTGAGCTATTGCACGAGCTGGTCCCAGCGGCCGTCAGCATTGGCCTGCTCATCAACCCGGCGAATTCCCAATGTAAATCGTCAAAATCCAGTATCGTGCCTGATGGGCATCGGAAGCAGTGCTAACGATGCGTGCTGGCGCTGAGGCTACGAGTCGCTTGCGCAGACCCTCTGTCACAACAAAATACGCCATGTGGTTGAGCGCGAAAGTGCATTCAAGCCCATCCTCAGTGACTTGGCGCACGGCGAACAACGCGCCTGCGTTGTTGAAGCAACGGAGATTGCCGGTCTTAAACTTGACGCCGATTGGGTGATCCTCTCGGCCTGCAACACGGCTGCCGGTGGCGCCGAAGAAGCAGAGGCGCTCTCTGGCCTCGCACGGGTGTTCTTCTATGCGGGCGCTCGCTCGTTGCTCGTTTCGCATTGGTCTGTCGAGTCCAACGCTACCGTCAAGCTCATCACCAAAGCGTTGGGTATAATGGCTACCGACAAGTCAATTGGTCGCTCGGAGGCGCTGCGTCGATCCATGTTGGCGTTGATCGACAAGGGCGAGCCGCAGGAAGCGCATCCCGCCTATTGGGCGCCATTTGTCGTGGTCGGCGAAGGAAGCTCTGAGCCAAGCGCATTGATCACCCCATCCATCGTTTCCGATCCGCAAGGTCAATCGCCGACCAAGGTGGTGCACCGCCACTCAAAGAAAGCAGTGCCCTCGGACTGGCGGAAGGAAGTCTGGCGCCAATAACACTGGGGAGCGTGAGGAATGTTGTGTGGCGCGGGTGGGGCGTGCTGGGGCGGCAGTGCGTCCTGATCGCCCTGTTGCTCGTCTTGATGTCTGTGCCAGGTCGCGCGCTAGCAGAGAAGCGCGTCGCGCTAGTGATCGGCAACGGTGCCTACAAGGCACAAAATCTGCTCATCAATCCGACGAACGATGCGCGTCTGATCAGCCAAGCGCACCCTGGATGGCATCAGCGGTGCCACTTTTGGCGTGCTCACTGCGCTGGTCATCGCGGACCTCTGTGGTGGACGCCATCCGACATAAACCCATTCGCGAAAGTTCCTCGGCAGGATCAAATCGCCGGACTCGGTGTATTCTGGCAAGTAACGACGTCGTGGGGATGCTTTCCGTAATCTCACTTGCTGCTTATGGGCAATGTTGATTTTCTCGAAAAGCATAAACATTCCGTGCGCTCAGGTTCGCCACATCACGAACCCAAGGCGCCAACCGCGAAAGATTCCGGAAATTCATTAGTCTGCTTGTATATTGGCGACAGCCACGTCTGTCGAAGGAGCCGGCCTCGTACTTGGCCACCCAAATGCGGATCAGATCGCGGGAGATGTCGTGGCGTTTGGCGAGTCCGTGCAGTGTCTCGCCGCCGAGATACTCCTGCGCCACCTGGCGCTCGAACTCGATCGAATAGCTGCGGTGTTTGGCCATGGGCTTTCTCCTCGAAAGCCCGGTCGAGATAGTCCGATTCTCGCCCATCCCCAGGGGTGCAGTTCAGCCGAGGTTAGCAGACTGACCCGTTGGGAGCCGTAGCTGGAGCTTGGCAAGACTTTGGCATCTGCAGCGGTAACCGCCCAGTAATCGTGTTGACGCCCGTATTTGGCGCCGCTGCAATTGCCTCGTGACCCTTGTGTTTCAGCTTCTCGACGACTTTGGACCCGATTAAACCGGTTCCGCCAATAACTACGATCTTCATGAATCTCACCTCTCGTTGATCGTTTCCGACTGCTCAAGCTCCAACAGCGACCGTCGATTCGTTCTGGCAGCTTCAGTGTGCTACACTCGGGCCAACAGCGATCTGGAGCGAGCCCATCATGGCAAATATCGAACAGCACCGCGCAGTTCTCCAAGAACTTAACCGCAACTTCGTCCGGTCGGTCGACGAAGCCAATGTTGCTTGGTTTGATGCCAACCTCGCCGCCGACTTCTTGAACACTACCCCCGACGGCTCATTGATCGATCGCAAGGCCTTCCTTGCTCAGATTGGCCGTGGTTCCACCGACAAGAACATTCGCGAGCATGATGTCATGATCCGCATCCTCGGCGATTTCGCCATCATCCACGCCAGGACCACCTACATGAACCCGGACGGGACGCAAGGCTCGGGCCGCTATACCGACGATTATCAATTTCGTGACGGGCGCTGGCAGTGCGTCTCCGCCCACTACACCCGGGCCTGAGGTGGCATCGAGCTAACCGGGCCATAAATCGACTCCCGCCGCACCTAGGCCGATCCTCTTCTTCTGAAATTGGCCCTCTGCCGAAGTAGCGCACACCTGCGCTGCGCCCTCATTCGCAGATCAAGCTGCAATGGATTTCTTCCAGACGGCCGGCAAGAACCTCGCGGCGGCGGAAGCGGCCGCCGGCATCAAGCATCACGTCGCCCTCTCGGTTGTCGGAACCGAGCGCCTGCTCGACAGCGGTTATTTCCGCGCCAAACTTGCGCAAGAGAGCCTCATCAAGAACGCGCCCACTCCATACACAATCGTCCGTGCCACCCAGTTCTTCGAGTTCCTCCGTGGCATCGCGCTGGCTCCGTTCGCGCCACACGATTTGCCGATCTGGGCACGAGCCTCGTGAGGGTATCGCAAACTCAGAGAAGAAGGAGAAGGCCCGTGAAGAAGACTGCACTGCTGCTTGCGGCCGCTGCCGCTCTATTCGCGACGAGCGTCGTCGCTCAACAGACGATCGCTCCGGGAGCGAACGTATCCGTCGTTTTTGACCAGGAGTTGCCGAATGTCCCCGGCAAGAGCATGCGCGTCGTGCTCGTCGAGTATGCTCCCGGTGCCGGATCGCCGTCACATCGTCATCCGCCCTCGGCCTTCATTTATGCGCGGGTGTTGGAAGGGGCGATCCGCAGCAAAGTCAACGACGAGCCCGAGCGCACCTATAAGGCTGGGCGAGAGCTGGACGGAGAAGCCGGGTGATCATCACCAGGTGAGCCACAATGCCAGCAACACGGAACCGGCCAAGCTTCTCGCCATCTTCGTGGTCGACACGAGCGACCGTGAGATCGTCATTCCGGACAAGTGAGAGTGGGCGTCTGCACAGGCACACGCTCCACCCGAGTTCCAGGAACAGTTGAGGGCAACTGGGTTGATTGCATGGGCCAGTATTCTGCCTTCCCACCAGGGCCGAACTCTCCATAGCGGGTCAGGCGCTCGGCGCTCCTGCTCGGATCAGCCGTGATACGCCATTGCGCGGACGACAACGTCGTTCGACCACCCGGGTCTCATGATCGGCCGGGCCCCAGCGCGCGGTCCAAGTTGAACGCGGCGCGGACCAGGGCGAGGTGCGTGAAAGCTTGCGGGAAGTTTCCCAGGGCGTCGCCGCGATGCCCGGTGTCTTCCGCGTAGAGGCCAACATGGTTGGCAAAGCCGAGCGTCGCTCGAAAATCAGTCTCGCTTCCTCGAGCCGCTACCGGTCGTGGCGACCGGCTCGGGTCAGCGCCTCGACCAGCCAAACGTGCAGATATTGAGTGCCTTCCTCTCCGGATAGCCCGTCTCCGGCCTCCTTGATATTGTATCGGTAGACGAGGCCATTCGCGGTCAGGCCGCCCTTTTCCAGCGGCAGCAGTGTTGCATCCAACGTCGCGAGCATGCGGGGGTCGGTCGGCGCCAGGAAGAAGGTCAGTGCCATCATCAGGTTGGCGGCGTCCAGCGACGCGCTGCCGTAGTGCTGCAGGAACGCCTGTCGCTTCTCGTTCCAGCCCTTCGAAACGATGTCTTCGTAAATCTCGTCGCGGACTTTGAGCCCGCGGTCACGTGGGCAGGGAAGGAGCGCTTGTCCGCGAGGCGAATGGCGCGATCGAGCGCGCCCCAACACGTGAGCTTTGAATAGACGAATTGCTGTTGCCCGCTGCGGACCTCCCACACCCCTTCATCCTTGCGATGCCAGTTGTCGCGGACCCAATCGGTCAGTGCTCTCAGAGAGGTCCACAGGTCGTAAGAGATCGGTGCCCCGTGCTTGTTGTAGAGATAAGCGGCGTCGAGAACTTCGCCGTAGATGTCGAGTTGCAACTGGTTATATGCGCCGTTGCATGCGCACCGGTTTTGATCCCAGGTAGCCGTCGAGGTGATCGAGCGTCTCCTCGACCAGATGCTTCCCATACATGATCTGCAGCGACCCGGCCGGACCTAGCTCTTTGCAGAGACTTCCCGTCGTCCAGGATCGCGGCAAAGACGCTTGGGCTGTCGAAGTCCGGCACACAAAGCCAATCGATTGAGCCGTCGGCCCCGACGAGCGCCACGGTATGCATGCCGCCGATCATCCCGTAGTTCTCGATGGGTTGATAAGTCATGTCCGAGCCAGCCTCCTTCGAAAGCGGTGGCACTAGCGCGACGTCGTTTGATCTGGAGAAGGTCCTTTGCTGGAGCTGAGATGCGCGTCCGGGCAAAGGGCGGATGCGAACGAACGAAGGTATCACCTCAATCTGTCCGATAGGTGCTACGTCGGACACCGTCAACGTTTGGAGGAGGGCTCTGAAACAGCGGCGATCTTCGTTCGGCCGAACTGGCGGCTGCCGTGGGCCCACACATTCCGGAGACCCGCGACAGCCGAGGGGCCGAAAGACTGAGCCGCCGCTGTCGCCGATGATCAGGCACAGATGAGGCTCGTTGCTACGCTGATGGCGAGGCGAAGAAGTCGGCTCCGCAGTGCCGGCGCATAATAGTGGTGGCGGCCTCGAATTGCTCTGCACTGGCGGGGTGGACGATCAACACGATGCCGCCATTGAGGATCTGACTCTCGGTCATCCACTCGTGGACGTGCGCTTCGTGGCGCTCCGCCGTGGTGGTGGCCGCGTTCACCCTTGCGGGCCGCGTGCCCCACGCCGGCCGCCGCCGTCGCCTAGCTGATCCGAACCCCGCACATACCCGCGATGATCGCGGCCGAGATAACGGCGCTTATTGCGACGCCCGCGCCCCAAAGACGATTTGCGGCGCGTCGATCGACGCCGTGCGCGATCAGCACCACCCGCAATCCCGACGCAAGGTGGCTTAGGACAAAAAACACGCCGAGCGCGTAATGAGGCAACAGGCGGATATTCCATGCGTCATGAATGAGCCCGGTCGGGGCTCCGATCGCGAAATTCCAATCGGTCGGTATACCGAGAAAGCTTCGAGCGTAGATGAAAACCGAGTTCATGTGCCCGAGGATGTACAGCGAGAGGTAGGCCCCCGAGGCGACCTGAAATGTCCGATGGAAGCCCTGCGGGGCGGCACTCCAACGCCATGCCAGAAACAGGCCGGTGCCGATCTGGAAAAGCATGGCCGCGACCAACAGCGGTTCACCCACGCCAGAGCGGTAGACAACGCGGCCGATCTTCATGACGGCCGCATGTGCGTCGGGGCCGATCAACCCAAACAGGTGATTGGCTAGATGGAACGCCACGTATAGGCACAAGACCGCCGCCGTCATTCCGTGGACGATGCGCCAGCGCCCCACGGTCGGCCGCGTTGCAGCGACGGGATTGCGGGCGGTCTGTGACCAAATCGCGATTGCGAGCCAAAGCACGCACCACACGATTTCGTCGGGGATAGGGCTGTGAATCAGGGCCTGAACGACGCCAAGAAAGACATAGAGCGTTGGGGCCGCCACGCCGGCATAGGCGAGCCGCCGCGCCCCTGGATCGGCGTCGGGCCGGCAAGCGAGCGCGAGCGCGAGAAACGGCACGACGAACGCCACGGCCAGGATCAAGGTCGCGCCGACAATTGCGAGAGGCGAAGGCGATGCGGCCTGCGTGCCGACGACGGCATGAAAGGCCCGGAGTAGAAAAGGGTAGCAAATGGCCGCCGCTGCGGGAGCCAGCGCCAAATAGTCGAAGCGCGGCCCGATCGTGGCGCTTCGGTCCCGCGGCTGAGCAAACGCGTCCATCTTAAACCCCTTAAATATCAGCCGCGCGATCCGGCCGCACCGCCCGAAGGCTTGCACCGTGCAAGCCCTCTACCATCGGCGCTATCAAGAATGATCCCGGCCCAAGCCCCAAGTATATCGCCCTCGGTAGGATTCGCTGAGCGCGGCCGCTCCGCCAGTCGCCGCCAGGACGGCGCCGGCGAACGGCGCGACAGTGGCCGCGAGCGAGGTCGCAAGCATGCGAACCTGCTGCCGGTCGTCGCTCAAGCCGATCTCGACGCGGGGCAGCTGCTTAGAAGCTTATGCGAGCGCGGTCGATCCCCGCGGCTCCCAGCCCGCTTACAGCAGCCTCGAATTCCGCTTCGCTTTGCAGCGCCAATGGCCTCTCGCAACTCGCTCACTATCGGCATCCCCTAGTGGTCGAGATAGTCGTCCATCACGTTTAGTCCATGCACCATGACAGGGACCGTGATGTCATAGACCGAGAAGGACACGCCGACCTCCATGCGCTCGTTTGTAGTCTGAACGTCGGTCGGACCCGAAAGGTCCCTAACCGAAACGAATGGTCACAATAAGCCCTTCAATCTTTCGGCTTGCCGCACCAGCTTGCCGGACTCGCCATTGGCCTCAGTGAAACCGCGGCAAGAGCAGAGCGCCTACGCATGCGGCCGCCTAGTGACGCAGGACGGGATATCCGTTCACGTAAATCCAGTCGGTGGCCTTGGCGGGCACGTGGCACCCCTGGCAATCGGCATGGTAGTCCGTCGAGGTGGTCTTGAGCGGCTTGTCCGCGTCGAACCACGACCATCCCCACCCGTCGCCCCACAACGGGTTGCCGGGGTGCGTTCCCTTGCTGTCTCTCACCATGACGAACCAGCCCTTGAGCTTGTCGGCGTGGCTTACTGTGCCGGTGGTCATCTCGTTCGTCGAGGTCGCGAAGACCTCTTTCACCAGAACGGCGCCGTCCGGAAAGTGCCCCGTCTTCCGGTAGGCGTCGATCGCCCCCGGGGAGGCGTAGACGGCGTGGATTTCCTTCGAGCCTTGGCCGCTGTCGGCGGCAATCGCCCAGCTCCCGAGCGCTTGGTAGAGGGTTCGGTAGTCTGCCGGCACGCGCAGGTGCCCGGCGGCGTCCACGTTCGCGGTGGGGCCGGCCGGAGCCGCGCCGCTGATCTGAGCGAG
>Ga0207684_10004205_pt1 | contig 13668 bp, 8 predicted proteins | sample KBSK5501metaG_FD_184342 | JGI IMG/M metagenome (GOLD analysis project Ga0207684, IMG submission 184342) | Corn, switchgrass and miscanthus rhizosphere microbial communities from Kellogg Biological Station, Michigan, USA - KBS K5-50-1 metaG... | ecosystem: Host-associated > Plants > Roots >...
CAAGAGGTGCGCGAGTACGCCGCCCAGCAGGGCGTGGCCGCCGAGACGGTCGTGCTCGCCCAGGGCCTGCGCGAGAAGGCCGAGGAGTTCCGGAAGGGCGGCGGGGAGATCTACCGCAAGGCGTGACGCGGTCGGCGGCCTACGGCCAGCCGCTCACCGCCCCGAACGGCGCCCGCTGGACCGCCCGGCACGCGGTTTCCTCTCGGATCGTCGCCGGCCGAGTATCCGCCGTACGTGCCGCTCGAGCCGATCCGGCAGGCAGGGCTTCGTGAGGAAGTCATCTGCGCCAGCCTCGAGCGCCCCCCCCTGCACGGCGTGGAGCGGGTAAGCGGTGAGGATCAGAACAGGGATATGAGATGTACGCGGATCCGCCTTGAGACGGCGGGTGGCCTCGATGCCGTCAACTCCGGGCATGGATAGGTCCATCACGATCACGTCTGGCTGGTGCGTGCAGGCGGCCTCAAGCCCGCTGGCTCCGTCGCGCGCGGTTGGCACTTTGAAGCCCTTGCTGGAGAGGTACAGCGAGTAGATATCGCGCGTGTCGGACGTATCGTCGACGACCAGGATCACGCGAGCGCGACCCCGGCCGCGCGGACTCGATGCCGCGTCCACCTGGCCCGAATTCTCATCGTCGGGAAGCCGAGCGGGTTCGGAAGTCATAGGCAGCCTCCCAAGGGACAGCTTGCTGCCTCCAGTAGTAGCACCGGCCGCAAGTTGGGGTGCGCAGTCGACGGTGCGTTTCTCGTTCGTCCACATCTGCCGTAACGCTCAATCGTACTCTACGCCGCTGTCACGCGGCTGACTCGCTGACGTCAGCGGGCGACCGCGTCCTCGTTTGTAGAGCGTGCATCGTACGCCTCCGTCACGAGTTGATCCCCCGCGCGATGTGGCATTCGTGTTGCGAACCGCCGCGGCTCAACGTCTCGGCAACGCGGAGGGATCATGGGTCGTCTGGCTTATGTGCTATCAGCGGTGGTCGCTATTGTTCTCGTCGGCCCCGTTCACGTCTTGGCGCAACTGTCCACGCCTGGTCCAGTCGGCGGCCTCACGGCAACGCCGCGCGTGGATCCGTCGACGTGGGCCGACAAAATCACTCAGGGCGGCTTCGAGACTGACCCGGTCCTCTCCGCCCAGAACGGTCCATGGACGCCCTCAGGTCCGTCGTCGGACGTTGGTGATTCGACGGCAGCGTGGAGTGTCGACGCCACGGTCGCGCATACCGGCGCGCGCAGCATGAAGATGTACGGCGTCGCCAAGGCGGAGGCGTACGAGGTCATTTACCTGCCGTCAGGCTCGTACACGTTCACCGGGTGGATCAAGACCGGCCAGGGAGGGACCGGACGCGCGCGCCTCATGGTCGATCTCCGGACATGGCGATACCAGTCGGTGTCGTCCTCGTGCACCGCCGACTGCGGCATCAATTCCTGGTACACCTCCCAGGAGATCTCGTCCGGATCGAGCTGGATACAGGTCTCGACGACGTTTACGATCAGCGCCGCCGATGTCGCGGCCGCCAAGCCGAATCCGAGCTTCCCCGGCACGATCAAGGCCTTCGCCGTGCTCGACGGCTATTGGGCGGGAGCGCGGCTCACCGCGTGGTACGACGACGTCAAGCTTCTTCAGCAGACCAACTTCCCGCTGGATGTGTTCATGCGGTACCCGAACTACCGCGGGATGGTCTTCAGCGACCAGGATCCGACGCTGCGATTTCACGTCTCGCCGCTCGCGGCGTACGCTGGCGGCAACTATCACGTCACGAGCACGCTGACCGTCGAAGGCACGAGCACCGTGCTCGAGCAAACCGATACCGCATTGACGAATCTCACGGTCGATCCTGATACTGGTAAGCCGGGCGTAGAGATCGCGCTCAACACCACGAACGCACTCGGGTCGGCGAGCGACTACCAGCCGGTGGTCGCGGAGTTCAAGCTATTCGACGGCAACGGCAACGAGGCAGCGCCGCGCTATCCCGCCTATCGCGTCTACAAAGTCCCTGCGAGCGCGCGGCCGATGATGAACGTCAGCTTCAACGTCCAGAACCAGATCGTTCTGGGCGTTCCGCGGCCGAACGACCCGGCACAGAACCCGCTGAAGATGCCGCCCGCACCACGGTTCGCGCTGGGCGTCTACGACTCCGGCCTCGGCAGCGTGAGCACCTCGACGAACTGGGAGCAGCTGCTCTTCGACCCGTCGGGCGCGCGGCGGATGACCGGATTGCCCATCAATCTCTATCTGAACTACTACCTCGGCGATACGGATGCGCCGACCATCAACAACCTCATTACCACGCTCAACAATCACTCCGCCGCCTACTTGCAGACGGGCAACTGCTTCAGCAGCACGCCGGCGAGCGCTCACAATGCGCCTGCCGGCTTCAAGATCGATCAGCCCGGGGACGGCACCTATCCATACATCACGCTGTCGCCTCCGAACGGTATCGGCCAAGCCGTCGGCGGCTACTACACGGCGGACGAGGGCACACCGGACCTCGTCGATGGTGTGTTCGCGCAGTATCAGCGGCTCGTGAAGTTTGACCCGGACAGCATGACGTTCGCAGCGCTGCTCGGAACAAACGATCTCCCACTGTGGCGCGATGCGGTCGACGTGATCAGCACGGATCCGTATCCACTCTATGGCGCTGAGCCGGTCGGCGGTTACAACCACGGTCAGGTGGCGCAGTGGACGCGCATGACGGCCCAGGCGGTTCAGCACAGCCGTCCGATCATGACGGTTCTGCAGTTCTTCAAGTTCGACGCCTCGCGGAGCAGCCAGGGACGCTGGCCGACGCAGGCCGAGATGCGCAACCACGCCTACATGGCCATCGTCGAGGGCGCGAAGGGACTCATGTGGTGGAGCCTCGGTGACAACGCGCTGGACACGGTATGCCGCAACAGCACCACATGGTGCGCTCAACGGACCCAGCTCATGAACCAGCTGATATCAGTCGTGAGCGAGGTCGCATCGCTCGAGCCCGTTCTGCTCAAGGCGGATGTGACCAATTGGAGTGGCGGCGTCGCGACCGTGACCGAGCAGACCAACCCCGCGACGAGCCTGCCCACGACGGCTATCCGAACACTCGTGAAGCACGATGAAATCACCGGGAAGGACTATGTCTTCGCGTACAACACCACGCCGTACTACAACGCCAACGTGGCGACGCCGTCGGTGACCGCGCAGTTCACGCTGCCCACCGTCCCGAGTTCGATCACCGTCTATGGCGAGAACCGGACCCTCGCTGCCACCGGCGCTGGCTTCTCGGACACGTTTGGCCCGTTCGAAGCTCACGTTTACGTCATCAAGTGATCGACCGACGTCAGCAGCCGTAGCGTCGCGCCGGGCGTCTACGGCTGCTGGTCATGCAGTGCGCCCTTGAGGCGGAGGAGGTCGAGCGGCTTGCGCAGCAACGTGAACCCTAGTCGCCGGGCGGTAGGATCCAGATCCGTGCGCGATGCGGTCAGCATGATCACTCGGAGCGCGCCGTCCCGTTCGCGGGCGCGCTCAATGAGCTCGACGCCCGTCATCCCGGGCATCCGAAAGTCGGTCACGAGGAGATCGTAGGCACCGCGCTCCAGCCGCTCGAGGCCCTGGAGTGGGTCCGGCACTCCCTCCGCGTTACAGCCGAGGTGCTCGAAAAGGTCACAAAGCATGGACCGGACGTGGCGCTCGTCGTCGACGACGAGTACGCGGCGAGGCCGGCCTTCGATGATGGAGTCTGACATAGCCCCGCGAGCCTAGCGGGGCGGCCTCACCGCGATCAACGCTCGAGAGCACCGCTTCAGACGCGACGATCGGCAGTATCTCGAACGCTCGGCCGCCGTGGATGTGGCAAATCACGATGCCGCTGACGCGCGGCCGCCGTGCGCGCGGCCCGCGACAGGCCTCGGCTCGCGAGACCGCACCCTGCCGGGCGAATTTCGACTTGGGGATCGCTGTGGATACGTGGATGACCGTCGCACGCTGTCGGCGCAAGTGTGCGCCATCGTAGCGTAAACGTGGGAGCGATTAACCGTGGAGGCAACGCTGCGTCCCCTCATATGATGGTCGCTATGGCGGAACAGCCGCCCATCAGTCCGTTCAGCCGCCCGCCCGCCCCACCGAAAGTCTTCTCGCGCGCCGCGCCAGCGACGCGCACGGTCGTCGCACGCAAGCCGGCCGGCCGGGTCGAGGTCGCTGAAAATCTCCCGCTGGGCTTCATGGCCGGCCTGCTCGCCGCCGCCGTCGGCGCCGGATTATGGGCGCTGATCACGATCATCGCGGGCTTTCAGATTGGTTGGATGGCGGTGGGCGTCGGCTTCCTCGTCGGTTGGGCGGTACGCGTGGCCGGCAAGGGTCGCCATCGCGCCTTCGGCATCATGGGCGCTCTCCTGGCGCTCGGTGGCTGCGCGGTCGGCAATCTCCTCGCGATCATGATGATCGCCGCGCGACAGTACAACGTGCCGCCGCTCGACGTCTTCACCCACCTCACGCCCGACGTCGTCGTCGGCCTGATGGAAGCGTCGTTCAGGCCGATGCACGTCATCTTCTACTTCGTCGCGATCTTGGAGGGGTATCGCTTCTCGATCGTCGGGCGCGCCTGAGCTTCAGCAAAGTCCGCTCAAGGTCCTGCCGTTAATCCGCCGTTCATCTGCAACACGTGCGCGAGTTCGCGTCGCCGGAACGTATCGCGGAAGACGACACAACTTGTCGGTCATCATCAGATTCGGAACACGTTCTTTAGGTGTGCACCGTTGCGCCCGTTTGGTCAGATTTGACGCACGTTTGACGCATCGTGGGGCTCACCGTTTTGTGTCTTGACATAGTGACCGTTGCAACCGAGACTGCCCACCGCAATTGAGCACTGAAAATTTCCCCTCGGTTCTACGTCTTGTTCGCGACGCCGTGAAACCTAGACGGACGATCGAGGGACCGATATGCGGCTGATGACTCGCTCGCGTCGTGTATGCGAAGGCCCGTCGCGGTCACGTCGTGTTTCACTCGCAGCCGTACCTGCCTTGCGCACGCGACGGCCTTTTTCTTTCTCAACGCCCTTTCATGGAACGGTATGCGCAGTTCACGCGATGAATTAAGGCGAGGCGTCGCTTGATCATGTTTCGATCATGCGGACGCGCGACGGTGGTCAACCTCGGTGATAAAGGCGGCGGCGCGGAGGAGCAGATCATGAACGCTGGAGCGAAATTCCTTGCGGGCTATTCGGTAGTGAGCACGATCTTTTTGCGCAGCAGGTTAGTCCTTCGCCGCAATTTCACGACGGCGAGATCGCTAGTGCTCCTAGAACGCGTGGCTGTCGCAGCTTGCCTGCTGGCAGCCGTCTCGTCGGCGTTTCCGTCACCCGCGCACGGGGCGTGGGTGAATATGACGACGACGCCACCGCAGTTCCAGGTCGGAGGAAAGCTCACGGAGGTTGTTCCCACATTAGTCTCGACCGCCCCAGGCATCGCGAACTCTCCGGCGCTCGTCGACCCCACTTGCGGTAACCAAGGCGGCACCTCGCTGGCCCTCGTACGGGGAGTGAAGCTGGCCGGAGTCAATCCAGTCCTGTACCCGGTCGTGCTCGTTGTGAGTTGCCTCGACAACGGCGGAAGCGCTACAACACGCAGCCGGTTGAACTTCATCAACCCGGTCACGGTCACCGACACAAACGGGGCCGTCGGCGCCGGGGGAATCGTCGTGAAGCAGATCACCACCACCATCACGGTTAACGGCGTGGCGGCGGCGTTCGCGCCGAGCAACGGCTGGGCGCATCTAGTTCACCGGCCCGATAAGGGCGACCTTCTGGGTTGTGGGGCAGACGGCATTCTCTACAGCATCGATTACAGCCAAACCAGTTCCGCGACGGACGGCGCCGTAACGAAGCTATCGACCCCGGTGCTCGGCAGCTGCGGAGGCCTTGCCTGGGACGCTGAGAACGACACGATCTATCAGGGTGTCGCCGGTGCCAACGGGAACAAGATCGGCAGCGTGGCGCGCTTCAAGGAAGGCGCCGCAATTCCTGACAACACCTTCGCCACTAGCCTTTCGTGCCCCGCAAATGGATTGGCGATCTCGGGTGGTGTCGTGCTCGTGTCGTGCGCCGGACTCGTAAACAACACGCTCGTGATTCAGCGCCTCGATAAGACCACTGGAGCCAACCTCGGACTCTACCCGTCCATCTCTCTGCCTGTCCCTGGGAGCACGACCCCGGGATTCTTGGGATTGACCGCGCTCGGCAATAGCGACCCAGGACTCGGCGATCTCGCGTGCGACCCCGTGACGTTCCAGAGGGATACGCAGAGCAGTTCGATCAATCCGCTCGGGCGAGACCTTTATAGGGATGCGCTGTGGTCCCGCCGCGGAACCAACGGCAACGGGGTAGCTGCGATCGAGTTCCCGGCTTTCACCTGCGGGGCGCCTTCGACGTCCGTCGCGCTCGCTCCAGGGCTCTCGATGCCAGGCCTGAACGGACAACCGGGGCAGTTTCCTCTGGCTGCGTGTTTCGACGGCAGCGGTATCGTCAAAGACGACGACGGCGACGGGCTTCCCAACTGCTGGGAGCAGAACGCAGGTGGCAGCACGGGCCCCGGAGGCATTGACTTCGACGGCGATGGCACGCCGGACTTCATACTGTGCGCGCAGGTCAACATCAACGGCGACGGCACGACGCTCACGACAGAGTGCGCTGACCCGAACCACAAGGATCTCTTCGTCGAGGTTGGCTGGATGGCCAACCATCAGCCCGACCCTCAGGCCCTGAGCCAAACGCAGAGCGTGGCGACAGTTGGTGTCCAGAGCGTCAGGGAGGCCTTCGGAGCGGCGCCAGTCTTCAACCCGGATAACAACGCGACTACTCCGAATGGCATCAGGCTCCACATCCAGGTCGACAAGCAGCCGTTGAAAATCAATCCCGCAGATGGCATCAGTCCACAGACGAATCACGTGACTTACGTAGCATTGACCCCCTGCACAGGTGCGGCCACGACGGCTCCGACAGGCCCGCCACCAGGCACAGATGCCGCGGACTATGACGCCATCAAGGCTCTGAACTTTGGCATGTTCGATGCCAATAACCCTCCCAGCCCCAAAGCGGTGAACGCGATGCGGCTCGCTGTCCGATATGTCGTGTTTGCCCACAATCTCGTCGGGAACCCGCAAGGCGGCTCCAGCAGCTCAGGGTGTTCAGAGGTCGCCGGGGACGACGCAGTGGTGTCCCTCGGAAGCTTCACGACGACAACCGTCAACGGGATCAGCCATGGCCGCGGCTCGACCGACCAGCAGGCCGGCACGTTCATGCATGAATTCGGGCACCTCCTGGGCTTCCAGCACGGCGGTGAAGACACCATCAACAACAAGCCCAACTATCGGAGCGTCATGAGTTACAGCCGCCAGTTCTCCGGCAGTCCCATCACGGGCCGCCGACTGGACTACTCACGCAGTGAGGCCGATCTCAGCGAGGCAAATCTGAACGAGTGCCTCGGGATCGGGGTCGACCCGACCCTCGGCGCCATCCCGGGGAGGAATCCCGGCGATGCCCCATTTTTTGCCTCGCCGGATCAGATCGCCTTCGGTCCGGGCGGTTGGTCGGTGGTAACTCCATCGAATGCGACGGCCAGCTCTCCCTGCTTGGGTGGCCTGCCCATCAACTGGAACCGGCAAACTAGCCAGGGCAAAGTTTTCCAGCAGTCGACGAGCGCAGATCTCAATAGCGATGGATCCAACACCACGCTGTTTGGGTCCAACGACTGGGCCAACGTGCTCTATCGGTTCTCCGCGGCGATCGACTTCGCCGGCGGTGCCGGGCGCGAGAATCCGCTCCCGCCGGGCGTGAAATCGGAGATGACCAAGACGGACGAGACGCTTTTCTTTCTGCAGACCGACAGCGACGGCAATGGTGTGGGCGATGGTCAGGACTGCGGAACTGCCGTAGTGGGTTCAACAACCGCACTACGTCTGGATACGACTTCGACAACCATTCCATTCAATTTCGACCCGAAGTTTGACCAGAGTGGATTGGCGCCTGCCGGCACCGGGTACCTCGGCCCCAACCTGGGCCCCAATCTTCCTCCCGATGCCTTCGGGTATAACGCGACCAACAGCAACAGCTTCACTGGCGTAACTGGAGTGGATGGGAGCTGCTCGATGCCGCCGTGCCTTCCACCGCAGGATTTTTGGCCGATGGGAACGAGAGTGCTGGCACCGTTCCTCTGCACGCTACACGACTGTGGTATCGGCCCGGACGGCAACACCTTTATGTGCCACACGCACCGTATCGACATCAAACCCAGCGCTCCTCTCCCGAAGGTCATCAATCTCGGCACAGAGGCGAACGTCACGATCGCGATCTTTAGCGAAGTAAACTGGAACGCCCCAGCTGAGATCCAGGTCGATGCGGCGTCGCTCCAGCAGCACCCGCTGACTTTCACTGTGGGAGGCGTCACACAAAAGGTGAAAACGAACAACAACGGTTCGGGGACGTGTTCCATATCCGACGTGGCAGACCCGATCACAGGTCAGAAAGACGGAATCAAGGATTTGAAATGTCAGTTCCCGACGAGCGGGTTGCCGACCGGGACAAACTTCGGTCTCGTGTCCGGATTTTTCCTCGATCCGTTAACCAATCAGTTCACGGCGTTCAGCGCCAGACAGGAGGTAACCATACTGCCGTAAGCCGCGTCGCTAACAGACGGTGGCGCGGAATGACGAGAACTAAACGCTCGAACCTCGGTTGCCCCGGGGCATGGCGGGGGCGAGCTGAGAGAAGGAAAGGGGCATCATGACGAGTAAGCGCGTTTTCAGAATCCTCGCGGTGATCGCGCTCCTCGCAGTATCCGCGACGCGAGCGCAGGCCGGTGCAGGGGGATCACCCTCCCCACTCACGTCGTTCTTCTTGTGCGAGACGATCAATGGGAACGACGCTGGCAAGCGCGTGGATGTCGATTCAATTGACCCGTTGACTGGCGCTGGCTGGGGCACCCAGCTGCAGAATGTCCGGCTCGGGAATGCGACGCTTGCGTGTAGATTCGCCAGGTTGTTTACCGCAGGATCGTTCCCGAACCACACCGCCTGCACGGGCCCCAATCAACCCACGGGCTGCAATGAGATAAGTCCCAATCCCAGTAAAACGTTCGAGGACATGAAGTGCTATTCCGTCTCCGTGCCCCGTTCTCAAGCGGGGTCACAGCCCCCAGCACAGCCCTCAAGCTTCAACGTGTTCGACAACTTGTTTCCGAACGGGGAGGATCAGAACGTGACCAGTTCGTCGGTGCAATACGTGTGCGCACCGGCCAGCTTTCAACCGAACTTCTAGTCACGCGCCTCAGTCACACCCCGGAGGGTCAAGGCCGTCCTTGCCCTCCGGGCACCGACGCGTTGCCTGACGTAACCTCACTGTTTCATCGCTGGTGCGGTGATCACCGGCGGGATGCACCTGCGCCAAGGTGCCGCTGCCTCGAGCGCAGCTGCGGCCCGGAGGACGGCCGCCTCCTGCCGTCGGCGGCCGACGATCTGAAGTCCGACCGGCAATCCTGAGCGCGTGAAACCGCACGGCACCGAAATCGCCGGAAGGCCCGTCAGCGTGATGGCGTAGGTGAGATAGAACCACTCCGTGTAGTCGTCCATCATCCTGCCGTTGATCTCGGCGGGATACGGCTGCTCCACCGAAAACGGTGGTATCGCGACCGTGGGCAGCACGAGCAGGTCGCGGCTCGCCATGAATTCGCGCACGCGATGCCAGAGCGCCGAGCGCAGCACCTCGCTGTGGGCGACGTCCTGCGCGGTCCGAGTCAGGCCCTGGTCGATGTCACGGACCAGATCCTTTTGCAGTCGCTCGCGCCACCCCGGGAGGTTGTCGAGCTGAAGAGCCGTCATCGTGAGTGCGCGCGTGCCGCGCACGATGTCCTTCATTCCTGAAAAATCGGGACTGGCCGTTTCGACCTTTGCTCCGAGGCTCCGAAATACGCGAATTGCACTCTGAGCAACCTCAGCGACCTCCTCGTCGACGGGAAGGAGCCCGTGGAGATCGGGGGCCCACGCGATCCGCCAGCCCTTGACCGACGGCGTCTTTACCGCGCGAACGAACTCGCTCGTGTCGATCTCGTACGAGATCGGCGCGCGATCGTCGGGACCAGCTATCGACGAGAGCATGAGCGCGACGTCGCCGACCGTGCGTGCCAGTGGCCCAGTCACGCTGAGCGTGTCCCAGGCGAGCGTTCTGGGATAGGCGGGCACGAGCCCTGGCGAGGGCCGCAAACCGAGCACGCCGCAGAACGACGCCGGTACGCGGACCGAGCCACCGAGATCGGTGCCCTGAGCGATCGGGCCCATCCCACACGCGACGGCGACGGCAGCGCCGCCGCTCGACCCGCCGGAGGTCAATGCGGTATTCCACGGATTACGCGTGGCGCCGAACAGTGCATTGAAGGTGTTCCCGCCGGCACCGAACTCGGGCGTGTTCGTCTTGCCGACCACGATGGCGCCGGCCGCCTTGAGACGCTCGACCACGAGGTCGTCCTTGTCGGGCACGTAATCCTGGTAGACCACCGAGCCCCAGGTCGTACGAATACCCTTGGTCGCCGTCAGGTCCTTGATCGACACGGGAACGCCGTGAAGCGGTCTGAGCGGAGTCCCCCGTCGCCCGAGCACCTGTGTCGCGCGGCGGGCCTCAGCGAGCGCCGATTCTCGGGCCACAGTCACGTAGGCGTTGACCGCTGGGTTTACCGCATCGATGCGCGCGAGTACCGCCTGCATCACCTCGAGCGGTGACGTCTTGCGCGCGCGATAGAGGCGAACGAGCTCGACGGCAGGGACGAAACAGATATCGCGATTGCGGTCGGTCACGCGGTCACGTGCCGGCGACCGCAGGCGCCGAGCGCAAGAAGGTCGGCCGCCGGCCGAACACGAGCCAGCGCGTCACCCACTCGACCGGCCCCACTGTGAAGTAGCTGAGCCACACCCTGGATGCGAACAGTTGGAACGCCCAGATGCCGAACACGATCACGAGCTGCCCGCCACGGTCGATGCGACCGAACAGCCCGAGGCCGTGACCGTAGAAGATCGTCGTGCAGATCACGGACTGCATCAGGTAGTTGCTGAGGGCCATCCGTCCCACGGCGGACAGCGAACGAAGTGGCCAGCCGCGCTGGCAAAGGAGCATCACGAGCGCGGTCCAACCGAGCGCCACGAACAGATTGCCCCAGTAGTGCAGCTGCTGGCTGACCAGCGCGAAGTCCAGCAAATCCCAATCGGTCGCGAAGCTCCGCCAGATTCCGAGCGCGTTCAGCAGGACGCCGATGCCGAAGCCGACCGCTCCCATTCGCACGTAGAAGGCTCGCGATCGCACAGCGCTGAGGACACCGGACTTGAACAAACTCATTCCCATCAGCATCAGACCCGCCGCCTGCCAGAAGAGATGGGTGACGAAGTATACGGTTTCCGTCTCGAGGGCCGCCGGCACCCGCTGCGCCATTTGCTCGGCCCACCCGCCTCGGTATTGCGCGGTCTCGAGCGCGATCGTCTCGGGCCGTGGAGTCCACTGGGCTCTCCACGCCGCCAGCGCAGCCGGGTCGGACTGCGCCGTTGACCAGGTCAGCCCGACGGATAAGACCGAGCCGACGGCGAAGACCGACGCGCCAAGGATCAGGAGCTTTCCGGCCGACAGCCGGCGAGCGAAGAAGACGACAATGCCGCTCAAGGCAAGCGGCACCAGCATGTCTCCGTACCAGATGAGGTACGCGTGCAGAAGGCCGAGCACCAATAGAACCAGCATCCTTCTCATGTGCCCACGCCAAGGGGACAGGCTCCGCTCGCCCGTCTCCCTTGCCAGCATGGCGATGCTGACCCCCAACAGCATTGCAAAGATCGTGATGAACTTGCCGTCGGCGAGCATGAAAGTCGCAAGCCATACCCACCAGTTGACGCCCGTGAGATCGCCGTAGGCCGTTGGGTTCCAGCGAGCCAGGGTCGGAAACGCGAAGAGCTGGATATGCACCGCAAGCATGCCGAGCACGCCTGCGCCGCGCAGCGCATCCAGCGATTTGATCCGGCCGGCTGCTTGCACCACCTCGCTCAACGGTCGCACGCGGCTACCCTACCACGGAACTAAAGAGCGTTTCAGGCGCGCCGCTCACTCGGTGCCGGTGATGCTCAACCCATGCGATCGCAACATCAGGTCGACGTGTTGACGGTGTGCCTCGTCTCCGTTACGCGGCCGCTCGGCAGGAGTGTCGACGACGACGCGAATCGATTCGCCGCTGGCGACGAAGCGATTCAGGTAGTCGTAGAGCGTCGGCTGATCTCGGTCGACGATCAGCACGCCCCCCAGCTCGCTCAGCGCCGCGGTCGCCTGTCGTAGCCACAGTGGCATGTCCATCGCGACGAACTCGCGCGTGGCGGTCAGCAGGTGGTCTTCGGCCTGATCTCGAGCACCGGCACGAAGGTACAGACGGCCCATGCCCATGTGGGCGCGCGTGAGCAACGGGCGCATCCCGAGCTCGCCCGACAGCGCGATTGCCGTCAGGTAGTGGTGCTCGGCGTCTCCGCTTTCGAGCGCTCCCTGGGCGGCGGCCTCGGCGAGGACGTACAGCGCCGCGGCAGCGTCCCCGCGCTGACCTCGTTCCTGGGCCAGCGCAAGCGCCCTCCGAGCCGCCGTGGCCGCTTCGTCCACGCGCCCGGCGAAGAGACAGGCGTCGCCGAGCACTGTGAGTACGACCGCGTGCTGCATCAAGAGCTTCTTGGACTCTACTTCCTCGGCGGCCGCGCGCACCAACGCCACGCCCTCCTCGATTCGCCCGGCTAAGAGATAGGCGGCGCCCAGAAGACGGGCCGCCTGGGGGCGGTACAGGGCGAGGTTCGCCTCACGCGAAACGCTGCACGCACGTTCGAGCACGCGGGACGCTTCGGGGACATCGCCCTTGACGAGGTATCCGTACCCCAGGCCGATGCAGGCGCCAGCCATGCTGTAGGGGCTGCCGAGTTCCTCCGCGAGAGCGACGGCTCTGACGCCCGCGTCGATGCTCTCTTCGAAGTTTCCGAGCTCGGCGTCACAACGCGCCAGCCAGCCGAGCGTGACCGCCTGAAACCACGCCCAGGAGCCCACGATCATCCCGGTGAACCCGCCTGTGCGCCATTCGCTCGCCGGCGATTCCGTGACGGCTGTCAAGACGTCCGAAGCGCGCCGATAGTCGCCAAGAGCGTGGCACGCCAAGCCGAGGTAATGGCTCGCATAGAGCCGGAGCGGTCCGTCGTGCAGCTTGTCACCGAGTGCGAGCGCCTGCTCCGCGACCGTCCGCGCGTCGCCGAAGCGGCCAGTCTGGCGATAGTACTCGGCAGTGTGAATAGAAACCAACCCGAGCCGGCGAGAGTCGCCGAGGGCGCTCGCCATGCTTTCGGCTTCCTTCAGGTAGGCGAGCATCCTCTCGAAGTCGCCGAGAGGATAGAGCGAGCCCCGCAGCTCGATACGCACATCGATTTCTTGCTCCCGTGTCTCCGCCGTCTGAGGTAGATGACGCAAGGCCTGCAGTGCCTCTTCCAGAGCAGCCAACGCCTCACGGTGTGCTGACCGCGCCTGTGCTTTGACCGCGGCTTGCCGCAGGTACGTCGCAGCCTTGTCCCAGACCTGGCCGCGTCCGAAGTGATAGGCGACCAGCTCGACGACGTCGTGGATGCGGCCGGAGTAGAGGTCTTCGAGACCGACGCCGG
>Ga0207684_10004206_pt1 | contig 13663 bp, 10 predicted proteins | sample KBSK5501metaG_FD_184342 | JGI IMG/M metagenome (GOLD analysis project Ga0207684, IMG submission 184342) | Corn, switchgrass and miscanthus rhizosphere microbial communities from Kellogg Biological Station, Michigan, USA - KBS K5-50-1 metaG... | ecosystem: Host-associated > Plants > Roots >...
GGCTGTGGAAGCGCTACTCGCTGGACCTCATGGCGTACGGCGGCATGGTCCTGCGGGCGAGGTTCGCCCAGGGGAGGCATGTGCCCGGCTGAGGCGCCGGGAACAGCCGAGGTAGTGCCACCGCCCCGGGCGCCGGCTCATTTGATGGCACCGGCGCCGACGTGCGGCACCATGTTGTCCGTTACGTGCGGCGCCAGCTGGGCTCGTAGCCGAGCCAGGCGGCCAGGCGCTCGTCGTGGGGGCGGTAGTGCTCTTCCAGCGCGGCCCGCACCGACGCGGGCATGGGCGCGCGCGGGCGGGCGTTGCGCTGCTTGAAGTCGGGGTAGCCGCGGTTGGGCAGGCCGAGGAACTCGAGCACCCGGTCGTAGGCCAGTCGCGGTTCGGTGAAGAAGTCGCGGCTGTCGATGACGTGCAGGCGCTCGCGGCCGAAGAGCCGCTCCAGCCGCTCCAGCTGCTCGGCGTATCTCCCCCGGGCCCGGTACGCGTGATGCTGGTGGCTGTAGCTGAAGTAGGACGAGTCGGCCGCTATCCGCTCCTCCTGGCCTTCCAGCCGTGCGGTCTCCAGCTCCAGGGCACGCTCGAACGGCTCGGTTTCGAAGCCGTGGGCAGTCTCGTGCGCATGCGCCGAGTACGCCCGCTCGACCGGGTCCCGCAGCAGCACGATCAGCCGGACGCCGGGCAGGTCCCGGGCGATCCGTTCGGGGGCCCACGGGTGGAACATGTAGTAGGGGCTCGACTCAAAGGCCATGGGGGGCACACCGGCCGCGCGGGCGGCCCGGCGCGCGGTCGCCGTCAGCGGAAAGTGGCTCCGGTACCACGCCCGCCCGCGGCGGTAGGCGTTGTCGAAATAGTGCACTTCCTCCTGCAGCACGGCGCCGAACACCGCGGGGTGCTCGCCGAGCGTCCGGGCCATCGACGTGGTGCCGCAGCGCTGCGCGCCCACGATCAGGAAGCCGGGCAGCATCCGGGCCGGGCTGGTCGGCAGCCTGGCCGTCACCAGCGTCAACCGCGCCAGTTGTTTGACCGAGGGCTTGGTGTCGCGGAGGTATCCGGGCAGCGTGCGACGGGCCTGGGGCCGCAGCGCCGTGCGGCCCGGCGCGGTCCCCGCGCCGTCGGCCGGCCGGGTCGCGGCTCTGGTCTGGTCGCCCGTGCTCACGAGGTCAGCATCTCAAACAAACTGGGGTGGGTGGTGGGGGTAAGAAATAGAGCGGCCCCTGGTGCGGGTGTTAACCGACGATGAATCATTCATAACGACGCCTCAGCGTGCCCAGCCCGGCGCGTGGCCCAGCAGCTTGGCCAGCCGCTCGTCCTGCGGAACGTAGTGCTCCTCGAGCATCCGCCGGCTCTGCGGGGCCATCGGCGGGCCCGGGCGCTCGTTCCAGGCGCCGAAGGCGGGCTCGAACGGGTGCAGCTCCAGGAACGCCAGGAGCCGCTGATACTCCCGCATGGGCTGGCCGAAGTACGCCTCGCTCTCGATCAGGTGGACCTGAGCGCGCGGGAAGAACTCGAAGGCGCGCTCAAGCTGCTCGGCGTAGTAGCCACGGTGGCGGTAGGAGTGATGCCGGTGCGAGAAGCTCTCGTAGGCGGGATCGGTGCGCATCCGTTCGATCTCACCCTCCAGCCGGTCGTCCTCCAGCGCGAGCGCCGTCTCGAAGCTCTCGTGCTCATACCCGCGCGCGTACTCGTGCTTGTAAGCGGAGTAGGCGCGCTCGACCGGATCGCGCAGCATGATGACGAGTTTCGCCCCCGGCAGATCGCGCGCGAGCCGCTCAAGCGCCCATGGATGGTACAGATAGTAGCCGCTGGCCTCGCACGCGACCGGGCCGCCATAACGCGCCGTCCGGCGGCGGGCGGGCTCGGCCAGCGGGAAGTGGCCCCGGTACCACTGGGCCCCGCGGTGGTAGTTGAGGTCGAAGTAGTTGACCCCCTTGCGGAACGTCGGCGGTACCACCTGCGGATGGGCACTCAGCGCCCGGAACAAGGAAGTGGTCCCGCAGCGCTGCGCCCCGACCATGATGAAGCCCGGCTCCAGCCGCTGCCCAGCCGTCGCCGTGCTCATCCGGGTGTACGCCTGCCGCGCGAGCCGGACGAGCGGCCCGGGCGCGGCCGAGCGCACTCGCGCTACGGCGTCTCTTCCGTACCGCCTCAACGCCAGTCCCAGCGGCTCCGCAACGGGATACCGAACTCCTCCTCGACCCAGGCGATCTCCCCGTCGAGTTGCTCGCGGACGAACGCCACGTCTTCGGCGGACAGGGTAGGCCGGTCATCGCCCAGCGGCTGGTACAGCACCCGTTGCACGAGGGGCGAGCGCTTGAGCCGGCCTACCAGGCCCGCCCCGTCGAGACGCCGCGCCACGTTGGCGCCCTGCTTGGCGAGGACCGCAAGCGGGAGCCACCGCGCCTTGCTGGCCGGCAGGCGCGCTCCGAGCAGTTCCGGGCTGACCTGCTGCTCGGCGACGCCAAGCCAGGTGGTGACGCCGTCCAAGAACGCCTGTGGATCGGCTTCGAGGTCGTCGAAGAGGGCGAGATTCAGCGACTTGCGGTCGAAGAAGCTGAGGTACCTGCGCAGGTGGGTGGCGTACCGGCCCTCGTTGAGCAGATCTGGGTCGGCCAGCGCGGTCTGGCGGAAGGTGGGCGCCGCCTGCCCGTGCTTTTGCAGGTACAGGTACGAGGAGAACGCGCGCGAGGCCGGCTCCCTGAGCGTGACCATGAGCCGCACCTCGGGGCCGAGGCAGTCCCGGATGCGCCCGGCTGCCTCGGCACAGGCCAAGTAGTCGGGGGAGACCTCCCCGATGATCTTGTGTTCTCGCTGCGCGTCACGGAACTGGGCCCGGTACCACCCCGGCCCGCGGTCGTAGTAGCGGCTGAAGAAATAGAGGTCCTTCGCCTGGCTGAGATAGATTTCCGGGTGCAGAATAAGAACCTCATGGAGCCAGGTCGAGCCGGTCTTGCTTGGCCCGATATGAAGGAAGTTCGGCAGCAGATCGGACATGTTTTCCTCTTACGCCATGCCACGGCGGAATAGGCGCGCCGCCCGCAGCAGGTGACGGGGATGAATTCGCGTGGTGGTGTGCACGAAAGCGATGTAGGGATACGGCGACACCGGCCACCGGGCGATGGCCTTCGTCGCATAGCGCAGCGCCGGCCCCCGCTCGCCGAGCGCGGAGCGGGCGAAGGCGATCTGGCCGAGGATCCTGGCGTGGCCGCGCGGTGACGCCGCGAAGTCCGGGTGCTTGGCAAGCATGTACTCGAGCGCCGGAGCCGCGTTCCCGCCCTGATACCAGGACTGGGCGTCCTTGCGTATGTCCGCCAGCGGCTCGGTGACCACTCCTATAGGGCCGATCCGGGCCGCCCTGAGCACCCAGTCATAGTCCTCGGCGTAGCCCTGCGGCAATTCCTCGTCGTAGGCCCCGGCCACCCCGAACGCCTCACGTCGCATCACCAGCGTCGAGGAGTGCAGCTCCTTGACGCGATTGCGCAGCAGGAGCTGGTAGCTGATGCTCTCCGCGCGGCCGGCCCAGTCAAGGATCTTGCCACCGGGCAGCCGCAGCCTGATGCCCGAGCCCACGACCAGCAGGCCGGGCTCGCCGCGCAGGCGCTCAATCTGGCGGGCAAGCTTGGCTGGATGCCAAACGTCGTCGTCGTCACAGGTCGCGACGAACTCGCCGCGGGCCACGTCGAGGCCGGAGTTCCGGGCGCCGGCCAAGCCCGGCAAGTGCGTGTTGACCATCGTCTGGACCCGGTGCCGGGACGTACCCAGGCCTTCGAGCTCCCGGTCAGGCGCCTCCTGGTCGTGCACGACCAGGCATTCGATGTCTCCTGGGTAGGTCTGCGCGACCACGGCGGCAATGGACTCCCTGACCAGGTCAGGACGGCCGCGCGTCGGCATGATCACCGACACCAGCGGCCACCCTGCGTGGTCCGGGGTGGTCGCATCAGTCATGAGGCCCCGTTCCCCGGGAGGTGGCGGTGCCTGCGGGCGGCCGGCCGTAGCGAAGCAGCATCGGCAGGCCGATCGCCGCGACGACGAAACGGTCCCGCCGGGACATGCCGGCGCGCCAGGTCTCGTCGGCACGCAGAGTGATCTCGCCGTCACTAAACCGCGACGGGTTCCCGGACAGGCCGTGGCTGGTGCCGAGCACCACCCGGCCGTCTCCGATGTGGGCCAGGTGGGCGGGAGGCTGTGTCAGGCCGAGCCGGTCCAGCGCCACCTCCACCGTGCGCCGGGGCCGCAGGACGAACTCCTCATAACGCGCCCGCGCGACGGGGAGACCGCACCGGCGCAGCAGCTCGGCCTGCCCCTGGACCGCCACCCAGCGGGCAGCCGCGACCGTTGGCGCGTAGTGCGACATCACGTCGGTCTCGCGCACCGCGTGCGGACGGGCAACGTGCCGCTTGCCCAGCGAGTACGCCACCCCGCGGACGTCGCGGACCAGGTGTATCACCCGCACGTCGAGCCCGGCGCGGGCGAGCGCGAGCGCCTGGACCGGCCACTTGCTCGCGTCGACCACGCATGCCGAGCCGGATTCGGCCGCGATGGCCCGGTACAGGTTCGCGTAGTTGTCGCCATAGCTGGCGACGTCCGACCGGAAACCGCGGCCAGCCAGCCGCATCGCGAGCAGCCGGGGCATGTGCCGCTGCCGGGCGACCCGCCCCTGCAGTCCGTGCACGGCGGCGAGCCTCTCGCCTTCCCAGCCGCCGAAGGCGCGGCCGCCGACCGCGGCCCAGAACGTGCAATCGGCAAAGGCCTTCCCGCACCCGCATAGCTCGTCATGAGCGGCGGTGCGACGGTACAGGTCGATGAGCTCGCCGACGTTGACGAAGCCGGGGATCTCCCCCAGGGCACGCTCAAGCAGCGTGCTGCCGCTGCGGCCCGACCCAGCTATGTACAGGACGGTAGGAGCCTGGGCGCGCGGCTCCGCGACAAGGCCCGCCGTCTCGGTATTTGTACCCGATTCGAGCTCGGACCTGGCCAGCGCAGCCACTACGGCACCTTCCTATGTCGGTTATTTCAGAACTCATCCCCATACTGTTAGCACGATACTGTGATTCCTGGGACGACGTGGCAAGAATCGGCACAGATAGTTTTGGAACGGAAGGATTGATAGGCGCGAACAGGAGGTGAATGAGGTCGCGCCGGCGGGGCCTCTCGGCGTTACGGGGGCGATGGTCGCGAGGGTGTAGGGATCGACCCGCAGGAACTGGGTGCCGAGGGCGAGTGTGACGAATTGTGATGAGGCGTTCACCAAAACGAGCCGCGGCCGGGACCGCGCGGTGACCTCCTCAGGACCGCGGGCCTCTCACAGGTAGCCGAGCCGGGCCAGCAGCGGCCCGATCTCGTGTTCGACGCGGGCCACCTGCGCGTCGTCAAGGGCCTTGCGCCACCTGCCGACCGAGCTTGGCTTTGCCTGGGATAGCCCCGCGCGCAGCGCGTCCAGACCGGCCGGCGTCGTGTCCAGGAAGTCCGACAGCAGTTCGGCCGCGCGCATGGGATCAGCCACGACGGCTTCGTAACGCACCTCGATCGTGCGCCCAGCCGGCAGCGTGCCCAGGCCTTCGAGCGCGGCCTCGGTGAACCGCCGCCAGCACCATGCAGACCGCACGATGTCGGGTACCGAGGCGAACTCCTCGCGGCGGTCCGGTTCCACCCACCAGCGCGCGGCCGGGCCCCAGGTCTGGCCCCCGCGGCCGCGCTTGCCAGCGCCCGCCGAAGCGGCATTGAGCCATGGCTGCTCAGCGTGCGAGACCGCCGCGTCGCGCCCGTCCCTGATGATGTGGATGAACTGTGCGCCGGGCATCGCCGCGTCCAGGAACGGCACCACGAAGCTGTTCTCCGGGTTTTTCTCCGCGAAGCGACGGCCGCCGTGCAGCCCGGCGACCAGCAGCGCGGAGTACGAAAGCCGGAACACCGCCGCGCAGCGGCGCTCAGTCCAGGAACCGTCGTAGGCGCACCGGGCCGCGGCCTTGGTCAGCCGGGGCTCGAAGTGGTACGACACCTCGGGCATCCGGCCGAGGCAGCCGCCGAGGAACGTCGTGCCGGACCTGGGCGCCCCGATGATGAAGATGGGCCGGTGCAGGCGCGGGTCGAGAGCGCGCGCCGTGGGGCGCTTGCGGAGCGACGGGTCACGGCTACGGTCCCGGATGTCGGAAGCCAGCCCGAGCGCACCGAGCCGCAGCACCTGGCCCAGGGAGAGGCCAGCGGCCGGCGGCAGCCCGGCCCTGGTTTCGTCCTGCGGCGTAACTGCCATGGCCGGTCAGCCCTTGCCGTTCTGCCACGCTGACAGCTGGGCCACCTCGGCGACGAGCGCCGGTATCAGCCACGTGCACGGATCGCCGAGCGGCGCCCCAGCCTGCGCCTGGCGGTCGACCAGGTAACGCGTTGCGACGTCGGCCAGGTAGAGGGCCGCGGTCAGCCGAGCCTCCATCGGCGCTACGCCGAACGGGGCGAGCAGCTCCACGGCCTGCCGGGGGCAATCGCCTGCCGCCTCACGGGGGTCCCGGTGACGCGGGTTCACCTCGGTTTGCAGCCAGTGATGCAAGGCGTCGAAGCCGAGCGGAACCCCCGAAGCGAAGCGCTCCCAGTCCCAGACGAGCAGGCCGTTGCCGGTGCTCGCCATGTTCCACGGCGACCAGTCGCCGTGCCAGCTCCCGTAGGTCAGCCTGGCGCAGCCGTCCACCACCACGCGCGTCTCGGTCGCCTGAAGCACGGCGGCGCGCCCGGGGCCGTCGTCCGCCGCAGCGAGGCGGCCGCGAAGCTGGCACAGGTACGCCTCCCCCGCGGCTCCCCCCTGCTGGAGCCCGTCGATCCGGGCCACGGCCTCTATGGCCGCGGAGAGCTTGGCGCGAGACACCGCCCGCCGGCGCTGCCAGACCGGCAGGGAGCTGAGCACGAGCACGTCGAGGTCGCGCCACTGATCGTGGTGCAGCACCCGGGGCACCGTGATCCCGCGCGGAGCGGCGTGCTCCAGCCGGGCTAGCGAGGCGCGTTCGGCCCGCACCAGGTCGCGGGTAAGGGCGTTGGAACCGATCTTGACGAAACCGACCGGCTCACCCGCCGCCGTCAGCAACTGGAGTACCGGCTTGCGGTTGGCCCGGGCGGGCCCGAGGCGCACGGCCACCCTGATGTCGGGCGAGATCACCGATCTCAGGTACGACTCGATGCTGTCGCCGTCCGGCGGCGCGTTCATCCGGACCCGGACGCCGAAGAGGGTGCCGCCGAGGCCGCTCGCGAGCCCGAGCGCCAGGGCCGTCACGCCCAGGTGAGCGGTCCACGATCGGGGCTGCCCGTACTGTCGCAACGCCGCCGCCGCCGCGGCGCGTGGCGCAGCGGGCACGAGCAGCCGGGGATGGCGGACGCCGGGGACGAGGACGAAGTCGCGGCCCGCCGGCTGCGCCGCCCCGCGGTGGCGGGACCTGCCGGGGCCGCCGATGCGGGGCCAGCGAGACGCGTCGCCGGGAAGGGTTATCTCGGCAGGGGCCGGCCAGAGCAGGCCACAGACCTCGCTCAGGTACGCCAGCCGCTCCCAGTCGGCCAGGTGCAGGGGAGGCGCTGCGCCGACCGCAGGCCTCGCGTCCCTGACGCTGTCCAAGATCCCCATCGCTCACATTCCTTCAAGGCCCGGTGAAGCCAGACCTTAATGGGTCCGTAAACTCCCGCCCATGACACGGTACAGACAGCCACCGCCGGACGCCGGTCCCCCCGTCGGACGGCAGCGCGCCGGGCGGGCAGGTGGGACGCGGTGCCCGGCCCCTCCGGCCCCCCCGGGGGCCACCATGGGACCGGCCAGCGCACGAGGTCCGCGCCACACCTGTGGGACCGCCTGGTGCAACCAATATGTTACGAGGCGTCCGGTACTTGTGGCTGGCCTCCTGAAAGACCGATTGCAAGACCGGTGGGTGAAATGCGGGGACACCATCAGGTAACCTCCCGATGGCCGATCGTACAGCGAATGGTCGCCGCGTCGACAGCGGGCTACGGTGCGTGACCGTGCGCGGGGGCACACCGCCACCGGCAGGTTCTCCGACACGTCCTGTCTCCTTCGCGCCCTGTTCGGCCGCTGATCGCCCGCCGGCCCTTCTTGTCCCATAAACGGGACGCCCGAGACAGGGGTTTCGGTTCACCCCGCGCCAAGATTGGCACGGGATCTCGCCATCGTCTCCGGTCAGCGGCCGGTGCCGGGCCGGTTGCGGCCCTTGAGGGCCGACAGCCCTGGCATGGCCGACAGCTGCAGGGTTTCGCGGAACCACCAAAGGCCGGCCGCCTGTACCACGCACCCGGCCCCCACGCCGCCGGCCAGCGCGACCGCGCCGTGCCCCAGCAGCGCCCGCAGCCCGAGCGGGATGGCAAAGAAGCTGACCGTCGACAGGCCACCGGCGATGAGAGTCCCGCGCCCAAACGGTTGCAGGCGGATGGACAGCGCGAGCTGGGTGAGCGGCAGCAGGTTGGTGACGATGATGGCGATCGCCCAGCCGATCGCGGCGCCGGTGATGCCGTACCGGGGAATGAGCACCAGGTCCAGGCCCACGTTCACGGCCACAGCCAAGAGCCCGTTGTACAGGCTCCAGCTACTGCGGCCCGTGGTGATCAGCACCATGTCGACCTGGCCGCAGGCGGTGGACAGGAGCATGGCGAGGCCGAGGATGACCATCACCACGGCGCCGGCCCGGTAGGAGCGGCCGAAGATGGTCAGCACCTCCGGCCCGTAGGCCACGGCGAGCCAGTACAGCGGCCAGGTAAGCAGAACGAGCCAGGCGGTGGTCACCTGGTAGACGACGTTCGCGCTGCGACGGTCCCCGATCGCGAACAGCTCGGTGAACCTGGGCTGCGCGGCCATGCTGATCGCCATGTTGCCAAGCTGGCCGACCACCAGGAAGCGGGTTGCGGCCGTGTAGACGGCCGCTTCGGCCGGCCCACGCATGATCGCGACGAGCACGATGTCGATCCGCTGGAGGGTGATCTTCGCCAGGCTCGCGATCCCGCGCGGAATGGTGAACTGCCAGAAGCCACGGGGGTTGGCGTTCGCCAGTCGCCGGTTCGCGGCGGGCCGGCCGGCGCGCCCGCCGGTCATTCCAGCCGGCACGGGGGTGGAGAGGGCCAGCAGCGCGGCCATTTCCGGCGGCACGTCCGGCAGCATTTGCGCATTCGCCCTGGGCTTGCGCTGGATGCGGCGCACCCAGAGCCAGGCGACCGCGGCCGCCGGCACGTACGGCAGTGCCCACAGCGGTGCGAGGAGTGCGGCGCTCCCCGCGAGCGCGGCGATCATGACCCCGGCGAGCTGGACAACCGACCGGCTGATCTTGTCAACCATGACGGTCGGCCGCATGTCCCGGTAGCCACGGCTCATGCCGAGGAACGTGTCGAGCAGCGCGGCGAACAGGAGCGTGAGCGCCAGCGCTCGCAGCGATACCGCTACAGCCCCCGCGCTCACGGCGCCCTTGCCGAGATGACCGCTGAGCAGAACGTGCGCCAGGGGGTTCGCCAGCAGCACCATGACCGCCGTCAGCACCACGGACGCCACGACCACCGGAATCACGCCCGCGCGGAGGATGGCCGGGATGCGGCGCGCCTCGCCGAGCGAGCGGAGCCGGGCGATGAAGTAGACCAGGCCGACGTTGGCGCCGAGGCTGGCCACCGCCTCGACGATCAGGAACGCCGATGTCGCGGTGAAGAACGCGCCCGCGACAGCCTTGCTGAAATGCCTGGTCACCAGCACGGTGACGCCGACGGTCGTGATGGCGGAGACCGCCGCGCCGACCAGGTTCAGCGTGCTTCCCCGCGCGACCTCAGCCAGCCGGGCCTGCCCCGCCCGGCCTCCCGGGCCGGATTTGCCCTGCCCGGCAACCGCCGTCGCCCGGCCGTTCCCCGGGCCGACGGCGGCTCGCCCCGCCCTGTTGCCCTGGCCTGCGGAACGTGGCTCGCCGGGCAGTGCCCTCGGCTCCCGCCGCGCCGCGCCAGAGCCTCTCAGTCGCGCCAGCTTGTCACCCCCAGTGGCCCGGCAAGCCTCATGTCGTCATGGCCAGCGTGGAGCCAGGGAAGCGACGCTCACGGGAGGCGATGGCCTCCTGCCTTAGCTCCCTGTCGTTCTTCCACAGCAGAGCGTAAGCAAGCATGGTGAAAACGAGCGGAGGCCCAACCGCGATATAGACGATCGCGAAGAGGAACCCCAGCAGGATCACCAGCACGCCGGCCATGCCATAGGGCGTCAAATCTCGTCGGTACCGCCAGGCCCCGTAGGCGAAGAAGCCGAAGTACAGGCCTGTGCCGAGCAAGCCGGAACAGATCATCAGCAGCCACAGCTGGCCGTTGCCGCCGACGTCCCTGGAGCCGCAGCTATGGCACTTGAGCGTCTTCCCGACCGCGATCGAGTTGGTGCTGCCCTGCTCGTGCCGCGTGTCGCCGTAGCCGATGAACGGGGAGGCCAGCGCGTCCGTTGTCGCCAGCCCGGACAGCGACGACCGGACCGCGTTGCTCTTGCCGTGCGACAGGCGCTGGCTGATGAGGCTCTGCAGGGGGGAAGCCAAGATCACGACAGCCACCAGGACGATCGTGCCGCAGAGGCCGGCGAGCAGGGCGATCTTGCCCCGGGCCGCGAAACGGAGGGCCAGGTAGCCGATGGACAGCCCGATGCCGACCCACAGGCCGCGGTCCAGCGAATAGACGACGGGCACGAACGCGATGGCCATCACGATCAGGAAACGCCTGCGCTCCTTGCGGGTGCCGTACGTCCACCACACCACCAGCAGCCAGGGCAGGAGGATGGCGAGGCAGTTGCCCCACATGTTGGTGTAGTCGAACGGAGCCCGGGGACGGCCCTCGGCGAAGCCGAGGAAGTTCTGGACCTGGGAGAAGCCGGGGTGCAGCATCATCTGGAGCAGCCCGTTGCTCTGCTGGATGCTCTGCGGTACCAGGTATGCGAACGGCGAGGTGAACTGGGTGTGCGGGGCGATCACCCCGCAGAGCCCGCCGATGGCGGTATAGATGCCGACCAAGCCCAGCAGCCAGGCCAGGCGCTTGCGGGGGAGTTCTTTTTCGGTCAGGTTCCCGGCGTAAAGCAACACGATCGTGACCGCGACGTAGACGCCCGTCCGGAGCGCCCAGGAGACCACCCGGTGGGAGCCCGGGCTGACTACCGTGTTTGGGGCCGTCTGCGACAGCCCCGTCGCGCCGGCCAGCGCGACGACAAGAAACCCCACCCACAGCCAGAATCCCGGCGGAACGCGGATCGACCGGTCGCCGGTGACGCGCCAGTAGTACATGCGCCGGATCATCGGGATGGCGAACAAGATCGGGACGTAGTCCCCGAATCCCAGGAACCACCACACCGGCCAGCCGGTAAGCATCAGCACGATCGGCCACGCGGGATCCCGCGCGAACCAGCTTGGCTTGCGCCGGCCGAGCCGGGTGCCCGGCTGCGGCGCCGCGAGAACCGAACCAGGCTGCTCGGGACGGCCGTTCTGGCTGGCCGGTCGAAGGGCGGTGGTCACGGTCGGCTCCTTTGTCCTGCCGGCTTGCGGGGCCTGGCTCCCAGCCTCATCAACGCCCCCCGGACGCGCTGACCCGGGTACCCCGCGGCGCGAGGATAACCCAGGTGGGGCCGGGCTGGAATGCCATCGGGTTGCTGTTCTTGTCGTAATAGTTCGTAACATCCTGCAAGTGCGGCTTTGACCAGGTTCCGGCCGCGGCCGCGCTGCTGCCGCCCGCGCCGCCCGAGAACACCAGCGCCTGGCCGCCGCCGATCACCCGGGCGCTCAGCACGTTGAGCCCGGCCTTCGTGTTCACTATGTGCCGGTACAGGACGGTCTGGACGACGAGGTTGGCCACGGCGACCTTCGGCCCCCCGCTGGAAAGCACCCACCTGCCGGTATGGGGGTCGAAGGTCCACGACTGGGTGCCGCTGCCGGGGACGCTTACCCGCACCGAAGCCGGGTGCGATACGCCGGTGGCCGCAAACGGGCCGGCCCCGGAAAGCCCGCCGCCGAAAACGAAGATCGGCGGCGGGGGCCCGTTACCGCGGGCCGCCCGTAGCACCGCCCTGGTAGAGACGGCCACGCCGTGGCCGGTGTAGGCCGAAGGGTGGTTCCCGAAACCCACATCCGTGACCTTGCTGCGGTCCAGGATCTTGACGAACGTGGGTGTGCCGCCGTTATAGGCGATCAGCGGATGCATGACGGACAGGACCTCGCTGTCGGTCGGCTGGGTGCTGGTAACCGGCCTCACGCCGCTCGGTTGCCTGGACTGGAACACGGCGATGTACCGCACCGGGGCGGAGAACTCCTGAAAGACCACATCCGCCGAGCCGAGGCCGCGCGGGCCCGGCCCGACGACCACCGCGACCGCCGGTCGCGCCGCGTCCGCGGCGCTTCCAGCCGCCAGGCCGGTCAGCGGGGCCGGCGGCCCCGAGGCGCGTTCGGTCTTCGCCGTGACGGTTGCCTTGGGGCCAGCCGCGGAGCCGGCCTGCACCGGATTGGGGACGGCGCCGCACGCCACGGCGGCCAGCCCGGCCACAATGGCGAGCCCGTCCCCGGCCCAGCGCACCGGGCGAAGCTGCCCGCGTGGCACAGGTCAGCTTCCGGCGCCATGCCCGTCGCGCAGACGCGCCGAACGGTCTCTCCTGTCCGGCGCCCCTGCCGACATGTTCGTCATCGCGGAAATCTCCGCGTGACCGCGCCCTGCGGACAGCCCGTCGCGGCTGAGGTCGCCGGTCGCGAGACCCAAGCGCGGCTGGGGCTGGCGGGGCGGGCGCACGGCGACCCGCGGCCCGATGGCGGGCAGCACGGCGGCGCCGAGAACCGGGGTCCGCAGCTGGCGCAGCCGTCGGGCGCAGTCGGTGGCCTCGGTCTTGGTGGTACGGTCCGCTTCGATCGTGATAAGAGCCGCGTCGGCGAACTCTCCCAGCCCGAAGGTGTCGGCCCCGTCATCGGTCACGGGCGCCTCGATGACCACGTATCGCGCGTCCCTGCGCAGCTGGGACGTGAGCGCCCGGGCGGTGTCGTGCTGGAGGTGGTAGTTGGCCAGGGAGGGGTCGGCGCCGGGGGTGATCACCCACAGCCCCGGCATCCCGGCGGGCCCGCGCACCACATCCCGGACCGTGGCGCTCCCCGCGACCAGCTCCGCGAGCCCCTCGCCCTCGCCGAGCCCGAGCATCTTGGCCGCCACCGTGCTGGTGAGGTTCGCGCAGACGAGAACGACGTCCGAGTGAGTCCGGGCGAGGGTAACTGCCAGGTTGGCCGCGACGACGCTGCCGGCCGGGCCGGGCGTCGCACCGGACACGAAAACGACATGGTTGCCCTCGCCGAGTGAGGCGGCCACGGCATGGCCCAGGTCCGTGAACGCCTGCCCGGTCCTGGAGCGCGGGGAGACGATCGAGACCTCGCGGCCGAAGGCCCCCGGCGGCAGCTCGAGCAGGACCGGCACATCAAGCACGCGCTCCACGTGCTGCGGGGTGTGCAGTCGCTTGTCGCGGCGGTCCACCAGAAGCGCGACGACCAGGCCTATGAGCAGCCCGGCCACGAGCCCGCTGGGCAGGATGAGCGTCTTTTTGGGCTTGCTGGGCTTCCCCGGGGGGTTGGCGTGGGTGTTGATCGACCCGGGGTCCGTGTTCGCGATCTGGCCTGCCATGGCCCCAGCGTCCGCGGAGAGCTTGTTCGCCTGCGCCCTGGCTGAC
>Ga0207684_10004207_pt1 | contig 13660 bp, 11 predicted proteins | sample KBSK5501metaG_FD_184342 | JGI IMG/M metagenome (GOLD analysis project Ga0207684, IMG submission 184342) | Corn, switchgrass and miscanthus rhizosphere microbial communities from Kellogg Biological Station, Michigan, USA - KBS K5-50-1 metaG... | ecosystem: Host-associated > Plants > Roots >...
CTGCACGACGACGTGGTCGACGAATCAGCGCTGCGACGCGGCCGCCAGACCGCGAACGCACTGTTCGGCAATGCGGCAAGCGTGCTGGTCGGCGACTTCGTCTACTCGCGCGCCTTCCAGATGATGGTCTCGGTCGACAGCATGCGCGTGCTCGAGGTCTTGGCCGACGCGACCAACGTGATCGCCGAGGGTGAAGTGCTCCAGTTGATGAACATGCACGACCCCGACATCTCGGTCGACGACTACCTGCGCGTGATCCGCTTCAAGACCGCGAAGCTGTTCGAGGCCAGCGCGCGGCTCGGTGCGGTGCTCGCGAAGGCCGGCACCGAGGTCGAGGAAGCCTGCGCAGCGTACGGGCGCGGGCTCGGCACCGCATTCCAGCTCGTCGACGACCTGCTCGACTACGAAGGCGCGACCGAGCAGCTCGGCAAGAACGTCGGCGATGATCTGCGCGAAGGCAAGCCGACCTTGCCGCTGCTGCTGGCGATGGAGCGCGGCAGCGCGGCCGAGCGCGAGCTGATCCGGCATGCGATCGAACACGGTGAGGTCGCGCGGCTGCGCGACATCGTCGAGATCGTGCGGCGCACCGGCGCGATCACCGCCACCCGCGATGCCGCGCGCACCGAGGCGCAGAAGGCCGCGCAATGCCTCGCGCTATTGCCCGAGTCGGCGCACCGCGAAGCTCTGCTAGAATTGTGTGTTCGATCGGTCGAGCGCTCTTCCTGAGCGAAATTCGCGACCCGAATCGGGGTGTAGCTTAGCCTGGTAGAGCGCTACGTTCGGGACGTAGAGGCCGGAGGTTCGAATCCTCTCACCCCGACCAGTTTCCCTTCTGAAGAAGATCACGACCGGCCCGTTCGAGGGCGGTCGAGGCTGCGGTGCGCGCCGAGTCCCGCCACGGTCTGTTCGACGAGCCGTGCGATCAGTTCCTCGAACTGCCGCTGCACTCCGTTCGCGTATCGCCAGCACTTCCCCGCCCACCGGCAAGTCACGCACGGCCGCGACCGGCCGAGGCTCTACCGGTTGGGCGTTGGGCCGGCGGCTTGACAGGCATGATCTAGTTTATACACTGTGTATATCTAATCCCTGCCCGGTGACACCATCATGTCCCAACTGACGCTCATCGCCCTGGCTCACACCCTCCACGTCGCGGCCGGCGTGCTGTGGGCCGGCTCGGCATTTCTGCTCGCCTTCGTCGTCTCGCCGCTCGCGGCAAGGCATGCCGCCGAAGGCGCCGGCCGCTGGGCTGGGCTCGTGGCACGGCGTGCCGGCCCGATGATGGGCGTCTCGGCACTGTTGACGGTGCTCAGCGGCATCTATCTGTTCGCCGCGCTGCACGCACACGACGACTCGTCCGGCGCGTTCGTGCTGCGCGCGGGCGCGCTCGCCGCATTGCTGGCGCTGGCGGCCGGCATCTTCGTGGGCCGCCCTGCCGCGCGCCGCCTGGCGGCGCTGGAGCAGGCCGCCAGCACCGACGGGACGGCGACTCCGTCATTGGCATCAGCCGGCGACGTGATGGCGCTGCGCCGGCGCGCAACGCTGAGCAACCGCGCCGCCGCGGTATTGCTCGGCGCGGCCGTGCTGGCGATGGCGGTGTTTCGCTATGCATCGGCATTCGGTGCGTGAGCGCATCCGCTTACAGGCCTGACGACTTGGCGAGTTGATGATGTGGAGTCCACGCATCGCCGCGAGTGCAACCCTTTTGTGCGGAACGCATGCTAAGCTGTTGATTCGCCTAGCACAATCAGCGTTCGATTGGCGTTATTTCATTCTGTTGCAACTGCCGGCACACACCCGTGAATTCTTCGCGCCAGGGTTGAAAGGCCGCGTTTACAGTCCTCGGCGTATCGCCGAAGATCGCCCGCTGCCCTCGATCTGCGCGACCCTTCGAAACTTCTTTCGAGACCCGACTCCGACCAACCCGTGGATACCTTGGCCGAAGCACCGCAATCTTCCCTGTCCGGCGTGGCACGGGTGCTGGTGCATGCCGGCAAGCTGAACGCGAAGGTCGCCGAGGACCTGGTCCGCAGCGCGAAGGACAAACGCAGCAGCTTCGTCTCGTCGGTGATCGCGGCCGGGGCGGTGTCGCCGTCCGACCTCGCGCACACGTTGTCGTCGTCGCTCGCGCTGCCGCTGCTCGACCTGTCGTCGGTCGACCCGACGCGCCTGCCGCGCAACGTGATCGACGGCAAGCTCTCCGCGCAGTACCAGGTGGTGGTGCTCGGCAAACGCGGCAATCGCCTGTTCATCGGTGGCGCCGACCCGACCGACCAGGAAGCCGTCGAGCGCATCAAGTTCGCGACCCAGCTCTCGCCCGAGTGGGTCATCGTCGAGCACGACAAGCTCGCGCGCATCCTCGAGAACGCCGGCGTGAGCGCCAGCGAATCGCTCGAGGCGATCTCGTCGGGCGACTTCGAGTTCGACGTTACCGACGACGTCACGGCGCCGCAGGAAGCGGAAACGACCTCCGACGTCGAAGACGCCCCGGTCGTGCGCTTCCTGCAGAAGATGCTGATCGACGCGATCAACATGCGCGCGTCCGACCTGCACTTCGAGCCGTACGAATACCACTACCGCGTGCGCTTCCGCATCGACGGCGAGTTGCGCGAGATCACGCAGCCGCCGATCGCGATCAAGGACAAGCTGTCCTCGCGCATCAAGGTCATCTCGCGGCTCGACATTTCGGAAAAGCGCGTCCCGCAGGACGGGCGCATGAAGCTGAAGTTCGGCAACAAGGCGATCGACTTCCGGGTCAGCACGTTGCCCACGCTCTTCGGCGAGAAGATCGTGATCCGGATCCTCGACCCGTCGAGCGCGAAGGTCGGCATCGAGGCGCTCGGCTACGAGAAGATCGAGAAGGAGCGGCTGCTCAAGTGCATCCAGCGCCCGTACGGCATGGTGCTCGTGACCGGGCCGACCGGTAGCGGCAAGACCGTGTCGCTGTACACCTGCCTGAACATCCTGAACCAGCCGGGCGTCAACATCGCGACCGTCGAGGACCCGGCGGAAATCAACCTGCCCGGCGTCAACCAGGTCAACGTCAACGACAAGGCCGGGCTCAACTTCGCGGTCGCGCTGAAGTCGTTCCTGCGCCAGGACCCGGACATCATCATGGTCGGCGAAATCCGCGACCTCGAGACCGCCGACATCGCGATCAAGGCCGCGCAGACCGGCCACATGGTGATGTCGACGCTGCACACGAACGACGCGCCGACCACGCTGACGCGGCTGCTGAACATGGGCGTCGCGCCGTTCAACATCGCCTCCAGCGTCCTGCTGATCACCGCGCAGCGTCTCGCGCGCAAGCTCTGCGAGACGTGCAAGACGCAGGCCGACTACCCGCGCGAGGCGATGCTGAAAGCCGGCTACAAGGAAAGCGATCTCGACGGCACCTGGCGCCCGTACCGCGCGGTCGGCTGCTCGTCGTGCAACAACGGCTACAAGGGCCGGGTCGGCATCTATCAGGTGATGCCGATCACCGAAGAGATTCAGCGGATCATCCTGAACGAAGGCACGTCGATGGACATCGCCGCTCAGGCGCAGCGCGAAGGCGTGCGCGACCTGCGCCAATCCGGGCTGGTGAAGGTGCGTGCAGGCGTGACGACGCTCGAAGAAGTGATCTCGGTGACCAACGAATGAGCCGCTCGAAGCAGCGGCAACGACAAGAGCAAAAGCAAGACAACCACATCGAAGGGACGGGGACGAACTCCTCGTGAATCATCATGGCGACTGCAGCGGCCGCACGGAACATCAAGGACATCGTCTTCGAGTGGGAAGGCAAGGACAAGAACGGCCGGGTCGTGCGCGGCGAGATGCGCGCCGGCGGCGAGGCGATGGTCGGCGCGAGCCTGCGCCGCCAGGGCATCCTGGTCAACAAGGTCAAGAAGCGCCGCATGAGCGGCGGCCGCTCGATCAAGCAGAAGGACATCGCGATCTTCACGCGCCAGCTGGCGACGATGATGAAAGCCGGCGTGCCGCTGATCCAGTCGTTCGACATCGTCGCGCGCGGCAGCACGAACCCGAAGATGACGCGCCTGCTGACCGACATCCGCAGCGACGTGGAGACCGGCACGAGCCTGTCGGCCGCGTTCCGCAAGCACCCGCTGTACTTCGATGCGCTGTACTGCAACCTGGTCGAGGCCGGTGAAGCGGGCGGTATCCTGGAGGCGCTGCTCGACCGCCTGGCGATCTACCAGGAAAAGACAATGGCGATCAAGAACAAGATCAAGTCCGCCTTGATCTATCCGGTCGCCGTGTTGGTGGTCGCGTTCGTCGTGCTCGCGGTGATCATGATCTTCGTGATCCCGGCGTTCAAGGAAGTGTTCACATCCTTCGGCGCCGACCTGCCGGCGCCGACGCTGGTCGTGATCGCGATGTCGGAATTCTTCGTCAAGTACTGGTACCTGATCTTCGGCATCCTCGGCGGCGGCGTCTACTTCTTCCTGGAGTCGTGGAAGCGTTCGGCGAAGATGCAGAAGTTCATGGACCGGCTGCTGTTGCGCGTCCCGGTGTTCGGCGATCTGGTCAACAAGTCGTCGGTCGCGCGCTGGACCCGCACGCTGTCGACGATGTTCGCTGCTGGCGTGCCACTGGTCGAAGCGCTCGACTCGGTCGGCGGCGCCTCGGGCAACGCGGTGTTCCAGGAAGCGACCGAGCAGATCCAGAAGGATGTCTCCACCGGCTCGTCGCTGACCACCGCGATGCAGACGACCGGCGTGTTCCCGACCATGGTCGTGCAGATGTGCGCGATCGGCGAGGAGTCGGGCTCGCTCGACGGCATGCTCGGCAAGGCCGCCGAGTTCTACGAGGATGAGGTCGACGAGGCGGTCAAGGGCCTGTCCAGCCTGATGGAGCCGTTCATCATCGTGATCCTCGGGGTGCTGATCGGTGGCATCGTCGTCTCGATGTACCTGCCGATCTTCAAGCTCGGCCAAGTGGTCTAGAGCCTGCCTTGGCCTTCGATCCGCAGTTCGGCGCGGCGATGCTGTCGCCGTGGGTGCTCGCGTTGCTGGGGCTGTGCATCGGCAGCTTCCTGAACGTCGTGATCCATCGCCTGCCGATGATGATGGAGCGCGAGTGGAAGCTCGACAGCGCCGAGCTGCTCGGCGTCGAGATCGCCGAGCCGGCGCAGATCACACTGTCGGCGCCGCGTTCGCGCTGCCCGTCGTGCGGGCACCAAATCGCCTGGCACGAGAACATCCCGGTGCTCAGCTGGCTGCGCTTGCGCGGCAAGTGCTCGGAATGCAAGGCGCCGATCTCGATGCGCTACCCGGCCATCGAGATCCTGACCGCACTGCTGTTCGCGGCCTGCGGCGTGCGCTTCGGCGCGCAGGCGACGACGCTGCTGTGGTGCGCACTGGTCGCGACGCTGATCGCGCTCGCCTTCATCGACCTCGACACGCAGTTCCTGCCCGACAGCCTGACCTTGCCGCTGCTCTGGGCCGGCATCGCATCGGCTGCCTTCGGCTGGATCCCGGTGTCACTGAAGGATTCGGTGTACGGCGCGATGGCCGGCTACCTGTCGCTGTGGCTCGTGTTCCACGCCTACCGCATCATCCGCGGCCGCGAGGGCATGGGCGCCGGCGACTTCAAGCTGCTCGCCGCGCTCGGCGCGTGGATGGGCTGGCTGGCGATCCCGTCGATCATCCTGCTGGCCTCCGCGGTCGGCGCGGTCGTCGGCATCGCGCTGATCGTGCTGCGCCGCCACGACCGCGACGTGCCGATCCCGTTCGGTCCGTACCTCGCCGGTGGCGGCGTCGCCGCGCTGTTCTTCGGCGAGCAGTTGTCGCGGCTCTGGTTCCCGACGCTTTGATCTAAGCTCGCGCGCGTGAACAACACGCTGCCGGGCCAGCATCCCCTCTCCCATCGACTGCGCATCGGCCTGACCGGCGGCATCGGCAGCGGCAAGAGCTCGGTCGCCGTCCTGCTGGCGCAGCACGGGGCGCTCCTGATCGACACCGACGCGATCGCGCGCGAGCTGACGCTGCCCGGCGGCGCGGCGATCGCCGCGATCCGCGCGACCTTCGGCGCCGACTTCATCGACGCGAGCGGCGCGCTGGACCGTGCCCGCATGCGCGAGCTCGCGTTCGCCGACGCGCACGCGAAGCGGCGCCTCGAGGCGATCCTGCATCCGCTGATCGGCACCAAGACCGAGCGCCGCTTCGAGGCGAGCGAGCACGCGGTCGTCGTCTTCGATGTGCCGCTGCTGGTCGAATCCGGCGACCGCTGGCGCCGCAAGGTCGACAAGGTGCTGGTGATCGACTGCCTCGAAGCGACCCAGATCGAACGCGTCGCCCGGCGCCCGGGCTGGTCGCGCGACGCGGCCGCAGCCGTGGTCGCGCAACAGGCGAGCCGCGCGGCCAGGCGGGCCTGCGCCGACGCCGTGGTCTTCAACGATGCGATCTCGCTCGAGCAACTCGCGGGGGAAGTGGCTTCGCTATGGCAGCGCTGGCGCCGCTGACCGCACGCAACCCGTACAAGCGCTCGGCGCATTGACGAAGCGATACACGTTCGCCGCCGCGTGCTGTGAAACAATCGGGCGCGTGATCCTCTACGAATACCCGTTCCACGAAGGCATCCGCACGATGCTGCGGCTCGAAGTCCTGTTCGACCGCCTGGGCCAGTTGATCGCGCGCGACGCCGCCGTCGACCACCACTTCGCGCTGGCGACGATCTTCGAGATCATGGACGTCGCGTCGCGCGCCGACCTGAAGTCGGACCTGCTGAAGGAGCTCGAGAAGCACAAGCTGCAGTTCGAGAGCTACCGCGGCAACCCGTCGATCTCCGAAGCGGCGCTCAACGACATCACGGCCAAGATCGACCACGCGTTCAACGGCCTGAACAACGTGCCCGGCAAGGCCGGCGCCGCGCTGACCGGCAACGAATGGCTGATGAGCGTGCGCAGCCGCATCAGCATCCCCGGCGGCACCTGCGAGTTCGACCTGCCGGCCTACTACGCCTGGCAGAAGCTCGAATCCGCGCGGCGCCGCGCCGACCTGCTGCAGTGGGTCAGCACGCTGATGCCGCTGGCCGAGGCGCTGCAGGTGCTGCTGGGCCTGCTGCGCGACTCGGGCACGCCGCACAAGGTCGTCGCGCCCGGCGGCCAGTACCAGCAGAGCCTGCCGCAGGGGCGCGTCTACCAGCTGATGCGTGTGCGGCTGTACGACGACCCGGAGATCGTGCCCGAGATCAGCGGGCACCGGCTGATGGTGTCGGTGCGCATGATGCGCCAGGATGCCGAAGGCCGGCTGAAGGCGAGCACGGCCGACGCGAGCTTCGAACTGACCTTGTGCGCGTGAGGTGCGCAGCACGACGATGAGCTCATCCGCCTCGACGCCACGCATCGTGCGCTGCCCGAACTGCGGCGGGCCCAGCGTCTACGCGCCCAGCAATGCCTACCGGCCGTTCTGCGGCGAGCGCTGCAAGCTGCAGGACCTGAGCGCCTGGGCCAGCGAGCGTTATGCGGTCGAGGCGCGGCCGGATCGCGAGGGCGACGACGAGTCGCCGATCGAGCCGGTCGAGCCCGAGCGTCGCCCTCCGCCGCACCGTTCGGGGTGAAACGTCACAGCGGCATCGCGGCAGCGGCACAGCGGCGTCAAAGCGCCAGCCAGTAGTCCGCAAACGCCGCCAGGTCCTCGTGCGTCGACTTGGCGAGCACCATCTCCTCGCCGATGTTCGGGCTGCCGTTGGGCATGCGCAGGATCAGCGCGGTGTGCACGTCGGCCGGCAGGCCGCGCAAGTACAGCAGATAGTCGTCGACGAACGCGATCGGCTTCAGCGCCGCGATCGCGTCGGCCTTCGGGCTGCGTTCCATCGTGGCGTTGCCGGTCGCGATGACGCGTTCGATCGGGAAGCCGTGGTCGCGCAGGTTGCGCAGGCGCGCCGCTTCGAATTCGAACTCCAGCGCCGAGACGCAGACGAGATCGAAGCCCGCATCGTGCAGCCGATGACATGCATCGATCGCCCCTTCGATCGCCGGCACCGTCTCCCAGAACCGCTGGTCGAAGGCCGCGCGGAAGCGCTCGCGGCCGGCCGCGTCGAGGCGCTCGACCTGCCAGCGGTCCATCGGCCAGTAGGCGAGCGGGTCGCGTTCGGGCGGATGCCAGCCGAACGCGCGTTGCCAGGCACTCGCATAACCGAGGTGGAAGTCGAGCAGGACGCCGTCGGCATCCAGGGCGATCACGGGGCGTGGCATGCCGCCATTGTCGCGCGCCGCGTGACGCGCCGGTGTCACTCAGTCGACGGCCGGGACGCTGTCCAGGTCATCGTGCGCCGCCTTGCCGGCGCGCTTGGTCTTGCCGGCCACCTCGGCCCGAAATACCAGCGCCGACTCGAACGACGCACGCACGAACTTCAGCGCCGCGGCGAACTCCTCGTCGCTGAGGCTGCGCGCCGCGTCGCTCGCGCGGTAGATGTTCGCGAACTCGCGCTCGCGGCCGGCCTGCACCGCCAGCCGGCCGACGCCTAGGCTCTCGAGCGTGGCCCAGAGCTTGGGGTTGTAGGTGCGCGTCAGCTTCATCGCGACCGGGATCGGGTCGTTCCGCCCAAGCACGCCGGCCAGCCGCAGGATGATCTCGAACGGCAGCCCGACCTTGCCGCGTTCGACCTGTTCGAGCAGCGACACGTCCTTCAGGTTGATCGCGCGGCCGAGGTCGGCGAGCGTCAGCCCCGCGCCTTCGCGCAGATCGCGGAAGAGTCCGCCGGCCTTCTCGACCGCGGCCTTGTGCGCCGGATTCGTCAGCCGCGCGGTCGCGACGCGAAACGACAGGTCGGCGGCGGTGTTCGCGATGCCGAGCACGAAGTCGGTCCACGAGCGCAGGTCGCGCGCGAGCGTCAGCAACCCCTTGTCGCCACGGCGCAGCGCCGGCACGGGAGGGGGCGCCGCCTGGTCCGAGGACTTCTTCTTCGCCGGGGCGCGCTTGCGTGCGGAGGTCGTGGCCATGCCGGAGCCTTCGATTAATGACTTCCGAACCCGCCGTGGCACCCAGGTCAGGCGGCACGCGCCGCAGCCCGCTTGCGCGGCGGCGCCTTTTTCGCGGCGGCTGGAGCCCGCTTTCTCTCCGCCTTCTCCGCCTTCTCGTTCTTCGTCGGCGCCGCGACCCGCAGCGTGCTCGCCGCGGCCGTCGTTGCCGCTGCGCCGACGGCTTCGCGCGCCTCGATCAATGCGAACAGCTTCTTGTGCTCCTCGACGATGTAGTGGCCCAGGTCGTCGACGTCGGGCAGTGCGCGCCGGCAGGCCGTCAAGCCGACCTCGAGTAGCCCGTTGTAGCTCTGCACCGTGATGTTCAGCGCAACGCCGTGGCCGGGAATCGAGACCGGGAAGAAGTGCGCGAGCCGAGCCCCCGCGAAGTACAGCGGGAACTGCGGCCCCGGCACATTCGAGATCGCGACGTTCGCGATCGGCGGGATGCGGTTCGCGAGCCGCGAGCGGCCGTACAGCGACGCGAGCCCGCTCATCAGCCACGGCACGCCCAGCGACGGGAAGTCGGTCGGGATCACGCCCTTGACGCTGCCCTGCAGCTTCTTGCCCTGGTTCGCCGAAGCGTGGATCGCCGCGAGCCGCTCGAGCGGATCCTTGATGTCGGTCGCGAGGCTGACGAGCATCATCGACACCTGGTTGTTCGCATCGGTGTTGCCCGCCTCGCGCAGCGAAACCGGCACGCCGGCGATCAGCGGCTTGTCGGGCCGCACGTCGTAGTCGTTCAGGTAGCGCCGCAGCGCGCCGGCGCAGATCGCCATCACGATGTCGTTCAGGCTGGTGCCCGAGCGTTTCGCCATCGCCTTGACCTCCGCCAGCGCCAGCGAGCGCGCCGCATACGAGCGCTGGTTCGTGATCGCGACGTTGAGCTGCGTGCGCGGGCCGAACTGGAAGCTCGGCAGGCTCAGCTTGCGCTTGCCGTCACCTTCGGACTTCGGGTAGAGCACACCGGCCATCGCTTCGACCACCTCGGGCAGCGAGCGGATCAGCTTGATCGCCTGCGTCAGCGAGTTCGACAGTGCGGCCGCCGCGAGCTCGGCAACACCGAGCTGGTACTGGTTCGTGCGCAGCCGCGGCCGCGGCGGCTTCACCGGCGGCGGATTCGCGCTGTCGGCAAGCAGCGCCTTCGCGATCGCGACGCCGGCCTGGCCGTCGATGCCGGCATGGTGCGCCTTGTTGTAGACCGCGACCTGCCCATTCGCGAGCCCTTCGATCACGTAGGTCTCCCACAGCGGCCGGCTGCGGTCGAGCAGGCTCGAATGCAGCCGTGCGACGTACTTCTCGAGCTGCTCGAACGTGCCGGGCCGCGGCAGCATCACGTGGCGCACGTGGTAGTCGAGATCGACGTCCTCGTCGTCGACCCACACCGGGTTCGCGAGGTCGAACGGCATCAGCGCGAGCTTGCGCTGGAACACCGACGCGAGGTGGATGCGCGAGGCCATGTAGCGCTTCACGTCCTCGTAGTAGTCGCCGGCGTAGCCTTCGGGCAGGTCCAGGATCTGCAGGCTGCCGACGTGCATCGGCATCTCGGGCGATTCGAGATGCAGGAACGACGCGTCCATGCCGCTCAGGTGATTCATCGGTTGTCTCCTTGGGTGGTCATCCGTTCGCACCGAGCTGTCGAAGTGCCGTCTGCGTGGCGCCAGGGCTTCGACAGGCTCAGCCCGAACGGGATGTCTGCTTGCGCTCTTCTTCTTCGATCAGTGCGCGTTTGGACAACTTGCCGACCGGCGTCTTGGGCAGCTCCGCGCGCAGCTCCAGAGCCTGCACCATCTCGTGCTTGCCGATGCGGTCCTTCAGGAAGCTCTGCAGCTCGGCCAGCGTCAGCGCCGGCGCGCCGGCCTTGAGCTTGACGAACGCCTTCGGCGACTGGCCGCGGTACTCGTCGGGGATGCCGATCACGCAGGCCTCCTCGACCGACGGGTGTTCGTAGATCGCCTCCTCGATGACGCGCGGGTAGACGTTGTAGCCGCCGCACAGCAGCATGTCCTTCGTGCGGTCGACGATGAAGACGAAGCCGTCCTCGTCCATGCGCGCGACGTCGCCGGTGCGGAAGAAGCCGTCGGGCGTCATCGCCTTGGCGGTCGCGTCGGGGTTCTTCCAGTAGCCCTTCATCACGTTCGGGCCGCGGATGCACAGCTCGCCCGGCTCGCCCGGCGGCGCGTCCCGTCCGGGTTCGGTCAGGCTCTCGAACTTCAGCACGATGTTCGGGATCGGCATGCCGCACGAGCCGGCCTTGCGCATGCCGTGGGCCGGCGTGAAGGTTCCGGTCGGCGAGGTCTCGGTCATGCCCCAGCCTTCGCACAGCCGGCTGCCGGTCAGCTCGTGAAAGCGCGTCGCCACCTCGACCGGCAGCGGCGCGCCGCCCGAGCCGCAGAACTGCAGCGAGCGCAAGCCGCCCTCCTTCACCTTCGGGTGGTTGGCGAACGCCATGTACATCGTCGGCACGCCGGCGAACAAGGTGATGTTCTTCGTGACCAGGTCGTTGATCACCGCGTCGAGATCGAAGCGTGCATGCAGCACCAGCAGCGCGCCGAGGCGCACGCCGAACAGCAGGTTCACGGTCAGCGCGTAGATGTGGAACAGCGGCAGCACGACCAACGCGCGCTCGCGGCCCTCGGTCAGCACGCGCGGGTCGCCTTGCGAGGTCTCCATGTACTGGGCGCAGGCGGCGCTGAGGTTCGCGTGGGTCAGCATCGCACCCTTCGGCACGCCGGTGGTGCCGCCGGTGTACTGCAGCACGGCGATCGCCTGCGTCAGGTCGCCGAGTGCGTGCGGCTCGTGGTCGCCGCGGTTCGCGAGCAGCGTGTCGAAGCGCAGGTGGCGCGCATCGTCGGGCACGTCCACGAGCGCCTGCGCCGCCTGCAGGTGCGCACGCACGGCGGCGGGCTGCGCGGTGTAGTCGGCGAGGTTGCCGACGATCAGCTTCTTCAGCCGCGAGCTGCCGAGCAGGCGCCCCATCTGCGGGTACAGCGCGGCGAGGTCCAGCGTGACGAGGAAGTCGGTCTCGCTGTCTTCGATCTTGTGCGCGAGCACGCGCTCGGCATCGAGCGGCGAGTAGTTGACGACCACGCCACCGGCCTTCATCACGCCGAAGAACGCGATCGGGTAGTGCGGCGTGTTCGGCAGGAACAGCCCGACATGCACGCCGGGGCCGACACCGAGGTTCTGGAAGCCTTTCGCCGCGCGATCGGCGAGCTCGCCGAATTCACGGTACGTCAGCGTGCGGCCCATGAACTCGAGGGCCGGGTTGTCGGGCCAGCGCTTGACCGCATCGTCGAGCAGCTGCTGCACCGGCATCAGCGGCAGCTCGGCATCCCAGTGGACGCCTTTCGGGTAGGACTTGATCCAGGGGTGCTCGGCCACGCTCGTCTCCGTTGGTTGTTGATCGATGCCGCTGCTGAGTCGTCTCTCGTGGCGTCGCTCGATGGTTCTAGGTCGGATCGTGGTGCCTGGCTGTCACCTGCGTTTCAGTGTTTGTGCGGATAGGCGCCGGGCTGCAACACAATCCGCCGATCTCCACGCCGCGACAAAACGCTGCCCGCCCATGCCACGACTGTCCCGCCGCCACGTCCTCGGCGCCGGCCTCGGCGCGACCCTGCTGCCGCGCGCCGCCGCGGCCGCAACGAAAGCCCGCGCCATGCCCGCCCCCACCCCCGACAACATCACGGACGACATCACCAGCGACATCGCCGAGCGCAGCCTCGCCGACCTCGCCGCCGCGATGGCCGCCGGACACACCAGCGCCGCGCGGCTGGTCGCCCTGTACACGAAGCGCATCGAGCGCCTGGACCGCGCCGGCCCGAGGCTCGCGAGCGTGATCGAGCTGAACCCCGATGCGCCGGCGATCGCGAAGGCGCTCGACGCCGAACGGCGCCGCAAAGGCCCACGCGGCCCGTTGCACGGCATGCCCATCCTCGTCAAGGACAACATCGACACCGCCGACCGCATGCTGACCACCGCCGGCTCGCTCGCGCTCGCCGACACGCGGCCGGCCGAGGATGCGCACGTCGTGCAGCGCCTGCGCGAAGCCGGCGCGGTGATCCTCGGCAAGGCCAACCTGAGCGAGTGGGCCAACATCCGCAGCAGCCAGAGCACGAGCGGCTGGAGCGCCCGCGGCGGGCTCGTGCGCAACCCGTACGCGCTGGACCGCAACGTCTCGGGGTCGAGCTCCGGTTCGGCCGCCGCGGCGGCCGCGAGCCTGTGCGCCGCGGCGGTCGGCAGCGAGACCGACGGCTCTATCCTCAGCCCCTCGTCGATCTGCGCGCTGGTCGGCCTGAAGCCGACCGTCGGACTGATCAGCCGCAGCGGCATCATCCCGATCGCGCACAGCCAGGACACCGCCGGTCCGATGGCGCGCAGCGTGCGCGACTGCGCGCTGCTGCTCGCCGGGATGATCGGCGCCGACCCGCGCGACCCCGCTACGCGCGACGCACCGTCGAGCCCGGCGGACTATCTCGCGGCGCTCGATGCGAATGCGCTGAAGGGCGCGCGCCTGGGCGTCGTGCGCCAGTTCTTCGACTTTCACGACATCGTCGCGCGCGCCTACGAGCCGGTGCTCGCAGCGCTCGAACGCGCCGGCGCGGTGCTGGTCGACCCGGTCAAGCTGCCCGACTTCGACAGCAGCGTCAACGACGCCGAGATGACGGTGCTGCTGTACGAGCTGAAGGCCGACCTGGACGC
>Ga0207684_10004211_pt1 | contig 13654 bp, 11 predicted proteins | sample KBSK5501metaG_FD_184342 | JGI IMG/M metagenome (GOLD analysis project Ga0207684, IMG submission 184342) | Corn, switchgrass and miscanthus rhizosphere microbial communities from Kellogg Biological Station, Michigan, USA - KBS K5-50-1 metaG... | ecosystem: Host-associated > Plants > Roots >...
CCGCGCGGCCCGCGTCGTTGTCTCTGATGAACCGCGCGGGATCGGTCGTGCCGCGCCGACCGTCGCGCGTGACGCGCTTGACTCGCGTGTCGAACGACGCGGTGATCAGCGCCCGGAGGACGTCGGCCCGGCCGGCCAGGGGGATCGACGCCGCGTGCGATCCGATCACGGCCTGGCCTCGCTCGGCAGTGTCGTGAATGGCCTCGACGATGACGATGCGAAGGTTCTCGCTGCGGGGCGCCATGACCGTCTCCGGCACCAGGACGACGCCGACGTCCACCGGCCCCTCGGCCAGTCCGGAGAACAGCCGGGCCAGGAAGCTCTTTCGGCGCTCCGTGTCGGCGACGAGCGCGGCGTCGACTCCTTCCTTCTCCGCGGCGAGCGCGATGATCTCCTCGTCGATGTAGCGGAAGCCCAGACGATCGGCGACAGTGCGACCGATCGTTTCGCCGCCGGCGCCAGTCGCGTGCGAGATCGTCACCACTCGGGTCGGGATCGTCATCCTCCTGGAACGCAGCGGTTCGCGGTTTACTCGGCCCGGATTATACCTCGGTCGACGCCTGAGAACCGGCCAGTGGTGGAGGCGGCCCCAAGACTCCTCCGGTCCGCACGTCGAACTCGGCGCCGTGCCAAGGGCACGTCACCGTCGGTCCCTCCAGCTCCCCTTCAGACGAGGGGCCGCCTCGGTGCGTGCACGTGTCGCTTAAGGCAAAGATCTCGCCATGCACGTCAAATAGGGCAATCTTCTTCCCGTCTACCTCGACGCATTTGACCGGCTGCTCAGGCAGCTCATCAGTCGTGACGACCTTGACGAATTTGCCCATCACTCCGCTCCCCTGGTAAGGCCAACCCCTTCACCGCCGCCTCTGCCTTTTCAAGCCAGAATCGGATGTCCATCTCGCGGTACATCGCCGTCGCGGTGGTGAGATGTTCGTACGCCCGCTCGCGTTCGCCGGTGCGCCGGTAGAGTCTGCCGAGCCCGAGGTGGCAGTGGGCGACGAGCGGGCGCATAACAGTCCGACGCGTTCAGGAGAGCTCCTCGAGCATCGCCTTTGCTTCACGCACGTCGGCAGTGTCGAGACCCTCAGTGAACCGGTCGTAGACGTCGGCGAGCGTCTGCCGCGCCTCGTCACGCTTGCCTTGCCGTCCGAGCAGCCGGCCGAGGCTCGTCGCCGCCCTGAGCTCCCACCCGTGCGCGCCCTGATGGCGCGCGACGTCGACCGCTTGCCGAAAGCACGTCTCGGCCTCCGCGTGATCCGATGGCGAGCGCGCCAGGAGTAGCTCGCCCCTGAGGCGGTGGAATTCGCTGTGAAAGACGCGTACGCCGCTCGTCGCCATGGAGGCCAGCGTCTCGTCGACGGCGTTGAGCCCCTCGACGGCCTGGCCGCTCTTCAAGAGCGCGTCCGCCAACGCCAGCATGTAGAGCGGGGCCAGCGAGAGCAGGGTGCCCGTTGTCTTGGACGCGGCGACCCCCTCTTGAATCTGCGTGACTCCCGCCACACGCTCTCCCGTCTCCGCGCGCGCCCACCCATCGAAGACCAATCCCGCCGCGCGCCACGCGGGCAGATCCTGCTCCGTCGAGAGGTCGATCAGCCGCCGCGCGTGGCGGCCCGTCGCCTCCACGTCCCGTTCGAGGTAGAAGAGACCGCACGCCCAGGTGAGGCCGATGGCGGTCGTGGGCGGATGCGCGAGCTGATTCGCGAGCGCGATCGCCGCCTCGGCGGCTACCACGGCCTGGACCGGCCTGCCGGCGAACCAGAGCAGCCACGCCGAAAAATACTGGCAGCACGCGCCGGGATCGTGACCTCCATAGAGAAACGCCAGCGACCGGTGCTGCTCCCGGTCGTAGAGGGCTATCCCCTGGTCGGTGTGGGCGCGTGCGGCCGCCAGCTCGCCGAGCCAGAACGATGTCGCCCACATCGCGTGGTGGGCCTCGAGCGTCAGCGCGCGGTCGTTTGCACGAGCGGCGAGGCCGAGGAGCTCGCTCCCGAGGCGGCGGGCCGGCTCGATCCGGCCCTGGCCTGCCTCGGACATCCACTGCCCCCACAACGCTTGAAATGCCGCGCGGGGGTCCCCGAAACGCTCGGACAGCTCGCGCGCGCGTACGAACACACTCTCCGCTTCGGACGCCCCGAGACCCTTGGCCGCCTGGAGCGCCGGCCCCAGAGCCAGGAGCAACGCCAGCTCGTGCCGTTCGCCTTCGCCACGTTCCGGCAGCGCCTCGACGACCCCCAGTCCGCGCGTGAGATAGTTCACGGCGTCCGTGTTGGCTGAGCGCATGAGCGCCTTCGTGCCGGCTTCGCGCAAGTAGACCACCGCCTTCTCCCAGACCTCCCCCCTGACTGCGTGGTGAGCCAGGAGATCCACCTGCTCGCCCAGTCGGTCGCCGTAGGACCGCTCGATCGCCTCGACGATCCGCGCGTGGAGCGTGCGCCGGCGGTCGTTCAGGAGCGTTCCGTACGTCACCTCGTGGGTCAGGGCGTGCTTGAAGGTGTACTCGATGTCGGGGAAGAGTCGGGTCTCGTAGAGAAACTCGGTGGCCTGGAGTTCGCCCAGGGCGCGGCGCAGAACGTCTTCGGTCTCCTCGGCGACGGCCTGGAGGAGCGCCAGCGGCACATCCTTGCCGATGACCGAGGCGGCCTGGAGCAACCGCTTGTCGCCCGGCGCCAGCCGATCGATGCGCGCCGCGAGAATGGCCTGCGCCGTTGCCGGGAGCTGCAGCGCACCCATCACGCCCGTCAGCGCGTACGCGCCGCGCGTGCCGGCGAGCGCCTTCGTCTCCACAAGCGCCCGCACGCTCTCCTCCAAAAAGAACGGATTGCCGTGCGTGCGCTCGATCAACCGGCGCTTGAGGTCGCCGAGCGCCGCGTCCACCCCGAGGAGCGCATCCAGCAACTCGGCGGCGCTCGTGGCTGGCAGGGCGTCCAGCCGCACCTGCTGATAGCTCGTCTTGCTCCCCCACGCGTGGGTATACTCCGGGCGGTAGTTCACCAGCAGCAGCATCGGCGCTGTCGGCAGGCTTTCCACCAACAGGTCGAGCAGCGCCTGCGTTTCTGTGTCGATCCAGTGCAGGTCCTCGAACACGAGCAGGAGCGGCTGGACCTGGCTCTCCCGTAACAGCAGCCGCTTCAGGGCGTCGAGCGTGAGCCGGCGCCGCTGCGAGGGGTCGAGCCGCGTCCACTCCGGGTCGTTCTCGCCCACGTCCAGGAGCGAAAAGAACACCGGCAGGGTCGCCTCCAGCGCCCGGTCCAGGGACACGAGCTTGCCCGTCACTTTTTCCCGGATGCGTCGCACGTCATCGCGCGCCTCGATCTGGAAATAGCCCCGCAACAGCTCGATGACCGGGAAGTACGTCGTGGCCTTCCCGTACGACACCGACGCCGCTTCTAGCACCAGCCACTCGGCGCTGCGGTGCGAGTGCGTGAACTCCCAGACGAGGCGTGACTTGCCCACGCCGGGCTCGCCGACGATGGCAACAACTTGACCCCGACCGCTTGCGGCGAGGGTGAGCGCCCGTCGCAGTAGTGCCAGCTCCGCGTCGCGCCCTACGAAGCGCGTCAGCCCCTGCGCCGCCGCCGCGTGCAGCCGTGAGCGCACCGGGCTTGCGCCGGTCAACGCGAAGACCTCGACCACGTCTGCGAGGCCCTTCACGGGGACCGGGCCCCGTGCGGTGACCTGCACGAACCCCTCCGCGAGCGCCAGGGTTGCCGGGGTGAGCAGGGTGGTGCCGGGCTCGGCGAGCTGTTCCATGCGCGCGGCCAGGTGCGTGGTCTGCCCGACCGCGGTGTAGTCCATGTGCAGATCGCTACCAATTGCGCGGACGACCACCTCGCCCGAGTTCAACCCGGAGCGGATCTGGATGGAGACGCCATGCGAGCGGAAGACACCGGCCGCGTACCGCCGCACGCCCTCCTGCATGCTGAGGGCAGCGTAACAGGCGCGGACGGCGTGATCTTCCTGCGCGACCGGCGCGCCGAACAGCGCCATGATGCCGTCGCCCATCACCTGGTTGACGGTCCCCTCGTAGCGGTGGACGGCCTCCATCATGCGTTCCAGGACGGGGTCGAGAAGCTTGCGAGCCTCCTCGGGATCGCGGTCGGCGAGCAGCTCCATCGAGCCCTTGAGGTCGGCGAAGAGGACCGTGACCTGCTTACGCTCGCCTTCCAGGGCTGCCTTCGAGGTAAGGATCTTCTCGGCGAGGTGCTTCGGCGTATACGACTCCGGGGCCGCGAACTTGGCGGTCGGGCCAGTCCGGAGTGGTGTGGCGCACTGGCCGCAGAACTTATTATCGGCCGGGTTCGCCGCGCCACAGGACGGACAGGTTGCGGCAAGCGGTGCGGCGCACTCCCCACAGAACTTCATGCCTGGGGGATTCTCGTGCTGGCACCGGGGACACTGCATGCCGGGGCCTCCCAACAAGCGGGGCCGGGAACAGTCGGACAGGTGGCGAGAGCTTAGTTGGCTAGCTGGGCCGGGTCAAGGAGTGGTCAAGCCGGCTCGGAGTGTACCAGCGGTGCAGTGGGTCGCGGTCGGGCTCGCGAGATCTGCCGGCCTAGAGGACGGTTCAGCGTGGGGCAGTGGAGTCGGGCGAACCGGACTGTCACCAAATTGTCACCATGGGGGCCGATTCAGGCGCTTTTGGGTCCTCTCCAGCGGATGTCTGCGAAAAAAGGATACCCGGCAAGTTCGGTACTTACCGGGCATCCTCAACGCCGTCGGCAGGACTGAAAATCCCCGAAGTCGCCATGCTCCTGGCCACCACCCTGACCGCCGCGGGCGGGATCTGATCGTCGAGATCACCCTGGATCAGCTCCTCGAGTGGGTGCCCTCGGGAGCCCACGTGGTCTGGGATGACGGCACCAGGCGCCTGGCCACGATCGACGCGGCGGGAACGACCCGCCCGGGCGTCTTCCACCCCGGCCAGGTCATCCGCCTGGCCCTGCGCCTGGCCAAGGACGGGCCCGTCGCCCCGCCCGCGAGCATCGTGGTGGGCGGAGGAGAGATCACCATCGTCCTTCACGCGCAATCGTGACCGCGGATCGCGCGCCGGCGCTCGATCTCGACCAGCCGCTGCCACGGATCGCCGCCGGCGACCGGGCCGCCTTCGCCGAGTGGATGCGGGGTGCCGAGCCCCGCATTCGCGACAGTTTGCGCTCGTTCGCGGCTACTCTCGTTCGCGGCTACTGTGGATGTGGAGGCCGCTGTGCAGGAGACGCTCCTTCGCGTCTGGCAGGAGGCCCCGCGCTTCGTCCCGGACGGCCGCGAGAACGGGCTGCTCCGGCTGGCTATCCGCATCGGGCGGAACTTCGCGATCTCCCAGTTGCGCCGCCGCCGGCTCGAGCCGGCCCTGATCGAGGCGCTGGAGGCGGACGCGCAAGCCGCCGAGGACTCGGCTCTGGCGCCGGCCCGCGCTAGTGACCCGTTGCTCCGCCGCCGCATCGCGGAATGCCTTCGCCGCCTGGCCCGCCAGCCGGGCCGCGCGCTGGCCGCGCGCCTGGACAGTGGTGGTTTCGAGCCCGACGAGACGCTGGCGGCCGGCCTGCGCATGCGCCGCAACACGTTCTTGCAGAACGTCACGCGCGCCCGGCAGCTTGTGGCCGCGTGCCTGGAGCGCCACGGCGTCGATCTCGCGATGGAGCTCGGATGAGCCCGCCCGAGCGCCGCGCGACCGAGACGCTGATCGAGGCCGCCACCACCGCGTGGCGCCCGCGGTCGCCTTCCGGCGAGATCCGCGCCCACCCGGCCTGGGCCGACCTCGACGCCGCCGGCCGCCTCGCCGCCTACGAGGCCGCGCGGCGGCTCCGGCGGCTGGAGGCGGCGCGCGATCCGGACGGACTCTCGACGACGGCGCGGGCGGTACTGGCGCGCCTTGGGAGGGTGGAGCGGTAGGGCGGCGCTGGTACGCCGGCCTCGGCTCGGCGGGTAGAACTGGTGAGCTACGGGTCAGCCCCATGAACTGCGCGGGCCAGCTCGTCCATGATCCACGACGGACGGGCGGATGAGATGCAGAGCTCGTCCCGGGCGCGCGTCATGGCGATATAGAGGAGACGGCGCGCCTCCTCTCGCGTCTTCAAGCTGTCCAGCTCGTGGGCGTTCAGGATCAGGACGTGGCCCGCATCCAGGCCCTTCGAGCTGTGGATGGTTGAGACGCCAACGGTCCCATGCGCCCTGCCCGTGGGCAGGAACGAGACCGGGATCCTTTGACCATCTAGCCAGTCAGCCACCTTCTCCATCGCGAGTCGGTTGTGGCCCAGGACGAGGATGTCTGCCGGCGAGATCCCGCGCGCGAGCCGGGCTCCTATCCACTCCTTGGCGTGCGTCCTGACGGCCTCAGCGGAATCCAGGTGCGCCAGCTCGGGTGCCGGGCCCTCGCGCAGTGTCTGGTCCGGGACAACGAGCGACGAGACGAGGTCACCAGGGTCGGCCTCGGCGGCGTCCAGCTCGTGCACCAGGCCGTAGGCGGCCGTGAGGATCGGCTTGGTGTTCCGGTAGTTGCGTTTCAGCACTCGCGTTCGGCCACCGGCAATCTGGATCCCAAGCGAGCGCCAGGTAATGCGACGGCGGTAGATGTTCTGGGACGAGTCGAACGCGATGAAGAGCCGATTGGTGGCCGGGTCCAGGGCCCGGAGCAGAAGCCGATACCAGTTGTCGGCAAAGTCCTGGCCTTCGTCTACCAGGATCGCCTGGTATCCCGCCGTCGGCACGCGCCCGGTATCGAAGGCCTGGGACAGCAGTTGCGGTACTGTCTCGACCCAGAAATCATCCCACTGCTCTCCACGGCCGGGGGGCTCGGGAATGTCGACCGCGGCTGCCCTGAGCTGTCGCGCGCACCACGCATGAAAGGTCGAGACCTCCACGCGTTCATCACGAATGGCCGTGCGGAGGGAATCGGCCAGGACCCGGTTGTAGCAGACCACCAGGATGCGCCAGTCGGGATGCTGGGCCAGGAGATGGCGGGTGCGACAGATGAGCACAATGGTCTTGCCGCTGCCGGCAACCCCTCGCAGTAACCGGTGCCCATCCCCCAGGGTGCGGGCGAGGCGCTCCTGCTCGCGGTCCATCACGTGGACGATCTCGTCGCCCGTCGCGCCCCAGCCGATCCGGATCTCCGGGTGCAGCACGCTTCGGATCTCGTCGAGCTGCTCGACATCCAGCGATCCACGGGCGGCTCCGCGGGCCGGAACAAGCCCGCGCAGGCAGGGCAGGAGCGCCTCAGGAGCCAGGTCCGCGCCGGTCAGCACGAGCCCGGAGCCAAGCGTTGCCTCGAGGCTTGGCCCGAACAACGAGGGCTGTCGGACCTCGTCGGCCGTGAGATACGGGAGAACGACGGCGCCACCCCAGCCACAGCAGAGCTGGTTGTCGACGCCAAGGCGCTGCCGACGCTTGAGGGCGTCCACCGTCCTGAGCAGATAGTTGCGCACCTGGCGAACGGGATTCCAGACTTCCAGCTCGCCCTCGGCTTGCCGAAGCCGGACCCGGTCCGCCGTGACCTCCAGGATGCTCTTGAGCCGCCAGTCCTTGACCTCGAGGACGACCAGCCCCAGGTCGGGCCCGACGATGATGAAGTCTGGGTGCCGGCCGTCGACCGGGATGTCGTAGTAGACGAGGTAGTCCTCGGGGAGGTGGTCACGGAGGGCGACGAAGACCTTGCGCTCCCCGGGCATCACGCGGCTGTCGAGCGAGGCGAGGGTCTCGGGGACCGTATACGCCACGGGAGCATCGTACTCCGGGAGTCCTGCCCAGCCGGCAATCTAGACGGCTTGCGCGGCCCTGTGGCAGACTCCCTCCGGAAGGAGACGAACTCGGCCTGCCCCGTGCCGTCCATCGGCGGCAACGTCTCGTCCCTGCGCGACGTGCTGCCGCTGCCCCCCGGTCTCGCGGACCCGAGCTACGCCGGCCGCGCCGAGCGCACGGTGGACGTCATGCGCCCGGGCGGCTTCGACCAGCGCGAGGCCCCCGGCTTCCACGGCTGCCGCCCGCCCTACCTGCCGCTGGGCTCCCGGCCTGATGTGCTGGTGTTCCAGACCGAGCCCCTACGCGAGCCCATCGAGGTGACGGGCCCCATCGAGGTCCACCTGTGGGTGGCCACCTCCGCGGTGGACACCGACTTCACCGCCAAGCTGATCGACGTCTACCCGCCGAGTGCCTGGTACCCGCAGGGGTATGCGCTGAACCTCACCGACAGCATCGCCCGGCTGCGCTATCGCAACGGCCGCGAGCGGGGGGAGCTGGTCAAGCCGGGCGAGCCCGTGCCGGTGACGCTCACGCTCTACCCGACGAGCAACCTGTTCATGCCGGGGCACCGGATCCGGCTGGACGTGTCGAGCTCGAACTTCCCGCGGTTCGACGTGAACCCCAACACGGGGGAGGCGATCGGGCGGGAGCGGCGGCGGGTGGTGGCGGACAACACCGTGTTCCCTGAGGGGGGGCGGAAGTCGCGGGTGGTGGTGCCGATCATCCCTATGGTCTGTGTTTTTCTTTCACTCGCGAATGCACAACTCACCTCGGACGAGAGGCCACTACTCTGTCCTCCTCGGGCATAGGCGCACCCGTGATGGGATCAGCACGGCCGAAAGTTTGCCTTCCTTTCATGAGGCTTCTGGAGTATGGAGTGTTCCAAGCGGTGTCCGGCTATCCCAAAGTGAGACCGGCCCTGTCAGCGCTTGCGGGAAACTGACTCATGAGCCTTGAAGGGATTCTCGATCAGGCCTTTGCCATGCTCCACCGGCGTGGCCGCAGGTCGTATCGGGCTTTGCGACGGTATTTTGGCCTGGATGAGCCGACAAGTGAGGATCTGAAGACTCGGCTGTTGTGCGCACATCCGCAGGTGAAAGACGACGAGCGCCGCGGCCACTTATGGGCGGGCAGCGCGGACCCGATTCAAGTGCAGACACACCGGATGACTTTACACGCATCCAAGCTGGCTAGCTCAGCTACATCACAATCCCAAGATGGGCCGTTCCCCACCGCATCTCGTCCGCCAGAGGCTGAACGCCGTCAGCTCACTGTCCTCTTCTGCGATGTTGTCGATTCGACAACACTTTCTCGCCGGCTGGATCCGGAAGACCTGCGCGAAGTGATCCTAGCGTACCAGGACACGTGTTCCGAGGTGATCCAACGCCTTGAGGGTTCTATCGCGCAGTATCTTGGCGATGGACTATTGGCGTATTTCAGCTATCCGCAAGCGCACGAGGACGACGCACAGCGCGCTGTCCACACCGGCCTGGAGATTGTCCGGGCTTTGGGGGCGCTCAATATTCGCTTGAGTAAGGATCACGGGGTTCGTCTCTTCGTCCGCATCGCGATACATACTGGACCGGTCGTCGTCGGTGAGATAGGCCAACGCCATGAACGCCTCGCACTTGGGGAGACACCCAATATCGCAGCCCACCTCCAGAGTCTTGCTGCACCCAATACGGTCGTCATCAGTGCGGCTACGTTTCAACTGATTCAGCGAGAGTTCGACACTGACGACCTGGGTTTGCACTTGCTGAAGGGCTCTTCGACGCCGATCCAACTTTATCGGGTCGTTCGTGCGAGAGAGGCCATGAGTCGGCGCGGTGGGGCTCAGCTGCGGGGCCTGACTCCCCTAACCGGGAGGGAAGAAGAGATCCGGCTACTCTCGAAGCGATGGGATCAAGTTCGCGACGGTGCGGGGCAGGTGGTGGTGTTGAGCGGGGAGGCTGGCATTGGCAAGTCGCGCCTTATACAGACGCTGAAGGCAGCGGTTGCTCATGAGCCTCATGCGCTGTTTGAGTGTTGGGCCTCACCGTATTATCAGCGTACCGCTCTCCACCCTATCGCCGAGTCATTCCAACGTGCTCTTCGATGGGAGCCGAACGACACACCCGATGAGCGCCTGCGCAAACTTGAGATGGCTCTCTCGAGCTATCGTCTACCGTTGGATGAAATGGTCCCCCTGTTTGCGGAGTTTTTATCGATACCTCTCCAAGATGGTGGCCATCCTCCAGCAGATTCATCCCCTAAGCTCCAACGTAGAAAAGTGCTGGAAGCTCTGGTGACTATACTTCTAGCTCGAGCGAGCGAGCAGCCTGTACTGTTTATTCTCGAAGATCTGCACTGGCTCGATTCTTCTACACTCGAATTTCTTAATCTGCTGATCGAACAGGTACCGTCTTCACGGCTCTATGTTCTCTTAACATGCCGACCGGCTTTCCAGATACCATGGCACCAGCGTTCGTGCCTTACACAGCTCACCTTGCGCCGGTTATCGGCAAACGATAGTAAGAACATCATCGCCTGGATCACAGATGAGAAGAACCTGCCTGCAGAGGTCCACTCTTTACTGCTGAATAAAACAGATGGGATCCCGCTATTCATCGAGGAAATGACCCGCGCGATTCTTGAATCCGGATTACTCAGGGAAGCGAATCACCGCTACGTAATGACAGGACCGCTAGCGTCGTTTGCCATTCCGATGACGCTCCAGGATTCTTTGATGGCGCGACTGGATCGTCTTGGTCCGGCTAAGGAAATCGCGCAATGGGGGGCTGTGATTGGACGGCAGTTTTCCTATGAACTCCTCCGCGCGCTGCTACCCGACGATGGACTCTCTCTGGAGAGTAAGATTGCTCCTCTGGTCCGGGCTGAATTGCTCTACCAGCAAGACCTCCCGCCGCAGGCAGTCTACGTCTTCAAACACGCCCTTATCCAGGAGGCGGCCTACCAGTCCCTCCTGAAGAGTAATCGGCAGCGCTATCATCACCACGTTGCCCAGAACCTGGAAACAATGCATGCGAATGACCTTGAACCCCACCTGCTTGAGATTGCGCATCACCTCGAGAGTGCAGGGCCCGTCGCCGATCCGGCGCAGGTAGTGCACTACGGCCGGCGAGCGGGTGACCGCGCTCAGGCATTGTTTGCCTGGCGGGAAGCGGCCTACCATCGTGTGGCGGCACTCACCGCAGAAGGCAATGCGAACTGCCTGACCTCTGAACAGCGTGCGGAGCTTCATTACCTGGCAGGGTTTGCTTCTTATTGGGATGGCAATCTCGGGCAGTGCCTGGACCACTATGACCAGGCGATGAAGATCTATCGCGACATTAACGACATAGAGGGTCTGACCCAGGTCCTCATTAAGAAGAGCTATTTGACGGTCGTCGGCGCCTATGGGGGACCAGTTGACGTCCAGCCCTTGGAGGCGGTCGTGGACATGCTGGGACGGGACGATCATAGACTCCGTGCTCGCCTCCTGATGGCTATCGCTGAAAGTTATTGGGTCGCGAGACAACCCCAAAAGGCACAGGTGGCGGCGGAACGCGCGCTGGAGATTGGGACACATCTCCGGGATGACGAGATCTGCTCAAGAGCAAGCTTTGACGTGGCCATGGTTCAGAGCCAAAGTTTGCGAATCCGGGATGCGGTTGAGAGCTTTGAACGAACCCGGCAGTATGCACGGCAATCGCAGAATGTTTGGTTTGAGGGCTGGCCTCTCCAACGGATGCCGACTGCGCTGTTCCAACTAGGCCGTTTTGAAGAGGCTGCCTTGGTGGCCGAGGAAGCCCGTGAGTTTGCCACGAAGACGAATAACTGGGGCCACTATTCACTGACGGCCGGTACGCTGACATGCCTGGCTGTAGCCAAAGGCGACTTCGCGGCAGCAGAACGGCATGGCCATGAGACGTTGAAGTTGTTGTCGCAGTACCATTTCCCCTATGGTGGAGCTCTCGCGCTCCCCGCCTTGGCCTGTGCGCATCGCCTTCGTGGCGACTGGGTAGAGGCAGAGAAAACACTCCATATGCTCATGGAACCCGGACGAGTCTTTGAAGACCCGGAGCCTTCTTTTGGACCCATGACCGACGTGTATCGTCAGTTGATACATTCCCATAACGAGACCGAAGCGGGCGTCGCTAGTGCTCCAGTCGCCATGTTGCTGAACATGGTCGGTACCGGCCGGTTCGATGTCACCTCACTCGCGCCGTATTGCGCATTGATCGAGTTGAGCGCATGCGAGCCGCCATCAGAAGTTGTACCGTATCTCTATACCCAGCTTTCGTCAGCCTTGGACCAAGGGATACTCTTCTCAAGGGGGTGGGTATTTCTTCTTCCTCGAATTCTTGGGGTGGCCGCGACCATCAGCCAGCGATGGCCGTCAGCCGAAGGACACTTCCACGAAGCTCTCAGTGTTGCAACGAGAGTTGGGGCCGGTCCTGAGCTTGGACTGACATGTCTAAATTACGCACAGATGCTGATCAAACGCGAGGCGGAAGGAGATCTTGGCGCTGCCATCAGCTGCCTCCAAAAAGCTACGGCTATCTTCAAAGAATTTCGAATGAACTCTTTCATCCGATATACGGAGAAGATGTCCAATGCACAACAACTTTCCTAGTGGCTAGTGTGGATTCACTGCAGTCTTGACGTTGGGGCTGCCTCTCGCTATCGTCCTTAGCCCCAGGTAGGCAGGTTGTTTCACCTTAGTAGTTGAGGAGGGAGACTTGTGGCGACAGAACGACCAACTCCTGCTTCCGGGACGCCTCCCGTTAGAATCTTTGACAAAACGTTTGATCCTCCGAGAAAGGACAAACCGGTCAGCGTTGTTTCCACTTTTGGAACAATAACGACATTGTCGATGGATCCGGCGCGGCGCGATACATTTTTTGACTTGGTTCAGAAAAGCGAGAGCGACATCGACTATTCGGAACTTCTATTCGCATCCGGACTAATCGATCACGGTTTCATGCTGCACCTCCAGAAGCACTGGTTTGGCAAGGGGCCGGGCAGTTCCGGAGACTGGTTTCCCGAGAGTCAGCCTATAAAGCAAAAATTTCGCGACAACATGACGCAAGCGTTTGAGTTGTCGAAGGCCAACAACAAACCAGTTGTGGTCTTTTGGGTGGTTCCTACTGAGTATGTCTATGTAACACTTAGGGAGACCGCCACGGAGATTGTGCTCTTCCGGTTTACCCCCATGCCTCCTTCACCTGCGCGCCCTAGGACTTAGCGTGTGCTTGCACTTTGCTCCTTTCGCTGGATTGAGCTCTCCGTGTTGCTTTGAGTGAGCCGTATCGTCCCGGCTGGCACTGGCACCTTGGCAGGGTTTCACCAGGTTGCCGGGCGCTTCACAGGGCCAGAACCCTCTGCGCCTCTCTCGATACTGATGTGTGCTCGCTGTATGAGATGTGGTCGGCATCCGTCAATGGCATCGCGTCAGTTCAAGTAGACTCCGCCGGACCCCGGGTGAGCACATTCAACATCGGTCCTTGCCGGCGGTAGACCACGCCCCGGCTTGCCGTCGTCACAGGCAGCCTGGACTCGGGGCCGTCCACCAGCTGGCCGTCGACGGTTAGCTGACAGGCGGCATCCGGGCTGAAAAAGCTCTCGACCCCCACGCCAAGATCAGCCAGGACGACGCGCACGTAGTCCCGAAACCGCGCAACGCTTCCGGGGCGCAGGACGTCGGCGGTCCGTGCCAGGGGCGTGCTCAGCTCGAGCCGCTCAGTCTCGTTCATGAGAGGTTACTTTCGACAGTGGGGCCTTACGGCGCCACCAGCACGATGCACACCGCCTGCCGTAAGCTTCCCCACCCGGTAGACAGTTCGAAGGTAGACTTTCCGGGGCCAAGGAGATGCCCATGCGAAAGTCACGGTTCACCGAGAGCCAGATCGTCAGCATCCTGAAGCAGGGGGAGGCGGGC
>Ga0207684_10004212_pt1 | contig 13654 bp, 10 predicted proteins | sample KBSK5501metaG_FD_184342 | JGI IMG/M metagenome (GOLD analysis project Ga0207684, IMG submission 184342) | Corn, switchgrass and miscanthus rhizosphere microbial communities from Kellogg Biological Station, Michigan, USA - KBS K5-50-1 metaG... | ecosystem: Host-associated > Plants > Roots >...
CCCCACGCACGGGCGGTACGAGCTGCTCGGCCAGACGCGCGACGACGCAGCCGGCGAAGCGTTCGACAAGGTGGCGCGGGTGCTCGGGCTGGGCTACCCCGGTGGGCCAGCGATCCAGCAGGCGGCGCAGGCGGGCGCATCCACCGCCGCGCCGCGCTTTCGGATGCCACGCGCCTGGTTGCCTGGCACCGAGGACTTCAGCTTTAGTGGCCTCAAGACGGCAGTGCTTCAGCTGATGGAAGGTGCGCAGGGCGGCGGCGAGGAGCCGGGCGCGAGCCGGTATGCACGCGCGGGTGCGGCGGCGAAGAGCGATGGCGGCATCTCCGTTCCGGCGGTGGCGGCTTCCTTTCAGGAGGCGGTGGTAGACGTGCTAGCGACCAAGACGCTGCGCGCCGCGCGTGGGCTGGGGGTGCGCCAGGTGCTCCTGGCGGGGGGCGTGGCCGCCAATCTGGCGCTGCGCGAGCGGCTGGGAGCCGAGCTTGCGCCCGTTGGTATCGGGCTGCGCTATCCACCGGTCGCCTTCTGCACAGACAACGCGGCGATGATTGCCGCGGCGGGCTATTTCCACCTACGGCTGGGCGAGCGCTCGGGGCTCGATCTGGATGTCGCCCCTGGATTGCAGTTGCCATTCGCGCCAGAGCACCGCTAGCCGCGCGCCGGGATGTCGTGCGCAGACGGCACAGGAGATGCGGAAAAGGGTCGTGTGCGATGCGGTGCTCGCTGAATCCAAGCAATCTCGCGCATTCGAGACGCCGGGCTCTGCCGTTGGAGCCGGCCCGAAGCGCGTGATATACTGGCGTGGACCCTCAACGGCGAGGGTGTCAGCGTCCGCCCGCATATTGCGAGAGGCGAGGGACGCGCTGCGAACTCGCTCCCTGGAGGCTCCTATCGAGTGGGGCCTTGGCCGCCATGCGCCAGGTGAAGCGCTGCACAAAGGAGGAACCACATGGCGATGACGCGTGTGAAACGTCCGACGCTTGCTGATCTCAACCTTAGCACCGGGAAACGCGCCCGGCTGCACCGGCTGCTGTATAAGTATGGCCCCGCGAACGGCACGCTCATGATGCTGCCGATCGACCAGGGACTCGAGCATGGCCCGCGCGATTTCTTCCCCAATCCAGCGGCCAAAGATCCCAGCTTCCAGCTCCGCCTCGCCAAAGAAGGCGGCTTCTCCGGCATCGTGTTCCAGATCGGCCTCGCCGAGAAGTACATGAATGACTACGCGGGCCAGGTCCCGCTGGTGCTGAAGCTGAACGGCAAGACCGAGATCCCTTCCGACAAGCAGCCGATCTCTCCGTGCATCGCGACGGTTGAGGATGCGGTCCGGCTGGGCGCGGACGCCGTCGGCTACACCCTCTATGTCGGCTCACCACTGCAAGCGGACGACTTCGGACAGTTCCGCGAGGTGCGCGAGGACGCGGAGCGCTACGGCATACCGATCATCGTGTGGGCGTACCCACGCGGCGAGGCCATCGACGCCAAGGGCGGCCGCGACAGTCTCTACGCTGTAGACTACGCGGCGCGCGTCGCCAACGAGCTCGGCGCCGACATCGTCAAAGTCAATGTGCCAAAGATCGATCCGGAAAAAGACGTTGCCGCGCCGAAGCCCTACAACACCTTGCACGTGTCGCGCGAAGAGGCGGTGCGCATGGTCGTCGAGTCTGCCGGCCGCACGCTGGTGCTCTTCAGCGGCGGCGAGATGCAGGGCGACGAGGACGTGATCGAAAAGGCGCGCATCGCGATGGTAGGCGGCGCGACCGGCGTGATATTCGGCCGCAACGTCTGGCAGCGCCCCTACGACGAGGCGCTCAAGCTGAGCGCTCAGATCAGCGACATGCTGCGCGAGTTCAGCGCCTAGGAGACCCGTCCCTTCGACAGCGGTATCGAGGGCGTCCGCCGGATGGCTGGCGCCCTCGCCGTGTATTCGCTTCACATGTATTCCCTTCATGGGAGAGGCGCGCTGGTCATGCCGCCTAGGAGATGTTGCGCAAAACTTGTATACTACTGCTGGCTACGCGCGCCGCCGGTTCTGTGCCGCCGGGCACGACAAGGACACCCCGCGGGGACTTCTGGGAGAACAGGCGTATGGAATCCATCCGAGTCATGATTATCGACGAGCATCCCCTCTTTCGGCAGGGCTGCCGCTGGGCGCTCGAGCACGCGGGCGATTGTGTGGTGGTCGCCGAGGCCTCTGAGAGCCGCGAGGGGCTGGAGCTCGCCAAGCAGCATTCTCCCGATGTCGTCTTGATCGACGCACTGCTGTCTACCAACGACGCGCTCGAGCTAGCGCGCCAACTGCGGCACTCGTCTCCGCGCGTGGCCATCATCATGCTGACCGCCTTCGAAGATGAGGAGCAGCTCTTTCAGTCTATGAAGCTCGGTGCGGCAGCCTACCTGCTCAAAGGCATCTCGCCAGACGAGCTGGTGGGAGCTGTGCGCCAGGTCAGCCAGGGGTCGTATATCATCAACGACAACGTACTCTCGCGGCCAACCGTCGCCAGCCGCGTGCTGCGCACCTTCCGTGAGATGACCGCCGAAGAGCCACCCGAAGTGCAGCCGCTGTATTCTCCGCTCTCCGGCCGCGAGATCGAGATCCTGGACTACATCGCGCGGGGCAATAGCAACAAGGAGATCGCGAAGTCGTTGAAGATCAGCGATCAGACCGTCAAGAACCACATCACGTCGATTCTCAAGAAGCTCTCTGTCAACGATCGCACGGCGGCGGTCGTGCATGCGCTCAAGCACGGGTGGATCAAGATGGACGTCGAGTAGCGCCATGGGGCGTCGCGCCGGAGCATGCTCACGTGGCCAGTGGGGAGTGGGGCGGCATCGGGCGGCGAAGGGAGTGTGAGCGTGTCATCCAATCATAATCTGCTGCCCGGTCTACCTCCCCTGGAAGGACATGGCAGCGCCGGCGACACGCCGGCTGCGGACGACTCTCCGCGCGGCACTACCGCACGACAACGTGCTGTGTCGGCATGGGACCCCGCGGGCGAGCCGCCGCCGGCCGATCCTTTCGCCTATGGCGATGCCTTTTCAGGCGCCCCTGACAGCATGGGACAACTCGCCAGCCGGCCCTGGCCCCCTACGCCCGCCACGACTCCCGCAGTGCCATTCATCCCGGGACAATCCGGAACGTGGACAGGCGCGTACCCAGGAGAAACGCCGGACGCCGTCAGCGGCGTTCGGCAGACTACCAAACAGCCGGCTGTCTCCATGGCCACGGGTGGCTGGGCCGCCATCTCGTCCATGATGCAGGTAGCTGGCAGAGCGGGCGCCCAAGCGAATGGCTCCGCGGTCGCCTGGGAGAGCGATGCTGATCTCTTGGACCTCTGCCGGATCGAGATCGAGCATGTGCTGCGTGAGCTCGACGAGCTGCGCGTGCTCATCAAACAATCCAGCAAAGAGCTGGAGAAGCTCAACCAGCGTAAGGTGCTCACGGCTTCCAAAGTGCGTGAGATGGAGGAGCATCTCGAACATCACGCGCGCAATGAAATCCGCACAACCTACCTGGAGGCGAACGAGGCCGAGATGCGTGCGTTCATGATTAGTGAGCAGCGCGATCAAATGGAGGCCAAGCTGCGGGTCTTCGAGCGCTACGCACAATTTCTCAATCGCGCGCTAGACACGCTGCCCGCGCTCGCCGCCACGCAGGCGCTGGGATCCAGCCAGCACGGCGGCTGGCCGGCAGGTGCCTCCCCCGGTTGGGAGAGCGCCAACCCTCTCGCCGCCCTGCCGCTGGCCCAGCAAGACTGGCAGCGGGGGCCGGTCCCCATGCCAGCGTTGCCCGCCGGCGAGGGCGTCATGGCCGGGTTGCAGTCCGAGGCAATCACCGTGGCACGCGTGATCGAGGCGCAAGAGAGCGTTCGCCAGCGGCTCGCCATGCGCTTGCACGACGGGCCGACGCAGTCGCTTGCCAACGTGATGTTGACGGCGGAGATCTGCGAGAAGCTGTTCGACAGCGAACCGGCGCACGCCAAAAGCGAGCTGGCAAATCTCAAGGGCATGGTGAACACGGCGCTCCAAGAGACGCGCAAGTTCATCTTCGAGCTGCGGCCGATGACGCTAGACGACCTGGGGCTCATCGCGACGCTGAAGCACTATGCCACAGACATCGCGGTGCGCTACCAGGTGCAGGTGCCCGTCACGGCGCCTGGAGGCGAGCGCCGCCTACCGCAAGAGGTGGAGGTGCCGGTCTTTCGTGTGGCACAGGAGGCGATCACCAACGCCGTCGAGCACAGCCGCGCCACGGTGATCCGCGTGAGCGTTACACTGCCCTCGCATGGACTAGTCTTGGCCGTCGAGGACAACGGCTCCGGCTTCGACGTCGAGCCAGAGCTGGCGCGGGCACGCACCCATGCGCGCACGACCAACGGCATCGCCAGCATGCAGGAGCGCGCGGAGCTGCTCGGCGGCTGGCTGCGCATCGAAAGCACTGCTGGGCGGGGCACGCGAGTCGAATTGAGTGTCTCGCTGTAGCAGCGTCTCCCACTGGGACTATTTTCCTGTCATTTTTCGTGGTGTTACTGCTCTCAGCGGCCTGCGTTCTGAACTCTTGGCGGGCGGTGTCCCTGAACGCCTGCGGACGAACCGCATCGCTGCCACGGGCCTTTCGCGCGGATGGACGTGTGGGAGCTGGCGGCGGGTCTGTTGGGAGGGGGAGCGTCTTGGGGTGTGGAGTCTGGAGCCACTAAACTCCGGCATGCTCGGCTACTGCATCGGAAGTAGCAATGTGGGGTGGCGCGTCGGTGTGGAGGTGGAAGGCATGCTCCGGAACCGGTCGCGCGGTGAACACATCGCTCTCGAACGAGGAGGGAGCTGCTCACGGTTGACCGCTAGCTTGGCTAGGGGCGTGGCCGGTGCCTCGTGGAGTGCGCACTCATTCTTGCGCTCGTCGCCATCGTGGTAGTCGCTGCGCTCATCTTGCTCAGTCCGCAGATCGCAACCAGCGTTCAGAACATCAGCAACAACCTCCAAGACGGGGGTTGGTTCGTCCGAATCGCCGGCGCCGCTGTCGGGGCGCTGCCGGCCTCTCGCATGTCAGTGGCGTAGCGCCGCTAGCTGCAAGCACACGAGCGCATCACCCGCGACGGCTGACCTTTCCCGCGTGGAAGGTTAGTCGCCTGCCGCGAGGCAGTCCCCTGCTCTCGCAGGCAATCGCGGTTCGGCGGTGGGCTCACGTGCCGCCTGACGACTCACCCGATCGCCGGTCCGTCGGCGACGTGAGCGGGCTGCCAGGCTCAGTTTCCCGGCGCTGCGCGCCGCAGGAGGATTGCGCACATGGTTGCTCCAGCCCGTCCCCCACGCGCACGCGCGTCGGGCGGACGAACAATGATGCTGTTGGGTGTACTGCTTGCTCTCGCGGCGGGCACGATCGTGATTTTCATCGTCAGCCAGGCGACTGGAAGCGCCACGCAGTCGGTCACGGTCGTGGTCGCCAAGTCCGATCTGCCGGCGGGGATGATTCTCTCGGTGGATACGAGCGACAAGACGCACATGCTGATCTCAGACGCGTTCGCCACCAAGTCGGTGAGTGCGGACTTTGTTCCCCAGAATGCCTACACGTTCACCACGACCGACGCCGAGAACCTCGAGCTGAACAATAAGGTTGTCGTCGGCTCCTTCTATGCCGGTGAGATTCTGCGTCACCCCGATCCGCGCCTGGTGGCACTGGGCACTGGGTCGGCGGGCAGCCTAACCAACATCAACCCGGCAGCGCTACAACCTGGCCAGGTGCTGATGCTCATTGAGCTCGCAAGCGCTGGCCCTGGCGGCAAGCCCCTCCCTGTCGCCGGTGACTACGTGGATATCATCGCCACGTTCTGTAACCTGCCTGGGTCCAAGGATGAGAAGTCCTGCGAGTCTCAGACCACGCTCCAGAAGCTGTACGTTTACACTGTGGCGGCCAATGGGATCCTGGTGGTCGTTTCTCACCAGGATGCACTGACGATCCAGGCTATCCAGGGGCAGGCTTCCAAATTTCAAATCGTCTTGCGCAAGCCAGGGGATGCCGCTCCCGCGGGTACGCAGCCGGTGGATGGCACGTATATCGTGAAGCAGTTCGGGCTTTAGCGATTGTGCCGATTCTGTGCGAGCGTGAGGTCGGCTTGCGCTCGCACATTCGTCATACGTGCGCCTCTGCATGCGGTATACTAGCCTGCGTGAAGCAAAGGGTATCAGTGGGCTACGCTTCACGGAGTGTGCGGCGCCGCCACACCAAAGGTGACCGAAACGCCACTCGCGCAGGCCTCCGCCGCCGATCCCGGCACGTCTTTCTAAGTCGCACGGGGTGAGACGTACATGATGCAGCCACCGGGCTCCCGGAGTTCCAAGCATATCCGCCTGTTGATTGTGGACGACATGCCGGATATGGCGCAGAATGTGCGCAAGTTGCTGCACTTCGAGAAGGATATCGAGGTGATCGGCGTCGCGGCAAGCGGCCGCGACGCGATTTCCATGGCGTCATCGCTACGTCCAGATGTCGTGCTCATGGATATCAACTTGCGCGACATGGACGGCTTGAAGGCAACGGAAGTCATCACGCGACAAACGCCGTCCACCGTCGTGATGATGTCGGTGCAGAGCGAGCCGGAGTACCTGACACGCGCCATGATGGTCGGCGCGCGTGGCTACCTCATCAAACCTTTCACCAGCGACGATCTCATTAACACCGTGCGCACCGCCGCCTCCGCGCCGCGGCGAGTCGTAGACCACGGCCCTCCCCAGGCTCCTCCCTCGTCCGGGCCACAACGGCTGCGGAAGATCATTGCGGTGTACAGCCCAAAGGGCGGTGTGGGGCGCAGCGTGATCGCGGCAAATCTGGCAGTGGCGCTGCACAAAACCAGCGAGAAGAGCGTCGTCCTGGTCGATGCGAACCTGCAATCAGGCGACGCGCACGTGCTGCTCAACATCAACCAAGCCAACAGCATAGACGACCTGCGCGAAGCTGGCTCGCTCGATCAAGACATCATCAACAATGCGGTCGCGCCCCACGACTCATCGGGCATCGGCGTGCTACGGGCCCCGCTGGCACTCGAATCTGCCGAGCTCTTCACGTCGGACGCGATGAAGGCGATCCTGGTCGAGCTGCGCGAGCACTTCGACTATCTGGTGGTAGACACGGACGCCTCCTTCTCCGAATCCACCCTCACCGTCCTTGAGATGGCGGACTTGATTCTCCTTGTCACCACGCTCGAAGTCACGACCATCAATCGGGTAAGCCAATTCTTCGAGGTCATGGAGCGCCTTGGATATGCGCGATCGAAGGTAAAGCTCGTCTGCAATCGCGTAGACTCCCTCTTTGGCATTCAACCCCGGCTCATCGAGACACGTCTGCGACAGCACTTCTTGTCCCAGATTCCGGACGATCCCAAGGTGGTAGTGACCTCGGTGAACCGCGGCGTGCCCTTCGTACTCTCCTTCAAGGGTGCTCTCATCACGAAGGCGATTCAGACCCTTGCGCAGCGTGTCGAGACCCTGGCGGCGAACCCGGATGGCGGCGGACCTGAAAAGCGCCGGTGGGGACGCTGAGCGCCAGCAGCTTGGGGTGTCAGCGAAACGCCAATCCCGCTCTTGGCCCCGCATGCGAGCGCCCAAAGCGGCACCAGTGGCACAGCCGTACTATTAGTCGCAATGTGTTGACGGCTGTACGGCTCGACCGGTATAGTGGGGATGCTTGCAAAGCGTCCTATTATGATGAGGCGGTGGCGTAGGGGCTGTGTTTGCTGTGCGCCAGGCCAATCGCAGACTTCTTCGTGTGGCGGCGTGTTCGTAAACGATGACACGCCTGTGCGGGTAGACCATCCGGCGACTCACTCGAGCGGCAACCGGTTGTACGCATCAGGGTACTGGCGGGCTGACTGACGTGGCGACGGTGTGAAGAACCGGGTGAAGTACAGGCAGGGGGCGGACGTGAGCCTTTTGAAGCGGTTTGAAGACACCTCCCATGGTTCTGACGGCAATGGCGGCTATGAAGGAGCACGCGGCCCGCTGAGCGGGCGCATGAACGGCAGCAATTCCGGCAGCTCCTACGTAAGCGGCGGCGGCCCCAGCGGCCCCATCGGAGGCGGGCTCAACGGTGGCGCCGAGTCGGCCCTCTCTGCGCGGACTGGGCTCGGCGGCCAGTCCGCGATGGGCGCCGCGCGCGAGAACAGCTTCTACGACCTCAAGCGCAAAGTGCAGAACGCGCTCATCGCCGAGCTCGACCCCAAGATGGACCTGACACAGACCGCTCAGGTGCGCCGCACGATTGAGGAGCATTTCAATCGCGTGCTCGAGCAGCAAGGTGTCGTGCTCAGCCGGCAAGACCGCAACCGCCTCTTCGAGGCGATTGCCGCAGAGATTCTCGGCTATGGCCCCATCGAGCCACTACTGAAAGATGACTCCGTAACGGAAATCATGGTCAATGGACCGCGACTGGTCTATGTCGAGCAACATGGGCGCCTCTACCGCACCGACATTCGCTTCAAAGACGATGACCACGTCATGCGCGTGATCGACCGCATCATCTCGCCGCTCGGGCGCCGGTGCGACGAATCGCAGCCATACGTGGACGCCCGTCTGCCCGATGGCTCGCGCGTCAATGCCGTTATCCCACCCATCTCGCTGGTAGGCCCGGTGATCACCATCCGCAAATTCTCGCGGTCGCCGCTGCAGCCCGAAGATCTTGTGCGGCTGGGCACGATTACGCCGCCCATGATTGAATTCCTGCGTGCCTGCGTGGCTGTCCAACTCAACGTGATCGTCTCCGGCGGCACTGGCAGCGGCAAAACGACGCTGCTCAACGTGCTCTCAAGCTTCATCCCCGGCGACGAGCGCATCATCACCATCGAGGACGCCGCCGAATTGCAGCTGCGCCAGGAGCATGTCATTCCCCTGGAGAGCCGGCCCTCCAACATCGAGGGCAAGGGACGTATCACCATTCGCGATCTCGTCGCCAACGCCCTGCGCATGCGCCCTGACCGCATCGTAGTCGGTGAGGTCCGTGGCGGTGAGGCGCTCGACATGCTCCAGGCCATGAACACCGGCCATGAGGGCAGCATGACGACGGTCCACTCCAATAGCCCGCGCGATACCTTGAGCCGTCTAGAGACGTTGGTGCTGATGGCAGGCATGGATCTGCCGTTGCGCGCCATCCGCGAGCAGATCGCCAGCGCAATCCATCTGGTCGTGCATCAGGAACGCATGAAGGATGGTAGCCGCAAAGTCACCTTCATCAGCGAGGTGCTGCGCATGGAGGGCGACATCATCACGATGCAGGATCTGTTCGTCTTCGAGCAAACTGGCATCGAGAACGGCAGGGTGCAGGGCCGGCTGCGACCGACGGGCATTCGCCCGAGCTTCGTCGAGCGGTTCGAGCTTGCCAATATCCACTTGCCGCCGGCGGTCTTTGGCTACGGCGAGGGCAACTGGCGCGGGTAACTCCAGACGAGAGGTGGTGGCGTGGTGGACATGGTGGTGACTGGTCTTGCTGTCGCCGGCATCGGGATCGTTTCGAGCAGTCTGGCTATTGTCCTTGGTGCCATGGTAGGTGGTGGCATCGCGCTCCTATTCGTCGGACTGCAGCGGGTGGTTGACGGCCAGACCACCAGCATGAAGCGGCGCGTCGACATGTTCCTTAGCCCCGCGGCCGCCATACCCGAGGTCAAGGCGGGCCGGTCCAAACGCCAGCGCCGCCGGCGCGTGTCGTATGCCGAAGCCGAAAACGCAGCGAACTCGCGCAGCTTCACTGTCACCCTCGCACGCGATCTTGCGCGCGCCGACCTGAAGATCACCGTTGGCGAGTTCATGTTGATCACCGTTGTGCTCGCCAGTGTCGGCGCGCTCATTGGCTTCGCGATTCCCGTCGGCGGGCGTGTGGTGCTCGCCGTCGTCATGCTCGCCGCCGGACTCTACGGCCCTCGTCTCTATGTGACTCGCCGCAAGCTCAGCCGCCAGAATCAATTCAACGGCCAGCTTTCAGACACGATTACCTTGATGTCCGGCGCGCTCCGGTCCGGTTATAGCCTGCTGCAGTCCATGGAGTTGGTCGCGCGCGAGGGGCCGGTGCCGGTCTCGACGGAGTTCGATCGGGTGGTGCGTGAGGTCGGTCTGGGCCTTTCGCCAGAAGAGGCGCTCGCCAACCTCGTCGAGCGCATGCAATCCGAAGACCTGGAGCTGCTGGTGACGGCGATCAACGTCCAGCGCGAGGTTGGTGGCAATCTCGTCGAGGTGATGGAGACCATCTCCAATACCATTCGTGAGCGCGTGAAGCTAATTGGCGAGGTAAAGGTGCTCACCGCGCAGCAAGCGTATTCCGGGTACATTATCGCGCTGCTGCCCGTCGCGCTCGCCATCTTCCTCGGCATCCTCAACCCAACGTATATGTTGGGTATCTTCCAGCAGACCACGTGGTGCGGCTGGACCCTGTTGAGCTGTAGCGGCATCATGATCCTCAGCGGGTTCCTGGTGATTCGCCGGATCGTGAACATCAAAGTCTAAGAGGATTGAAACCATGTTGGAGACGCTGAAGCCCTTCATGCCAGCAATCGCCGGCTTTCTGGCGTTCTTTGGTGTGTTGCTGGCGGTGCTAGGCGCCGGCATGCCGCCGAAGCGCGATCCGATCGAGGAGCGCCTCTATCGCGCTACGCAGCGGACCCAATCACTCGAAGACATCGAGCTGCAAGCGCCATTCATGGAGCGCTTTCTCAAGCCGTTGGCCAGCCAGCTTTCTAAGCTCGTCATGCGCTTGACCCCAACAGGGGCGATGGAAGGCACGCAACGCAAGCTGATGTACGCGGGTCTGTCGGGGCAGATGCAGGTGTCGGACTTCTTGGGCCTGCGCGGGCTTTCGACCATCATCGGCCTCGCCCTGGCGCTCTTCATCGCCGTGCAGACCAATCAGCAGACGCTCGGTTTCCTGGTGCTGCTCGTCCTGCTCGGTGTCGCGGGCTATTTCGTGCCAGATCTTTGGATTCGGGGACGAATCTCCACGCGCAAAGACCAGATGACACATGCGCTGCCCGACGCGATCGATTTGCTGACGATCAGTGTCGAGGCCGGTCTGGGCTTCGACCTTGCGCTGGCTCGCGTGGTGCAAAAGTCTGACAATGCGCTCACCCGCGAGTTCGCTCGCGTCATTCAGGAGATGCGCGTCGGCATCGCGCGACGCGACGCCCTGCGCGCCATGGTAGAGCGGACGGGAGTGCAGGACCTGGGCACCTTCATCTCCGCCATCATTCAGGCCGAGCAGCTGGGCGCCAGCATCGCCAATGTACTGCGTATCCAGGCAGTGGAGATGCGGGTACGGCGCCGCCAGCGCGCAGAGACGCTGGCCCACCAGGCGCCGATCAAGATGCTCTTTCCGATGGCGTTTTTGATCTTCCCACCGATTTTCATAGTCGTGCTTGGTCCAGCGATTCCGCCGTTGGTCAGGCAATTCGCGCCTGGTATACACCTCTAGGGTTCCTCAGCGGCTGGGGCCAGCTCAGGCTTTGGGCGAGTGCCCGTGCCCCTCGCCACCTTTGTGGTGCTTTGCGGGGCCGACATGACGGGCGGCAGGATTGCCCTGCCGCCCGTCATGCTTGTCCTTACCGCCAGGCCTCACCTGCCCGCCAGGCTTGACCTTTTTGCCATGGCCGGCAGCGCTTTGTTTCTGAGCCGGAGCCGGCGCCCGCGCTGCTGAATGAGCGTGGGATGGCGTCGTCACGATGGGGCGCGCTTGCTGGCCGCTCAGGCCGCTCGGCACCGAAAGCTGGCTACTGGGCGCCGAAAGCTGGCCACTCAGCTGGCCCGCGGCGTGGGCGGTCGGAATGGTGCTCGCGTGCAGCTCAGGATAGCGCAGCGCATAGCCAAGCTGCTGGCCGAAGGTGAAGCTCACGAGACAGCCGACCAGCAGCAGTGCGACCGCGGGGCGAGCGCGACCACCTGAGATGCGGTTTTGCAGCATCATGCCGCTTACCTCTCTCGTCCATGGAGATGCGTTCACATACGTGCATGCTACTGGTGCAAGGCACGTGCCAGCCACCACCAGCTGGACGGAGAGGCGAGCCCGCAATTAGCGCGCTACGCGCTCGATAATGGTGGCGATCCCCTGGCCTACGCCGATGCACATCGTCGCCAGCCCGAAGCGGCCACCACGCCGCTCCAGCTCGTGCAGCAGAGTCGTTATCAGGCGAGCACCGGAGCAACCGAGCGGATGCCCAAGGGCGATGGCCCCACCATTGACGTTGACGCGTTCGGGATCGAGCTGCAGCTCGCGCATGCACTGCAGCGACTGCGAGGCGAAGGCTTCGTTGAGCTCGATGAGGTCCAGGTCTCGCACGGAGAGCCCGGCGCGCTGCAGCGCCTTGCGCGTCGCCGGAATCGGCCCCAGGCCCATGTACGCCGGGTCCACCCCCGCGACGGCGCTGCTCACGACGCGCGCGCGTGGCTGCCAGCCATGCGCTCGTGCGCTTTCCGCGGACGCCAGCACCAGCGCCGCCGCGCCATCGTTGATGCCCGAAGAGTTGCCAGCGGTAACGGTGCCACTCTCGCGGAAGACCGGTTTGAGTCGCGCTAGCTTCTCTAGCGTGGTGTCGCGGCGCGGCTGCTCGTCGGTCTCCGCGACAGCGGTTTCCCCTTTGCCGGCGGGCACCGGAACCGGCACGATCTCGTCGCGGAAGCGACCGGCATCGATGGCGGCCAGCGCGCGCCGGGTGCTCTCGAAGGCAAAGGCGTCCTGGTCCGCGCGCGTTAGATGATATTTCATGGCAACGTTCTCGGCGGTTTCGCCCATGCTGTATGGGTGATGCATCTCCGCAAGCCGCGGATTGACAAAGCGCCAGCCGAGCGTTGTGTCGAACAGCTTCATCTCGCCGCGCGGGAAGGCGCTCTCCGGCTTGCCCATCACCAGCGGCGCGCGGGTCATGCTCTCGACGCCGCCGGCGACGAACACCTCGCCCTCACCGGCCTGAATGGCATGAGCCGAGGTATTGATGGCCTGTAGGCCCGAGCCGCAGAGCCGGTTCACCGTCTGGCCAGCCACCTCCACGGGGAGGCCCGCCAGCAGCAGCGCCATCCGCGCAACGTTGCGGTTGTCTTCACCCGCCTGGTTGGCACACCCAAGCACAACATCCTCGATGTCCTCACGCGCAACGCCGGCGCGGCGCACGGCTTCACCGATGACGAGCGCCGCGAGGTCGTCCGGCCGCACGTCACGCAGTGCGCCACCATAGCGGCCCACCGGCGTACGAACGGCGGAAAGGATGACCGCGTCCTCCATACATTGCTGCTCGCTTTCGTGCTACCGGCCGATCCAGGTCGGGGACTCTTTAGCCAGGAAGGCGCGCATCCCCACTTTTTGGTCCTCGGTGGAAAAGAGCATCGCAAACAGACGCTTCTCGAAGGCCAGGCCCTCCTCCAGCGGCATTTCGAACGAGCGGAGGACGGCTTCCTTGATGAAGCGCACGGCAACCGGCGCCTGCTTGGCGACCTCGGTTGCGAGCTTCTTGGCGGCCTCGACCTGCTGCCCCTCGGGCACGACCTGATTGACGACGCCCCACGCGTGCATCTCCTGGGCGCTGGCACGGCGGCCGGTGAGGCAGAGCTCCATCGCGCGGTACTTGCCGATGGTCTGCGCAAGCCGCTGCGTGCCGCCGGCGCCCGGCATCACACCGATCAGGATCTCCGGCTGACC
>Ga0207684_10004213_pt1 | contig 13651 bp, 17 predicted proteins | sample KBSK5501metaG_FD_184342 | JGI IMG/M metagenome (GOLD analysis project Ga0207684, IMG submission 184342) | Corn, switchgrass and miscanthus rhizosphere microbial communities from Kellogg Biological Station, Michigan, USA - KBS K5-50-1 metaG... | ecosystem: Host-associated > Plants > Roots >...
TAAAGCAGTTCTGAACCTCATCTCGACCGAAAAATGATAACATAGTAAGGACACACAAAAGAAGATAGTTTTCTCAAGGAAGGAAATACACCACTTATGACGATTTCAATCAAAGGAGATGTCAAAGACCTCTCATTAGCCCCACACGGAAGAGGCCGCATCGAATGGGCCGCCAAGGAAATGCCTGTGTTGCGCCTCATCCGCGAGCGTTTCACGAAAGACCAGCCCCTAAAGGGTGTGCGTATGTCGGGCTGCCTGCATATAACCACCGAGACTGCCAACCTTGCCATCACCTTAAAGGCAGGCGGGGCTGACCTCGTGCTGTGCGCCTCGAATCCACTTTCAACCCAGGACGACGTAGCTGCCGCCCTGGTAAGCGAATACAGCATCCCAACCTACGCCATCAAAGGCGAGGATGAGCAAACGTATTACCGCCATATCAACGCGGCACTCGATCATAAGCCCAACATGACCATGGATGACGGCTGTGATCTCGTCTCAACGCTGCATACAACACGCACCGAACTGATTCCTGCTGTCATCGGTGGCATGGAAGAAACCACCACGGGCGTCATCCGGCTGCGCAGCATGGAGAGAGACGGCGTACTGCGCTTCCCCGTGCTGGCGGTCAACGATTCCGACACCAAGCACCTGTTTGATAACCGTTACGGTACAGGCCAGAGCTCGATCGACGCGATCATACGCGCAACCAACATCCTGCTGGCCGGGCGAACCATGGTAGTTTTCGGCTATGGCTGGTGCGGCCGTGGTGTGGCCTCGCGTGCGCATGGCATGGGTGCAAACGTGATTGTCACCGAGGTTGACCCCACTCGAGCGCTGGAGGCCTTGATGGACGGGTATCGCGTGATGCCCGGTATTGAAGCTGCAGCACTTGGTGACATTTTTATCACGGTCACCGGCGACATCAATGTCATTGACCGTCCCCACCTGGAACGCATGAAAAACGGCGCGCTGATCGCAAACTCCGGGCATTTTAACGACGAGATCAACATCCCGGAACTGGAAAAGCTGGCCGTGAACAAGCGTCGTGTGCGTGACTTCGTAGACGAGTACACCTATGCTGATGGCCGCCAGGTGCACCTGCTGGCCGAAGGGCGTCTCGTCAACCTCTCAGCCGCAGAGGGCCATCCCGCTAGCGTGATGGATATGAGCTTCGCCAATCAAGCGCTGGGTTCTGAATACATGCTCGCCTATGCCAAAGAAATGCAGCCTCGTGTCTACACCTTACCTGCCGCACTCGATAAAGAGATCGCGCGCCTGAAACTCCATGCCATGGGCGTGCGCATCGACACGCTCACCCCTGAGCAGGAAAAATACTTGAACTCGTGGGAATCGGGCACATAACCATCTCTTTCTCCCTGACCCCTGAACGGGGGCCAGGGAGTGCTAGATTGCTCCCGCCCCTACGCGATTGGCGGGAGCTCTCCAAAAAACCCACCTCTGAGAGGGACGCTAGTCCCCTGCCGGGGCGCGGGGGCGTCCCCGCTTGCCGCCTGCGGCGGCAAGAATTGAGTAGCTGAGTGGTTACGAATGACTTTTATCAGGAGGCATAACTGTGGTTGTACGTGTATCATCAATGGTATTGCGCATTGCAGCGCTGGCAGCGCTCGTACTAGGTATCATCTTCTGGACTGGCAATGCAGATAACCTGCAGATCGTTCATATCGTGCTCGGTTTTCTGGTAGTGATCTCGTTGTGGGTGCTGGGGATTGCACAGGGTGTCCGCCGGGGTGGTAGTTTCGGACTGGCGCTGGCGACCTTTGTAGTAGGTTTTTTTGTTTTACTGGTTGGGCTCTTCCAGACGAGATGGTTGACCGGTTCTAATCACTGGGTGATTCAGGTGATTCACCTCATACTAGGTCTTTCGGCTATTAGCTTAGGAGAGATGATCGGAGCACGTTACAGGAGGATGACGGCTAAGACGGCTGCATAGCACTCAACTTATACTATTGCCGAAAGCCCGCTGATATGATTTAATGGTGTTATCAAGCTGTTGTTGATACTGTACTGGCTTAGAACGATCGCATTGGAGGGATTTTCGAGCTTGAGCAATGAGCAAAGGCGCATAGCCGTCTATCCTGGTAGTTTTGATCCACTCACTAATGGGCATCTCGATATTGCACGGCGGGCAGCGCGCCTCTTTGACACGTTGATTATCGCCGTCTATGCCTATCCTGCTAAAAATCTGCTCTTTACGGTTGAAGAGCGCATGCAGCTCTGGCAAGAAGTGATTGAAGCAGAAGAACTGGCAAATGTGCGCGTAGACACGTTCCCAGAGTTGCTGGTAGACTATGTACGTTCTGTTGGTGGGCAGGCTATCGTTAAGGGTTTGCGTTCACCTAACGACTTCGAGGCAGAGTTCCAGCAGGGATTGATGAATCGCAAGTTAGCACCAGAGATTGAAACTATCTGTTTGCTGACGAATTTAGAACAGCTCTTTGTCAGCTCTTCTTTGCTCAAGGAAGTCGCGCGCCTGGGAGGGGACGTTACAGATATGCTTCCTTCAACTGTAGTGCTGGCGCTACAAAAGAAATTCGGCTTGTAGTGCGTCGAAGCTGCCTGAGCCAGCTGCTAGTGGCCAGGTGAGTGCAATTGGGAACGGAGAAAAGGCGTGGATGATATACTCTATCTTATAGACCGCCTGGAGAATCTGATTGCAAGTAGCCGTAAGATGCCCCTGGTCAGCCAGATTCTGGTGAAAGAAACCGATATCTTCAGCATTATTGACCAGATGCGCGTATCCATTCCCGATGAAATCAAGCAGGCACGACGAATCATTCAGGATAAGGAGCGCATCCTGGCCCAGGCGCAAGCTGACGCGAGTAAGATCATGACCCAGGCACGCGAAGAGTCTGAACGTGCGATGAAGCGCGAAGGCCTGCTGCGCTCCGCGGAAGCACGTTCCCGGGAAATATTGCGCCTGGCAGACGAAAAAGCCGAGCAAATCAAAGTTGAGGCCGACGCCTATGTTGCGGAGACGCTGCGTGCCCTGCGGGACCACCTTGCAAGCATTGAGATGGACGTTGGCCGCTCCATTTTGAGCATCGAGAAAGGGCTTGCCAGCCTGGAACAACCACCTGAAGAGGCGGAAGAAGGCAGGGAGGACGCTTACAAGGAAGAGGAGGGGCTAGAGGAAATGCAGCCACCTTCACGGACTATCCCCAGGCGCGCGTCGCTGGCTGCTGATACGATGGGGGGGCCGATGTACCAGCAGGATTCAACGCAAAGGAAAGAGTAAGGTAGGGCTTGACACGCTGCATTTGCTAACCTATAATGAGCGAGCACAAGAGCGAAACGTCATCTATGGTTGCGCCACAGCCATATTTTATTTAGAACAGCCCTGAGTCCGATTGAAGAATTGAAATGGATTGAGGAATTGAAATGGATAGCATGATTTACAATGTGGCGCAGTTGATGAAGGCTCCTGTCGGGACTTCGTTAGTCAATGATTTTCACGAAGACGATGTTCATCTTGATGATGATATCAAGGTGATTGGCCCACTCGATGGTCATGTGCGCATGCGCCGCACAAATCAGGGGTTGCTGCTGGATGGGTGGGTGGAGTTCACGCTTGAACTCACCTGTACTCGCTGCTTGAAACAATTCGAGCAGCCGATGCATGTAAACTTTGAAGAACAGTTTTATCCGACTGTTGACGTAGTTAGTGGCTTACCACTGGCTCCTTTCGATGAGGAAGAGATCTTCCCCATTGATGCTCATCATCTTCTTGACCTTACCGAGGCGATACGACAAAATGTACTCGTAGCGCTGCCTATGGTGATGGTTTGTCAGGAGGATTGTAAGGGGCTCTGTCCGCAGTGTGGAAAAGATTTAAATCTTGGTCCGTGCGAGTGCAAGCCAGAAGTTGATGCACGGCTGAGCGTACTCGAAAAATTACTACAAAATGAATCGTAGAGGAGGATAATTTTATGGGAGCGTTACCAAAACAGCGAGTTTCGCATGCTCGCCAGGGTGAAAGGCGAGCACATCATCACCTGACCTTACCACAGTTAGTCGCATGTCCAAATTGCAGGAGGCCGCGCCTTGCGCACCATGCTTGCCCCAACTGTGGGTATTATCGTGGACGCCAGGTTTACTTTCCCAAGGCAAGGAAGAAATAATTTCGATTCGATGGGAGGCGGGAACGATTTTCCTGCCTCCTTTTCATACAAGAGTACACAACCATGACGACACAAGTCGCCTTTCTCTTCCCTGGACAGGGCAGCCAGACCGTCGGTATGGGCGCTGATATTTTCGAAACATCTCCGGCAGCCCGGCGCGTTTTTGAAAGCGCAGACGAGGCTTTAGGAATAGCTCTGAGCGATCTTTGCTTTCACGGCCCGGATGATGTCCTGCGTGAGACGATCAATGCCCAACCCGCCATTGTGACTGTTAGCCTTGCGCTGCTGGCAGCATTACAAGAAGCTCTAAATGATCGTACTTCTTCCTGGTCATCACCGCTTGCCCCGAGTTTTACTGCCGGGCATAGTGTTGGCGAATATGCAGCCCTGGTAGTATCTGGCGCAATGCAATTAAAAGACGCGCTGCCCCTGGTACGCGAACGTGGCCGCCTGATGCACCACGAGGGCACCGTCTGTCCCGGAGGAATGGCCGCGGTTATTGGCATGGACGAAGGTTCCCTGGAAGCGGTTTGCCAGGAAGCAACAGCGCAATCGGTCACCAATCTACCAAAGGATGCCCATCCCGGCCAGGGGCGGGTGATTATCGCCAATTTCAATGCGCCGGGGCAAATTGTGATCTCGGGTGAACGTGGTGCATTAAGCGCAGCCATGGAACTGGCGAAAGCGCGCGGAGCCAAGCGCGTCATTCCACTGCCTGTGAGTGGAGCTTTTCACTCGCCTGTGATGCAACCCGCCGCGGCAGGGCTAGCTCAAGCCATCGAGCAGACCGAAGTACACGATGCGACTATTCCGCTTATCGGTAACATTCACGCTATGCCGCTTACCGAAGCGCAGGCGCTACGAGAAGAACTGGCGCAGCAGATTGCCGCTTCGGTACAATGGATTCGCACGATTGAATACCTGGTGAGCGTAGGAGTGACAACTTTCCTCGAAATCGGTCCAGGTCAAACGTTAGCAGGAATGGTAAAACGTATTGCGAAGGGTGTTACAACACTGAACATCAGCAGCGCGGCGGATATCGAGAAAACAGTGGGTATTATTCGTGAAATGGGACTTGTGGGTGGGGTATAATCAAGATACCGCAGGTAAGCCGTTTTAATGGTTACATATCGATTGGGATAGCGTACTTGACAAGTGCGCTAGAAAGCGCCTATGCTTGCTGTATACACCAGTTTAACTTGCACGGCAATGTTATAGCCGTGTTACGATAGATTGGGAAGGGGCGAAAAACCCAAGGGGAGACGGATGGTAACAGAATCGCTAGGGACTGTACGTATCGCCCGCCAGGTGCTCATAACCATAGTGGTTAACGTAGCATTGCAGATTCCTGGAGTTGTCCACATGGCCCAGGTCAGCGATCAATGGACGCGTTTTCTTGGGCGTGAAATTCCCAAAAATGGTGTCGCCCTGACGATCAAAGACAATACGGTCTCTGCCGACTTATATGTTGTGGTGGCTACGGGCGTCAACATTGTTGATGTCGGTTCTGCCATTCAGAACGAAGTAGCATCAGCTTTCGAAGAAATGGTGGGAATGCAGGTACGTGAAGTGAATGTTTATATACAAGACGTGGCCTGAGTTGGAAACCGACGAAATAGACTACGCAGTACGACAAGTGAGAAATAGTGTTAACCGGAATTATAGCCAGGCAGGAGTAACGACGCTTCTACCTGGCAGGCACGCGAGGATAGTATGCCGATTGGGATACGCAGACAAGCGCGGATGATTGCTTTGCAAACACTCTACGAATACGATACCGCGAAACATTCACCTGAAGAGGTCTTGCAGCGCCATGCCGAAGAACGCAATCTGCAACCGAAGGTAGCTGAATATGCTAAAGAGCTAGTGACAGGCGTTCGTAACCACCTGGCCGGAATAGATGAGCATATTCAGAGCGCGGCCAAGGAATGGCCATTACAGCAAATGGCCCGAATTGATAAAAATATTCTCAGACTTGCAATCTACGAAATTCTGTTTAATAATACGGTACCAGCAAAGGCTGCTATTAACGAAGCGGTGGAACTCGCCAAACTTTTTGGCACTAATACTTCCAGCCGATTTATTAATGGTGTCCTGGGTACGATATTTAACCGGGCACATAACCAGCCCACTCCGAAAGCTGAAAGCGAGGTGAAATAGTGGCAACAGTTTCCGAACGACTCAAAAAGATCATTGTCGACCAACTAGGTGTTGATGAAAGTGAGGTCGTTCCCAGTGCTTCTTTTGTTGAGGATCTCAACGCCGACTCTCTTGACCTGGTCGAGCTCATTATGTCCCTTGAAGAGGAGTTTAAGCTTCAGATCTCTGACGAGGATGCGGAGAAGATCACAACGGTTCAAGAGGCCGAGGATTACATAGAAGAGCATTTGCGATAATTACAGAAGCGCATATAACACGTTAAAGATGGGGCAACCAGGGAAGGCCAGGGCGGGACCGCAAGGGTCAGGGGACAACGAGGCGCCAGGAGGACCAAGAGGGTCGCCCTATAATAATTTGGTTCGATGGCTTTGCCTGGGTTGCTCTGACTTCTTACGTGCAGCACAACTACTTTTGCTTCTCGTTTATTTCTTATTCAGGCATGTGTATTTCTCCAGCTTCAGGTATCTTCATCAGTGTAGTGTGTCAGCGAAACGAGAACGAAAAGAGCCTTTTGTGGACAAGATTCCTGCCGCTGAAGCGGTAGAAGCGCTCATTCATGAATACGGTAAACTGGTTTTTCATACCATATATGGTTTGATAGGAGATTGGGAAGAAAGCCAGGACCTGACGCAAGATACTTTTCACCAGGCATTGAGATCAATCGATGCTGCTCGTGCCAAAAGTGGCTCGCAGTTTCGGGCAAAGCCCTGGCTACTGCAGATTGCTCTGAATACTGTACGTATGCAGCGCCGGCGACGCAACATTTTCCGCTTCATTCCTTTCTCGAGTATGCAGAAGGAGAACCCGGCTGAATCAGAAGGCGCGGTCCAGCCGGCAGACGTAGACGAGCTGAACGAACGCGCAGCCGCTGTGCAGCCTGCTGGGTATGGAGCATCCGAAAGTGTCGACCCGGGGGCGTTCATCGCTGAGCAGGACGCCGTACAGCGAACGCTGGCACGCCTCACCGAACCATTACGTGTCTGCTTGTTGCTTTCAATAGTCGGCCAGTTCTCAACAAGTGAGATTGCGCAGATGCTGGTTATTGAAGAGGCAACCGTGCGACAACGGTTGGCACGTGCGCGCAAATTATTTCAGAACTATTATGCGCTCGAAAGCAGCGAAGAGGTCATTGACAAGGCTGCTTCCACAATTGAGACGCACATGTCACAAAATCACCCCGCCAAGCATCATAATAACATAGAGCGAGTTGAAAGCCGGAGATCGACCGCTACATCGCAACCCTGACGTTCGCGGAGGAAGTATGCGCAATGATTCAATAGAGACCCTGTTGCTACGCCACTACGGAAGCGGAGCACAAGCGCCCAGTGGTCTGGAGGACAAACTGTGCGCCTCGCTACATGAGGAAGTAGACGAGCTAGGCAAACAGCACAGGATGATTACTCAGTTGGCTGAAAGGCCGATGAGCCGCCGGCACGCTGTGCGCCTGGTAGCCATCGGTACGGCAGGGTTAGGTGGGTTGAGCCTCGCCCTGGAGGGTTTGCGCATGATTGAAGCGGCGCTGATAGGTCAGGATACTACCCAACCCGCGGCCGCGAACGTATAATATACTATCATTCGTCTGTAGAATTTTTTCGTAGCACGGCATAGTAAGCACATAGCGTACGTCATACAACTGCCCAGAAAGGACACAAAGATGATACCTGGTTTTCATGGCATCGATTTGATCGTCATACTCGTGATCGCGCTCCTGATATTTGGCCCTAAGAGGCTGCCGGAAATGGGGTCTTCCATCGGCAAGAGTATCAAAGAGTTCCGCAAAGGCATGAGCGAACTGACCTCGCCCAAGGACGAGCATGTAGACGAGCCCAATCTACCAATTAGCGCTAAAGATATGAGCAAGTTGGGGGCCACAGCAGCCGATAGCGAGGTTAAAGTCGAGACGACCAAGACCGAAGCCAGCAACAAAGAAGCGAATGTTGATTAACAGCGGTTGCTGGCAGAGGGCTGGATCGAATCTCGCCTTTTTGAGGGAAATATGGCAACCAGAAACATAGATCAGGATGAATACAGCATAGATGAAGAGGAAGAACTCGATGATTCCAGCATGTCCCTGGTGGAGCACCTGGAAGAGTTGCGCTGGCGTATCCTCAAGTCGTTGATCGCTATTGTAGTTGGTGGCATCGTCGCTTTCATCTTCCGTGAACCGATCATGCATTTCTTGACGTATCCGCTGCCAAAAACGGCTGATGCGGCGCTTCGTAGTGTTGGTGATAAGCTGGTCGTGACAGGGCTGGCGGAAGGTTTTACAGTTTTCCTTAAGCTGTCATTTGCTGTAGGATTCCTTGTTGCTTTGCCGGTGATTCTCTACCAGGTCTGGGCATTTATCTCTCCAGGGCTATACGAGCGAGAAAAGAAAAATGCCGTGCCTTTCATTTTCATCGGCATTGTGATGTTCATCGCTGGCATTGCACTGGGCTTCGTTGTGCTGCAATACCCGGTGGCGTGGTTAATAAACTTTGCATCTGATAGCTTTACGCCACTGATAACGGCTGATAGCTACTTCACTTTCGTGGCATTCTTCCTGCTGGCTTTCGGAATCGTCTTTGAAATCCCGCTCGTGCTGACATTCATGGCACGGATCGGCCTGGTGACTTCACAAACACTGACCAGGAGGAGACCAGCCGCGCATATTGGCATGTGGATTGCAGCGACATTCCTGACCCCTGGTGCTGATCTCTATAGCCCGATCATCCTGGGAGTGGCGATGTCGTGTTTGTTTGAGTTGACGGTCATATTCATCAAGATCACGAAACATTAAGGCGTAGGGAAACAATGAAAAAATCTGGCACCCGGGTGCCAGATTTTTTTGTGCAACAGTGCGTCCCTACAGACATTGCTCGATAATTTGTGAATCTCCATAATCGGACTCACACAGGGGTCTCATGAATGATTGGTGAGGAAGTACCGTCAGCGGCAGACCCTCCACTTTTCCCACGCCCAAATCTGCCCAACAGTATAATGATCGTCAAGATGTAGAAAAATGCGCCTAAGAGGAATATCGGGGGGTAGCCCAATTGGACAATCAGCAGTCCACCAATGGGGGCAGCTATTGCCTGGGGGGCCTGGAATGCCGCCTGGTAACTGCTGTTGGCAACGCCCCGGTTTTTCTGTGAGACTGCTTCCATTGAATATACCTGGAGGATGCCCGCTGACATATCCATAGCGCCCTGGCGGAACAGGTAGAGTAGTGCGGCAAGTGGCAAGATGCTCGTCAGTCCTATCGTCAGTAAGAGGGGTATACTTGCGAGGCGCGTCAATGCGATCGTGTTGATTCTACCCAGGCGCTTAGCAAGCCCGGGAGCAGCCAGTGTGAACAGTGCGGTTATAGCATTTGCCCCGCCATCAATCAGCCCGAAGAGCGAGGGAGAGGCCTTCAGGTGCTCTACAAAGTAGATGTTGAAGTAGGGGATGAATAGCCCCGCGCCAAATCCTGTGAGGATATAAACGAGCGTTAGAAAAAAGAAAGGCGTATGCAGGAGTGTGTGTATGCGGGCAGCGGATGGAATACTACCCAGGCCGGGGCGACGCAAGCGTCCCCTCCCCTCATCCTCTCCTCCCCCGCCCCTACGCGCATGTACACCTCTCCCACCCACACGCGAGGGGAGGATGCCGCGAGAGGGACGGTCGTTGGTCAGCATAAAGAGGGGGATGAAGCTTGGTGCGGCAATGGCACCCGCGAAAAGCAGCGCCAACTGATAGGAGCGCGGGTCAGGCTGACTGGCCAGTAGTAACGAAGCCCAGGGAGGGAGAGGGGCCATCAACCAGGAGAAAGAATGAAGCCAGGCGGGCAGTGTGCCGCCGAGTACTTCGCCCAGAACCAGGGTTGCCAGGCCCAACGAAATATTCATACTGAAAAGGTGGGGACGCTCTCCAGGTGTACTATTCGAGGTTAAAAACGGTGCATTTACGACGAGCATAAAGGCCACACCTACACCGACCATAAATGCACTGACAAGCAAGGGGAGAGGTTGGCGAAAGAGAATCTGGCCTGCACCAGCCACGCCGATGAGCGCACTTGCCCAGATCAGTATTGCCTTCCCGCTGAAACGGTCAACGCACACTCCCGCCGGAAATATGGCGAGGCCCGCCCCGATACTCCCTATGAAAAGTACAGCGCCAATAAAATCTGTGTGATAGCCTAGAGAAACCAGGTAGAGATTATAGAGCACGAGCAGGATGCCTGTAGTTACTCCACTCAACACATTGCTGATAAGATAAAGCCGGGCATTGCGTTGGAAACGCCTGAACTGCTGCGCATACTCAATGAACAGATGCATCGCCGGGTTTTTCAGCTCCTTCGCTCGCCAGCGGTTTGAGTCCCCCCGGCCCCCGTGGGATCGGTCTGCTCATCAGGTAGGTTCGGCTGGGCAACTACAACGTTTGAGGATCCTGCCAGTGAGGCTGAGCTCCCACCGGGTATACTACCGGAGGCTGAATCACGCGTCGCTTCCAGTAACGGGACATCACGACGTTTCTGTACCGTCAAGCCGGGCAAGAAAAAGGCTTTGAGTATGCCCTTCGCCTGGACAGTGCGCGCGCGCATCTCAATTACCACATCAGCAACACGGTTGGCTCCTCGCTCAACCTCTTTCTCAATGGTATCGATTTGCTTTTCGGCAGCTTTGGCCATCTGAACTACCTGCGCCGACTGCACAGCATGTACCGCCTGCACTAATTTGTTGTCAGGCTCTACGATGGCAGGCAGCGTTTCGCTACTCGGCGTATCGATAGCTGCATTGACACTGTTAACAGTTGGACGCACTTTTTTCACCAGCTCGGCCTTTATCCGCACCCAGGTGGTTCCGTACATGAGCAGCGCGGAGAATGCGAGACCAACGAGTAAAAGGACGAACATGTAAATGGACAGGATGATAGCAGCGATCTGTCCCCACATAGCAAGAGTACTATCTGCCAGTACATGCAGCATGGTCAATCTCCTCCGGCAGCAGAATTAAGCTCTATCAACTCTTGCTGCTCGTGCCTGCGTTCTTCATAGCTACGACGCACACGACCCTTGCCGAAGAAGACGCGCAACATTTTTTGGCCACCGACGAGCAGAGCAGCCACTCGTATACCCGGGTCGAGAAAAATATCGGTGGTCAATTTAACGGTACTGCTAACAGTAGTAGCGGTCTGGCTTGCCCTCTTTGCCGTGACCTTCACCTCCTCGACCGTCTCCTCTACCGATGCACTGACTGAGCCGACCGTATGCTGCACCGATTCTATCAAAGGTTTCATCTCCTTACGCACCATGGTAATGGTTGAAATGAGCATGAACAAGGTATAAATGAGCAATGCCGTTGAGAGCAGGGCAAAGAAAGCCAGGATAATTAACGCAATGTAGAGCACATTCAGCAGTACACCATAGATTCCCGCAAGAATGAAGCCCGCGATAAGCAAAACCAGCAAGACGATTGCGATAATGATCGCATAGCGAGTCGCCTTCTGCATAATACGCCTCCGACAATTTATTTTCTGACTAATACCAGATTATAGCCCACAGAGGTAGTTGAGGACTAGAGTAGGCAAAAAACGCCTTCTAGCAAGAGTTTTATTCAGATAGTACCGAACTCCTACAAGGAACACGCTGGCAACCTGGAAAAAGCTTCACCAGTGGTATAATGAAAGAGTCCTACCAAGCAAACCAGGTAGCTTAGAAGGCTGAAGATTTACTGAGAAATAGCTGAGACTTTTTATTGTTGACTTGCCTTAGGTCTAGTATTACATGTATGTTAAGAGTGGAGACGTGTAAATATGCATATAGTTCAGCATATATCCTCTAAGCGGTAAAGGAGAAAAATTATATGTTTGCTTTGACAACGGTTCTTGCGGATGGTGTCACCATCAGGATCGGTAACAACGTTTGGACTTTTGGCCTCAGCTTTATCATTTATCTGGTAATTGCGGCCATCGTTGGATTAATAGCAGAGACTATCGTAGGTTGGCGTCTGCCATTCGGTATCGTCGGTGCTGTCATTGCCGCACTCGTTGGCATCTGGCTGATGACGCAAGTGATCATTGTTACGGGCATTGGTGATATCTACCTTGGCACGAATCCTCAAGTCCCCGTGATCAGAGCCTTGATCGGCGCTATCATATTGGTGTCGCTATGGCACCTACTGACTTATGGGCTGTGGCGTAGACGCCATCGCTACTACTATCGCAGAGCCTAAATGAAGAACTACCGTTTTGGCCGGTAAAGTTCAGCAGCCCTCGGAGATGATATACTGTACATAAGCTCCGAGGGCTTTTATTGTGGTTTTTAGGATACGAGCACTCGTGACGTTTTGCATATTATCGCTTCTTGTACGCACCCGGGTCAGTGGACGAGGTAACCTTGCTTACGTTTGAACGTAATATATATGAGCAGTTTGTGACACGTGGGGGAAGCATTGACGGATGTGCATAGCCCTGGCCGCCATTGGCAGTGTTGACAATTGCGGTTACACTATAAATTGCAATTATAGCTGTTTTTCTTATTGGAGGAAAATGTTTTGGAAGCACAAACCGACGTACAAACCTACCTTGAGCGTGGGAAACAGGCACTCGCACAGGGCCAGGGACGCGAAGCTGCTGTAGCTTATGCGCATGCCGCCCAGATAGAACCAGATAATCCCATGGTACACCTTGGACTGGCCGAGGCGAATCTCGCGCTTGGGTCTTACGGTGTTGTGTATATGGCATGTCGCAAAGTACAGGAGTTGCAGCCACAAGGCGGTGTTGAAAGCGACATGGCACAGGCACTGCTTGACTTACTGGATCGACGCTATGACCGCGCCTTGCAGGAAGTAGAGACGGTCGTCAACGAGGACCCCGGCAATGGCTATGCACACGCGTTGCGCGCTTACCTGCTGCGCGTCACCGGACACGACTACGATGCAGGACTGGCACGGGCACGCGCCGCGCGCCTCTCGTACGGTGGCCACTTTGACAACGTCTTTCCACCCGTTGAGCCAATGTATACACCAGGCTACAGGGGCGCGCCCGTCCCTCCGGATACTACGGATCCATCGAATGGGCAGGTTGTAGATGGTTCGACTGCACCCAGGGCTGAACAGGAACAGGTACCCACATGGTCACGTCCCGGCAATATGCAGCGGCGGATGGTGCGCACGCGCTTCTGGATGAGCCAGAACCCGCGTTTCGTAACCAACATTTTGATTGCTATCAACGTTATCATCTACCTGGTCCTGCTCATACTCAGCGTGACCGTAGGCTCGGGTCTGGGCGCGTTGGGCGAAATCGATCAAAATCTGCTGGTTAATGCGGGCGGCCAGGTCAACCTACTTATCTCACAGGGACAGGTCTGGCGCATTTTCACGGCCATG
>Ga0207684_10004214_pt1 | contig 13648 bp, 11 predicted proteins | sample KBSK5501metaG_FD_184342 | JGI IMG/M metagenome (GOLD analysis project Ga0207684, IMG submission 184342) | Corn, switchgrass and miscanthus rhizosphere microbial communities from Kellogg Biological Station, Michigan, USA - KBS K5-50-1 metaG... | ecosystem: Host-associated > Plants > Roots >...
GGCTGGACCACGCGCCCTCGCTGGCCCATGATCATCCTGCGGACGCCGAAGGGCTGGACCGGCCCCGAGGAGGTCGACGGCAAGCCGGTCGAGGGGACCTGGCGGTCTCACCAGGTGCCGCTGGCCAAGCTGTTCGAGAAGCCGGAGAATGTGAAGCTGCTCGAGACCTGGATGAAGAGCTACCGTCCAGAGGAGCTGTTCGACGAGCGGGGCCGGCTCGTGCCCGCGCTCGCGGCGCTGGCGCCGACCGGCGAGCGGCGCATGGGCGCCAACCCTCATGCGAACGGAGGGCTCCTCCTGCGTGAGCTCGCGCTGCCCGACTTCCGCGACTACGCGGTAGCGGTACCTGCGCCTGGCCAGGTGACCGCCGAGGCGACCCGCGTGCAGGGCATCTTCATTCGGGACGTTCTGAAGGGCAGCGCGCAGAGCCGGAACTTCCGGGTATTCGGACCCGATGAGACCGCGTCGAACCGCTGGGATGCCGTCTTTGAGGTCACCGGCCGGACCTGGGTGGCGGAGACGCAACCGACCGACGAGGGGCTCGCGCCAGACGGCCGGGTCATGGAGATGCTGAGCGAGCACCAAATGCAGGGATGGCTTGAGGGCTATCTGCTCACCGGGCGCCACGGCTTCTTCAACTGCTACGAGGCGTTCATCCATGTCGTGGACTCGATGTTCAACCAGCACGCCAAGTGGCTGAAGACGACCCGCGAGATTCCGTGGCGCCGCCCGATCGCGTCGCTGAATTATCTCCTCAGCTCGCATGTCTGGCGGCAGGACCACAATGGCTTCAGTCACCAGGATCCGGGCTTCATCGATCACGTGGTGAACAAGAAGGCCGAGGTAATCCGGGTCTACCTGCCTCCCGACGCGAACACGCTTCTGTCGGTGACCGACCACTGCCTCCGCAGCCGGCACTACGTCAACGTGATCGTGGCCGGCAAGCAGCCGGCCCTTCAGTACCTCACAATGGATGAGGCGATCAAACACTGCCACTCGGGCATCGGCATCTGGGAATGGGCGAGCAACGATCGTGGCCACGAGCCCGACGTGGTGATGGCGTGCTGCGGCGACGTGCCCACCCTCGAAACGCTGGCCGCGGTCAGCCTGCTCCGACAGCATGTGCCGGAGCTCAAGATCCGGGTCGTGAACGTGGTGGACCTGATGAAGCTCCAGCCCCAGCACGAGCATCCCCACGGGCTCTCAGATCGCGACTTCGACGCGCTGTTCACCACCGACCGACCGATCATCTTCGCCTTCCACGGCTATCCGTGGCTCATCCATCGGCTCACCTACCGCCGGACGAACCACGACAATCTGCATGTGCGCGGCTACAAGGAGGAGGGCACCACGACCACCCCGTTCGACATGGTCGTGCTCAACGACCTCGATCGGTTTCACCTGGTCGCTGACGTCATGGATCGGCTCCCCCAGCTCGGCGCGACGTCCGCGTACATCAAGCAGGCCATGCGCGACCGGTTGATCGAGCACCGCGAGTACATCTGCGCGCACGGTGACGACGTGCCCGAGATCCGGGATTGGAGGTGGCAGGCCTGAGGCGTGCGCGGAGCCGGTGCCTAACGGGATAGAGAGGGTACGCAGTTCCGGTGAGAATCGGAGGACGATGATGCTCATCAAGGACATGATGCAGACGCAGGTGGTCAGCGTGACCCCAGAGACACGAGTCGCCGACTTGCTGCGCGTGCTGCAGCGGCGCGGGATTCGCCATGTGCCAGTTATGGACGGGAGCAAGCTGGCCGGCATCATCTCGGACCGAGATGTCAAGCAGTCCATGATGTCGGCCGCCCTGAGTACGGAAGGGCGAGAGCGCGAGCAGCTTCTCGATCGCCTGACCGCCCGGCAGATCATGACACCCTCGGTGGTGACGATCGGGCCCATGTTCGGGGCCGAGGATGCGGCCCGGCTCATGGTGACGCGCCGGATCAGCGCGCTGCCGGTGGTCGATGGCGATCGGGTCGTCGGCATCGTGACCGACACCGACCTTCTCGGTCTCCTTGTCCGCGCCATGGGTGTGCTGGAACCGCGAGCCGGGTGAAGTCGTGCTAGGAGACGCGGAGACACTGGGCACGGTCGTCCGGGCGGTCGATGCAGGTGCTCCGGACGGCGGGCTGTTTCGTTACGGGAGTTCCGCGGCGTGTTAGGTCATGATGAGGCGTCTAGACCTCACTGAGAGGGGGAGGTGGCTGAATCGCCACAAATGGCTGAATCGGATCATCAGATCGCAGGTATGGAGACCCGGATCTACGAGGCGGGGGAGGTGATCTTTCGCCAGGGGGCGGCCGGACACCGGGAGGCCTATCTCGTTCACGACGGAACCGTGAGGTTCGCAGGCGAACCCCAGAAGGAGAGCGGCTTCTTCGGACGCTCGCGACCGGAGATCTGCTCGGCGAGGTGGCCCTGTTTGGCGACGCGCCTCACTCGGCCGCGGCTTTGGCCATCGATCGCGTCACTCTTATTGTCGTACCCGCCAGCCGCCTCGAGCACATCGTGCGGACGAAGCCCAGCCTGGCCATTGCCATCATCCGCGAACTCGCGCGCATGGCAGCCGCCGAGGCCAATCGCACCGCCTGGTAGGATCTCACGACGCTGGACGGGCCTGCTCGGGGCGCCAGGGCAAGGGAGTGCTGATGGACGGCCGCCGGATGTCGTCACGCTCACCGAGAAGAAGTAGCCCTCGAACTACCACCACCCGCACATGTAGACCGCCATCGCGAGACCTCCACCCGCAAGGGCGACGAGCACGGCCGCGCTAGGCGCGGTCTCCCATCCTCCGGCGAACGTGATCGCATACACCGCCTTGAGGAGACCGTTCGAGGAGGTGGCGATCAGGATCGCCGCGGCAATCGCCGCGGCGGGCACCCCGGCCGCACCGCCCTGCGCCAGATTCAGCACGAAGGGGTCGATGTCGGTCACCCCGATGATCGCGGCCAGCGAGTACATTCCGGGGATGCCGAAAGCGCCCGTGACCCATGACGAGAGCATCGAGGTGAGCACGAAAAGCACCGCGAAGACCGTTGCGGCGCCCAGCTCTAGTGGGTTGCGGCTGACCGGCAGGTGTTCCGCGCTCTCCGGGGAGACCGGTGTAAGCCGGTACTGAAGTGCCGCCATCAGCAGCGCGCCCGCGGACAGGCTGATCAGGGGCACCGCGAGGGTCCGAGCGAGAGCCAGATTGAACACGGCCACGATGACGAGGATTCGCAGGTACATGACTCCGGTTGCGAGGGTGATCCCGGCCAGCCCGTATACTCGGGTGGACGCGTCGGCGCCGGCCTGGCGCGCTAGGACGACGGTCGTCGCGGTCGAGGAGTAGAGTCCCCCGAGCGCGGCCATCCAGAGCCCGCTCGCCGAGACCGCCAGGTAGCGCTGACCCAGATAGCTGACGTAGGAGAGCGTGCACACGACGATCAGGGCCAGCCAGGCCTGGCGGGGCGTAATGCTCGTGAATCGCGTGACCGGCGTGTCGGGCAGCAAAGGAAGGATCAGCCCGGTCAGGATGAGGAACTGACCCCCGGTGACGATCTCGCGCGTGTCGACGCGGCGGGCCAGCTCGTGGAGGCGCTCGCGGCCGGTCAGGAGCAACACGGCGACGACCGTGGTCCCCACCGCGACCCAGTGGGGCAACGCCAGCGCGACAGCGCCCAGCAGGTAGGCGTGCACATTGAGCAGCAGGACCATTAATCCCACATTCGGCTGACCGTGCTCGTCGCGCTCTCGAACGTGCTCGCGATAGAACACGAGGAGCCACGCGCCGAGCAGGAGCATGCCACCGGTGAACGCGACGAGATGCAGTGGATCGAGCAGGTACAGGATCCCGCCGGCCAGGGCCAGCATTGGGAAGGTCCGGATGCCGCCTGGCCGCTTCGTGCCCGCATGCGCGAAGAAGTCCTCGAAGGAGAGCCCGAGAAAGAAGCTCAGCCCGAGCAGCAGACCCAGATCCGTGGCCGACGGAGTGACAATCATGTGAAGACTCTCCGAAGCTACCGCAAGATGCCCAGGTTGTTCCACCCGCCTCGACCCAGCGGATCGGGGCCTGACTCATACCGGACTCGCCACTCGATCGAGGCGGTCCTGACCCAGGCGAGGAGGCGCTGCCTCAGCGCCCCCTCCGACTCGGTTCTCAAGTCTCTATTTTGGTGGGCGTTTCTGGTGGCACCTCGGTTGCACTCCTGGCAGTCCGAGGAGGACACGATGAAAGCCCACAAGATCCTGGTCCCGCTCGATGGCTCCGAACTGGCGGAAGCTGCCATCGCCGACGCGCTCGACGTCGCGAATCGCGATTCCGCGTCCCTCATGCTGGTACGGGCTACTGAGGCTCGTGTCCTGCCGGGGGTCGACCCGATCAGCGCGCAGATCGAGGTGGTCAACGACGCCGAGCGGTACCTGGCCTCCGTCAAGGCCGGCCTCGAGAAGCGGGATTTCTGCAACGTCGAGACTCATGTCTGGTACGGGCCGGCGGCGCCCGCCATCATCGAGGCTGCCCGCGTCTACAAGGTCGATCTCATCGTCATGAGCACCCACGGGCGGACCGGCTTCGGGCGGCTCGTCTTCGGGAGCGTGGCCGAGTCGGTCCTGCGTGGCACCACCGTCCCGATCTTGCTGCTCCGTCCATCCGAGGCACCGGTAGAGCCGCCCTCGGCAGCCATCCAGCCCAAGGAGGTTCTCCGATGAGCCGCTTCCGCCGCATCCTGCATCCCACCGATTTCTCCCGGGCGTCGACGCCCGCGTTCAAGCGCGCGGTGGAAATGGCCAAGGCCAATCGCTCGGAGCTCGTGGTGGCCCACGTCCTCGGTCCGGTGATGCCCATCATGGTCGACGGGTACGTGTCACCCAAGGTCTACGAGGATCTGGACGCCGCGGCGCGGTCCGCGGCGCAGAAGCAGCTCCGGAAGCTGATCGACAAGGCCAGGCAGGCCGGTGTGCGGGCGAAGGGCCTGCTCCTCGATGGGGTGGCCCACGAGCGGATCGCCCGTGCGGCCAAGGCCCAGAAGGCGGATCTGATCGTGATCGGCACGCATGGTCGCACCGGCGTCGCCAAGCTCTTCCTCGGCAGCGTGGCCAGCCGCGTGCTCGCCGTCTCGCCCTGTCCGGTGCTCACGGTCAGGGGAAAGTAGCCGCGTGGAAGCCGCCCTCGCTGCCTACCTCGCCACCGTCCTTGCGGGGCCGGTGGAAGTCATGAGCCTGCGGCCCCTCGGCGCCGCGGACACGGGCGGCAAGGATCCCAAGGGTCTGGGATACGGGGTGCCCTTCGAGGTCGAGTGTGTCGTCGGCGGGACGGCGCGGAGCTTCGTCATCGCCCGCACGCGGGTGGCGCAGGGCTTCGGGCACGACTACCCGGCCGACCGAGCGTGGCAGGCGCTTTACGGGCACCAGGCCTACAACACCTTTCCCGATCACGTGCGGAGCCTCGACGTGGGCTTCGCGCGGCCGTCCGGTGATCTGGTCTCGGCCGGGGACGCGACCGAGTTCTTCCAGCTCGTCGAGAAGGCGGAGGGCACGCTGTACTGGCTCGATCTCGACCGGTTGCTGACCGCGCCGCTCGGGAGCCTCGACACGGCCCGGGCCCGGGCGCTCGGCTGCTTCCTCGCGCGCGCGCACGCGGTCAAGCGGGACGAGCCCACGCTCTACGAGCGCCGGATCCGAGAGCTGGTGGGGCACGGCGAGTGCCTCATGGGCATCCTCGACAGCTACCCGCATCCCTATTCTCCGCTCCTGCCGCACGTCTGCGAGGCGCTAGAGCACGACGCGGTCTCCTGGCGGTGGCGGCTGCGTGGACGCAGCCACCGCCTTGCCCGGGTGCACGGCGATTTCCATCCGTGGAACCTCCTGTTCCGCGACGGCACCGCGTTCTCGGTGCTCGACCGCAGCCGCGGAGAGTGGGGCGAGCCGGCCGATGACGTGAGCGCGCTCGGCATCAACTACCTGTTCTTCGGCCTGCGCAAGGCGGCGGTGGACGGAGGGCGGGGCGTGGCGGAGCCGTTCGTCTCCCTGTTCCGCACCTTCCTCGGCGCCTATCTGGAGGAGACACGCGACAAGGAGCTCTGGGACGTCATCCCGCCGTTCCTCGCGTTCCGCGCGCTGGTCATCGCTCACCCGCGCTGGTATCCCCACCTCGATCCCCGGACCCGGGCCGCGCTGCTCGGCTTCGCCCGCGCCCTCATGGCGGGAGGCCCGCTCGCGCCCAGCCGGCTGCTGGAACAGCTCGAGAGCGACGCATGAGCTGGGCGATCTGGCTCACCGGGCCTCCGGGTAGCGGCAAGTCGGCCGTCGCGCGGGCCACCACGGCCCGGCTCGAGGAGCAGGGGCAGCCGGTCAAGCGGCTCGAGCTGGACGAGATCCGGAAAGACATCACGCCCGCGCCCACCTACACGGATCGCGAGCGCGAGATCGTTTACCGGGCCCTCTGCTACATGGCGGTCGCGCTGGTGGAGGCCGATATCCCGGTCGTCCTCGACGCCACCGCCCACCGGCGGGCCTGGCGCGACCTCGTGCGCGCTGCGATCCCGCGCTTCGCCGAGGTGCAGCTCGTCTGTCCGCTCGAGATCTGTCAGGAGCGGGAGCGCACCCGCCCGGTGGGTCACGCGCCGCGTGACATCTACCGGCAGGCCGCCCGCCCGGGCGCCACGGTGCCCGGGGTGAACGTTCCCTACGAGTCGGCGCTCGCTCCGGAGCTGCTGGTCGACACGAGCCAGCAGAGCGTGGACGAGACGGCTGGGCGTGTCGTCCGGCTGGCGGGAGAGCTCGCCCGGGCTGCCGGGGCTGGGGCGGCGCCGGAGAGGGAGCCCGGGTGGGCCATCTGGATCACCGGGCGCCCGGGGAGCGGCAAGAGCACGCTCGCCCGGCGGGTGACGCAGGCCCTGCGCGAGCGCGGCACGCTGGTGCGTCTCCTCGACCTGGCCCCGGTGCGGCGCTTTCTCCTGGACGGTCGGGCGGGCGATGATGCCGAGCAGGATCTGGTTCACCGCGTGCTGGCCTACACCGCGAAGCTGCTCACCGAGGCCGGGGTCTCGGTCGTGTTGGACGCGACGGCGGAGCGCCGCGCCTGGCGCGAGGCGGCCCGCGAGCTGATCCCGTGCTTCGCCGAGGTCCAGCTGCTCTGCCCGACCGAGATCTGCCTCGAGCGTGAGCGCGCGGTGCGCTGGGGCCTGACGTTCGAGGTCCCGGCGGTCCCGGCGGCCCCCTGGCCGGACATCGCGCTCGACTACGAGGAATCGGTGCGCCCCGATCTGACCATCCGGACCGACGTCAGCGATCTACACGCCGCCGCCGAGAAGGTCCTGTTCGTCATCCAGCGGCTGGCCGGAAGCCCGTCGCGGGCGGCCACGTCATGAAGCCCGACGGGCGGACCTCAGGTCGTAGACGACGTTGACCACATACGAGCGGCTCCTCCGGTGGGCGCACTGGTCGTGTGGTGGAAGAGCCGGCGCTGAGCCGGCCACAAGGAGGGTTCCATGCAGGTGAGAGAGCTGATGAGCCGGCAGGTAGTGACGATCGGCACCGGAGACTCGTGCCTGGAGGCGGTAACGCGCATGCAGCGGTCCCGAGTGCGGCATCTGCCAGTGGTGAGCCGCGAGGGGCCGCTCGTTGGGATCGTGACGGACCGCGACCTGCGGCATCACCTCTTTACGCCGCGCCTCTTCGAGGTGCTCGGCTCGACACCGGTCGAGGTGCTACTGAGCTGCACCCACGTGGCCGAGATCATGTCCACCGACGTGATCACGGTCGCGCCGGAGGAGACCGTGGCCGAGGCCGCGTGGACGATGCGCAAGCACCGGGTGGGCGCGCTGCCGGTGCTGGAGCACGGCCGGGTGGTCGGGATCATCACGGAAGCCGACGTCCTGCGATACATCGTCCGGACCGACCCAGGAAGGACGTCGGCGTGCGCGGAGATCATCGTCTCGTTCCCGTGAGCGGGCGACGGGTCAGGACCAGATCGGTCACGCCGCTCTCGGTCTTCTGCTCGCGCACGTCGGTGAAGCGCGCGAACATGTCGAGCATTCGGGCGTTGCTCGCGAGCACGTAGGTGCGGAAGCGTTGGATCCCGCGGGCCTCCGCCGCCGCGAGCAGCCCATCCAGCATGGTGGCGCCGAGCCCACGATTCTGCCACTCGTCCTGGATCACGAAGGCGATCTCGGCGGTGTCCGGTCGGTCCGTGGGCTCGTAGCGCGCCACGCCGATGAGCGTGGGCGTCTCCGGTGCCCCGTGCTCGGCCAGCAAGGCGAGCCGGGTTTGGTAGTCCACATTGGCGAGCAGGTGAGCCCAGTCGGGAGGCAGCCGTCGCATGACGGTGAAGAAGCGCTGGTAGGCGGTGTGGCCGCTCAGGCGGTCGTGGAACGCGACCAGGCGATTCTGGTCCTCCGAACGGATCGGCCGCAGGCTGACATGCGTTCCGTCCCGCAGGACCACCTCGCGCTCGAGCTCCTTCGGGTACGCCGCCATCGGCGCTGCCATTGCAGCGGGTCCGACCGATGAGCGATACGGCGACGGGCGCCGAGGTCGGGCTCGACAGCGCGGAGGTGCAGCGACGCCTGCGCGCGGTCGGCCCCAACCGTATCACCGACCACCGAGAGACGCCCCTGTGGCGGCTGGCGCTCGCGCAGTTTCGGAGCCTCGTGGTGATCCTGCTCCTGGCCGGGGCCGCCATCGCCGCCGCGCTGGGCGAGTGGGCAGAGGCCATCGCGATCCTGGCCGCGCTGCTGCTGAACGCCGCGATCGGCTTCCTCGCCGAGTGGCGCGCCCGCGTGTCGCTGGCCCGGCTGCGCGCGCTCGCGGTCCCCCACGCCACCGTTCGCCGCGACGGGCAGCTCGTGCGGATCGCCGCCCTCGAGCTGGTGCCGGGCGATGTCGTGCTGCTGGAGGCCGGCGCGGCGGTTCCGGCTGACGCGCGGCTGCTGCGGAGCGCGGCCCTGCAGGTCGACGAGTCGGCGCTCACCGGCGAGAGCGCCGCGGTGTGGAAGGACGCCGCCGCCCGGCCCGCGCCAGACGGGCCGCTCGCGGAGCGAGCGAACGTGGTGCATCTGGGCACCGCGGTGCTCGCCGGGAGCGGGCTCGCCCTCGTCACCGCCACGGGCCCCGCGACCGAGCTGGGACGGATCGGCCAGCTCGTAGCCTCGACCGGTAGCCGGGCCACGCCGCTCGAGCGCCAGGTGGAAGCGCTCGGGCGGCGGCTGATCATCCTCGCGCTCGGGATCTGCGCGGTGGTGGGCCTCGCCGGCATTCTGCACGGCGAGCCGATCGGGCTCATGCTGGAGACCGCGATCAGTCTCGCGGTCGCCGCGGTGCCCGAGGGGCTGCCCGCGGTCCTGTCTCTGGCGCTCGCCGCCGGGCTCTGGCGGCTCGCCGGCCGCGGGGCGCTGGTGCGGCGGCTCGCGGCGGTGGAGACCCTCGGGTCCACCACGGTGATCTGCGCGGACAAGACCGGTACCATGACCGAGAACCAGATGACGGTGACCACGGTCGCGCTGGCCGGGCGCCGCATCCAGGTGGGCGGCGGCGGCCGCTCCACCATGGGCAGCTTCATGGACGGGCACGACGTCCTCGCGCCGCTCGCGGACCCGCACCTGACGCTTCTGCTTGTGGCCGGCGGCCTCTGCAACGACGCGAGCATCCGACCCGCGGTCGACGGACTCCATCTGCTCGGCGATCCGACCGAGGCGGCGCTGCTGGTGGCCGCCGCCAAGGCCGGGCTCGATCTGGCCGAGCTCGCGCGGACCTGGCCTCGTCATCGGGAGATCCCCTTCGACCCCGTCCGGCGCATGATGGTCACCTTCCATCACATGCTCGGTTCGGCGACGGCGCGGGCCGGCACGCCGGTGCTTCTCGCCAAGGGCGCCCCCGGGGCGATCCTCGATCTCGCGAACCGTGTCCACACCGCCGCCGGGCCCGTCGCGCTCTCGGAGGCGGCCCGCGCGCACCTCCTCGAGCAGAATCGCGCGCTGGCCGCCGAGGGCTTGCGGGTGCTGGCGCTGGCCTGGCGTCCGGTCGACACGATCGAGACCGGTGCCCCCACCGATCTCGTGTTTCTCGGCTTCGTGGGGCTGGTCGACCCGGTCCGGCCCGGCGTCAAGGACGCCATCGCGTCCTGCCGCGAAGCCGGCATCCGCACCGTGATGCTGACCGGCGACCAACAGCTCACCGCGGAGACGGTCGGCCGTCAGCTCGGGCTCGAGCCGGAGGCGGTCCGGAGCCGGGTCAGTCCCGAGGGCAAGCTCGACCTGGTCCGCGAGCTGCAGGCGCGGGGCGAGGTGGTGGCCATGACCGGCGACGGGGTCAACGACGCGCCCGCGCTGGTCCGGGCCGATATCGGCGTGGCGATGGGGCGCCACGGCACCGATGTGGCGCGCGAGTCCGCGGACCTGGTGCTGACCGACGACAACTTTGCCACGATCGTCGAGGCGGTGAAGGAGGGGCGCGTCATCCGCGCGAACCTGAGGAAGGTGATCCACTTTCTCTTCTCGTGCAACCTGTCCGAAATTCTTACGATTTTCGTGGCCATCCTGCTCGGCTACCCGAGCCCGCTCCTGCCGCTACAGATCCTGTGGGTGAACTTGGTCACCGACATCCTGCCTGCGCTGGCCCTGATCCGCGATCCGGCGGATCCGGAAATCATGGAGCGGCCACCGCTCGACCCGGCCGAGGCACTGATCACCTGGCGCTTCGGCGCCCGGATTCTGGTCGAGGGCGCCCTCCTGGCCGCGGGCGTGCTCGGCACCTATCTCTGGGTGGTGTGGAACGAAGGACCCGGCGCGCCGGCCGCCACCATGGCCTTCATGGGCCTGGTCCTGATTCATCCGTTCCAGGCCATGAGCTGCCGGTCCACCCGGTTGAACTGGTGGCAGCTTCCTCCCAATCCCTGGATCCCGCTTTCCCTCCTCGCGCTCGTCGCGCTGCAGTGGATGGCGGTGGAGCTGGGGCCGCTCGCAGCCCTGCTCGGGACCGCGTCGTTGACCGGCGCCGACTGGCTCGTGCTCGCGTGCGGGGTCCTGTGGCCGGTGGCGGTGCTCGAGGCGCTCAAGGCGTGGGGCCGCTACACCACAATGGGTCTCCCAAGCCCCACCACGGCGTCGGAGCGCGAGGGCTCGCCCACCACAACGCCTTGGAAAAGCTGACCGAGTCCGTTGGCACCGGGGTTGCTCCTCGTGAGGAGCAAGAGGCGGCGCGGGCATGCCGCCGATCAAGGAGCCCACATGACGGAGGAAGTCGGGGTAGTCCGCATCAGCGGGATCGAGCGCGAGGCGGCCCTCCGCGCCCGCGTCGAGAAGCTCATGATGGCCGCGGTGGAGCGGATCACGGTGCGGCCGGTCCGGAGCGAGGCCGTGTTCTTCGACGACAACGGGCCGAAGGGCGGACGGGCCATGCGCTGCGCGCTTACCGTGCACCTGCCGTACCGGCCGAGCATTCGCGTGGAGCGGAGCGCCGTGACCCCACGGCTCGCCTTCGACGCGGCCATTGCCGTCCTGGAGCGTCAGCTCGCGCGGTACTACGAGCGGGATCGGGAGAACAAGCGCCATCCCAAGAAGTACTTCGCCGCCGGCCGCGCGGTGGCCGGTGAGGCGGCCCGTCCGAAGCGGACCCGCCGCGCGTAGGGGACTATCCATGGATCTGCGCGAGCGAGTGGCCGCGCTGGAAAGAATCGGGGCGGCCTCCACCCCGGTTATCAGCGTTTATCTGGGCACTCGCTGGGCGGACGAGCATCAGCGCGGCCGCGTCCGGATCTTTCTCAAGAACGAGCTGGCGCAGGCCCGGCGCGCTTCACTCCCGCGGGCCGCCGCGGCGGACCTGGACTGGATCGAAGCGCAGGGTGAGGCCCTGCTCGACCAGACCAGCATGACCGACTCCAGCGGGGTGGCTCTTTTCGCCTGCGAGGCGGTGGGACTCCGCGAGATACTGCCGAGCCGGATCGCATTCGAGAACGTCTTCGCTGTGGGCGAGACCCCGCTCCTGCGTCCGCTCCTGGATCTCGACGCGAGCGCACCGACCACGCTGGTCGTCTTCATCGACGCCGAGAGCGCGCGGCTCGTCATGCTCACCTCGGCCGGCCCGGGCGAGGAGGTGGCGCTCCGGTCCGACGTGCCGGCCCACCACAGCCGGGGCGGCTGGGCTCAAATGGCGGAAACACGGTACCGCCGCCACATGCAGGACCTCCGGGCGCGGCATTTCGATGCGGTAACCGAGACCCTCATTGCGCTGGTCGACGGCCATGACGTGCGGCGGATCGTGCTCGCCGGCGAGCCGCGCAACGTGGCGATGTTCCGCCAGAAGCTCCCCCCGCGTCTCGCCGCCTTGATCGTGGGGATCGTAGCCGGCTCCCGGCACGAGGAAATGGGGCACATCGTCGCTCGGGCGGCCGAGTATCTTCCGCACGCGGAAGGACAGCGTGCGGCCGAGGGTGTCGACGACGTCCTGACCGCGGCTGCCAAGCACGGCAAGGCGGCGGCCGGTCTCGACGCTACCCTGGATGCCGTCAATCGCGGCGCGGTTCACCGGCTCTATCTCCTCAAGGGGTGGAGCGTGTCGGGGCGGCGCTGCGATGGCTGCGGGATGCTCCAGCGCAGCTTCGCCGGGACTTGCCCGGTCTGCGGCGGAGAGGCGGAAAGGCTGGAGCTAGGCGAGGCGATGGCCGATCGCGTCGCCGCCGCCGGGAGAACCGTGGAGACCATCGAGGTCCACCAGCCGCTTGCCGCGGCAGGCGGCGTCGCGGCCGAGCTTCGCTACCCTCTGTAAGCCCGCCATCTCTGGGCCTCCGACCGCTGGGGTGAGCCCGCCCCACGTGAGGCACCCATGCTCCTCCGACCGTATCCCCGCCGTGAGGTCCTCTTCTTTGTTTTCAGCTGCCTAGAGGAGGGTACGTCGCTTGCAAGCGCATCGGCTGTCACGCTCACATTCGGGCGGACCAGTCCCCAAGCGGAGGAGAGTCGACATGGCGAGCAAGCAGGTATTCTTCCGGTCCGAGGCGCGTGAGCGGATCCTAAAGGGCGTTACCGCCCTGGCCGATGCGGTCCGGGTCACGCTCGGGCCGAAGTCCAAGTGCGTGCTCCTGGAGAAGCGCTTCGGGACGCCGGTGGTTTGCAACGACGGCGTGACGATCGCCAAGGAGATGGAACTCCGGGATCACGTGGAGAACATGGGAGTCCAGATGATCCGCCAGGCCGCGGAGCGCACCGGCGAGGCGGTGGGCGACGGCACCAGCACCTCGACGATCCTGGCCCACGCCATCTTCGCCGACGGGGTGCGGAACGTGGTGGCCGGCGCCAGCGCGGTGGACCTCAAGCGCGGCCTCGACCGGGGAGCCCAGGCGGCGGTGGAGACCCTGAAGCTCCTGTCGCGGCCCGTCAAGAGCCGCCTCGAGAAGGCGCAGATCGCCACCATCTCGGCCCACAACAACCAGAGCATCGGCGACATGGTCGCGGACGCGATGGAGAAGGTGGGCAACGAGGGCGTGATCACCGTTGAGGAGTCCAAGACCACCGAGACCCAGCTCGACGTGGTCGAGGGACTCCAGTTCGACCGCGGCTACCTTTCGCCCTACTTCGTCACCGACCCCGAGAAGATGGAGGCGATGCTGGAGGACGTGCACATTCTCCTCACCGACCGAAAGATCGGGGTGATGAAAGACCTGCTGCCGATCCTG
>Ga0207684_10004216_pt1 | contig 13646 bp, 11 predicted proteins | sample KBSK5501metaG_FD_184342 | JGI IMG/M metagenome (GOLD analysis project Ga0207684, IMG submission 184342) | Corn, switchgrass and miscanthus rhizosphere microbial communities from Kellogg Biological Station, Michigan, USA - KBS K5-50-1 metaG... | ecosystem: Host-associated > Plants > Roots >...
CCTGACGCTGCGGGAGATGGAGTTCGTCCAGGCTGCGCGCGCGCTCGGGCGAGGTGACGTCGCGATCGTCTTCCGCTATCTGCTGCCCAACTCGCTGGCCCCGATCATCGTGCAGACAAGTCTACGAATGGCGACGGTGCTCCTCACCGCGTCAGGATTGTCGTTTCTCGGCCTCGGCGTTCAACCGCCATCGCCAGAGTGGGGGGCGATGCTGTCCAACGCGCGCGCTTACATGATCACCGCGCCCCACGTCGCCATGATGCCCGGGCTCGCCATCGCGGTGGTCGTCCTCGGGTTCAACCTCCTCGGGGATGGCTTGCGCGATTCGCTCGACCCGCGCCTTCGCGAATAGCGCGCCCGCCGCGCCGGCGAGTTACCGACGTCGCAGCGCCTGGCGGCGCTCCTTCGTACGGACCTCGTCCACCGCCGCGGCGTCGTCGGTGAGCACGACGCCGTACGCCGCGCTTGCCACCGACGCGGCGATCTTGCCGTCGAGCACGTCTGCGAGCACCGCGTCGGGGTCCCGATCGAGCGGATCGCCGTAGCCGGCGCCGCCGGCGATGTACTCCCACAGCTGATCGCCGGGATGCAGCACGATCATCTTCTTGGACGGCAGGTCCTCGCGTGAGCCGTCCGCCCTCACGATATACGCGTGAGCGCGGGCGCCCGGTGCGCCGCCCTCGAGACCCCACGGCGCCGAGGCGAAGCGCTCGCCGCGGTGCGAGACCATCACGTCCGTCGTCGTCGCCTCGAAGACCTTCTCGAGACCGAGGCCGCCGCGGAAGCGGCCGGCGCCGCCGGAGCCGCTCCAGAGCCGCGCGCGCGGGACGCGAAGCGGGAAATTCATCTCCACGGACTCGACCGGGATGTTCATGCAGTTGGAGACGTCGGTCTCGATCACGTCGATGCCGTCCTTGTCGGGCCGCGCCCCCATGCCGCCGGCGGCCAGCTCGCTCGCCACGAATGGACGGCCGGTCTCCGGATCGCGGCCGCCGAACGCCATCACGAGCAGCGTGCCGGAATTGGCCGCCGGCATCCGGCCCGGGAGTGCGGCGACGAGCGCGCCGAGGATCGTGTCCGCGATGCGCTTGATCGTCGCCGTCCGGCAGCTCACCGGCGCCGGCGCGCGCGGATTGACGATGGTGCCTTGGGGAAGCACCGCGTCCACCGCGCGGAAGCAGCCTCCGTTGTTCGGGATGGACGCGTCCGAGATCGCGCGCACCGCGTAGTAGACGGCCGACATCGTGGAGGCGGGCACGGAGTTGAACGGGCCGCGCACCTGAGCATCGCTGCCGGTGAAGTCGAACGTCATCGACGAGCCGCGCACGCGCAGGGTGACCGCGATCTTCACGCGCCGGCCGATATCCACGCCGTCGTCGTCGAGCCAGTCCTCGAACGCGTAGTCGCCGTCGGGAATGGCCTCGATCTGCGCGCGGGTGAGACGCTCGGCCCGCGACAGCAGCTCGTCGATGTACGCCAGCACGGTGGCCGCGCCGTGGGCCGCGAACAGCTCGCGCAGCCGCACGCCGCCGAGCCGTCCGGCCGCGACCTGCGCCATGAGATCGCCGGTGAAGACGTCTGGCAGCCGCACGTTGCGCGTGAGCAGGCGGAAGAGGTTCTCGTCGAGCTCTCCGGCGCGAAACAGCTGCGTGGGCGGAATGATCACGCCCTCCTGGAACAGCTCGGTGGCGTCCGTCGGCACGCTGCCCGGCGTGCGGCCGCCTACGTCCTGGTGGTGGCACATCGTGCACGCGAGCGCGACGGCGCGGCCGTCGGCGAAGACCGGCACCGCGAGCGTGATGTCCGGCAGGTGCGTGCCGCCGTCGTACGGATCATTGAGCAAGAAGGCATCGCCCTCTCGCATTCCTTCGGACGGAAACGCGCGCACGAGGCGCTGCGCGGCGAACTGCAGCGCGCCGAGATGAATCGGAATCGCCGCCGCTTGAGCGATGGTCTCGCCGCGGGTATTGAACAGCGCGGCCGACGCATCGAGGCCTTCCTTCACGATCGGCGACGCCGCGCTCTTGAGCAGGGTCAGCTCCATCTCGTCGGCGATGGCGTCGAGCCGGTTGCGCAGCACCTCGAGCAGGATCGGATCGATGCTCACGTGTGCGCGCTCCGCAGCCGAAGATTGCCGGCGTCGTCCACCACCGCCACGACGCCGGGCGGGATCACGGTCGTCGTGTCGGGCTGCTCGACGATGGCCGGGCCGGGCAGACGCGCGCCCAGCGGCAGGCGCGCGCGCTCGTAGATCACCGTCGGCACGAACCCGTCGAAGTACGCGCGACGCTCGCCGATCAGCGCGGCGTGAAGCGAGCCGTCGCGCGCCGCCGGCGTCAGCACCGGCCGTGGCAGCGGGAACGTGTGCACGGCGCGGAAGTTCACGAACTCCACGGGCTGCTGCGCGCGGGCGTAGCCGTACACGCGCTCGTGCACCGCGTGAAAGGCCGCGACGATCTCGGGCACGCGCTCCGGCGCGACGGGCGCCGTGATCGGTACCTCGAGCTCGTAGGCCTGACCCACGTAGCGCATGTCGGCGGCGTAGGCGACGCGCACGTCGCGCGCGGGCACGCCCTCCTCGCGCATCCGTCCCTGACCGGCGGCGTCGAGCTCGGCGAGGCAGCGGTTGACCGCCGCGAGATCGGCGCCGTCGGTGCGCGCCTGGAGCGTTCGCGCGTGGTGGTGTTCGATCGCGGCGGCGAGCAGGCCGAAGGCCGCGAGCACGCCGGGCGCTTCGGGCACCAGCACCTCGGCCATCCCCATCTCCGCGGCGAGGGCGGCACCGTGCACGGGACCAGCACCACCCAGCACGACGAGGGCGAACTGCCGCGGATCGTAGCCGCGCTTGATCGTCACGAGGCGGATCTGGTCGGCCATGCGCGCGTTGACGACGCGGTGGATTCCGGCCGCGGCGGCGACGGCATCCACGCCGAGGCGCCGGCCGATCGCGGCGAGCGCGCGCTCGGCGGCGGTCACGTCGAGCGTCATCGCGCCGCCCGCGAAGCGTGTCGGGTTGAGGTAGCCGAGCACGACACTCGCGTCGGTCACCGTCGCCTCGTCGCCGCCGCGTGCGTAGCACGCAGGCCCGGGCTCGGCGCCCGCGCTGCGCGGCCCCACACGCAGCCCGCCGGCCGCGTCGATCCACGCGATGCTGCCGCCGCCGGCGCCGATCGTGTTGACGTCCACCATCGGTGTGCGCACCGGGTACGGGCCGATCGCGCCCTCGCTGGCGAGCAGCGGCCGGCCGTCGTGCACGACCGCCACGTCGTTGCTGGTGCCGCCCATGTCGAGCGAGACGAAATCGCGCACGCCCGCCTGCTCCGCGGCGAAGGCGGCGCCGATGACGCCGCCCGCGGGCCCGGAGAGAAACAGCGTGACCGGCTGCTGCGCGGCCAGCGCGGCCGACACGATGCCGCCGCGCGAGCGCATGATCAGCGGCACGCCGGGCACGCCGAGCCCGCGCAGCGTGTCGGCGAGCCCGCCGAGGTAGCGCTTCACGACGGGTCCGAGGTACGCGTCGAACGCGGTCACGCACAGCCGCTCGTACTCGCGGAACGTCGGATCGACCTCCGACGAGAGCGAAACGCTGATGTCCGGCGCGACGTCGGCGATGATCTCGCGCGTGCGCCGCTCGTGAGCGGGGTTGACGAAGGAGAACAGGTAGCACACCGCGATCGCCTGCACGCCCTGTGCGGAGAGCTTCGCCGCCGCGGCGCGCACGTCGTCCTCGTTCAGCGGGGCGAGCACGCGGCCCCTGGCGTCGAGCCGCTCACGGATGCCCAGGCGGCGCCGCCGCGGCGCCAGGAACGTTGGCACCTCGGGATCCATCGCGAGGTCGTACATCCTTGAGCGCTTCATCCGGCCGAGCTCCAGCACGTCCTCGAAGCCATCGGTGGTCAGCACCGCGGTCACGGCGCCTTTCTGTTCGAGGATGGCATTGGTGGCGATGGTGGTGCCGTGGATGAACCGCTCGACGTCGGCGGGCTTCGCGCCCGCCCGCGCGAGCACCATCCCCGTGGCGGCGGCGATGCCGTCCAGCAAATCTTTCGGTGTGCTCGGTACCTTGGCGAGCGTGAGCCGTCCGCGCGCGTCGAGCGCCACGATGTCGGTGAAGGTGCCGCCGATGTCGACGCCGATCTGCACGAAGCTCCCTCCCGGAGGCGCCCACGTTACCATACCGGGCATGCGAGACCTCCTGGACCGCCTGGACGGCTGGCGCGACGAGCAGATCGAGTTCCTGGCGCGCCTGGTCAATCACGACAGCGGCACCGATGACGTGATGGACGTCAACCGCGTCGGCGCCATTCTCGCCGAGCGGCTCGAGCGGCTCGGCTTCACGCTCCGCCGCGTCGCCACTGAGCGGTTCGGCGATCACCTCGTCGGCGACAAGCCCGGCGCCGGGCCCAAGCGCTTTCTGTTCGTCGGCCACTACGACACGGTGTTTCCGTCCGGCACCGTGAAGCAGCGTCCGTTTCGCATCGACGCCGAGGGGCGCGCGTGGGGGCCGGGCGTGTACGACATGAAGGGCGGCCTCGCCGCCCTGCTCTACGCGCTGCGCGCCCACGCGGAGGCGCGGACCCGCACGTGGAGCGAGACCAACGTCAGCGTCGTGTTCAACGCCGACGAGGAGCGCCTGTCGCCCACGTCGCGGCCGGTCATCGAGGCGGAGGCGAAGCGCGCGCACAGCGTGGGGATTCTCGAGCCCGCCCGCCCCGGCGGAGAATACGTGATGGCGCGCAAGGGCGCCGGCACGTTCTATCTCGAGGTGAAGGGCAAGGCCTCGCACGCGGGACTTCAGCCCGAGCTCGGCGCCAGCGCGATCGCGGATCTCGCGCACAAGGTCGCGGCGCTGCACGCGCTGACCGACTTCGCGCGCGGCACCACCGTCAACGTCGGAACCGTGCGCGGCGGCGAGCGCCCCAACGTGGTCGCCGAGCGTGCATTCGCCGAGATCGACCTGCGCGCGTGGAGCACGGCCGAGGCCGATGCGGCGATCGCGGCGATGCGGAAGATCTGCGAGCCCGCGCACGTCCCCGGCACGACCGCGCGCTTCTGGGGCCAGGTGAGCTTTCCGCCGTGGCCGCCCGGCCTGCCCGGCACCGAGCGGCTGCTCGAGATCATGCGCGCCGCCGGCCGCGATCTCGGCGTGGACGTGCGCGCCATCAAGACCGGCGGCGGATCCGACGGCAACCACACGTCGGCGATCGCGCCGACGCTCGACGGCATGGGGCCCAAAGGCAGCCGCGCGCACAGCGAGGAGGAGTTCGTCGAGATCGCGACGCTGCTGGAGCGCACGAAGATGCTCGCGCTCTTCCTGGACCGCTGGGCGAAGGAGTTCGAGGTCTCCTAGTCCCTAGCAGCGTCCTTGCTTGGCGAGTCCCGGCGGGCAGCCCTTTCCGCCGCCCCTATCCCAGTGCTCTTCGCGCTCACGCCAGTCGCGCTCGTGGCGTTCTTCGGACCGTTCCAGGTGGGCCCAACGTACCAGCCGTTCGTGAAGATCCAGTATTGATGCGCGTAGAAAAACACGTTCGCGGGAGCGCGCGGAGCGTAGTAGACGGGGCTGCCTTGAACGACGAGGAACGCCGGAGGACCCGGCAGACGAATGCCGATATCGATACCGATCTGCGCCTGAACGGGAGCCGCGACTGCGAGTACGAACAGCGCGCCGAGAAGGAACAGTCTCATCATTTATAGTTGACCTTCGCCGGCAGCACCTTTCGCATGAGGTCCGGATAGAGGAACGCGTTGTAGTCGAGCGGCTTCGTCAGCTTGCCCTGCTGCTTGAGCTGCGACTCGGCCAGCCGGAACAAGTTGACGGTGAAGTCGTCGAACACCATCTCGAAGCGCAGCTTGGTCATGAGCTGCTCGACGAGCGGTGGATCGAGGTTCTTGAGGAAGTCGGAGACGTCCTTGGCCGCGCGCTTGCGGTCGCCGTTGATGATCTCCGTCGCGTCGACCAGTGAGCGCAAGAACGCCTCGGCCGGCGCCGGATTCTTCTGGATCCACGCCTTGTTCATGTAGATGTACACGCCCTGCTCGAGAATGCCCTCCTGGTCCTTCAACACCTTGGTGTTCTTCACGGCGGCCAGCCCGCGCGTGATCCACGGCTCCCAGACGGCGTAGGCGTCGATGTTGCCGCGCTCGAGCGCCGCCACCATCTCGGGCGCCTCGACGTTGACCACGGTGTAGTCCGCGGCGTTGAGCTTCAGCTTGTCGAGCATGGCGAGCCAGAACACCTCGCCGCCCGAGCCGCGCGCCACGCCCACCTTCTTGCCCTTGAGCTGATCGAGAGTGTCGATGTTGCGTCCGACGAGGCCGATCCAGCGCACGAGGCGCGTCGCCTGGGCGACGACGACCACGTTGGGATCCAGGTTGTGATTGCTCACGCCGGCGATCTCGGAGCCGAAGGCCGACTCGATCTGGCCGTTGACGAGAAAGGCGACCATGGCCGAGCCGGACGGCCCGGTGTTGATGCGCACGTCGAGGCCGTGCTTCTTGAACAGCCCTTCCTGCTGGGCCACGTAATACGCAGAGAAGACGGGATCCACGCCGGTGGCGATGGTCATCTTCGTTTGCGCGCCGGCCACGCCGGTCATCGTCACCAGCGTGCTCATCACGAGCAGGAATCTCAGCATGATCGTTGCCCTCCTGACGACCGCTCAGGTCGCCGGCGAATATTTCCCCGCGAACGTGTAGATGCTCCAGCGGAACATGCGGTCCACCACGAATCCGAGCAGGCCGAGGGTGACCAGCGACACGAAGATATCGTCCACGAGCATGAACATCCGGCCGTCCCAGAGCATCTTGCCGAGTCCCTCATTGGCGGCAATCAGCTCCGCGGCCACGATGGTGGTGAACGAGTTGGCCATGGCCAGCCGCATGCCGGTGAGGATGTACGGGACGGTCGCCGGCAGCGCGACGTGGAAGAAGATCTGCGTCCGCGTGGCGCCGAGCGCCTGCGCGGCGCGGATCTTGTTCGCGGCGATGGCGGAGACGCCCGCCGCCGTGTTGAGGATGACGATGAAGATCGTCGTGTAGATGATCAGGAAGATCTTCGAGGCCTCGCCGATGCCGAACCAGATCACGGCCACCGTGATCATCGCCACCGAGGGAATGAACCGGAGGAACTCCGTGTACGGCTCCAGCAGTTTTCGCACGGGCCGGAACGAGCCCATCGCCAGGCCGATCGGAATGCCGAGCAGCGATCCGGCGATGAAGCCGGCGAGAATGCGCTGGATGCTCGCCCACAGATGCTCCAGCAGCACGCCGGTGCGGATGAGCAGCAGACCTTTGCGCAAGACGATCATCGGCGGCGGGAAGAGCACGGAGCTGACGAGGTAGACGGAGGCCAGGTGCCAGAGCAGGAACAGGCTGACGAAGCCGACCATATAGCCACCGTAGCGGCTCCAGAGTCGGCGCAGTCTGCGTGAGGGCATCGATCAGTCCGTACGCGCGATGGATTTGGCGACTTCGTCGCGGATCATCTCATAGACCTGCTTGTAGTAACGCAGGAACGCGTCGTCGGTCCGGCTCCTCGCGCCGTCGAGGGCCACGTCGATGACGCCCTTCACCTGCGAGCGCGGACCGGCGCGCATCACGCCGATGCGCGTGCCGAGGGTGACGGCCTCGTCGATGTCGTGGGTGATGAACAGCACCGTCGTGCGCGTGGTCCTCCAGAGGCTGGCCAGCTCCGCCTGCATCAGCGCGCGGGTCTGGGCGTCCAGCGCGGCGAAGGGCTCGTCCATGAGGAGCATCGTCGGCTCGTTCACCAGGGCGCGCGCGAGCTGGATGCGCTGCTTCATCCCGCCGGACAGCTCGGCGGGGTATTTTTGCCCCTGGCCGCGGAGCCCGACGAGGTCCAGGTAGCGCATGGCCCGCTCGCGCCGCGCCGCTTTCGGCACGTGCCGCATGCGCAATCCGAATTCGACGTTCTCCACGGCGGTGAGCCAGCCGTAGAGCGAGTCGTCCCCCTGGAACACCACGCCGCGGTCGCGGCTGGCGCCCGTGACCGGCCGCCCCTGCATCAGGATCTCGCCCGCGGTCGGGGCCTCGAAGCCGGCCAGCATCTTGAGCACCGTCGTCTTGCCGCAGCCGCTGGGACCGAGCAGACAGAAGAACTCCCCGGCCTCGATCTCGACGTCGAAGTGTTCCACCGCCATGTCGTCGACGCCCTGGAGCGATCGATAGGTCTTCTGCACGTCGCGAAACGCCACGAGTGGCGTCATGCGACGTGGCAGGCGACGACGCGTCCGTCCACCGCGCGGAGCGCGGGCTCCTCCACGGCGCAGCGGTCGTGCACGAGCGGGCAGCGCGTTCGGAATCGGCAGCCGCTCGGCACGTCGCGCGGGTTCGGCGGCTCACCCTCGAGCGCGAATGCCTGCGTCACGCGCCGACCGCCGATGAGCGGCACCGCCGCCAGGAGCGACTGGGTGTACGGATGGCGCGGGCGCTCGAAGATCGCCGCCGTCTCGCCGAGCTCCACGATCTTGCCCAGGTACATGACCGCGATGCGCGCGCACATCGCGCGTACCACCGAGAGATCGTGCGAGATGAACACGTAGGTGAGCGCGAACGTCGCCTGCAGGCTGCGGAACAGCTTCAGAACGCTCGCTTGCACCGAGACATCGAGTCCGGAGGTCGGCTCGTCCAGGATGACCAGGCGCGGGCGCAGCGTGAGAATGCGCGCGACCCCCACGCGGCGCTGCTGGCCTCCGCTGAGCTCGTGCGGGTAGAGATCGAGGTGCGCGTCGGGCAGCCCGACGGCGGTCAAGATCGCGCGCACCTCGCGATCGCGCTCGGCGCGTGACAGCCGCGTGTGGATCTTCAGCGGCTCGTGCAGCGAGTGCACCACTTTCCAGCGCGGATCGAGCGACGCGCCCGGATCCTGGTAGACGTACTGGAGATCTTTCGCCAGCGCGCGCCGCTCGCGCCGCGCCAGCCGGCCGATCTCGCGCCCGGCGAAGCGGATGTCGCCCGCCGTCGGCGTGTAGATGCCCATCACGGTCTTGCCGAAGGTGGACTTCCCGCAGCCGCTCTCGCCGACGAGGCCCAGCGTCTCGCCCGGCGAGACCGCCAGCGACACGCCGTCCACCGCGCGGAGCCAGCCGATGCGCCGACCGAAAGCGTTGCGCACGGGAAAGTGGCGGACGAGATCGACGACCTCGAGCAGCGGCGCGCTCACGGGTCGGCCCCAGCGCCGACGGGGTGGTGACAGCGCACGCCGTGTCCATCGGCGAGCGCCCGAAACGCCGGACGGTCGGCACGGCACTCCGCGGTCGCGTAGTCGCAGCGCGGGTGGAACCGACAGCCCGGCGGTGGCGCCACGAGGCTCGGCACCTCGCCCGGAATGTCCCGCAAGTCACCGCCCGGGCTCGGGACGCTGTCGAGGAGCCGCCGCGTATAGGGATGGGCCGGGTGCCTGAAGAAGGCGTCGGTTGGCGCCGCCTCCATCTCCTGTCCCGCGTACATCACGACGATGCGGTCGCAGATCTCGTGCGCGGTGCCGAGATCGTGGGTGGTGAACAGCACCGACACGCCGCGCTCTTTCACCAGCGCGCGCAGCAATCGCAAGATCTGCGCCTGGATCGTGACGTCGAGCGCGGTCGTCGGCTCGTCGGCGATGATCAGCTCGGGCCGCGGCAGCAGCGCCATCGCGATCATGAGGCGCTGGCGCTGGCCGCCGGAGAACTCGTGGGGCAGGCGGCGCAGCGTGCGCGCCGGCTCGGGCATCTGCACGGCGCGCAGCGTCTCGAGCACGGCCTCGCGATCGGCGCGCCAGCGCTCGCGCGGATATCGTCCGAACAGCGCCGCCGGCCGGGGTCCGGCGCCCGCCCGCGGCGACTTCCACTTCATCAGGTCCATGATCTGCGTGCCCACCGGGAACACCGGACTGAACGACGTGAACGGGTCTTGGGGAATAAATGTGATCGCGCGTCCGCGCACGCGGTCGTTCACCGCGCGCGGATCCTCGCGCAGGAGATCCGTCCCCTTGAAGCGCACTTCGCCGCCGCGGATGCGGGCGGCCCCCGCGGGCAGGATGCCGAGAATCGCGCGCGCCAGGGTGGTCTTGCCGCAGCCGCTCTCGCCGACGAGGCCGACCACCTCGCCCGGCGCGACGTCGAGGTTGATGCCGTCCAGCACCTGCGCCGGCCCGTGGTCAGTGACGAAGTCCACGGAGAGCCCGCGCACCGCGAGCAGCTCAGCCATCGCGCGCCGTGCGGCTGCGGCGCAGCCGTGGATCGAGCACGTCGCGCAGCCCGTCGCCGAGGAGATTGAAGCCCATGACGGTGAGGAAGATCGCGAGCCCCGGCGCGGCGGCGTACCACCAGGCGTCCGGCAGGAACTCGCGCGACTCCGCGATCGTGCGACCCCACTCCGGTGTGGGCGGCGGCGGACCGAGCCCGAGGAATCCGAGCGCGGCCGCGGTGAGGATCGTGAAGCCCATGCCGATCGACGCGCGCACGATGATCGGCGAGGCGATGTTCGGCAGCACGTGCAGCACGGCGAGCCGCCACGCCGAGGCGCCGAGCGCCGACGTGCTCTCGACGAACACCTCCTTCTGCAGCGCGCGCGTCTCCGCGTAGACCACGCGCGCGAACCACGGCCAGTACGTGACCGACAGCGCGAGGATCACGTTGGGCAGCGAGGGGCCCAGCGTCTGCGCGATTGCGATGGCGAGCACGACCTGCGGCACCGCCAGAAAGATGTCGGACACGCGCATGAGCAGATCGCTGAGCCAGCCGTGGTAATGGCCGGCCACCAGCCCGATCGGCACCCCGAGGATCAGGGACGCGCCGACGGCGATGATGCCGATCAAAATCGTGATGCGCGCGCCGAAGAGCAGACGGCTGTAGATGTCGGCGCCCATCCGATCGGTCCCGAGCCAGTGCGCGGCGCTCGGCGCCTTCAACCGCTCGGCGGGATGCAGCTCGAGCACGTCGTCGGGGTGGGTGGCCAGCAGCGGCGCCGCCAGCGCGCACACGAAGAGCAGCGCGATGAGGGCGAGGCCCAGGAGCGCCGAACGATCGCGGGCCAGCCGGGTCAGGACGAACCACAGCGAGCTCACGTTGTCCGCTCCCGCGGATCCACGAGCGTGTGCGCGACGTCGACGAGCAGGTTCACGACGATGAAGATCGCGCCGGCCCACACGGTGAAGCCCATCACCGCGTTGTAGTCGGACCGCACGATGGAGTTCACCGCGTAGGTCCCGATGCCCGGCCAGTCGAACACCGCCTCCGTCACCACGGCGCCGGCGAGCAGGATGCCGAACAGCAGGCCGATCTGCGTGACGGTGGACGTCAATGCCGAGCGGAGGATGTATTTCCAGACGATCAGCGGGCGCGGCAGGCCCATGGCGCGCTCGTAGAGAACGAAGTTGGACTGCATGACGTCCAGCACGCCCGCGCGCGTGAAGCGTACCAGCGTCGCCAGCGCGGGAAACGCGAGCGTCGCCGCCGGCAGCGCCAGGTGCAGGAGCGCGCCGCCGAACGTCGCCCAGTCCCACGTGAGCGCGGCGTCGACCAGGTAGAAGCCGGTGATCGAGCGCGGCGGAAAGCCCTGCAACCGGCCGTTGAGCGGCGTCCACCCCAGACGCATCGCGAAGAGGAGCTGCAGCATGATGCCGAGCCAGAAGCTGGCGATGGCGAGGCCGGAGACGGTGACGACACGCAGCGCGTGGTCCAGGACGGAATTGCGCCAGAGCGCCGAGAGCACGCCGAGCGGAATCCCGATGAGCACGGATGCGACCATGGCCACCAGCGTCAGCTCGATGGTCGCCGGCAGCCGGTGTGCGAGGTCGTCGACGATCGGACGGCGCGTGAAGATGCTGGTGCCCATGTCGCCGCGCACGAGCCGGGCGACGTAGTCCGCGAACTGCACCGGCAGCGGCCGATCGAAGCCCAGCTGGTGGCGCAGCGCCTCCACCTGCGCGGGCGTGGCCGTCTCACCGGCGACGAGGGCGACGGGATCCGCGGGAATGACCCGCGAGATCACGAACGTCACGGCGAGCAAACCCAGCAGCGTCGGCACGAACCAGACCAGTCGGCGGAGCAGAAGAGCGAGCAGCCTCATCGAGAGAGCTCCGGCCGCCCGGGACGCGCTCAGCGCGCCCCGGGCGCCGCGTGAACGCTACTTCGCGTAATACACCCAGCGCATTTCCTGCCCGTTGCCGATGGGACTGAAGCGCACGCCTTCGAGGTTCTTGGCCCAGGGCCCGAAGTACTTCGTGTTGTAGATCCAGACGCCGGCCGCCTCGTCCACGACGATGCGCGCCGCGTCCTGATAGGCCTTCTCACGCACCTTGCGGTCGGTGGACTTCAGCGCCACGTCGAGCAGCTCGTCCACCTTCGGGTTCTTGTAGAAGCTCGAGGCCTTGAACGTGCCCCACTGCCCGGAATGGAACATCTCGCCGATCCAGTTGTTGGGGTCCGCGTAGTACGTGCTGATCCAGTACACGACGAGATCGGGCGACGTCTCGGGCTTCTTCATGCGCTCGACCATCGTCGGCCACAGCTCGCTGGTGAGCTTGGTGTCGATGCCCACCTTGCGCAGGCCGTTGGCCATCACGGTGGCCGCCTGCTCCGTCTGGCTGAAGCCCTGGAGATAGCCGACGGTGATCGGCCGGTCGATCTTCGATTTGGCCATGGCGAGCTCGGCCTTCGCCTTGTCGACGTTGTACGCGTAGCCCTTCACGTCGCGCGGCACGCCCCACATGTTGTTCGGGATCGGCACCGGGTTGCGCTCGACCGAGCCGCCCAGGATGTCCTTGTTGAAGCCGTCGTAGTCGAACGCATAGCTGATGGCGCGCCGCACGTGGACGTCGGTGAGCGGCGGCCGCTGGTTGTTGATCTGGAACATCATGATCCGCATCGACTCCTGCTCGAGGATCTTGACGTTGGGCGCCTCGCGCAGCCGCTTGACCTGATCGTTCGGCAGGTAGCCGCCCGTGCCCTGGTAGTCACCCTTGATCATGCCGAGCACGCGCGTGTTGTCCTCCTTCACGAGGCGGAACTCGATCTCGTCGATGTACTTGGGCCCCCACGGCATGAAGTGGCCGGCGAACCGCTTCGCGATGAAGCCGACGGCGGGATCGTAGCGGCTCAGCATGTACGAGCCGGAGCCGGCGTCGTTGCTCGTGAGCCAGGCCGCGCCCCAGTCGCCGTCCTTCTCGTTCTTCTTCAGCAGCGCGGCGTTCACGACGTGGACCTCGGGGATCACCGCGATGAAGATCGCCGCCGGCTTGGTCAGCGTGAACTGCACGGTGTAGCGGTCGAGTGCCTTGGTCGTGTTCGGCGACACCATCGTGGCGAACAGCGACGCCGCGCCCTTCTTGAGGGCGAGGATGCGCTCCATGCTGTAGCGCACGTCCTCGGCGGTGATCTCCGTGCCGTCGTGGAACTTCGAGCCGTGGCGCAGCTTGAAGGTGTACGTGAGCCCGTCGCCCGAGACCGTATGGCTCTCGGCCAGCCACGGCTCGAGCTTGGGCGGGTTGTCGAGCCAGCGATAGAGGCCGTCATAGAGATTCAGCCGGACGGCGACCCGTCCGACGTCGAAGGCCGCCTGGGGGTCCATCGTGTCGTACGGACTCTCGTTGGCGAAGACGAATCGGGTCTGCGCGATGGCCGACGCCGTCGGCAACGCCGCGACGA
>Ga0207684_10004219_pt1 | contig 13641 bp, 12 predicted proteins | sample KBSK5501metaG_FD_184342 | JGI IMG/M metagenome (GOLD analysis project Ga0207684, IMG submission 184342) | Corn, switchgrass and miscanthus rhizosphere microbial communities from Kellogg Biological Station, Michigan, USA - KBS K5-50-1 metaG... | ecosystem: Host-associated > Plants > Roots >...
AAAGACATTCCTGCGCATGCCAAATCAGATTCAGCGCGGCAGAAAAAGTTACGATACCCCTGACCGCGACGCGCTCGCCCTCTACGGACAGCTAAAGGTCGGGGCGAGTTATTGTGCTTTTGTTTCGAATGTGAGCACGTCGGACCGAGGGTAATGCCCGGACACATCGAGAGTCAGAAACTCGTGGTCAATTTCATTCAAATTCAGATCAGCGACGATTAGCTCTTCGCGGTCATCGACAGGTTCGACAATGTAACGCGCGTTGGGCGCGAATTATTGCACTGGCTCCGCGCTCCAGCCGCCGCGCGGTTCGCTGAGCATCCGGGGCCGGTTGCCAGCCAGCAGACCGAGATCGCTTCGTTTGGGATGGGCATGCCGCCGAGCTCCTTATCCTCGGGTTGCCCGGTATGCCTCGGAAGCTGTCCAAAACGAAGCTCCGAGCAGAACCAGGTCCTTGATCAAAAACTGGCCTGCATCACCCAGGACTGGAAAGCCGTGTCTAAAGTGCGCGGCTCCGGGCGTTGAGAATAGGAAGCTAATGGTGAGCACGAAAGTTACGACCGCTGCAGAGCTACCTACAAACGATGCCTTCGGAGACAGCGTACGAAGGGCCATGAGAGCGGCAGTCGCGATCTCAATGGCACCGATGAGGTTGGAAACCCCTTGTACGCTCAGCAGGCCATACATCCAGGACATTAGCGGGCTGTGCGCAACCAACGGCTGAATGCCTGCGGCTTCCTCTGGAGTGAACTTCAGCACCCCAATGAGCAATAAAACCGCGACCAATCCGTAGCGCGAAACCACGATTCCTGTCGCTTCCAGCCGCGACTGAATCCGCGTTGTGGTCACTGCCCGCATTGCATGGTCCATAACCTCAGTGTGTGCCGTAACTAAGTCCATCCGACCCCTCCGAAAATGTCTGACGCACTACCACAGATTCTGGAAGGCTGGAAAAGTTACGTGCCGGGCTGAACCTGAAGCTCTAACTCTCCTGCACAGTCCTGCAACTTTCCTGCGAACGAACAGTCTCATCTCTTTTCCGGTCGAGTTGGGCTCACCGATCACGTGTTCGCCTGCCAACTTGCTCGATGAGAACAGCGATGAGACAGTTTTGTCTTACGAGTGCGGCGCGTTTTTGCTACGTCGTCTTGTTCCTGGGCCTGTGTCTTTGTGCGCGTCCAGTTCTGGCCCAAAAACAGGAGGTGACGGTGTCTCTGGGCGGCGTCTTCAGCCAGTCACGCAGTTTTCAAGGAACGGGCACGGCGCAAATTTCCAGCGACTTCAATCTGGAAGCCAACTATGGGTACCGCTTTCTTGGTGCGAAGACTGCCGCGCTTTATGGCGAAGTTGAATTTGTCGCTCTGCCTAACCGAAGCGTGACTTCGTCAACGGCAATCGTACCGAAGAACTATGCATCGCTCTATGTTGCTCCTGGTCTCCGCCTGAAGTTTGCGCCAGCGGCGCGAATTTCCCCATGGGTGGCGATTGGCGGTGGATATGCGCTCTACCAGCAGTCAGCACAATTTTCCAACGGCCAGAACACCACGAACAAATTCCTGAATCGAGGCGTTTTTGATTTTGGCGGCGGCGTGGATTATACGCTGTTTCGTTTCCTGGGCCTGCGGGCTGAAGTTCGCGATCTTGTATCCGGCAATCCAAACCTGAACGTCGCGTTGTCCTCAAGCACGCAGCACAACCTCATAAGCAGCGGGGGAATAATCGTCCGGTTCTGAATCAAGAGTTTGATCGAAAATCCGACGCCGTAATAAATCACGTTTGGCCGCGAAGGGAGTTTACGAAGTGAAACTTGAGATCGCCTCCGCTTTCTTTATCGCGTTGCTGGCTTTTACCAGCGGGCAGGCAAAACCCGTTCCTAACGACGCTGACGTCCGGGCGGTTGGGCTGGCAATAGGCCAACCGGCGCCTAGATTCTCGTTGAGAGATCAATTCGGCCACGAGCAATCGAGTTCCACACTCAAGGGATCGAAAGGGACGGTGCTGCTCTTTTTTCGATCGGCGGACTGGTGACCGTTTTGTAAAGCGCAGCTCGTGCAGCTGCAAAACTCTACAGCACGTTTCGAGAAGCAGGGCATCAAAGTGGCGGCTATCAGCTATGACAGCTCAGCCATCCTCATGGACTTCGCCAACCGGCACCATATCCAATTTCCGTTGCTGGCCGACGCGGAGTCCAAGGTCATTCGTAGCTTCAACGTGCTGAATGCGGAAGCGAAGGGAATGACCAAAGGGATGGCGCACCCTGGGTTCTTCTACATTGACGAAAATGGAGTCATTCGCGAAAAGTACTTCGAAGCCAAATATACCGACCGCTTCACAGCGAACAATGTCATTGGCAAGCTTTTTCCGGAACTGGCGCAGGAGGTGAGTGAGAGTGTAGAGGCGCCTCACCTTGGGCTCACCCTTTCACAATCCGATCGCACCGTCGTGCCAGGAAGTAGGGTGACCTTGATTGCGGAAGTTCAACTTCCACCGGGCGTTCACGTATACGCACCGGGAGCGAAAGGGTACAGGCCGATTCAGCTGGTATTGACTAAGCCGGGAGGAGTTGAATCGGGACCTGTAAGTTACCCAAATTCCAAAATGCTTTACTTCGAGCCAATTCAGGAGCAAGTGCCGGTCTTCGAGGGCAAATTTCGTATCACCCAGGATGTCATGATAGGTTTTTCGAAGGCCGGAGATGGCGTGCGAGCGCTGCGTTCATCGGAGAAAAACGTTGCGATTGCCGGAGAGCTGCGCTATCAGGCTTGCACCAGCACACTTTGCTACCCACCTACGTTAGCGCCCGTAAGTTGGGAGTTGAACGTTGACCCTCTCGACCTCCGGCGATTTCGCGGAGACATTCGACATAAATAGAAGACAGCGATTGGAAAGAGGAAGACGCCTAGTAGCCTAGAAATCTCAACGCCATTTCCGCATAGCGCTTCAGCTCTTTTTTCGTCGCACCGTTAGCAGCTTGAATTCCCAAACCCGACATCAGCATCGAGAGGTAGTGAGCAAAATCAGAAGGGTTGATTCTCTTATCCAGGTCGCCGTCGCGCCACGCCTGTTGGGCACGCTTCTTGAGGGCGGCCTCCCCCTGCTTGCGCCACTCAATCATTGCGTCTCTTGCAGGTTCCGCATCCGTGCCGCTGGCAAGAGTCGCTTGCAGGGATAGGCAGCCGCGCGGGTTGCCGGACGAGCCCAGGAATTCGACGGTCCCGTGCAACAACGCTGGGACGACTTCACGGAGAGTGGGCAGCGCTAACGCCTCTCTGATGTAGGTCATCGGCCCTGTCCGATAGCGCTCAATGGCCCGCCGAAAGAGAGTTTCTTTGTCCCCAAAGGCCGCGTACATACTGGAACGATTGATGCCCATGGCTTCCGTCAAATCGGACATTGTTGCCCCTTCGTAGCTCTTCGCCCAAAAGACGAGCATCGCCGCCTCCAAGGCGGCCTCCTCATCGAAGCCGCGCGGCCGGCCAATTTTTCCAGGATTGGGAGCCTCTGTATCCATAAACCTCCTTTGGGCGTAATTGTGGAACGAACGGTTAGAAATATTGCAACCCTTTCGAATATGACACATCTGAACCGATAAGTCCAGAACCCGATACCGTTCATGGACTGTCCAAACACTAAGGAGAAGAACATGGCAAAACTCAATGGCAAGGTGGCCGTCGTCACAGGCGGCAGCAGCGGCATCGGACTAGCGATGGCGAAACGGTTCGTAGAGGAGGGCGCTTATGTTTTTATCGTCGGACGCCGCCAGGATGCACTGGACTCGGCGGTGAAGCAGATAGGCAAGAACGTCAAAGGCGTGCGCGCCGACGTGTCGAATCTCGATGATCTGGACCGCCTCTATAAGGAGGTGGCATCGACAAAAGGAAAACTGGATGTTGTGGTCGCCAATGCGGGAATCGTGGAGATCAAGCCGACACCCGCGGTCACGCCCGAGCACTTTGACAAGACATTCAATACTAACGCCCGCGGCGTGTGGTTCACCGTTCAGAAGGCTTTGCCGGTCCTGAATGACGGTAGCTCTGTGATTCTTGTCGGGTCTGGTGTTTGGCTGAAAGGCTATCCGGGCTATGGAACCTACGCCGCCACCAAGGCGGCGCTGCGCTCCTACGTGCGCACTTGGACGGCAGAACTGAAGGACCGGAAGATTCGCGCGAATCTCATCAGCCCTGGCGTGATTGAAACGCCGATAATTGATGGTCAGTTTGCTACGAAAGAGGAGGCCAATGGAGCTCGCGAGTGGTTCAAGTCCATCATTCCCATTGGCCGACTTGGTCGTCCCGAGGAAATTGCTTCCGCAGCGCTCTTCCTGGCTTCGGAAGAGAGCAGTTACGTGCTCGGCAACGACCTGGTTGTCGACGGCGGTGCTACGGCTGTCTGAACGGCCCGCCAGACCGTTTGGTCAAACGAAAACGGAGCTCTTGCCCAGCAACTCTGCAGCCGACACTGCTCCAACAGGTACATTGCGATTGTGGAGAAGCTCGACGGCAAGAGTTCCGATTGGAAGGAGAAAGTCACTCACGAACAGGCACAATATCTAATCGAGGCTTGCAGAATTCAGAAGAATGTACGGTGCTCGGCCAGATTTGTCTCTCCGGTTGTGCAGGTTCGCTAAGGGTTCGATAACCGCTTCCGAGCGAAGAAAGCAAGCGCCCATGAGGATGGTAGCCCCAGCGATGTTTAGGACGGTTGCGCGAGAGATCACTGCCAACAATGGGAAGTCGGCGGGGACCCCGCCGCGTAGACCTATTGTACGGAATTAAAATGTTTCCGTAAACAATTGATAATAAACGAGATATTGGTTGAGGCGACGGGAGTCGAACCTCTCATCCCCCATTTAGATTCTGTAACTTACTGATTCTGAAAAGGGAGGAAAATGCTAAAAGGCCTATACAAGCCTGTCCATCGTACAATTATCGTACAATTTTGCCGGTTGAAAAGCCGCCAACTGCTCCGAAAAACATCGAAACCACTTCGCGAAGAGATCGAAAATACCGCCGTCCGCTATTTTCACAATCTACGATAATCGAGAATAGAGGCCGTGGCTATTCTCCTGCCGCGAAACGGAAAACTGGGCTAAGTCGACAACTTCAGAGTTGCCCGTTAACTCGGGCGGATCGAGAGAGACTTTCAAACGTCGCAAGAGGCTTGTCTACCCGTCACCGCAGGGACGATCCGATAATCCGCGCGATAGACCAAATTATGCAGATCGCTGGACGCGATGGCTCGGAGTATGGATAGCTGAGACGCGGCATCCTCGTCGCTGAACACATTCAGGGGCCAGTCGCGAACTGTCGTCCCGCGAAGATGCGGGTGATGGAAGCCGCCTCCAAAATGGGCTTGAAGCACGATTGGCTCGACCCCGGCTGCCCGCTGTTCAGGCCAGCTCAAAGCCCAGGATGCGCTCAACCCTCGATCCGCTGTGCGTCGTAGTCCCGTCTCGGTGAGTTGCCCGGTATCGAGCAGCAAGCTGGTGTTCATTTCGGTGAGAACCTGGCGTGCGATCGGAGCCAGCAGTTGCACTGCTTTCTCGAAATGGGCTTCCTTGTCCTTTCGACTTGTCGAGCCGCCATGTGTGCCGTCTCGAAGATCCTCAAAATGGCGGATCAGGCTGGTGATATATGCCGGTATCGCGCTTTCTGACATCGCCTACCTCCTACTCAGAATCAGCATTTGGCGCTGCATCATTTTGTACCTGCAGTACCTGCGAGAAGGACGATACAAGCGCCGTCCCAAGAGTCCTTTCCGGAGAATGGGGGCGCGGCTGAATTCAGCGGCATCAGTCCGATGTTTTTCGCGCTGAGATGGAAGCGCTTTTCCAGATAGTGAGCAACAATCAGAGAACGAGACCTAGACGCGGCCATCTGATCGGCAACTGAAGCTTCGTTAGAATAGCCTTCAACGATGATTTGCTGCCCAATAACCGAGTCCTTGGCAGTGCCGATGACCTGATCGATTTCCTGCTCGCCTGCGGCAGACAAGACTTCATTGCCGTTCGAGTCTTTCCCGAAAGCACCTGCCGCACTGAGCCATGCCCGCTGATTTCTCTGGCTATTGAAGTACGGGTTACTGCGATACTGATCGGTCGTCACTTCTTTCAGGCCATAAAAGCCTCTTTTTTTGAAAAATCCCCGAAAGAAGAACTCATGTTTAAGGGCTTCTGTATCGTCCGCCATGTTTGCGGTCGCCAGGTTTATGTTCGAGAAGGTTTCGCTGATGTTCTCGGCCGCGTTCTCACCCGAGCGGTCGGGACCTAGCGCGTCGTTCAGAGTGAGGCTCACTTGCTGCGAGGTCTGGGCGAATTGCCGGGACGCGTCCTTGGCATTGTTCAGCGTATCTTCAGCTTTCCCGAAGAGGTCTCTCGACTGAAAGTCCGCCATTACCTGCTTGGCCTGAACTGTGACCTGATTCAGATTGGCGGCGGCCTGTTGCGCATTCCCCACGGCGTTCTTCACCGCAGTTGCCGTCTGTTGATCATCAAGCAACATGCCTACCGTGCCGTTGCCGCTTCGAACACCGGTCACGATGCCGTTAGCGTTATTAACCGTCGTCACAATGGCGTCGAGTGTGCCGTCGGCTTTCGTTTTAATATCTCCAATCGCGGAGCTTGCTTGGTCCATAACTCCTGTCATTTTCGCGATGACGGCGGAGAGTTCGATCGGTTCTTTGGCCGGTAGAGTCGCTCCGCTGACGGCCTCTTGGTCTTGATCGCTGCCCTCGTGAATCAGCAGGAATTTGTCTCCCACCAGACCATCGGATTCCACCGTGACAAATGAATCGTTGCGAATGAGATTATGAAGTTTGTTATCGACGTGCAATTTCAGCCTAAATTTCGCTGACGGCCGATCCGGTATCTCAATACCGGTGACTTGGCCTGCTTCGAAGCCGGACACACGGACCTTCGACCCTGGCGAGAGTCCGTTCACATTACTCAATTTCGTAAAGAAGTCCACATGATGAGCAAAAGCCTTGTGCCGGTTCCCGATCAGGAACAAGCCAACGCTGAACAACAGCACGGCAGAAAGGACGAATACACCCACGACCGCATAGTTGATTTTCATTCAGGACTCCGTTACCAGTCGCCGCACGATCTCGTGATCGCTCTTCTCCAATTCTGTTGCTGTGCCAAAGCCAATCAGCGATCCTTGGTCAAGCACGGCAATCTGGTCGGCGACTCTTCGTGCACCCCGCACATCATGGGTGACGATCACAAGCGTCGCACCATACTCCTTCTTGACTCTGAGGAGGAGGTCGTCGATCTCCGAGGCCGTGATCCTGTCGAGTCCGCTGCTGGGCTCGTCGACCAGTAATAGTCTCGGATGGAGAACGAGTGCTCTCGCCAGACCAGCGCGTTTGCGCATCCCTCCCGAAAGCGCAGACGGCATCTTGGCTACGTCCAGATTAAGACCCACACGTTCGAGTGCCTCGTCCACAGCTCGCTTGATCTCGGCCGGAGATTTCGACTTATCCAGGCGGCGAAGCGGCAGCGCGAGATTGTCCCCCAGCGTGAACGAGTCGAACAGAGCGGCGCTTTGAAAAAGAAAGCCGATGTGGCGCCGAACCCGAGACAGATCTTCCTCGCTGGAATGAACGATATCCTCCGAATCAATGCAAACCTTGCCACTGTCTGGCTTGAGCAGTCCAATCATCAGTTTGAGGGTGACGCTTTTGCCTGTGCCACTGCGACCCAAGATGCAGAGCGCCTCACCTGCATTGACCTTGAACGATACGTCGTCGAGAACCTTTCTATTTCCAAAGGCCTTAAACACATGCTCGAATTGAACCGCGGCCGGATCGCTCATAAGGCGTTCCGTGGAAAGAGGAAGAAGATGCCTTTCACAAGAATCACATCCGCCAAGATAATTAGAAGGGAGGACAAAACCACGCTGTTGGTAGCGGCGCGCTGCACTCCTTCGGACCCTTCGTCGGTCGTATAGCCAAAAAAGCCCGACACGGTGCCGATGATGAAACCAAAAACGCTGGTCTTTAGCGTGGGCGGAATAAAGTTGGCCCATTCGACCGTCTTGAAAGCCCGATCAAGATAGAGTTGCAGGGAGATATGCGAGACGAGGTACTCAGAGAGAAAACCTCCGGCCAGGCTGGCGAAGTCCATGAACAGGGTCAACATCGGCAAAATAAGAATGCAGGCGACAATCCTCGTCACTACCAGCATCTTGAAAGCATCGACCGACAAAGACTCAATTGCGTCGATCTGTTCGGTCACGCGCATATTGGCGATCCCGGCGCCAATGCCTGCGCCTACTCTTCCCGCCACCAGCAGTCCCGTGACCAGTGGTCCTAATTCATTGAAAAACGATGCCGATTGTAGCGTCGGGATCATCGCTTCCGCACCGAACTGCACGAGCGTGCCGCGCGTGTGCATGGACAGTACAATTCCGAGAGCCAAACCAGCGGCTAAGATGAGGGGTAGTGACTGCCACCCAATCTCCTCGATCTGGATCAGAAAAAATTCCCATTCAAACGGTGGCCGAAATGCGTCCACCAATCCTTTCAGGCCAAAATGGCTTACTTCTCCGAGGAACGAGAAAAACTTCTTCATGACTTCCATTCACTAATTTAGTTCCCATCTCGCGCCGAAATTTTGTTTTGCATGGTTTGCTGGCCTGTCGGCAGTCGTCCTTGGATCAGCCGCTCAAGCTGGGACGAAATATGCGGAGCCGCATTCGATGGCCGTGTGTTCCTCGAAGAGAACACGGCCGTAAGATACAAGTGCGGCACTCAGCACTGCACTTCCGAATGCCAAAGATCGTTGCTATGGACGCCCCAGGGACATGCAGCTGTCCGGCGGCCTCAAGAGACAGGCCTTTGTATTCACGCGACTCCCACCTGATGTCGGTGACGGTTCCGAAGCTTGAGCAACCAACTTGCGGACTGGCGCGGTCGCTTTCTCGTGTCTTCTGTTTTCTCGCTATATCGCTACGTTATTCGCATCCTGAATTTCTGCACACCTCAGAAACCACAGAATTCCACCTAGATTTTTCTACAGGTCTGATGGGCCGTACGTGAAAAGGCGGTTTGACCGTTTCTTGAACTGCATCAGTGACGTGGCCGAGGAGCCTTTGGCCGAAACGCTCCAAACCATTACAATGCCGACAACGAGACCAGGGTCATGGTTCAGGCCAATCCGATTCGTATCCTAAGCGTTGAGGACCACCCGGTGTTCCGCGAGGGGCTGGCGACCATCATCGGCTCTCAGCCGGACATGGTCCTCGTGGACCAGGCGTCGAACGCCGTAGAGGCGGTTGCTGAATTTCGCCGCCACCGTCCCGACATCACCCTCATGGACCTTCGCCTTCCCGGTACCAACGGGACCGATGCGCTGATCGCAATTCGGGGCGAATTTCCCCGCGCCCGTATCATCATGCTGACAACCTCGGACAGCGACGGCGAGATCCAGCGGGCAATGCGCGCGGGGGCTTCAGCTTACATCCTCAAGAGCATGCCGAAAGATGAATTGCTCAACGTCGTCCGATCGGTGCACACCGGCCAACGACACGTTCCGCCGGAAGTGGCGGCTCGCCTCGCGGAACATATGGGGGAAGAAGATCTTACGACCCGGGAACTGGAGGTGCTCAGGCTCATTCGGGATGGCTATCGCAACAAGCAAATTGCGGATCAACTGGCGATTGCCGAAACTACGGTTAACTTCCACATTAAAAACCTGGTGGACAAACTTCAGGCCAATGATCGGACGCATGCAGTCACCATCGCGCTCCGGCGCGGACTGCTGCAAATCTGATCAAGTTCCAGGCCTATAGAAAACCGCAGGATGCTGGCTATAGGTTTCGATATTCTGCGAAAGTTACGAATCCAGTATTGTCGCGGATAGTAGTAGTTCCTTGGCGGACTAGAGACCGTATCCAAAAATTGGAATCACGGCCGCAAACGATGACAATTGCGGCTCGACCTGGCCTAGCTTAATTCAGACCCTTGCCATCGAATATGTAGAAGGCCGTGATACGAGGACTCGGAGCTTTTATGGGGCCAAGATATTGGCGATCAGCCAGGCTCTTGAGAATGTCGATCGGATTGTTTATTGCATCGACACTGAGTGCTTGCCACCAGTCCGCGCCAGAGCCGGTGACTCTTAATTACCTTCGTATTGGATGGATCACGCCGAACGAGTTACCCGCGACAGAGGCTTTATCGCGAGAGTTTACCAGGGAAACAGGCGTGGGCCTCAGGCATCTTCGCGGAGTTCAGGAAGAGACTCTTGACCAGCTCACTCTAACGCACAAACTCTTGCAGGAGGGTGGCTCTGGCCCCGATGTCATGGAGGCCGACGTAACCTGGCTTGGAGTACTGCAGGGGGACTTGATCGACCTGCGACCCTACTTGGCGGCTGAAACTTCGTCCTTGGCCCCGAGCGTAGCGCATAGCTATATAGTTGACGGCAGGATCTTGGCGATTCCATATCAGATTCACGCCGGCGTTCTGGAGTATCGAGCTGACCTTCTCGACGAGTATGGCTACGATCATCCTCCAAGGACGTGGGACGAGCTTGAGAGGATGGCTTCGCGAATCCAGGCGGGCGAACGCGCAAAAGGCAAGAAAGATTTTTGGGGTTACGTCTGGCCGGGAGCTGCCGCTGAATCCTTGACTTGCAATGCCTTGGAATGGCAGGTCGGCGAAGGGGGAGGCCGGATTATTGAGACCGACGGGACAATCAGCGTGAACAACCCTTCCGCGATTCGGGCATGGCAACGGGCTAGACGTTGGATCGGCTCGATATCGCCACCCAGCACCGTGGAGTACAGGGAGGTCGATGCCACTAACGTTTTTGATTCGGGAAGAGCCGTATTTGCCCGCGACTGGGGGGGCGCGCTTGGAGGGTCTTCGACAAGCCGCGAGCAATTGCGACTCCGCCTTTGGGGACACCGGCTCCCAGCCGGTAAGGTCGGTTATACAACTCTTCCCAGTGGTTCAACGGCGAGCGCCACCACTCTAGGCGGATTGGGCTTGGCGGTTTCTAGATATTCACTTCACCCCCGAGAAGACGCGGCCCTTATCCGGTTTTTGCTCCGCCAACAAATTGATTCGATGGAGAAGGGCACTGTCCTCAATCTGTCTAGTCAGGCTGTAGTCTATGACGTCGCTCCGGCGGTTGACTTAAACCACAATGCGGAGAATTCAGACCCGAGAAAAGCCATTTTGATTGATCGGCCTACCAGGGTTGCCGCGGGTTCCTATGAAGAAGTCACCAGAGCTTATTTCGGAGCCGTGCATTCTGTATTAACTGGAGAAAAACCTGCCCCGGAAGCGACCGCGGACTTGGAAAAATATCTCGTCAAAATTACCGGGTTCCGCTCCGGTCTGCCCAGAAAGAACTAAATTGATGTTCGAACGGACGGGTGGCATTCCCGTGGGCCTGATTCTTACGCAAGAAGAGCGACCTCGAGATGAACTCAATCGACGCCAGATATTTCGATCTCGGTCCGCGTTTGAAGCTGACGTTTGCTCTGCTAGTCACATTGATCTTGGGTGGAAACGGTCTTCTTGTTTGGCAATTTCACATCGCCCGGCTTCAGGAGGATCGCCTCGCTGGCGTGAGCCGGCAAATGACTTCAGTTCTCCGTCTTCAAGGGACTCTTCTTTCATTTCATCAAAGGTTGGGTGAATTGGCAGGGTCCAGGAATGCATATGCCTTAAAAACGGAGTCTGACTCCTTGCGAAGCACTCTACTCGAGCAAATTCAGCAAACAAGAGGAGCGCTGGCCCTTTTGCCGGCCGGAACTCATGTGGATCCACTCTTTCTGCCAACCCTCGAAGCAATTGAAATCAGTCTACCTGCTCAGCTCGGAACCATAACTGCGCTGGCTTCATCTGGAGACTGGGAGGCAGTTCAATTTCGAGTCGCCGACCGACTGAAGCCGATCGAGATTCAGGCTTCAGCACTGGTGACAATTGTCGATCAGGAGTTCGCCGGAGAGCTCTTACGATCCGAAGCCAATATGAGAACCGTGCAGGGCAGAATCCTTGTTCTTGTACCTGCGATGGCGATATCGACTTTTTCCATCGCCACGTTCTTTGCCTGGGCGATAGCGCGAAAAATCATTAAACTTCGCCTGGAGGAACGGCTTAACGAACGAACGCGGCTTACTCGAGAACTTCACGACACGTTCCTCCAGACCATCCAGGGCAGCAAGCTTGTTGCTGACGATGCGCTGGATCCCTCCGCGGATCCCATCCGAATGCGCCGAGCCATGGAAAAGCTATCCCTCTGGCTCGGACAAGCTACGCAAGAAGGACGGGCGGCGCTGAACTCTCTGCGTGCGACCACGACCCAGACAAACGACCTGGCTGACGCTCTCCGGCGCGTGACCGAAGACGGCCTGATGCCCGAGTCCATGGCGGTCATATTTTCTGTAGTTGGCGATGCCCGAGAGATGCACCCCATCGTCCGTGATGAAATCTACCGCGTGGGTTACGAAGCCATCCACAACGCATGTACGCATTCTGGTGCAAGTCAATTGGAAGTGGAGTTGAGATATGCGCACGACCTTGCCCTGCGTGTGACCGACAACGGCACAGGCGTAGACCCCGCGATCGCGGATAGGGGGAAGGAAGGACACTTCGGACTGCAGGGAATGCGGGAGCGTGCCGCTCGCATCGGAGGGAAGCTTACGCTCGGGAGTTCCCCAAACTCGGGAACCGAGATAAAGCTAATAGTCCCCGGAGGCATCGTCTTCCGGAAAATGATTTCCGTTCGCCGATCCTTGTTCACACGGACAAGAAGGCTTTTTCGCTGAAGAGACCAGACTCCCAATCTGGACGATTCGTGATTTTTTGACTGTTACTTAACCCCTCATCCCACCTGTAGAAAAATCTAGGCATAATTCTGTGGTTTTTGAGGTGTTCAGGAATGATGGACACGAATAACGTGTCGACATAGCAAATTAAACAGAACGAATACACGCCTCAGAGCAGTTGCGCCCCATAAGTCTTGATGTCGCTACCTCTTGTGAAAAGACTCTAGTGCATCCACATGCGGTACCCATGAGGTTGATGGCAATGCAAGAATCGCGGAACCTCCGAACGTCGGCTTGCACACTTCAGGATGGCTTTCTGCCCCCGGAGGCCGTCGCGGGCGGGCAGGAAAGGCGTACACAAGTGAGCCCGGAGCGTAGGCTGGAATTCGAAGCTGTTCTGTCGCGCAACTTGCCGGGTTTCCAGCGCGTGGCCATGCGCTGGCTGCGCAATCCTGAAGACGCTGAGGATGCCGTGCAGGACGCCATGCTGTCTGCTTTCAAGCATATCGCCCGTTTCGAGGGCCGAGCACAAATGGCGACTTGGGTGATGGCGATTGTAATCAACGCAGTACGCGCGCAATTACGGCGGCGTCTTCGTCATACGTTCCTATCTCTTGATCAGCCCACCCAAGACGGCCAGTTCACTATTTCGGACCTCGTCGCCGACCAAAGACCAACGCCGGAACAGACTCTCGAAGAATGCGAGCGGTTAAAACTTGTCGCTAAGCTAACCCACAGTCTTCCACCTTCCCAGAGGATGGCTATGCAACTCCGCCAGACGGATGATGGCCTTTCCGTAAGAGAAGCAGCCGAAGTGCTTGGAGTGCCGGTAGGTACTCTGAAAGCACAATTTGCTCGC
>Ga0207684_10004223_pt1 | contig 13635 bp, 12 predicted proteins | sample KBSK5501metaG_FD_184342 | JGI IMG/M metagenome (GOLD analysis project Ga0207684, IMG submission 184342) | Corn, switchgrass and miscanthus rhizosphere microbial communities from Kellogg Biological Station, Michigan, USA - KBS K5-50-1 metaG... | ecosystem: Host-associated > Plants > Roots >...
GGGCGCGGAGCGGCTGCCGTGGAGCTGGGCCGTCGAGCAGCTGACGCGGGCCCGCAACTACTGGATCTGCAGCACGCGCCGTGACGGCAGCCCGCACGCGATGCCGGTGTGGGGACTCTGGTTCGAGGGCGCAGTCTGGTTCAACACGGATCCCAAGTCGGCGAAAGGTCGCAACATCGCTCGCGATCCGCGAGTCGTGATCCACCTGGAAAGCGGCGACGACACTGTCGTGCTCGAAGGCGAAGTGGAGCGACCAAGCGACCGCACGGCGCTCGAGCGGTTCGCCGACGCGTACGAGGAGAAATACGCCCATCGCATCGAGCTCGATAACGAGAGCCTCGGGATCTACGTGCTACGCCCCAAGATCGCGCAGACCTGGACCGAGCAGGGCTACCCGCGCAATGCGGTGCGCTGGGTCTTCAGCGACGGCTAGGCGTAGCCGCGTGTCTTCCAGTAGGCCAGCAGAATCGAGGCGACGCCAACGAACAAGATTGTCGCGACGCCAATCACTCCCGGTCGGCCATATGCCGCATGCCCGCGACCGAATCGCGTAAATCCCAGAGCGCAGATGATGCCGCCAATAAGCCCGCCGACGTGACCACCCTTCGAGATGCTCGAGATCGAGAAGGTGAAGATGAAGTTGATGACGATGATGCCGAGCGCGCTTCCGCCGAAGACGTAATCCCGCTGGCGCTCGAGGACGAGCCCGGCGCCGAGGATCCCGAAGATCGCGCCTGAGGCCCCGACGGTCGGCGTCGTCGGGTCCAGCAGGAGTGCGCCGGCCGAGCCGGCCAATCCAGAGGCGAGATACAGAAACAGGAACCGCCCGGAGCCGATACGTTGCTCGAGCAGCGAGCCGAACCAGTAGAGCGCGAGCATGTTCAGCAACAGGTGGATCGGTCCGTAGTGGAGGAACGCGGCCGTGATCAGGCGCCACCACTCACCGTGCGCGACACCGACCGCGGCTATCGAGTCTGGAATCTGAACGCCTTTCGAAACGCCGACCAGCGAATCCCCTACCTTGGCCCCGTTCGCGATCAGCGCGCCGTCCTGGTAGATCGAGCCGTGATTGGCGTTGACGCCGCTGCCCTGGGCGAGCTCGGCGATGTAGACGGCAACGTTGAGTCCGATCAGGAGGCGGGTGACTTTCGCGCCCACCCCCTCGAAGCTCGCACGGCGGACCCCGGTGGTGACGCGCTGAACGCCCTGAGGCCTGCCCGAGTGCTCCGGACACCGGATGCCGACCGGAGCCATCGTCATGCATTCGGTGCAGATCGGGCGTCCACACTCCGAGCAGGACAGTCCGGTGACGCGGTCCGGGTGCCGGTAACAGGTCCTCTCAACGTTCTCGGTCATGTCCGAAGTAGCGTAGTCGGATGGGTATTAACGTCGCGTTCACCCCCGCAGAGGCCGTTCCCGCCCTGGTCGGCGTGGTCGTGGACGTGCTCCGGGCGACCTCGACGATCGCTCAGGCGCTCGCCTCGGGGTACCGGCGCGTTCTCTGCTGCGCCGAGATCGAGGAGGCGCGGTCGCTGAGGGCCGAGATCCCCGACTCGCTCGTCGGCGGTGAGCGGAACGCCGTGCAGATCGAGGGCTTCGACGTCGGTGCCTCTCCGCGCGAGTTCCTGGAGCCGCGTGCGGAGACCCTGATCCTGTCGACGACGAATGGCACCCGCGCGATCCTCGAGACGGCTCAGCGTTGCGAACGGGTCCTGCTCGGCAGCCTCCTGAACCTCCGAGCGGTCGCGCACGCAGCCCGTGGGCAGGACGTAGTGATCGTGTGCGCGGGCTTTCAAGGCGCCTTCGCGATCGACGACGCGTATTGCGCCGGCCGCATCGTGCAGCTGCTCGACGGAGAACGGACGGACGCCGCCGTTGCCGCCGAGGTGATCGCGGGTGCCTTCGAGACGTCGCTCGAAGGATTGAAGGCTCGCACGTACGGGCCGGCGGGCCTCGAGGAGGACATTGCGTTCTGCGCGCGTGAGAGCGTGCTCGACGTCACGCCGAGATTGGTTGGAATGGTCGGTCCGGCTGCAGAAATAATGCTCGAGTGAGGCGCACGGTCCTGTTCGCCTTCGTGGCTGCCGCCCTGCTTCTGTCTACGCAGGCGCAAGGCGCAGCGCCCAAGCGACCATGGTTGTGGCAGTGCGCGCAGATCCATAACGCCGAGGTGCAGTACCACTGCTATGTGCGGCTGCTCCTCGGCGACGTCGAGGCCTCACACGACCCCGCGCGCGAGCTGCCGCGCATCGACCGGAAGGCAATGACGGCCGGCGGGGTGCTCGAGACGAGCTGTCACGTGCTCATGCACGAGGTCGGCCGTGAGTACGCGCGCGTGCACCGGCTGACACTCGCGAGGCTCCAGCGCTACGTCCCGCGCTCGAACAATCCAAATTGCTCCGCCGGGTTCGGCATGGGCCTCGTGATGTATCTCGGCCCGGAGATCCTTCGCTCGGGCGGGGGAGCTGCCGCGCGGGCGTGTGCTCGGCTCCAGACGAGATATCGCGCATACACCTGCATCCACGGGCTCGGTCACGCGTTGATGCGCGCCTATCACGGTCAGCTTGGGGAGGCGGTCAGCGCGTGTCGCCGGCTGCCGAAAGTCGATGCGCCCGACTGCGCTCAGGGTGCGTTCCACGACTACTGGATCTCGTTCCGCGGCGCTGACGGGACGACACCCCTCCGCGGGGCAAACGCGTCGCCGCGCGTCGTCTGCGACGGCCGCTTCACCTATGTCAGGCCGTGCTGGTACCGCTACTTCCTCGAGCAGCCCGTCGTGGCCCCGATCAGGCAGCCCCGAGATCTGCTGCACCTCTGTCGCGGCCTCGGTTCGCTGCAACGGTTCGCGTGCATCAGCGCCGCAGCGCTCACGATCTCCTCGAATCCGTTCGACCAGATGCGGATTTGCGCCGGGCTCCGAGGTCGCGACGCGCAGGCCTGCGTGCGGGGCGTCCCCGACCAGGCGCTGGCCGGAGAGCCGGCGAGACAGCTGCGGCTGATCCGCGCGTGCGCGCGGATGACTGCGGCCGCGCGGCCCGGGTGCTACGAGTGGCTCGGCCGGACACTCGCCGTCGTCACGAACGGTGCGTTCCGCGCGCGGGGGTGCGTCAAGCTTGAGCCGAGAGCGCAACAGGACTGCGTCGCCGGCGCACGCAGGATGAGCGCAGCTCTCGTGACCTTTTCCTAGAGGTGCGGTAGCGCGCGAAGGGGATCGACGGACGCGTTGCGCATGCGAACCTCGAAGTGGAGGTGCGGGCCCTTTGCGTGGCCGGTGGCACCAACGAGCCCGACGCGGACACCTCGTCCGAGCTTGACTCCGACCCTCACGTCGATCCTCGAAAGGTGGGCGTACATCGTCCGCTCTCCGCCGCCGTGCGCGAGGGTGACGAGCAGCCCCCACCCGTCCAGCCAGCCTGCCCACACCACTTGACCTCCACGCGCGGCGTACACAGGTGTGCCGGTGGGAGCGCGTAGGTCGATTCCGGAGTGCCAGCCGTGTCCGCGTGGGCCGAAGCGATCGCCGAGGGTCGGAGAGCTGAGCGGCCACGCCAGCGGCAGCGGGATTGCCGGTGGCGGCCCGTCGAGGGCGGCGAGCGTCGTGGGGCCTGCGACACCGTCGACCTTCATGTTCGACCACTCCTGGAAGCGACGCACCGCGGCGGCGATGTGCGGGCCGAGAATGCCGTCGAAGGTGCCGGACGGAAAGCCGTGCTCGGCGAGCCGGAACTGCAGCGAGGCAACATCCCAGCCGACCTTCCCGCGGACCAGGAGACGGGAGCCGAGCCGATGGCGGCCGAAGCGTCCGAGGGCTCGCCTCGTCTGTGGACCGACCACTCCGTCGACGGTGATGTGCGCACGTCTCTGGAGACGGCGGATCGCCTTCGCTGTACCAGGCCCTTCGACGCCGTCAATTGGCCCCTTGTAGAGCCCACGCGACTGCAGGCCGACCTGGAGGGCGGCGATGGATGCGTTCCTGGCCTCGGCCTGGGGGGCGAGCACGGCCGCAACGAGGACGAGCAGAACGAGGAACGCCCTGGCGCGCATGGGTGGTCCGGATTCGGCATAGCTGCAGAGATCCCTTGACGGCGAACACGTGTTCGTGTAGAACATACGTTCCCATGATCGCCTGCCTCCTCATTCCGGGCTTCGAGCTCAGGGCCGCATTGCGGAAGCAGCCTGGGCTCGCTCTGCGGCCGGCAGCCCTTGCTCCGGCCGCCGGAACGGAGCCCGTGCTCGGCCCGGTCACCGCGGAGGCAGAGAGGCTCGGTGTCCGTCCCGGCATGCGGCTGGGGGAGGCGCTGGCAACGTGTCCTGACCTCGTCCTGGTCGAGCAGGATCCCGCCGCCGCAGAGCAGACTTGGGAGGAGATCCTGCGGGCGCTCGAGGATTCGGGCTTCGCGGTCGACCCGGCCGAGGGCGGCTGCGTCTACTTCGAGACGCGTGGGGTCGAGAGGCTGTACGGCGGGCTCGAGCGGGCGCTGCGACGTTCGCTTGCCGCCGTCGGCACTGCCTGGGATCCACGTGCGGGCGCAGCGCAGCGCCGGTTTGCCGCCCTGGCTGCGGCGAACGTCGCGCGCCCCGGGCAGATCCTGGTCGTCGACGACGACCGATTGTCCGACTTTCTCGCGCCACTCCCTCTCGAGCTCGTACCCTTGGAGCCCCGCCGTCGCGCGGAGCTGCACGAGCTCGGCGTGAAGCAAGTCGGACAGCTTGCTGGGCTTCCGGGTGGCGCCGTGGCCGAACGATTGGGGCCGGACGGCCGGCGCGCCTGGAGCCTGGCGAGAGGTGGCAAGGCCGCGCGCGTGCGCGGCCGCCGGCCGCCGGCGGAGATCGTCGAGGCGCTCGAGTTCCCCGAGGCGGTCGGCAACGAGCTCACGCTGCGACGCGCATTCGGCGCACTTCTGGAGACGCTGCTGGCGCGTCCGGAGCGCGCGGGACGGTTCGTGCGCAAGCTGGCGCTCTCGGCACGTCTGGTCGGAGGTGGATCGTGGCGGCGGACGGTGACGCTGCGCGAGGCGACCACCGAGCCCGATCGCCTGAAGGCAGCCCTCGGGCCGAAGCTCGCGGAGCTACCCGCGCCGGTCGTCGAGCTGCGCCTGGAGCTCGTCGAGCTCACCAAGCACGACGGTCAACAGCTCGAGCTCCTCCCAGCGGCGGGCGGTGAGCTGGACGTTCGTCTACGCGAAGGGCTGCGCCAGGTGCGCGCAAGCACCGGCTCCGGCTCGGTCAACCAGGTCGTGGAGGTCGCGCCGTGGTCACGTATTCCGGAGACGCGCGCGTTGTTCGTTCCGCGGGACGACTGAACGAACCCAGAGCGGCCGTCGTCGAGGCTCGAGTCGACGGGACGCCCGTTCTGGTCAATCGCCAGCCGGTCTCGCTCGTCCGTGAGGAGTGGCGGGTCGTCGATCGCTGGTGGACGGAAGAACCTGTGTCCCGCCGCTACTTCGAGGTGGTGCTGCAGTCAGGAGAGAACGCCGTCGTCTTCCGCGATGAGGTGCGCAGCTGCTGGTTCACCCAGAGAGGCGCATGAACCATGCCCGTTCCGCGGCTAAGCGTGGGGCGTGAAGGGGGTGATCGGTGCGACCGGGGTCGATCCTCTCGTCACGGCATACGCGATGAGCAATCCCGCCACGAACACGATCACGGATGCCAGCAGAACGGTGATCCGAGAAGCTCGAACGACGTACATATCGACAGGACGAGCTGCGTTGCCGGCCTCTTCCCAGCCGAGCCGCGCTAGGTGAGTGCCTCTTTTGCGAGCTCAGCCCAACGATCGGCGTGAGCGGCCGGGACGACCACCCATTCCTTCATCGGCGCGCGACGGCCGCTCGATGGATCGAAGAGGTGCGCACCGTCCAGCGCCAATGCGCGTTCGCGCGTCGCCTGGTCGGCGAGCTTGAAGACCATCGCGTCCTTGTCGTTCGAGAAGCCGCCGATCATCTTCCCGCTGCGCTTGATCGCAGGCATGCCCATCATCTGGCCGAGCTCGACGTCTGCATTCTGCGCGGCGAGATCGTCTGCGAGCTCGTCGTAACGACCGCGCGCGTTCACTCAGCTCATCCCAGTGCTCATCGCACGAAGGTCGTCGTGGAAGCCGCGGCTAGGTGCATGGACGTTGAGCAGACGCGTGCGGCCCGGGCCCGGGTTCGAGAACGTGTGCACGACGTTGGGCTGCGCAGCCACGAACGAACCGGCGCCCAAGCGGAGCGTCTCGTCGCCGACCAGGAACTCGGCTTCCCCTTCGAGGACGTAGAACGAGTCGACATGGTCGGCGTGGTCATGGGGATCCGGCCCACCGAATCCCGGCTCGAGCTCGAACTCGATCAGCGAGAGCTCCTCGCGTCCGATTTTGATCGTCGAGCTGCGCTTGTCTCCCGCGAGCCGCTCGCCCTTGCCGGGAGGGAGGAAGATCGCGTCGGTTGCAGGCGGTCCAGTGCCCGCAGGAGCATCGATGCTGTCGAACCCACCAGGCTCGCCTCGGTCCCGCGCGCGGAGGTTCTCGGCAAAGCCCTCGTCCGGTGTGTGGAAGTTGAGGAAGCGGGCGCGCGACGTGCTGCGAAAGCCGTGGACGACCTTGGGCGGAGCGCAGGCGCACGCATGCGGTGCGAGCAGCTTCTCGTCGTCCCTGACGAGGACTGCGAGCCCGCCCTCGAGCACGTAGAACGTATCCGCGTGGCGCCGGTGGAAGTGCGGATCGGCGCCGGGACGGGCATCCGGGAAGAACGACTCGGTGATGCACAGCTGCTCGAGGTCCGCCTTGATCACGATCCTGCCGTCGAAAAGCACATCGCCCTCGCCGGCTCTGAGCACGACTCCGTCCATCGCCTCCGAGTATGACGATCGAGCTCCAGCCCGAGTTTCCGCACCGAACGCGGAAGAAGGAGCGACTTCCTGCCGCGGAACAGAAACGTTCTTCAGTCCCGTATGTCGAGCTGCATGCACACTCCGCGTACTCGTTTCTCGATGGCTCGTCGCATCCGGAGGAGCTTGCGGTGCGCGCGGCCGAGCTCGAGTATTCCGCCCTGGCGCTGACGGACCACGACGGCGTCTACGGGTCGCTCGAGTTCGCGGACGCGGCGAAGCACTTCGGAGTCCGCCCCATCACCGGAGCGGAGCTGACCCTCGCCGACCATTCGCACGTGACGCTGCTGGTCGAGTCACCGCGGGGATACGCAAACCTCTGCCGGCTGATCACGGCCGCGCACGCAGGCACACGGCCGCTCGGAAGAGAATCACAGAGCCCTTCAGACCCGGCGCTCGATCAGCGCCTGCTCGAGGAGCTGAACGAGGGGCTCGTCTGCCTGTCCGGCTGCGCCCGTCACGGTCTGGCCGTCCGCAATCCCAATGCTGCCGGACGCCTTGCTCGGGCGTTCGGCCCCGATCGCTTCTACGTCGAGCTCCAGCGCCCGTACGAGCGGGGAGACGCACGGCGTAACGCACTCCTGCGCGACCTGGCCGAGTCGCTCGGCGTTCCGACGATCGTCACCGGTGATGTACACGCGCACGACGTGCGACGGGTGCCGTTGCAGGATGTTCTCGTCGCGGTCCGCGAGCGTACCTCCCTCGACGGCTGCGAGGCAGAGCGCCGTGGCAACCGCGAGTGCGTCCTGCTCTCTCCAGCCGAAGTCGTGGAACGATTCCCCGAGGATCGCGCCGCAGTCGTACGCACCGTGGAGCTCGCCGAGCGGCTGCAGTTCGATCTCACGAAGGAGCTCGGGTACCGCTACCCGGATTTCTCCGACAGCCCGGAGCCAGCGATCGTCCAGCTCGCCAACGTGTGCAGCCACGCGTTCGAGGACCGCTATCCCGCGGGTCACAAGCTCCGCCGCGAGGCACGTACGCGACTCGAGGAGGAGCTCGATCTCATCGACGAGCTCGGGCTCGCCGGCTTCTTCCTCCTCCACTGGGACGTGCTCGAGCTTGCGCGCGAGTGCGCGCTCGAGGTGCGCGGGCGCGACTCACCGCGACACGCGCTGCCGCCCGGCCGCGGCCGGGGCTCGTCGGTCGGGTCGCTCGTCTGCTACCTGACCGGCCTCTCCCATGTGGATCCCGTCGACGCAGATCTCTCCCTCGGGCGCTTCCTCAACCGCGAGCTCGTGGCCGCACCCGACATCGACCTCGACTTCCCGCGCGACATCCGCGAGAAGCTGATCGTCGCGGTCACGGAACGGTACGGCCGTGAGCACGCGGCACTCGTCGCCTCGTTCGCGACCTACCGGAGCCGTGGCGCGATTCGCGACGTCGGCAAGGCGCTCGGTCTTCCGTACGCGGAGCTCGAGCGGATCGCCCGCGTCACGGAGGGTTGGAACGCCAAGCGCGTCGGCGACGAGCTGCAGCTCCTCCCGGATGCCGAGCGCAAGCTGCAGTCGCCAAGGTGGCGCGCATTCGCCGAGCTCTGTCACGAGATCGCAGGCCTGCCGCGCCACATCTCGCAGCATCCAGGCGGGATGGTGATCTCGTCGCGACCGCTCATCGAGCTCGTCCCCGTACAACCGTCCGCGATGGCGGGCCGCCAGATGTGCCAATGGGACAAGGACTCATGCTCCGATGCCGGCTTCCTCAAGATCGACCTGCTCGGGTTAGGGATGCTCTCGGCTGTCGAGGACTGCGTCGACCAGATCGCGCAACTGCAGGGCAAGCCGATCGACCTCTCCCGGATTCCGCTCGACGATCCTGCCGTCTACGACGACATCCAGCGCGCCGACACCGTCGGCGACTTCCAGATCGAGAGCCGTGCGCAGATGCAGAGCCTCCTCCGCACGCGTCCTGAGAATCTCGACGACCTCACCGTTCAAGTGGCACTCGTCCGCCCTGGCCCGATCCAGGGCAAGGCGGTCCACCCTTACATCGAGCATCGCCACCGGCTGCGCGAGGATCCGTCTTTCGTCCCGCCAGTCGACCACCCGCTCCTCGCCGAGTGCCTGCGAACCACGCTCGGTGTCGTCGTCTTCCAGGATCAGGTGTTGGAGGTGGCGATCGCGCTCGCAGGTTTCAGCGTGGGGGAGGCGGAAGGATTGCGGCGCGCGATGAGTCGCAAGCGCTCTCACGACGCGCTCGAGTCGTATCGGGGGCGCTTCATCGAGGGCGCGCGAGCCAAGGGTGTGGACGAGGCGACTGCAAACCTCGTCTACGACAAGCTCGTCGGCTTCTCGGGCTTCGGCTTTCCGAAGTCGCATGCGGCTGCGTTCGGATTGCTCGCCTACCAGTCCGCGTGGCTGCGGCACTATCACCCGGCTGAGTTCCTGTGCGCGCTATTGAACGCGCAGCCCATGGGCTTCTATCCGCCGGCGACGCTCGTCCGCGACGGCCAGCGTCGAAGAGTCGAGACTTTGCCGCCCGACGTCAACGTCAGCTCGGCCAAATGCTCGGTCGAGGGCGGCGCCGTGCGCATCGGCATCGACTATGTCAACGGGATCGGGGAGGACGAAGCGCAGACCGTCGTCGAGGAGCGAGAGGGGGGAGGGCCATTCTCGAGCGTTCGCGATCTCGCACAACGGACGCAGCTCTCGGAGCACGGGCTCGAGACGCTGATCATCTCCGGCGCCTGCGATTGCTTCGGGTTGCCTCGCCGTCAGCTGCTCTGGGAGCTCGGGCTGGTGCCGCGCCCTCAGAGCGTGCCCGGAACCGGCGGAGAAGAGAAGCAGCTTGCGCTCGCGCTCGATCCCACCACGGCGACGCCTGATCTTCCCGAGCCCACGGTGTGGGAGCGAATGCTTGCCGACTACCGCACGACGAGCCTCTCGGTCGGTGTGCATCCACTCGGACTGCTGCGGACACATTTGCCTGCCGGTGTGCTCTCGTCCCGCGAGCTCGAGTCGGCTCCGGATCGGGCGAGCGTGACCGTGGCCGGTATGGCTGTCGCCCGCCAGAGGCCGGCAACCGCGAACGGCGTTGTCTTCATGCTGATCGAGGACGAGTTCGGCACGGTCAACCTGATCGTCCCGCCCACGGTCTACGACCGCCATCGGGCGATCGTGCGCGGCGAGCCGCTCATCCTCGCACGCGGTCGCTTCGAGCGGGTCGAGCGCAATCAGAACGTGCTCGTCCGGTCGTTTGAAACGCTGAGCCCGCTCGCGCGGGAGATCTCACAGCAGGCCGACGTGCGCGCCGGTCTCCCCAGCGCCCACCACTTCGGCCATCGCTAACGAGAACTAGTACGCCTCCGGCGGCTCCTCGGGCGCTCTTTGGGTCATCGGTGTCCGAAGCCCGTTCCGGTCGAGATTGAAGGCGGTGTTGACGAGCGCAACGTGCGTGAACGCCTGAGGGAAGTTTCCGAGTTGGCGTCGCGTAGCCGGGTCCCACTCCTCTGCAAGAAGCCCCAGCTCGCTCCGAAGGTCGAGTAGCCGCTGGAAAAGCTCCTCCGCCTCGTCGATTCGCCCCTGGAGGGCGAGGTTGTCGACGAGCCAGAACGTGCATGGCAAAAACGCGCCCTCCCCCGGTGGCAGCCCGTCGATGTGTCGCGCTTCCTCGTCATGCGAGTAGCGGTAGACGAAACCATCCCGGACGAGCTCGCGCTCGATGGCCGCGAGGGTTCCGACCACCCGAGCGTCGTCGGCAGGGAGGAAACCGACCAGCGGAATGACCAGGAGGCTCGCATCCAGTCGCTTCGACCCGTACGACTGGGTGAACGAGTTCAGCTCGACGTCGAAGCCTTGCTCGCAGACCTCCTGATGGATCGCGCTCCGGACCTCGCGCCAGCGCTCCACCGGGCCGCTTCGACCGAACCGCTCCACGGCCTGCACGCCACGGTCGAACGCGACCCAGGCCATCACCTTCGAGTGCGTGAAGTGCCGGCGGGGTCCCCTGACCTCCCAGATCCCTTCGTCTGGCTCCTTCCAGGCGTGCTCGAGAAAGCCGAGAAGTCGCCGCTGAAGTGCCCAGGCTTCCTTCGAGACTTCGAGGTTGTGAACACGTCCCTGATGAAGCACGTCCAGCACTTCGCCGAAGACGTCGAGCTGGAACTGCTCGCTGGCGGCGTTCCCGATCCGCACCGGCCTCGAGCCCTCGTACCCGGGAAGCCAGTCAACCGTCATCTCGGACAGTCGCCGCTCGCCGGCGACGCCGTACATGATCTGCAGGGCTGCCGGATCGCCGGCCGCCGCTCGGAGCAGCCAGATGCGCCAGTCGCGCGCCTCGTCCAGAAACCCGGCGTTGATGAAGGCAAGCAGGGTGAGCGTCGCGTCCCGGAGCCAGCAGTACCGATAGTCCCAGTTGCGCTCGCCGCCGAGCTTCTCCGGCAGAGAGGTCGTGGGGGCGGCGACGATCCCGCCGGTCGGAGCGTATGTGAGCGCCTTCAGCACTGTTAGGGAGGCGTGGACCTCCTCGCGCCACCGGCCGTGGTAGGTGCAGCGGTCGGCCCAGGCGGTCCAGTAGTCGATCGTGTCGTCGAGCGCGTGCTCCGCGTTGATCGCGCGCGGCGGTCGTTCGTTCGAGGGGTACCACGTCAGCACGAACGGAACACGCTCACCTTCGTGAACGGTGAACTCGCCGATCGTGCGCATGTTCTCCCCGCGATGCTCGACGGGAGTCCTGAAGCAAAGTGCGTCGGGTCCCGCGACGGCGATCCGGTCCCCTCCGATCCGCCTGACCCAGGGAATCGTGTTGCCGTAATCGAAGCGGATCACGAGCTCCGAGTTCATGTCGACCTCTCCGCTTACCCCTTCGATAATCCGGACGATGTCCGGCGCCTTCCCACGGGGAGGCATGAAGTCGAGGATGCGGGCGCTCCCCGTGTCGGTCTCCCACACGGTCTCGAGGACGAGCGAGCGCGGGAGGTAGCGGCGACTCACCACCCACCCGTCGACTCGGGGCGCAACGACCCAGCGGCCGTGGTCGGACGTTCCCAGCAGGGCGGCAAAGCAAGCCCCGGAGTCGAAACGGGGAAAGCACGCCCAGTCGATCGAGCCCTCGCGGTCGACGAGCGCGGCAGTCTGGAGGTCTCCGATCAGTCCGTAATCCTCGATCCGTGCCATCAGTGCTCCTCGATCTCGAGCGCGAAGCGGCGGAAGCGTTTCGCGACGCTGCGATTAAAAGTGATCTCGTACTCCATGGCGGTCGGTTCGTCCAGCGTCGAGGCGAAGTTGTCGCGTAGGTCGGCGAGGACCTCGGTCCCGGTCTCGACCAGATCGAGGTAGTCGCCGTAGCGCTCCTCGGCCTCGTCGCGCGGGGCCGCGAAGTACGCTCGCTCGGCCTCGAGGCAGTCGTCGATCAGGCCGCGCTGCTCCCGTTCGAACAGGTCGAGCTGACACTGGATCACGTCGCCGAAGCGTGCGCGCCTAATCCTCATGTCAGCTCCCTGTAGAGCTCGAGATGCGCGCGTGCAGACGCATCCCACGTGAGTGTGTCCCGCGCCCGGCGAGCGCCGGCGCGCGCAGCCTCGAGCGCCTCCTTGTCTTCGAGCAGCTCCCGGGTTGCCTCTGCGAGGGCGTCGACGTCCCCGGCCGGCACGACCCGTCCGGCGGCAAAGCGCTCGATCGGCTCGGCGAGCCCGCCCACGTCGTACACGACCGCGGGGACGCCCGCACCGAGCGCCTGCAGCAGCGCGCCGCTCTGGTCGAGTTCCGGACGGTAGGGGAAGAGGGCGACCGTCGCCTCGCCGAGGGCCCTTTCGAGCTCACCGCGCGGCAGGTAGCCGAGGCGCCATTCCGCTCGCTCGCCCGCCTGGGCGCGGTACCTGTCGAGCGGCTCGAACGGCTCTCCGGCAACAAGCAGGCGTGCGCCCTCGATTCGGTTCACCGCGGCGATCGCGTCACCGAGGCCCTTGTACGGGCGGATCGCCCCGAGGCTCAGCAGGGTCCGCCCGTCGTCGGTCCTGGGAGGATCGCTGGCGAAGACCGGATGGGGGATCACTCGTGCGTCGACCCCGAGCTCGGCCAGCTGGTCGCGCCCGCGCAGGCTGTGCACGATCACGCGGTCGAAGCGGCGCAGCAGCGCTTGCCAGAGACTGCGCTTGCGGGCGGTCCGCCGCGGCAGCAGGTCATGTGCCGTGAAGACCGCCGGCGAGCGCGGACGGAAGAGAAAACGATCGAGCTCCGGTGCGGCCAGCCACTGCACGTGCAAGACGTCCGGGTGACGCCGGAGCAACGCGGCGCTTCCGGGCACATGCTCGAGGACCTTCAGGGGGACGCGCAAGGGAGAGCGTCGAAACAGGCGTGACGACAACGGGTAAAAGAGCTCGCTGCGCCGGTACCCGTCCGGTGCAGCGGTCTCGCCGAACCGGAAGCGAGAGGTGACGAGCTCGACCTCAGCTCCCGCGCGAACGAGTGCAGTGGCGAGCTCGTGGTCGTAGGGCGGCGTGAAGGCCGGCGGGTCTGCAAGCACGACGTACACCGGCAGTACAGTAGAACGCCTGGTTGTCCGGACCTGGAACCTCTTCCACGGGAATGCGAAGCCGCCCGAGCGGGAGGCGTTCCTGGAGGAGATGGTCCGGCTGGCGAGCAACGATGGACCGTCCGTTCTCTGTCTGCAGGAGCTGCCGGTCTGGGCGCTGGCGAAACTCGAGACTTGGACCGGGATGACCGCTGTCTCGGCCGTCGCGAGCCGGCCAATGCTCGGACCGCTGCCTGGGAACGCCGAGATCGGCCGCCGCCTCACCGATCTCGATCACGGTCTTCTACGGTCGGCGTTCACCGGCCA
>Ga0207684_10004224_pt1 | contig 13635 bp, 12 predicted proteins | sample KBSK5501metaG_FD_184342 | JGI IMG/M metagenome (GOLD analysis project Ga0207684, IMG submission 184342) | Corn, switchgrass and miscanthus rhizosphere microbial communities from Kellogg Biological Station, Michigan, USA - KBS K5-50-1 metaG... | ecosystem: Host-associated > Plants > Roots >...
TGCGGATCGCGTCGGCGGCGTGGACCAGGATCTTGGCGTCCAGCACGGTGGTGTCCAGCACCGGCGGGATGAAGCCATCTTCCAGGCTGCGCAGGCCCTGCACGCCCTCGCCCTGCAGCGGCTCGGCGGCGACGACGCGAATCGCCGGGTTGTGCTCCTTGAGGCGCCGGCCACAGCCGGTGAGCGTGCCCCCAGTACCCAGCCCGGCGACGAAGACGTCCAGATCGGGCAGGTCGGCGATGATCTCGGGCGCGGTGGTCTCGTAGTGCGCGCGTGGATTGGCAGGGTTCCCATACTGGTAGAGCAGCACGTACCGGCGATCCTCGCGCGCCATGCGCTCCGCCAGCCGCACCGCGCCATTGCTGCCCTCCGCGCCGGGAGACGAGACAATCTCGGCGCCGTAGAGCGCCAGCACTTCGCGCCGCTCGCGGGTGACGTTATCGGGCATGACGGCCACGAAGTGGTAGCCGCGCAGGCGCGCGATCATCGCCAGCCCAATGCCCGTATTGCCACTGGTCGGCTCCAGGATGACGCTCCCCGGCGCGAGCCGCCCGGCGCGCTCGGCGTCCAGCACCATCTGCCGCGCGATGCGGTCTTTGATGCTGCCGGTCGGGTTGGCGCCCTCCAGCTTGGCATAGAGCCGCACCTCAGGCCGGGGACTGAGCGCCGCTAGCTCCACCAGCGGCGTGTGCCCGATGGCGTCCAGAATGTTGGCATAGAGCATACGGCACCTCACAAGGATCGCGCGGGACGGCTGGCTAACCCGCCGCCGTTATGCCGGCGACCGGCTGTGCTGCGCGCGCAGCGGCTCGGCCACCTCGTCGGCAAGCCGGCGCGCGATGCCCTCCGGATAGGGCGCCCGCAGTCCGAGGATCAGATGGGTGGCCCCCGCCGCGATGAACCCGTCGAGCTGGTCGCGCGCCGCCGCCAGGTCGGCGGGGTTCACCCAGATCTGCACCGAGCGCTCGATGGTCGTTGGATCGCGCCCGATCTCGGCGCAGCGCTCGTCCAGCACGGTGGACTTACGCCGCAGGTCGTCGGGCGTCTCCGCGATGCAGTTCCACACATCGGCATATTTGGCCACCACACGCAAGGTCAGCTGCTCGCCCCCACCGCCGATGACGAACGGCGGGTAGGGCTTCTGCACTGGCTTCGGCTCGCAGCGCGCCGCCCTCAGCTGGTAATAGGCACCGTCGAAGTCCGCCGTTTCTTCCGTCCACAGGCGCCGGATCACCTCGCAGGCCTCACCCAGGCGCCGAATGCGCTCGCCCGGCGGGTAGAGCGGGATGCCGTAGGCGGTGTGCTCGAGCTCGTTCCAGCCCGCGCCGATGCCGAAGTCCAGGCGGCCATGCGAGATGTGGTCCACCGTCACGGCCATGTTGGCGAGCACGGCAGGATGCCGATACGTGTTGCCGGTGACCATGATGCCGACACGCAGGTGCTCCGTCTCGGCGGCGTAGGCGGCGAGCAGCGTCCAGCCTTCGAGGCAAGGCCCGGTGGGATCGTTGCCCAGCGGCATGAAGTGATCGAAGAGCCAGGCATGCTCGAAGATCGGGATGCCGTCGGCCTCGCGCCAGACCCGCAGCATGTCGTCATAGGTCGTCCACTGCGGGGAGGTCTTGATGCCGAAACGAAGCCGCCGTGTCGTGGTCATGGACATCTCCTCATGCTCGTGCTCGTGAAAGCGGCCCTTCTCTGGCCCCCTCTCTCAGTGGGGGAGGGGCTGGGGGTGAGGGCCGCCCTATGCCCCGCCAGCCATCGCCGGCAGCAGCACGATGGTGTCGCCTTCGGCAACTGGCGTCTCTAGCCCCTGCAGGAAGCGCGCATCCTGGTCATTGACGAAGACGTTGACGAAGCGGCTCAGGCCACCCTCAGGCGAGAGGATCTGCTCGCGGATGACGGGATAGCCGGTGAACAGGTCGTCCAACAGCGCGCCCAGCGTGTCGCCGCTGGCCTGCACCTGCCGCGCGCCGCCGACCGAGGGGCGCAGCACCGGTGGAATACGCACAACGCTCATACAGGGTCTCCAATCCGTCTGTTCACGCATTAGGCTGAGCGCACCGGCAGGCCGCAGAACTCCTCGTAGGTCGGCAGGTCCTCAGGATGGGCATGCTCGCCGCAGGCAGGGCACTGTGGGTCGCGGCGCACGCGCAGCTCGTCGAACGTCTCACTCAGCGCGTCGTAGGTGAGCAGCCGCCCGACCAACGGCTCGCCGATGCCCAGAATCAGCTTGACCGCCTCGGTCGCCTGCAGCATGCCGATCGTGCCGGGCAGCACGCCGAGCACGCCCGCCTCGGCGCAGCTGGGAGCCAGCTCCGGCGGCGGCGGCTCCGGAAAGAGGCAGCGGTAGCACGGCCCATCGTGCGGCTTGAAGACGGTGACCTGCCCCTCGAAGCGAAAGACGCTGCCATGCACCACCGGCTTGTCCGCGATCACCGACGCGTCGTTGAGCAGATAGCGTGTCGGGAAATTGTCGGTGCCGTCCACGATCACATCGTAGTCCGCGATGATGCGTGCGACGTTGGATTTGTCGAGCCACTCGTCGTGCAGGACGACCTTCACATCGGGATTGAGGCCCTGGATCGTCTCGCGGGCGGATTCCGTCTTGCGCCGGCCGATCCGCGCCGTCGAGTGGATGATCTGTCGCTGCAGGTTGCTCGCCTCGACCACGTCGGCGTCTACCAGGCCTAGTGTGCCGACGCCGGCCGCCGCCAGATACAGCGCGGCGGGCGCGCCCAGGCCGCCCGCCCCTAGCAGCAGCACCTTGGCGTCCAGCAGCTTGAGCTGGCCCGCCTCGCCGACCTCCGGCACCAGCAGATGGCGGCTATAGCGCTTGCGCTGCTCGTCGCCCAGCGTGCGCGGTAGCACCGTCGGCAGCCCGGCGTTCTTCCAGCCGTTGTATCCCCCGGCCAGCGAGACCGGCTGCCGATAACCGAGCTGCTTCAGAGTCTCGGCCGCCAGCAGCGAGCGCACGCCGCTGGCGCAGTAGAGCACCACCGGCTGATCCTTGTCGGGAACCGCCTCTTCGATGCGCAGCTCCAGAAAGCCGCGCGGCACGTGCAGCGCGTCGGGCAGGTGCCCTTCATTCCACTCAGTGGTCTCGCGCACGTCCACCAACGCGAATCGCTCGCCGTCGGCAAGATCCCGCTGGACCTTCGCGGTGTCCCACTCCATCACCTCTTTGCGCACGCGGCGCATCAGTAGCTGCGAAGCCTGACCCATCGTCCTATCCGCCCTGTCCTTGCCGGCGCTGGCAGATCGCGCCGTGTTGTTGACTTAATAGCTTCACTTTCTGAACTATGTGACTGAAACGTACCATGTAGGCGCGGCGGCCGTCAACCGCACGCCGTCGTGCGGCAGCCGACGACGGCGTTGGCATACAATGCCGTCAGTGTGGGCGGCGCTGTCGCCACACGAGGGAGAAAGGGGCCGGCGATGCAATCGCAGCCACACCAGCGGTTAGCGGGCAAGCGCGCCGTCGTCACGGGGGCCAGCCGCGGCATCGGGCGCGCCATCGCGCTGGCACTGGCGGGCGAAGGGGCGGATGTGGCAGTTAGCGCACGCGGCGGCGCGGAGCTGGAGGCGCTGGCGAGTGAGATCGGCAGCCTTGGCCGGCGGTCGGCCGCCGTCGCCTGCGACGTAACCGATCCGGCACAGGTGGAGATGCTGGCGCGGCGCGCGCAAGACGCGCTTGGCGGCGTGGACATCCTCGTCAACAACGCGGGCGCGGCCAGCAGCCACAAGTTTCTCGGCCATCCAGACGAGCTCTGGCACCAGATGCTGGCGCTGAACCTGACGGGCGTGTATTACGTCACCAAGGCGTTCGTGCCGGCCATGATCGCGCAGCGCTCCGGCCGCATCATCACCATCGCTTCCATCGCCTCGAAGGTTGGCGCGCGCTACATCGCGGCCTACACCGCGTCCAAACACGGCACGCTGGGCCTCACGCGCGCGCTGGCCGCCGAGCTGGTGGGCTACGGCATCACCGCGAATGCGATCTGTCCCGGCTATGTGGATACGCCGATGACGGCGGGCAGCATCGCCAACATGGTCGCCCGCACGGGGATGAGCGAGGCCGAAGCGCGCGAGACACTCGAGAAGACGAACCCCCAGCGGCGGCTGATCGAGCCGGACGAAGTGGCGTCGCTCGCCGTCTTCCTGGCGCTGGACTCCAGCCGGGGCATCAACGGGCAGGCGATCAATGTGGACGGCGGCGAGGTGATGTTCTAAGCACGGGGGAGCACAGGTTCACGATGCGGTCACCGCACCCGCCAGCTGTACTCTCAGTGCCGTCCAACACACATAGAGGAGAACGATACATGCCGGATTCACCTGTGCCAATTGGCCCACTACTCCCCGAAGCCGCGCAGCACTACGACGAGGCGCGCGAAGTTGCCCGGCTGGAGAGCGGCGCCAACCGTATCGAGCTAGCACGCACGCAGGAGCTCACCGCGCGCTATGCCCCGCCGCCGCCCGCCATCGTCTACGACGTGGGTGGTGGTCCCGGCATGTACGCTCTCTGGCTGGCAAGACAGGGCTATGCCGTGCACCTCGTGGACGCGCATCCGCTGCATGTGGAGCAGGCCCGGCGCGCATCGGCGGCCCAGCCAGAGACCCCGCTGGCCAGCGCGTCGGAGGGCGACGCCCGCCGGCTGGAGTTTGCCGACGACAGCGCTGATGTGGTCCTCCTGCTCGGGCCACTCTACCATCTCACCGAGCGCAGCGACCGCATCACCGCCCTGCGCGAGGCAAAGCGTGTCGTGCGCCCCGGCGGAGTGGTGCTGGCCGCCGTCATCTCCCGCTTCGCCTCCGCGCTCGACGGCATGCGCCAGGGTTTCTTCGACGATCCAGACTTCGTCGCCATCGTCCAGCGCGACCTGCGGGACGGGCAGCATCGCAACCTGATGAACAAACGCAACTACTTCACGACCGCCTACTTCCACCATCCCGCCGAGCTGGCGAGTGAGGTGCAAGAGGCTGCCCTCACGCATGCGGCGACGCTGGCCGTCGAAGGGCCGACCTGGCTCAGCGACCGGGTGTTGGAGCGATGGGACGATCTGGTGTGGCGCGAGCGCATCCTCAGCGTGCTGCGCTCGATTGAGGCTGAGCCGACGCTGCTCGGCGCCAGCTCACACCTGCTCGCCGTCGCACGCAAGCCATCCTAGCGCGCAGACGCTAGCAGAAAGCGGCGCAGTCATAGTTGATACGGCATCCGCGTGGGCTGTTGACCATGGTGCCCACAGGGATGAGCCGTGGCCTTCAGGCCACGGAGCTGGCAATGAGAACGAGCCGCACAGATTTGATATGAGGAGCCGACGATGCAGTACGACTTTCTCTATGAGGTGCAGGGCGGCGTCGCCACCGTGACCTTCAACCGCCCCGAGGTGCTGAACGCGCTCACCTTCGAGGTGTACGCGCAACTGCGCGACCTCTTCGAGGGGCTGCGCTACGACGACGGCGTCAAGGTCGTCGTGCTGACCGGCGCGGGCGAGGGCTTCTGCTCCGGCGGCGACGTGCAGGAGATCATCGGCGAGCTGCTGAAACGCGACCTCAAGGGGCATCTCGAATTTACACGCATGACCGGCGCGGTCGTGCAGCACATGCGCCTGCTGGACAAGCCCATCATCGCCGCGCTCAACGGCATGACGGCCGGCGCGGGCTCGGTGCTGGCGCTGGCGGCAGACCTGCGCATCGCCTCCGAGCGCGCGCGCTTCGCCTTCCTCTTCACCAGGGTCGGCCTGACCGGCGCGGATATGGGCGCCGGCTTTCTGCTGCCGCGCATCGTCGGTCTGGGCCGCGCCTTCGAGCTGCTGCTGCTCGGCGACACGCTGGACGCCGCCACCGCCGAGCACTACGGGCTGGTCAACCGTGTCGTCGCCCACGCAGAGCTGCTTCCGCGGGCATATGACTGGGCGCGGCGCCTGGCAGAGGGGCCGACGCTGGCGATCTCGATGACGAAGCGCATGCTCAACAACGAGCTTTCGATGGACCTCGTCGCCGCCATCGAAGCCGAGGCGCAGGCCCAGGCGCTGCTCTTGCTGGGCGCGGATCACCGCATCTTCTACGAGGCGTTCACGGCCAAGCAGAAGCCGATGTTTACGGGACGCTAAGGCCTGGAGTGATCACGACTGTGCGTGGCCGGGGTAGGACATGGGGCGGCCCGAGGTTCAGTGGCGTGTCTGCCAGCCGGGACGGACCGGCGTGACACTGAAGAAGGCGGAGGAATGGACGAGGACGATGTACGCCGGGCATCCCAGCGCTTCTACCAGGCAGTCAACAGTATTCTGGGCGGCGACGCGGCCCCTATGCTCGCCATCTGGTCGCGCGCGGACGATACCACCTACTGCGACACGCGCGGCGAGATACAGCGCGGGTGGGCCGGGCTCGAAGGCTATTGGCGGCCGGCGGCCGAGCGGAACGCCGGTGCCGAGGCCAAGCTCACGACAACGGCGCGCGAGCAGGCGATGTATGCCACCGCCGCCCTTGCGTACACCGTCATGATCGAGGAAGTGCGCCAGTCAGACGGGACATTCGTGCTCGAGGCTCGCGCCACCAATGTCTATCGGCGCGAGGGCGGCGAGTGGCATGTGGTCCACCGCCACGCCGACGCCCCGCCCAGGACAGCACCGCAGAGTCAGGGAGGATAGTAGTATGGAGAGACAGATCATCGTTCCGCCGGCTCTGCCCGCCCCGCGCGGCTTCAACCACGGCATCCTCGTCCGTGGTGGCGCGCTGCTCTTCCTGGCGGGGCAAGACGCCAGCGACGCCGAGGGGCGCATCGTCGTGCCGGGGGACGTCGTGGCGCAGCTTGAGCAGGTACTGCGCAACCTGGGCGCGGTCGTCGAGGCGGCCGGCGGCACCATGCGCGACATCGTCAAGCTCAACATCTTCGTGCGCGACCGCGACGACTACCTCGCCAGGCTGAAGCCGCTCGGCGCGGTCTTTCGCGGCGCCTTCGGCGACTATTATCCCGCGCTGGCGCTCTTCGAGGTTAGCGGCTTCTTCCGGCGCGACGCGCTGATCGAGCTGGAGGGCATGGCCGTGATCGGGGCAGATGAAGGAGGCGTATAGTGGACTTCGAGCTAACGGACGAGCAGCGGCGCATCCGCGACGCCGCCCGTGAGTTTGCCGCACGCGAGGTGGCGCCACTCGCGCGCGAGGCCGACGCCACCGGCGCGTTTCCCCTGCACCTCATCCGGCGGCTGGGCGAGCTCGGCTTCCTCGCCGCCACCGTCGCGCCGGAATATGGCGGCGCAGGCATGGACTACGTCAGCTACGCGCTGCTGCTGGAGGAGCTGGGCCGGGCGGACTCGTCAGTGCGCGGCTTCCTGACCGTGCACGCGGGGCTGGTAGCCGGCTGTATCGCCGAGTGGGGCAGCGAGGAGCAGCGACGGCGCTACCTGCCGGGGCTAGCCAGCGGTGACCTGATCGGCTGCTACTGCCTCACCGAGCCGGAGGCTGGCTCCGACGCCGCCAGCATGCAAGCCAGCGCGCGGGCGGAGGGCGATGACTACATCCTGAACGGCGAGAAAATCTGGATCACCAACGGCACGCTCGCCAACATCGCCATCGTCTTCGCCACACGCGACCCCGCCGCGCGCCATCGCGGCATCTGCGCCTTTCTCGTCCCCACCGACACGCCGGGCTTCCAGGCCGTGAAGATGAGCGGCGGCGAGCTCGGCCACCGCGCCTCCGACCACGCGCACATCACCCTCAGCGAGTGCCGCGTGCCCCAGGCCGCGCTGCTCGGCCAGCCGGGCGCGGGCTTCACGGTCGCCATGTCGGCACTGGATCGCGGGCGGCTCGGCGTCGCTGCCGGAGCGGTCGGCATCGGGCAAGCCTGCCTGGACGCGTGTGTGGCGTTCGCGCGCACGCGCCGCCAATTCGGCAAGCGGCTGGCGGACTTCGAGATGATCCAGGCGACGCTGGCCGACATGGCCGCGGAGGTGGAGGCGGCGCGGCTGCTGGTCTATCGCGCGGCGTGGGCGAAGGACCGGGGCGAGCCGGCGACACAGGCGACCTCGATAGCCAAGCTCTTCGCCACGGAAGCGGCGGCGCACGCGGCTGCCGAAGCGGTCCTGCTCCACGGCAACCGCGGCTACTCGAACGCGTATCCCGTCGAGCGCTACTATCGCGACGTCAAGGGCCTGCAAATCTACGAGGGCACTAGCCACATCCAGCGCATCATCATCGCGCGCGAGCTGGTGGGCCGCGAGGAGTAGCGCAAGTAACGCACCCGATACCCCACCGAATCTGCTACGATGGAGCTGATGCGACGACAGCGCCTGTGCCTGGAGAGGAGCGCCCGCGTGCCTGACCTGCCCGCCGGCACCATCACCCTCCTGTTCACCGACATCGAAGGCTCCACGCGACTGCTGCAGGAGGTGGGTCCGCACTACGCCGACATCCTGGCCGAGCATCGCCGGCTGGTGCGCGCCGCGCTCGACGCCCACAGCGGCCAGGAAGTGGATACGCAGGGAGATGCCTTCTTTGCCGCCTTCACCCGCGCCGGCGACGCGCTCGCCGCGGCCATCCAGGCGCAGCGCGCCCTCGCCGCGCAGCGCTGGCCACGAGACGTCACGGTACGCGTGCGCATGGGGCTGCATAGCGGGTCGCCGCTGCCGACCGAGGGCGGCTACGTCGGGCTGGACGTGCACCGGGCGGCGCGCGTTGGGGCGGCGGCGCATGGCGGCCAGATCCTGCTCTCACTCGCCGCCGCCGAGCTCGTGCGTGACGACTTGCCGGCGGGGGCCAGCCTCCGCGACCTGGGCGAGCATCAGCTCAAAGACTTGCAGCGACCTGAGCGCCTGTTCCAGCTGGTCCTGCCCGACCTGCCGGCAGACTTCCCACCGCCCCGCACGATCGAGCGCCGTGGCCCTGCCTTGCCCGTGCCGCCGACCGCACTGCTGGGTCGCGAGCACGAAGTCGCCGCCGTGCGCGCCTTGCTGCTAGGTGAAGGTGTACGCCTCGTCACGCTGACCGGTCCCGGCGGCATCGGCAAGACACGGCTCGGCTTACAGGTCGCCGCCGAGCTGAGCGAGCACTTTGGCGACGGCGTCTTCTTTGTCTCCCTCGCGCCCATCAGCGACCCCGCGCTCGTCGCCCCCACCATCGCCCGGGCGCTGAATCTGCGTGAGATCGAGAGGGGGACGCGTCCGCCCGAGGAAATCCTCGAGGCCTACCTGGCTGGCAAGCGCGTCCTGCTCCTGCTAGACAACTTCGAGCAGGTCACCGCCGCCGCTCCACTGGTGGCCGACCTCCTCGCCCAGTGCCCTGGACTGAGCGCCCTGGTCACGAGCCGCGAGCCGCTCCACCTGCGCGGCGAGCGCGAATACCCGCTGCCGCCGCTGGCGCTGCCGTCGACGCCGGCGGATGCGACGACGCTCGCGCGCTACCCAGCCACCGCGCTCTTCCTGGAGCGGGCACTTGCCGTCAAGCCGGACTTCACCATCGCCGACACCACGGCCGCGGCCATTGCCGAGATCTGCGCCCGCCTCGACGGATTGCCCCTGGCCATCGAGCTGGCAGCCGCCCGCGTCAAGCATCTCTCGCCCGAGGCACTGGTCGCGCGCCTCTCCAGCCGGCTTGGCCTGCTGACCGCCGGCCCGCGTGACCTCCCCGACCGCCAGCGCACGCTGCGGGATGCGATTGCCTGGAGCTACGACCTGCTCGCGCCCGCCGAGCAGATGTTGTTCCGCCGGCTGGCCGTCTTTGCGGGCGGCTGTACGCTGGAGGCGGCGGAGGCGATCTGCCCGGCCGGTGGCGGACTTGAGATCGACGTGCTCGAAGGGCTGGCCTCGCTCACCGATAAGAGCCTCGTGCGCGAGGCCGACACGGGAGTGGAGCACGAGCCGCGCTACACGATGCTGGAGACGATCCGCGAGTTTAGCCTGGAGCAGCTGGCGGCGAGCGGAGAGGCAGACGCGCTGCGGCGAGCGCATGCCGACTACTTTCTGGACCTGGCACAGCGCGCCGAGCCCTTTTTGACCGGTGCCCAACAGGGGCTTTGGCTGGAGCGGCTCGACCGGGAACACGGCAACCTACGGTTGGCGCTGGCCTGGGCGCGCGATAGCGGCGCGAGCGCGCTGGGGCTGCGACTGGCGGCGGCGATCTGGCGCTTCTGGTACACACGCGGCGACCTGAGCGAAGGCCGCGGCTGGCTCGAAGAGCTGCTGGCGCGGACCGCGACGCCAGAGGCCGGCGCGCTGCAGCTGCAATCTATCCGGGCGAGGGCACTGGTGGGGGCGGCTACGCTGAGCAGCATCCAGTTTGACCCCGACCGCGCGACGATGCAGGGAGAGGAGAGCCTGCGGCTCGGCCGTGAGCTCGGCGACAAGGCGGTGATGGCCGATGCGCTCAACGTCCTCGGGCTGTTGGCGCTCCATCGCGGGGATGTGGCACGCGCGGCGGCCCTGTGCGCCGAGGGACTGGCGCTGGATCGCGAGCTAGGCGACCCCTGGGCGACGGCGCGCGCGCTGCTGAGTCTGGGGCAGAGCGCATACGCCCAGGCCAACTATGCCCACGCGGGTGCGCTCTTCACGGAAGGTCTGGCTCTGATGCGCCAGGCGGGCAGTATATCCCACAGCGCCACCGCGCTGCTGTATCTGGGGCATGTCGCACGCGAGCAGGGCGACCTGGCGCGCGCGGCGAGAAACTACCGCGAGAGCCTGGCCATGAGCCAGGGGCTGGGCGATAAGCTGCGGATGGCGCGCGGTCTGGAGGGCCTCGCAACGCTGGGTGGCGTGCAGGGGCATGCCGCGCATGCGGCGCGTCTCTTGGGTGCCGCGGCGGCGGTGCGCGAGACATTGGGCGCCTCCGTGCATCCCTTGGACCGCACCGCCATCGACCGGGCGACCACGGCGCTGCGTGCGCAGCTGGGGGCGGAAGCCTTCGCGGCGGCCTGGGAGGCCGGCCACGCGCTGGAGCTGGACGAGGCCTTCTACGAGGCGCTGGGTGAGGCAAGCTGAGCGCTCCTCACACGAGCAATCGCAGTGGTGGGGGCGTCTCTCACGCTGAAGACCGCGACAAACCGCGCCGCGCGGTCCATGACATCCACCGCGATCTGTGGTCAAATACAGGCAGCGAGCCGGCACTGTGCGGGTCAGCGTTGATCCGCCTTCACTCGCCAGCAGAGGAGGGAATCGTGGCCTCTTCCCCGTACTGGAACCCCAAGAACGAGACACTGCCGCGCGCGGAGCTGCGCGCCCTGCAACTGCACAAGCTGCGTCACCTCACCGAATGGGCGTATACCAACAGCCCCTTCCATCGCCGGCGCTTCGACGCCGCCGGCTTCCATCCGGACCAGCTCCAGACGCTGGACGACCTGCGGCGCATCCCGCCGATGACGCGCGACGAGTGGATGGCCTCGCTGGAGGCGCGGCCGCTCTTCGGCGACCTGCCGACCACGGAGCACACCAACGCCATCCGCTACCACCTGACCTCCGGCACCAGCGGCCGTGTGCCGATTCGCGTACTGGACAGCATGAAAGACTGGGAGTGGATCGCCGAGATGTGGTGCTACGGCTTTTGGGCCTTCGGCGTCCGTCCGGCAGACGTGGTCTACTTCGCCTTCGGCTACGGCTCGTTCATCGGCTTCTGGGGCGCACACTACTGCTGCGAGAAGATCGGCGCGCTGGTGATCCCCGGCGGCGCGCAGACCACCGAGGCGCGGGTCAGGCAGATCGTCGAGCTGGGCGTGACCACCGTCTGCTCGACGCCGACCTACGCGCTGCGCCTCTGGCAGCAAGCGACGGAGATGGGCATCGACCTGCGCGCAAGCCAGGTGAACAAAGTCATCCTCTCGGGCGAGCCGGCCGGCTCGATCCCCGCTGTCAAGCGCCAGCTCGAGCAGGCGTGGGGCGCGCGCGTCGGCGATACCGCCGGCATGACGGAGGTCGGCACCATCATGATCTTCGAGTGCGATCACCAGCCCGGCGGCACCCACATCATCGAGGATCACTACATCGAAGAGGTTGTCAACCCCGCCACCGGCGAGGCCGTGCCCTACGGCGAGCTTGGCGAGCGCGTCGTTACCTCGTTTGGCCGCGGCTTCATTCCGGTGCTCCGCTACCGTACGCAAGACATGGTGCTGAAGGTGCCGCATACGCGCTGCGACTGTGGCCGCACCGGCGACATCTACGACGGCGGCATCCGCGGGCGCTGGGATGACATGAAGCTGATCCGCGGCACCAACGTCTATCCCCGCGCCGTCGAAGCAATCGTGCGCGAATACGACGCCATCGACGAGTTCCAGATCTACATCGCGCGCGAAGATGGCATCCGCGACGAAATCACCATCAAGCTCGAAGTGAAGCCGGGGCGCGAGGACGAGTGGGAGCAGCTGCGTCCGGCGCTGGCTACGGCGCTGGCCAACGCGCACGAGGGCCTGCGCTTCGAGATCGAGCGCATGCCCACCGGCTCGCTGCCGCGCTTCGAGCTGAAGGCCAAGCGGCTCGTGGACGCGCGACCGGTGGCAGCATACTAGGCTCGGCAATGGTCGAGTCAGAGCGTCATAGCCAGAGTTACACGCCGCCACGGCACAAAGGAGCAGCGAGATGACCGCGACAACCGACTTGCTCGGCAAGCCACTGGCAGACCACGAGGCGGAGACCCTGCGCGTCTACGAGGCGCTCAAGGCGTTGGCCGCGCGCGACGACCTGCCGCCCTGCGCGGCGCGCAACGTGCGCAAAGCGCTGGCGGCCATGTGGCAAGTCACCAACGACCTCGACCTGCAATTCGAGCAGCTCTACCACCTAGGCGTGTGAGGCTGGCGACGCCGTAGCGTGTCGCCGCGAGGAGTCAGATTCCCATGCCGACGTATCTGGAGCGCTACCTCGCCGGCGAGCGAGAGCAGGTATGGGCCGAGCTCAGCGCCCGCGGGCCAGCTATCCGCGCGGAGCCGCTCTTCGCCGAGGCGCAGGCCGTCGCCCGCGAAACGATGACACGCGCCCGCGCCAACGTCGCGCTGCTGGTGCAGCGGCTCACGTCGCTGGGCTATCGCTTCGTGAGCGATGCCTTGGGGCCCAGGCCGACACCGTATGCGCTCCCGAGCGGTGAATCGCTGGCCGCGCTGCGCGAGCTCGAACACCAGTACGGTCCCCTCCCGCTCTCGATCGAGACATGGTATGAGGTCGTCGGCGCGGTGGACCTCATGGGCGTCTACCCGCGCCTGAGCACGTTTGAGGGCATGGGTGCGGAGGGCTACGTCGACATGCTGATGGGCGGCGAGCGCATCCGCATCCGCAGCGACTTCCCGTTCTACGCCTTTAGCCCCGCGCCTGCGCCGCATCCCGATCCCGACGCGGGCATCGCCGCCGATCCCCTTGTCATGTGGCCCTGCATCGATGCGCTGGTGGATGAGCTCGAGTTGCCGCCTGACCAGGCTGGCTCTGGTCCGCGCGTCCAATACTCACTCGGCTTCGCGCCCGACGCCCTGCACAAGGCGAATGTTAGCGGCGGCGACGGCCCGCACATCGCCTTCGGCGACGCGAGTATGGACGCCCCGCTCCAGGGCGACGATTGGGAGGGGGTGCCGTTCGTCAGCTACCTGCGCACTGCGTTCACCTGGGGCGGTTTTCCTGGTCTGCGAGAGGCCGTAGACCCGCCGCGCGATCTGCTGGCCACGCTCTGCGAGGG
>Ga0207684_10004225_pt1 | contig 13634 bp, 13 predicted proteins | sample KBSK5501metaG_FD_184342 | JGI IMG/M metagenome (GOLD analysis project Ga0207684, IMG submission 184342) | Corn, switchgrass and miscanthus rhizosphere microbial communities from Kellogg Biological Station, Michigan, USA - KBS K5-50-1 metaG... | ecosystem: Host-associated > Plants > Roots >...
AAAGGGTGTGGGTCGGCGTTGCGAGCGCCGCGGGGCCGGATGCAAGGCGCCGCGACGAAGGCGATGCCGCAGCGCATCGGCGAGGAGCGGGAACGACGCAGACGGCTCTGCGCCGCCGCAACCGCTTGCGGTGGCTGGCTTTTTGCTCGCGGCGCGCTCTGCTCGATCAAGATTCTTGTCATCAAACGCCTCCTCGCGTTGCGAACCGCAAAAAGCCAGACACGACGCCCGCATCCATTTTTCAGCACCCTGCTACGCCTCGGAAAGCTGGACGACGTACGAGATGGCAGACGACAGCCGCTGCCAGTTCGCCGCCTCTGATTCGAGTTGCTTTCTTCCCAGCCGGGTGAGCGAGTAAAACTTCGCTCGCCGGTTGTTTTCCGTCTGCTTCCACTCCGCCTTGATCCAGCCTTCCTGCTCCAACTTGTGCAAGGCCGGGTAGAGAGATCCTTCGCTGACCTGCAGCACGTCTCCGGAGATGGATCTCAGGCGAAGGCTGATGGCCCAGCCATGCAGGGGCTGCAACGCCAGTATTTTCAGGAGGAGCAGATCGAGGGTGCCCTGGACGAGGTCGTTCGGTTTACTCATATCGGTTTCCTGGATACGTGTCTGGCATTCCCATTCCTCTCTCTGCGGATGGATTTCCGATCCTCAAGACACGCGCCTCAACGCTTCCGACGCCTGCTTCAGGGACGGATTGAGCTTGAGCGCCGCCTGGTAGGACTGCTTCGCCTCCGGCATTCTCCCCTGCTTCTCGTAAATGGCGCCCAGCCAGTAGTGCGCGTAGGCGAGCGGCGGCTCATTCTCCGCCGGCGTGTAGGCGACGTACTGTTTCAGCGCCTCCTCGCCGCGCGCGAGATTCGTGTTCGCCTGCGAAGCGGTGCGCCCGAGGTGATAGGAGGCGGGCATGTAGTGAGGATCGAGCTTCAGCGCCGTTTCGAACTCCGCGGAGGCGGCGGTGTAGTCCTTCTCGACGTTCGCGAGGTACTGGCCGAAATAACTGTGCGCCTTCGGTGAGGTTGGCTCCTCGCGGATCGCATCGGTGTACTCCCTCTTCGCCAGGTCCAGCTTCTTCTGCTGCGAATAGACGAACGCGTAGGCGCGGTGGCCGACGATCGGATCGATCGCTTTGATCTCCTTCGCCTGCTCGAGCGCCTTTTCGTACGAGCCGCCCATCAGACCGGGCGCGCCCGCGTAGAACTGGACGAGGCCGAAGCGCGGTTCGACGTACTTGGGATTGAGCGCGACTGCTTTCTCACACTCCTCTTTGATTTTCGACGCGTACTTCGCGGCGCCAAACATGCCGCTCGCCTGGATTTTGGCGCCGTATGCATTGGACAGATAGAAATGCGCCTCGGCGCTCTTCGGCGACTGCGCCACGGCCTTCTCCAGGAGGCCGATGGCGGCGTCGCTATCACCGCGGCCGATCGCAGCGCGCCCTTGCTCGATCAGCGTCGTTTGCGCGAAGAGAGGAACGGCGGCGAGCGCCGCGAGGATCGTGAGAGCGAGACGCATCGGTTTGCTCATATCGGTTTCCTAGGGGAGAATACGAAGGCCGCGCCGTTAAGTTTCCACTCATATCGGTTTCCGAGGGGAGTTTACGGCACCTCCTCTCGGTAAGCAAGAGGAGACTCCGACCGACCCGAAAGCTGGGTTTTTGGAGGCACTCCCTCTCCCTCCGAGAGAGGCGGGGTGAGGGGAGTGCTCAACCAGGTGGGAGAAATCTCGATTCACGCCGTACCCCATCCCACAATATTCGCTCCTCTTATCCGTCTCCATCGATGAGAGGGGAAGATCCTGATCCTCGAGCAGGTGATGAGCGAGCAGGACCGGCGAATCGCCGAAACGATCGAACGCGAGCAGGGCCGGCTGCGGAACTTCATCCGGAAGCGCGTGCCCGACCGGCGGGACGTGGAGGACGTGCTGCAGGACGTCTTCTTCGAGCTCGTGGAGGCGCAGCGCCTGATGAAGCCCATCGAGGAAGTGGGAGCCTGGCTGTTCCGGGTGGCGCGAAATCGGATCATCGATCGGTTCCGCAAGAGCAGACCGGAGTTGACCCTGACGACACCCACTCGGGACACCGAAGAGGGAGACGCCGGCTCGCTCGAAGACCTGCTGCCGTCGGCCGAAGCAGGACCCGAGGCGGCTTACGCCCGCGGCGTCCTCCTCGACGAGCTCGCCGCCGCCCTGGAAGAGCTCCCCGAGGAGCAGCGCTTCGTGTTCGTCGCGCACGAGCTCGAAGGCAAGAGCTTCCGCGAGCTCGCGTCGGAAACCGGCGTCAACGTGAACACCCTTCTCTCGCGCAAGCGCTACGCGGTGCTCCATCTGCGCCGCAGACTTCAGAACATTTACGACGAATTCAAGGAGAGATGAAGATGTTACCCACGAGAAAGCGTCGCATCGCGAAACTGTTCGTCTTCGTGCTGCCGGTCTTCCTGGTCATGTTCGCCGGCCTGATCTGGGCGGTCTCCGCGCTCTGGAACGGACTCATGCCGAGCATCTTCGGGCTGCGCACGATCACGTACTGGCAGGCCCTCGGCCTGATGGTGCTCAGCTGGATCCTCTTCCGCGGCTTTCGCGGACCGTCCATGGGTCACGGTGCCTGGCGGCACGGCCTCCGGGAGCGCTGGGGAAGGATGACTCCCGCGGAGCGCGAGGAGTTCGTCAAGGGCCTGAACAGCCGGTGCGGCAGAAGGGAATCGCCCGAGCCCGAGCCGAAAGCGTAAACAACCGCCTGCTCCCTCTCCCTACGGGAGAGGGCCGGGGTGAGGGGGTAGCTTGAGCCGCCCTTATTCACATCTTTGAGACGCGTGACCCCGTCAGTCTGACTTCACCCGACTGGCTGGCGGCACGATTCCGTTCATGCGCAGGTACTCCACCATCTGTCCGTAGTGATCGAATGCGTGGGCCACACCAAATGTCGCCAGGTGCAGGCGTACCGATTTGGTGCCCGCCGCGGTCTCCAGCATGTTCTGGACTGTCAGCGAGGCCGCGGCCTTGTGGCCCAGGGCAAATGAATCCTTCAGGAACTTGATGATCTCGGCCTTGCTCTTCAGGCTCTCCGGGCCATTCCCGCCCTTGTAGTCCTCCGGGATCTTGTCGCCGGTCACCGCCGACCACAGGTAGTAGTTGGAAGCCGCGACATGCCTGACCTGCAGCGCGAACGTGCGCACGCCCTTGTAGTCGGCGCCTGGAATGCTCAGGCCCTCGGGAGAGAAGTTGAACTTATCTTCCGGCATGGCCTCCGCAGCGTCCACGACCAGCTTTTCGATGTTGCCGATGGCGCGGTCAACGGTTGACGCCAGGGTTGCCGCGGCCTGCGGCTGCTGGGCCGGAGCGGCGCTCGGCACCGCGGTGACTCTCGTGCTCTGACCCAGAGCCGTCGCGGTCGAGAGGACCGCCGCCGAGAGCCAAACGAGTCGCATCTCTCTAATACTCCCCATAGTGCCCCTTCACAGAATCGAGCAGCTTCTTCGGGTCGTACCCGACGCCGTCCTTAAAGACGATTTCGACGTTTTCGATATCCGCGATGCGAGCGGCCGGATCGCCCTTCACGACCACCAGGTCGGCGTTCTTCCCGACGGAAATCGAGCCGATCTGACCCTGGCGGCCGAGAAAGATCGCGCCGTTCAAAGTCGCGATTCGAATGGCCTGGACCGGGGCGAATCCGGCCTCGACCAGGAGCTCGATCTCGCGCTGGTCGCCGAAGCCAGGGATGTTGCCGTTGATACCGACCGGATCGGGTCCCGCGAGCAGCAGACCACCCGCAGCCACGAATGCGCGCTCCAGCTCCATGTCCCGGCGAAGGAGATTGGCGTCGCTGCTCTGCTTGGACTTGTTCGCGGGTCGGTTGCGGCCGTACAGGTAGGCGTCGCGCGCGGACGGCGCCATGGCGTCCAGCACCGCCGGGCGAACCGGCGGCCGACCGGCCATGGAGGGGTCGAGGTCGACGGCTTTCGAAGCTTGACCAGGCAATGTGGACGTGATCGCGACGTGATGGCGGATGAGCGTGGCGATGATCCGGTTCGCCTCTGGACTGCCGGGGGTCATATGTTCGAGCGTATAGTCGCCTTCGCTCTCGCTGCACTTATCCGGCTTCTTGCCGGGGTCCTGCGCGGTGTTCGCGAAGAATCCGTGCTCGAGATTGTCGATTCCGATCTCCGCCGCCTCCTCGTATGTGATCGAGCAGAGGTGACCCGTGACCTTCAGACCTCTCTTGTGCGCTTCCTTGACCGCGGCGCTCAGTTCCTCACGCGTGATGTCTTTGTAGGCCTTGAACGAGGTCACGCCGCGATCCGCCCAAAAGGCGACGGTCTGACGCGCGTCCTCCGGTCCGGTGAGTCCGTACGCCAGGGAATTGGGCGTCGCATTCAGATAGGGTCCGGTGACGTCCATGTGTGGGCCGGGAACAGAGCCTGCCTCGATGTCCTGCTTGAGCTTGAGCTCCGCGTAGGGATGCAGCGTGCCCGTCGTGCGAATGGTCGTCACGCCGTTGGCGAGATACAGGCGAGGTCCCGAGAAGATCATCTCCGCGAGAAAGAACCCGTCCGAGCTCCCGTCGGCCGCGAGATTCTCCCGCACGAAGAAAGTCAAGTGATTGTGCATTCCGACGATGCCCGGCATCACCGAGTAGCCTCGCAGGTCGAGAACGCTCGTGCCGTCGCTCGGCGGCACATCCGCCCCGGGTGATATCGCCGTGATTTTTCCGCCCTCGAGGGTGACGTTCCGATCGGGACTCGGCGCCGCGCCCGTGCCATCGATCACCTCGACATGCTCGAGGACGGTTTTGGGAACGCCGACGCGCACATACTTGCGTACCTCCGGCCCCAGAGCGTCGGCGAGCTGGGCGGTGGCGGCCGAGGCATACGACAACGCGGCCACGATGAAGAAAACGGGCACCTTCCGCATCGACATCCTCCAATGCTAATTTTTTAGCACATGCCGCAGGGCGTCGTCAAATCGGGCAGGGAGGTAGGATCGCGTCATCATGAAGAAGAGCTTCCGCTTGGGATTCGCCGCCCTGACAGTTCTGGCATTCGCTGGTCCGCTGCTCGCTTCAGAAAACACGCCGGCCGGCGCCGACCCGCGGCTTCTGTCCGCGATCAAGAAGGCGAACTCCGAGTTCGAGGTCGCGATGACCAAGGCCGACATCGCGTCGATCGTGGCGCCCTACACAGAAGACGCCGTGTTCGTAACGCCCGACGGAACTTCCATAAAGGGGCGCGCCGCCATCGAACAGCTCTACCGCGACCGGTTCGCGAAATCCGGCCCGGCGCTCGCGAGCAAGATCGAGTCGCAGCAGCTCATGGTCGACGGGGATATCGCTTACGAGCGGGGACGCGGCTTGCTCACGCGCCGCGTGAACAACGAGCGCGTCGCCGACTGGGCCCGCTTCCTGACCGTCTGGCAGCGCCAAGCCGACGGCGACTGGAAGATCCTTCGCAACATCGTGCTGCCCGCGAATTGACGCGGGGCCAGGAATGCGAGAGTCGGATCGCAATGAGCTCACGCCGCGTGTCAGCTCCTTTTGGGACAGCCCGGAAAACGTCGCGCGTTTCGCGGCACGCGAGCCGGACGTGCGACTGGCAAAGCTGATCCACGAATACTCGAACCCTTCCGCCACGAAAGTTCTCGATCTCGGCTGTTCCGGCGGGAGGAACGCCGTTCTCCTGGCTGAAAACGGTTTCGACCTCGAGGCGATCGACGCCTCGTCGGCGATGGTCGCGAAGACTCGCGAACGGCTCGCCTCGATTCTCGGAGCCGACGAGGCGGAGCGCCGCACGCGCCTGGGGCGGATGGACGATCTGTCCCGGTTCGGCGACGCGACCTTCGCCCTCGTCGTCGCGCTGGGTGTCTACCATTGCGCGCAGAGTCGCGCCGAGTGGGATCGCGCGCTGGCCGAGACGGCGAGGGTTCTGGCGCCAGCAGGGAGAATTCTCGTTTCGGTCTTCACCCCGGAAACCGATTTGACCGGGCGCGGTACCCATCCCGTCGCCGGAGAGCCCAACCTATACCAAGGCTTCGACAGCGGCCGCCACTTCCTGATGGACGCTGCGGCTCTCGACCGCGAAATGGCTCGCCACGGCCTGCGACCTCTTGAGCCCACCCGCACCGCCCGCCCCAAAGTCGAGACAGGCCGGCGCGTGTCGGCTAACGGCCTGTACGTCAAGTCTTCATCGGGCCGGACATAACGGTTACATCGAGTGACGCGTACAATTCGCCGATCTTGACCCTCGCGACAGGAAGCCGGCTCGGTCCCTACGAGATCCTTGCGCCGTTGGGCGCGGGAGGGATGGGTGAGGTGTATCGCGCGAGAGACGAGCGATTGAAGCGCGAGGTCGCGGTCAAGGTTCTGCCTTCTTCCTTCGCGGCGGATGCGGATCGCCTGAGGCGTTTCGAGCAGGAGGCCCAGGCTGCTGGCGGCCTGAACCATCCCAACATCACCGCTGTCTACGACATCGGCTCGCACGACGGCACGCCGTACATCGTCACGGAGCTGCTGGAGGGAGAGACGCTGCGAGCGGCGCTCGCGGCCGGCCCCCTTCCCGTGCGCAAGGCGGTCGACTATAGCCTCCAAATCGCGCGCGCTCTCGCGGCCGCGCACGAGAAGGGAATCGTGCACCGCGACTTGAAGCCCGACAATCTGTTCTTGACCACCGACCGCCGCGTCAAGATTCTCGATTTCGGGCTCGCGCGGGTCACTCAAACGGAGTCGTCCGTGGGCAGCGAGACGAGCTTTCCGACGGTGAGCCCGGGAACGGAGCCCGGGATGGTGCTCGGCACGGTCGGCTACATGTCGCCCGAGCAGGTCCGCGGGCGGCCCGCCGACGCGCGAAGCGACATCTTCTCCTTCGGCGCGATCCTCTTCGAGATGCTGTCGGGCCGCCGCGCTTTCCACGGCGAATCGGCCGCCGACGTCATGAGCGCGATCCTGAAGGAGGATCCACCCGAGCTGGCGCTCACGCAGCCGAGCATTCCGGCGGGTCTGGACCGGGTCATCCACCATTGTCTCGAGAAGAATCCTCTCGACCGGTTCCGATCGGCGCACGACCTCGCGTTCGCGCTCGAAGCCGCGGCGGGCGGCTCGTCGACGGCGAGCGCCGTTGCCCCGTCGGCCGCCGCGCCCTCCCGGCGACTCGGTTGGCGAACGATCGCCGCCGTGTCGAGCTTGGTACTGGGCGCGGCAATCGTTTTTGTTGCCGGCAGGCTTTCTCGCTCCGCCGTTTCCCTTGCGGCTTTACGGCCGTTCTCTTTCCAGCAACTCACCGATACCCGAGGCATCAAGTCCGGACCGACCCTGTCCCCCGACGCCAAGCATGTGGTCTACGTCGCCGAGGCGGACGGCCATCTGGGGCTCTATCTGCTGCGGGTCGGCGGGCGCAAACCGACGCTGCTGACCACCGGTTCGACGTCCGACAACTGGCAGCCCGCCTTCTCGCCCGATGGCGAACGGATCGTGTTCCGTTCCGAGCGCGACGGAGGCGGCATCTTCCTGATGAGCCCCACAGGCGAATCGGTCAAGCGCTTGACCGACTTCGGCTTCAATCCGACCTGGTCGCCCGACGGACGCGAGATCGCCGTTTCCACCAGCACCTTTTTCTCCCCGGATTCTGTCGGGGGCCCCGGTCAAGGTCTCTGGGTCGTCGAAGTCGAGACCGGCAAGAAGCGAATGGTCGGGAAGGAGGTCCGAGGCTTACAGCCATCCTGGTCTCCTCGCGGCGCCCGGATTGCCTTCTGGGCGCTCCGGAAGGGAAGCGGACAGCGAGACCTCTGGACGATCGCCGCGAACGGCTCCGAGGCGGCGACCGAAGGCCTCGCCGTCACCAACGACGCGGCGCTCGACTGGAGCCCGGTCTGGTCGCCCGACGGAAAGTTCCTCTACTTCTCGAGTAACCGCGGCGGCGCGATGAATCTGTGGCGGGTCCCAATCGACGAGACCTCCGGCCGCGTCCTGGGCCCCCCCGAGCCGATGACGACCCCCTCGATCTGGAGCGGCGAGGTGTCTTTCGCGCGCGATGGAAGGCATTTCGCATTCGCGAGCCTGGAGTGGCGGACGACCCTCAACCGGATCGAGCTCGATCCGAAGTCGGGCAAGACGGTCGGCTCTCCCGTACCGATCCTTCGAAACGCGCATCCGATCAGGGACTTCGCGATCTCCCGCGACGGACGGTGGATCGCCTACATGCAGACCAGCGAGCAGGAAGACATTTTCCTCGCGCGGACCGATGGGACCGAGTATCGCCGGCTGACGGACGACACTTTTCGCGACCGGGCGCCGTCCTGGTCCCCGGACGGCCAGCACATCGCCTTCGCCTCCGACCGTGGCGGCAGCTGGGGGATCTGGTGGATGCGTCCCGACGGCAGCGGTCTCGAACAGCTGGCGCGCGGCGGGGCTTTTCCCCTCTGGTCGCCCGACGGAAGCCGGATCGCGTGGACGGACTTTGGCACCGGTTGGGCGCTGGTGGACATGACCTCGAAGGAGTTGCCGCATCCGGTCCGGATGATGCCGCAGATCGACGCTTCGAGCCGGTTCTGGCCGCTGACCTGGTCGGCGGACGGCAAGAAGATCGCCGGTCCCCGGGTTCGCAACGACGGGACCTCGAGCGAAGTCGTGACATTCACTCTCGCGACGGAGAAGTACGACAAGGTCTTCGAGGACCCCGAAGACAGCTCTTTCAAGATCGTTCATTGGTTGAACGACGGCCGCCGCCTGCTCCTGCGCGGCCGCAAGGGGATCTCGCTCCTCGACACGGCGACCGGACGCAGCGAGTTTCTCTTCGCCGTGCGCGGGCAGTGGGTCGGCGGCTCGACTTCGATATCGCGCGACGACCGATCGATCAGCTACTCCGAGACCGGCAGCGAAGGCGACATCTGGCTGGCGGAGCTGAAGTAAGGGCTTCTACTGTGCTGCTTGTCTCCGAGCCGGCGCCGCGACTCCTTTGATGATCAGCCAGAAGCCGAGCGGGACTTCGAAGGCGAGCAGCGGAAGCCACATCCATTGCGTGATCGGACCGCTCACGAAACCCGCGAGCTGCAGCGGAAGCAACACGACGACAAGGACCGAGCCGATCACTCCGATCCAGGACAGCACGACCGGGATCAGCCGGCCGCGCAGCAGGAGGTAAGAAAAACAGAGGCTGCCGACGGCAAAGAAGGACGCCCCGATCATCATGCCTCCGCTCGGCAGCTTCAATAGCATCGCCGCGAGGGCGTTCGCCGTGGTGGGATCGGGCGCACTGGGTCCGGAAACCGTCGCCAGCCAGATCTGATCGATCGCTTGCGGCAGGGAAAGCGCGCCGATCACGCCTTCGCCCGTACGAAAGGCCAGGACCATCAATGCGAGATCGGGGTCCACGTCTCGTGTGATCGCGTAGAGCGTCACGGCCAGGATCAGGGCGCAGAAGCAGCCGACGAGATCGAGCAGGATCGCGAGACGCATCTCGGGCACATGCTGCGCGATGCTCGCGAGCTTCGCGGCGGTCGTCCCCGAGCCGACCGCCCGGCTGTGGAGAACCATCGCGGGGAAAGCGGCCGCGATGTAGACGAGAAAAGCGAGGCCGGCGATCCGGGCGTTCGTCCTGGTCGTCATACGTGCTTCTCCTTGCGCGGAACGGCGGGGCGGGCCGCGTCGGTGGTCATCTCACCTCGGAATAGGGCGCGCTTCCTGATGGAGACAAATACGAGCATCGGAGCCCAAAGTTCACGCTGTTTCGCGGTTGAGCCGAATCCCGAGAGGAGGGAGCTGATAGCTTCTGTCCGATGTCCCTTCTCGCGGCGATCGACCAGGGGACCACCGGGACGCGCTGCTTCCTGTTCGACCTTGCCGGTCGCGTGGTCGCCTCCGCCTACCGCGAGCACGCGCAGATCTTTCGCCAGCCCGGCTGGGTCGAGCACGACGCTCTCGAGATTCGGGACAACGTGGACCGCGTCGTTGCCGATGCGGTTGCCGCCGGGCCCCGAGAGCCCGTGCTCGCGGTCGGCGTGACGAATCAGCGCGAGACGGTCGTCCTCTGGGATGCGCGCTCCGGGCTCCCCATCGCGCCCGCGATCGTCTGGCAGGACACGCGCACCGACACCGACTGCCGCGCGCTGATCGCCGGCGGGTTCGAGACGGAGGTGCGGGCGCGCACGGGCCTCCCCATCCGCACGTACTTTTCGGCGACGAAGATCCGCTGGCTTCTCGCCAACGTGCCGGAGGCGAAGCCTCTCGCCGCCTCGGGCCGTCTGCGGATCGGCACCATGGATTCCTGGGTGATCTGGAATCTCACCGGAGGTCCCCGCGGCGGCGCCCACGTCACGGATCCGACGAACGCCTCGCGCACGCTCCTCTGCGCGCTCGCCACGCTCGCTTGGGATCTGGAGCTCCTCGACCGTTTCGAGGTCATGGCGGAAGCTCTGCCGCGAATCGAACCCTCCATCGCGGCAGAGCCCTACGGTTGGACTCTCGCCGATGGCCCTTTCGGCGCTCGGGTTCCCGTGTGCGCGGATCTCGGAGATCAGCAGGCTGCTCTCTTCGGGCAGGCGTGTTTTCGCGCCGGAGAGGCGAAGAACACCTACGGCACCGGCTCCTTCCTGTTGCAGCACACGGGAGACACTCCCTCTGTGAGCCGCTTCGGCCTGCTCGTGACCGCGGCGGGAGCGCCGCCGGGAGAGCGCGCCTACGCGCTCGAGGGATCGGTCGCCGTGACCGGATCGGCCGTGCAATGGCTCCGCGACGGGCTCGGGCTCATCGCGACCGCCGCGGAGACCGAGCCGCTCGCGCGCTCGGTCCCGGACACCGGCGGCGTCTATTTCGTGCCGGCCTTCTCCGGTCTCTTCGCGCCCCACTGGGACATGAGCGCTCGCGGCACGATCGTGGGCCTGACCCGATTCGCGACCCGCGCCCACCTCGTGCGAGCGACGCTCGAGGCCATCGCGTTCCAGAGCCGCGAGGTCCTCGAGGCCATGGTCAACGACAGCGCCCGTGCGCCGCAGGCTCTCAAGGTCGACGGCGGCGCGACCGAAAACAATTTCCTCATGCAGCTCCAGGCCGACATTCTCGGAATCCCCGTCGTCCGGCCCGCCGTCCGCGAGACCACGGCGCTCGGCGCGGCCCAGGCCGCCGGTCTCGGATGCGGCGCCTACGCCTCCCTTGCGGAGCTCTCGCGCCTCTGGCGCGAGGACCGAACCTTCGAGCCCGACTGGAGCGCGGCGCGCCGCGAGGAGACCTACCGCGGTTGGACGAGAGCCGTCGCACGTTCCCGCGGTTGGATCGAGACCTGAGGCGGCCATCTTTCAGGGCCTGCTTGGTCTATTCGTGTCTCAGCGCGAGCAGCGGCTCGACGCGCACCGCGCGCCGGGCGGGAAGGTAGCTGGCCAGCAGAGCAACGAAGAGGAGAAGAACGGCGACGCCCGCGAACGCCAGGGGATCTGTCGGCCTCACGGCGTAAGGCAGTCCTGCCATCAAGTGCGAGACGATCAGGGCACAGACCAGCCCGACCGCGGCACCCGTCATGGCCAGCCGCAATTCAGCAGGTCCGGGGTCCCTCTGCAGCAATTCCAGCCGGCCTTCTCTTTCTTGGGTAGACATATAACCCGAGCCTATGAGTGCCTGGGTAAGATGTCAACCCAAAAGAGACCGCCGGGTGCGGCGGGGCTGCTCGCTTTTCGCGGCGGCCGTCTCTGAGCCGCCAACCGTTTGGAGGTGTTCCGCGTCTGACCCCGACACACCATTCCGCCGAGATCCTCCAGCAATGCTGGAAGAGCCGGCCGATGTATAAGATGCCATTGAAACCGGCCCAAATGGAAACTTCTATTCAAGATCGTTTGTCCGCGCACCGGCTGCTCGCCGGTGCACCTCCCGACCAGCTCGCCTGGCTCGCCGCCCACGGCCGCCTGGTCCAATTGGAGCCTGGGGACGTCCTTACGGCAAGGGGCCAACCGGTGCTGGGCCTCTACATCATGCTTTCCGGCCAAATGTCGATTTACATCGACCGGGGCGCCGGACCACACAAGGTCATGGAGTGGCGTGGGGGTGACGTGGGAGGCGTCCTGCCGTACTCGCGCCTCGTCGCGCCGCCGGGCGACGTGAAGGTCGAGGTGCCGACCGAGATCTTCATGATTCCCCGCGAAGAGATACCGGCTCTGATTCGCGACTGCTATGAGGTCACCTCGATCTTCGTGCACGTCATGCTCGATCGCGCCCGCCATTTCACGTCGAGCGACCTTCATGAAGAAAAGATGTCCTCTCTCGGCAAGCTGGCGGCGGGGCTCGCCCACGAGTTGAATAACCCGGCTTCAGCAGTCGCCCGGAGCGCCCAGGGACTCAAGCTCCGGTTGTCAGAGGTCGAAACGGCGTCCCGCGCGCTTGGCGCCGCGCGACTGTCGGAAGCGGAGCAGGCCGCTGTCGACCGGGCGCGGGGGCTCTGCCTCGCCGCAGCCGGGGTGACGTTCTCGCGCTCGCCGATCGAGCAAGCGGACCGGGAAGATGCGATTGCCGACTGGCTGGAACGTCACCACGCCGACGCCACCGCCGCGGAAGCGCTGGCGCAGTCCGCGGTCACCCTCGACGCGCTCGACGAGCTCGCCGAAGCGCTCGATGGTGACGCCCTCCACGCGACGCTGCCGTGGCTCGTGGCCGGCTGCGCGACGTACCAACTGGCATCGGAGATCGAGGCGGCCGCGTCTAGGATCCACAACCTCGTTGCTGCGGTAAAGGGGTTCACGTACATGGACCAGGCGACGATGCCCAAGCCGGTGGACGTCGGTCAGGGGCTCTCCGACACGCTCGCGGTCTTGAACGCAAAGGGCCGAGGGAAACAACTGGGCGTGAGCCTCGAGTTGGAGGCCGACCTTCCGCGCATCCAGGGGTTCGGCGGTGAGCTCAACCAGGTGTGGGCGAACCTGGTCGACAACGCGCTGGACGCGGCCAGAGGCCACGTCGCCGTTGCGGCGGGCCGCCAGGGTCCTTCCGTCGTGGTGCGCGTCGTCGACGATGGGCCGGGACTGCCCCCGGAGATCCGCGAGCGCATCTTCGATCCTTTCTTCACGACGAAGCCGGTCGGGCAGGGCACCGGTCTCGGCCTCGACATCGCGCGGCGCATCGTTCTCAAGCACCAGGGATCCATCGAGGTCGACTCCCGCCCCGGGCACACGGAGTTCAGCGTGACGCTGCCGATCGACGCCGCCAGGGGCTGACGTGGTCAAACCGGTGATTCTGACCGTCGATGACGACGCCGAAGTGCTCGGCGCTGTCGACCGCGACCTGCGCCAGCATTACCGGAGCGACTACCGCATCTTGAAGGCCTTGTCCGGCCGCGAAGCGCTCGAGGCAGCCCGCCAGCTCAAGCAGCGCGGCACTCCTGTCGCCCTCTTCCTCGTCGACGAGCGGATGCCCGAGATGACGGGCACGGAGTTCCTGCGCGAGGTTCTCAAGCTCCACCCGGAGTCGCGCCGAGTCTTGCTCACGGCGTATGCCGACACACAGGCGGCGATCTCCGGTATCAACGACGTGGGGCTGGATCACTACTTGTTGAAGCCCTGGGATCCCCCCGCGGAGCGCCTCTATCCCGTCCTCGACGACCTGCTGTCGGACTGGACGGCGCACGTGCGCCTTCCCTACGACGGCATTCGAGTCGCGGGGGCGCGGTCCTCGC
>Ga0207684_10004226_pt1 | contig 13633 bp, 13 predicted proteins | sample KBSK5501metaG_FD_184342 | JGI IMG/M metagenome (GOLD analysis project Ga0207684, IMG submission 184342) | Corn, switchgrass and miscanthus rhizosphere microbial communities from Kellogg Biological Station, Michigan, USA - KBS K5-50-1 metaG... | ecosystem: Host-associated > Plants > Roots >...
GTTCACGAACCTGCTCCGAGAGATGACCGAAGAGACCCAGTTCATCGCGATCACGCACAACAAGCGCACGATGGAGACGGCCGACGCGATGTACGGCGTCACCATGGAAGAACCGGGCTGCTCGAAAGTCGTATCGGTCCGGTTCGACTGATCCGAGTCCGTAGACCGTTTTCCCGTTGACGGCGGCAGGCCCGACCCTTAAACTCGCGGCTCTTTTCGCGTTTCGGGCCGACGTAGCTCAGTTGGTAGAGCAGCGGTTTCGTAAACCGCAGGTCGTCGGTTCAAGTCCGACCGTCGGCTCCAGCTCGTCGTACGCCCAAAGGGGCCCTGCCCGGGCGACCCTGGACTTTCGACTTTGGACTTTCGCCCCTTTTGGACATAATTCGCCCGGCACGATGAAGCTCAAGACAACCGAGGACGGTCAGGTCACCATCCTGACTATCGACGGCGATCTCGTGATCGGAGAGCCCGAGTCCACTTTCAAGCGGACCGTCACCCGATTGCTCGAGGAAGGAAAGGTGAACCTCCTGGTCGATTTGAAAGGCGTCGGTTTTCTGGACAGCTCCGGCCTGGGCGCTCTGGTCCGCGCGTTGACCAGCTCCCAGAAGGAGGGGGGACAGACGAAGCTCCTGCATGCCGGCCCCCAGATCCGGAAGCTGCTCGAGATGACGAAGCTCGACTCGGTCTTCGAGCTTCACGAGGACCAGGAAACCGCGGTCTCGACCTTCTAGCCCCGAGAGCTTGATGCCGGACGCTCCCGACGATCGCGGCTGGCTCGACGCAAGCGCAGAGGCCTCGGCGTTGGCCGAGCTGGCGCTATGCGAAAACCTTTCCCAAACCTCCGGCTGGGCCGCGAAATGGAGCGCGGACCTCACGCGAGCGGACGCCGCCCTCCTCTGGGCGCCCGACACGGTCCACCCGCTCTTCCTCTGCATCGGAGCTCACGGCGAAGGCACCGAAAAGCTCCTGCGTCGTTCGGCGCCACGGGACGAAGGCTTTCTTCGCGATCTCCTGCGGGACAAGCAGCCGGCAACCCTGGATCGCATCGATTTCGCGGGCTCGAAGGATCCGCTGCTGAAGAACCTCCCGGGTGACATGGATACCGGCCTCCTGGTCCCCCTGGAAGCCGAGGGCCTCGCCGTCGGCGTCCTCGTCCTTCTCTTTCGCAAGAGACCCGACACGGTCGAGGCGCTGACCCGCGTCAAAGGATTCGTCCAGCACGCGGCGCCCGCGCTCGCGCGCGCCCTGCGCGCGGAGCGAAAAACCGTCGGAATGCTGCACGCGATCGAGCGGCTCACGAACCTGTACGACCTGTCGAAATCTTTCGGTTCGACGATCGACGAAGGCGAGCTGACCACCTTGGTCGCCTGGAAGGCCGTAGACATGGGGGCGGCAGAGGTTTGCTCGCTCTGGCTCTTCGAGCCCCGGGAGTCGGACGTCGTTCTCGCCGCGACCGCTGTGAACGAGAACTACGAAGTGGAGAACGCTCCGGAGGCGGTCGGCGCGAGCGTCGTCGGCGACGTTCTCGCGGACCAGAAGATCGTCCGCCGCAACCGGATCCCGGACGCGGATCCGGTTTCCGCGGAGAGCCCGAACTACGCCATTCGCTCCGTTCTCGCCTTGCCGCTCCTCGAGGAGAACGTCTCGGTGGGGGCACTGGTGCTGGCGAACAAGCGAGGGAGGCACCCGGAGTTCACTCCCGAGGACGAAGAGCTCCTGCAGGACCTCGGGCGACAGGCCGTACGAGCTCTTCGGAACGCCCGACAGCACGAAGCCGAGAAGAAGGTCGAGGAGCTCGACGCCTTGCTGACCGTCAGTCGCGAGATCACGTCGACCCTCGACCTCGACAAGGTGATGACGACGATCGTCAATGCAACGGCCGCCCTGATCCCGTACGACCAGTGCTCGATTGCGATCCTCGACAAGGGAAAAGTCCGCCTGGGCGCAGTTTCCGGCACCCTGAAAATCGACCGGAACGACCCAAACCTCCGGGCGACGGAGAACCTGCTCGAATGGGTCTTCTTCGGCGGGGCGGACGTCATCGTCACGCAGGACGCGGAAGGGAACATCCAGGCCGACCGCCCGGAGACCCAGGAAAAATTCCGGACTTTCTTTCAGCAGACCGGGTTTCGATCTTTCCACGGACTTCTGTTGAATGACGATGAAGGAAAACTGGGAGTGCTCGCCTTCCAGAGTCGGACACCGCTCGTGTTCGACGAAGGAACCCGGGACCTTCTGGCCATCCTCGTCAACCAGGCGACCGTCGCCGTGCGCAATGCGCAACTGTACCGGCACGTCCCCCTCCCCGGGTTCCTGAAACCCCTGGCGGAAAAGCGTCGCCAGTTCCTGGAGATTCCGAAGCGGCGCCGGATCACCTGGGGCATCGCCGCCTTGATCCTGCTCATCGCCCTGATCGCAATCCCATGGAGGGTTCGGGTCGGGGGGCTGGCCCGGGTCGTGCCGGGACGCCGAGCCTCCGTGACGGCGGGAGTGGACGGCATCGTCCGATCGGTGGTTCGCCGCGAAGGCGACGCGGTCAAGGCCGGGGACGTCCTCGCGACGCTCGATGCGTCCAATTACGAGGCGGCGCTGGCAGACGCGCGAGCGGAATATCAGATTGCCGATAGTGAAGTGTCGCGATACCGGGAGGCCGGCGATGCTCCTGCGATGTTTCAGGCGTTGTCGCGAAAGGACGCGCTCGAAGCCAGGATCAATCTCGAGGAGGACCGGTTCGCCCACACGCAGATTCGGGCTCCGGTGTCCGGGGTCATCGTGACGCCTCGCATCGAGGAACGAGTCGGTCAGTTCTTGACGCGGGGGACGGAGCTGTGCGTCGTAGCGGACGTGGGGAGCGTGCTGGCGGAGGTCGCCGTGCCTGAAGCCGACGCGTCTCTGATTCGCGCCGGCGAGGGTGTGGCTCTCAAGGTGAATCCTTATCCCACCCGTCTCTTCCGCGGGAAGGTGATGCGGCCTGGTTCCCACGTGCGCCAGGAGGGCGAGGATCGATTCGTCATTGCCGAAGTCCGTGTCGACAGCCCTGCCGGGCTCCAGACCGGGATGCTCGGCCAGGCCAAAGTCTCGACGATCAAAGTGCCTCTCATCACGGCGATCTTCCGCAAACCTCTGCGGTACGTCTGGAACCGGATCTGGCCGATCCTGCCGTAAGCGCCGTCCTCGGATCGCGGCGGTACCTCTCGGCGGCCCGGCCGGAGGAAACTGCCAGGGCTCTCGCCGCTCGCCACGGGCCTCCGGACGCCCGGCCCGCACTCCGAAAGGACCTCGGCATCCTGCGCCAGGTCCAGATGGGAGAGGTCCTCTGGATCGTCAAGAACCCGACGACGATGAAGTACAACCAGTTCAAGGACGTCTACTGGCAGGTCATCAGCCTGTTCGACGGCACTCGAACCCGAATGGACATCCTCGAAGCCATCAATCGGAGGATGACGACCCCGGTCTCGCTCGAGCTCGTGCTGGAATACGAGGAGTTCCTTCGCGAGAGAGACCTGATCGAACAATCGGCCGCCGAGCGCAGCCTGACTCTCCTCGACAAGTACAAGAGTCTCCGACACAAGAAGGCGGAAGAGAAGGCCGAAGGGTTCAACCCGTTCTTCATCATGTTCCACGTTGTGGACCCGGACCGGTTCTTGAATCGCACGATCAAGTACGTCGGCTGGATCTGGTCGCCTCCCGTTGCGATCGCGACGCTGATCGCGTCGATCTGGACGGCCTGGATCTTCGCTCAGCACTGGGGCCCCCTGTGGGCGGGAACGATGGACCTCTACCATTTCCTCGGAAAACCGTTCCTGGACATCGTCCAGTTCTTCTTCATCCTGAGCATGATCGGTGCGATCCATGAGTTCGCGCACGCCTACGCACTCAAGAAGTACGGAGGTGAATGTCACGACATCGGATTCGCACTCTTCTACTTCACGCCTGCTTTTTACTGCGACACATCCGATGCCTTCATGTTTCCGAACCAGATCAAACGGCTATGGGTGACGATCGCCGGGATCTACAGCGAGGTGGCGATCTGTGTCGTGGCGACGGTCCTGTGGGTGATTTCCTATCCGGATACGCTGGTCAATGAGCTCGCCTACAAGACGATGCTCTTCACGGGGATCTCGGCGGTCTTCTTCAACATCAACCCTCTCATCAAGGTGGACGGCTATTACGCGCTCTCGAGTCTCTTGAAGCTCCCCGATCTTCGGGAAGCGGCATGGGCGCAGATCGGCGCCTGGATCCAGAAGCACGTTCTGCGGCTGCCTGTCGAGGTGCCTGCGGCGACGCGGCGCAAGCGGCGGCTCTATTGGATCTACGGCATTCTCTCGATCGTCTACACCGCGACGATCATGTTCGTCATATATAGACTCTTCGATAATTTCTATTCGAAATATTTTCCCGATGTTGGAGTCATCCTTCTCATCCTGACCCTCACCCAGGTATTCCGTAAGAAAGCGAGGACGGCCATCCGCGTCGGAAAGCTCTTCTACCTGGACAAGAGGGAGCTGGTGAAGTCGCCTCGAACCCGTCTGCCGATCGCGGGCATCGCGGCCGTTCTCCTCCTCATTCTTCTCGTACCCTGGTCTCGCCGGACGATCCGGGCGGATGCTCTTTTGAAGCCGGCGAACGAAGTCCGACTGGCGGCTCCGCAGGATGGAAGGGTGGCGGAAGTGTTCGTGCACGAGGGAGACACCGTCCGCAAGGGACAGCCCATCTTTCGCGTATCGAGCTCCGCGGCCGACGAGGAGTTGGCGCGGCGGACGGTGGAGCGGGAAAGATTCGCGAAGAGGTCGAGCGGCAGCCGCGAGGCCGGCGACGCCGCCGCCGTCTTCCAGGCGACCCAGCACGGATCTTCGGCGGAAGCCGCTCTCCGGAGCTCGGAGATTCGTCACGAGAACCTCCTGATTCGGAGCCCGATCAGCGGGCGAGTACTGACTCCCCGAACGGAGGACCTGGCAGGACGATTCGTGACGGAGGGGTTTTTGCTGGCTCGAGTCGGGGACTGCCGCGAGATGGTGGCGCAACTGCCGGTTTCCGAGCGACTCCTGGAGTACCTGAAACTCGGTGCGCCGGTCACGGCGCAGATTCAGACCAGCCCGATGAAGTCCTGGCCGGGCAGAGTCGCGATGATCTCTCCCGCGACGCTGGAACAGCCGGTCACGGCGACGGCGGGTGTCGAAAGGCCGGCCCCTCCGAGGCGTCCGGACCAGTTCGTGGCGCTCGCCGTCTTCGACAACGCCGACGGAACCCTGCTGCCCGGAGCCGCAGCCAGAGTCAAGATCCGCTCGGGTCGAGAGTCCTACGGTTCAAGAGTGTGGAGCGTTGTCTGGCGGAGGCTGCGAACGATCGTCTGGTAGAAAAAGAGCCCCGCGGGAGCGGGGCTCTTTCCCGGTCGGCCTCGATCGAAACCCCTCACTCTGCTTTCAGGTCCTTCGCCGTCAGATCCTTCGCCGTCAGGTCTTGCGCTCTCAGGTCCTGCGCCTTCAGGTCCTGCGCCCTCAAGTCCTGAGCCTCGACACGGGTGTCCTGCGCTCTCAGGTCCTTTGCCGTGAGGTCCTGCGCCCTCAGGTCCTGCGCGTCGATACGGGTGTCCTGCGCGCGCAGCTCCTTCGCCTCCGGTGACGCCTCCCGGATCTTCGCTTTCTGGGCGTCTGTCAACTCAACCTTCATTTCCTTTTCGGCCATCGAGTCACCTCCTTATTCGTCCGGTCACTTCTATTCGCAATTTGGAGACCAATGTGAGAAAGACTGTCTGAGGAGCCTTAAGATTAACTCTTGTAATGAGATAGCCGCTGCGACCCGAGCCGGTATGGAAGGTGGAGGGCCCGATTTCTAACCAGACAGATGAATTAGTCACCGATTGAAGCCACCGCCGCCGATCCCACCGAAATCGGTGAGCCTTTGGATGGGAACCGTCCGGGCTCGTCAACAAAAAAACGCCCCGCGAGCGCGGGGCGCTTTAAGCAGGCGAATGGAGAGCGGTTACGTCGAGCGGAGATCCTTCGAGCTCAGGTCCTTGGCGGTCAGATCCTTCGAGCTCAAGTCCTTGGCGGTCAGATCCTTCGAGCTCAAGTCCTTGGCGGTCAGATCCTTCGAGCTCAGGTCCTTGGCGGTCAGATCCTTCGAGCTCAGGTCCTTGGCGGTCAGATCCTTCGAGCTCAGGTCCTTGGCCGTCATGTCCCGGGCGCCGATGCTCATGTCCCGGGCGCCGATACTCATGTCCTGGGCGCCGACGCTCATGTCCCGAGCCCCGATGCTCATGTCCTGGGCCCCGACGCTCGTCGTCCTCTGGCTGGGCGAAACGGCGAGGTTGTTACCCAGGCTCGTCACCCGGATCTCTCCCATCGTCTTTCCGGTGGCTGCCTTGATCTTCGCCTTCTGTTCGGGGGTCAACTGGATTCTCACTTCCTTCGCCATGTTCTTTGTTCTCCTTTGTGTCCTCTCTGTCGCAAATCTGGGACCACGCGGCTACCGATATCGCAATGGAGAGTAAGAGCTTTGTTTGGAAGACCTACTTGCCTTATCCCGGTCGGCAAAGGTCCTGAGACTCAGATGAAAGTTTTAACCTGAGGTGAATTTTTCATCCAGGGCAGGAGCTCGTTCAGATTCCGTACTTGCGGCAGAGGTACTTGATCTGGTTCCCGTCCAGGCCGAGGCGGCGGGCGGCTCGGGCCTTGACCCCACCTTCCTCGGCAATCGTTTCCTCGAGAAGCCGGCGCTCGAAATCTGCGACCGCTTTCGCGAAAGGCTTTCCGTCGTCGGCACGAGCCGTTCCCGGCGTCTCCCGGAGAACACGCGGAAGATCTTCTTCCCCGATTTCCTGACCGTCGGCGAAGAGAACCAGGTTTTCGATGACGTGCTCGAGCTCGCGCACGTTGCCCTTCCAGCGGTGCCCGCGAAGACGCTCGACGACGGCGTCGGAAAGCTTTCGCTCCGGTTTGCCGTGTCGAGCGGAAAATTTCGCGAGGAAGTGCGCCGCGAGCATCGGGACGTCCTCCGGGTGATCGCGCAAGGGCGGGATCCGGATCGCAACCGCATTGATCCGATAGAAGAGATCCTCGCGAAAGGTTCCAGCGGCAATGCCCGCCTCGAGGTCCTCGTTGGTCGCCGAGATCAGTCGGAAGTCCACCGCAATGCTCCGACGACCGCCGACCCGCTCGACTTGTCGCGTCTCGAGCACTCGCAAAAGCTTCGACTGGACGGCCGCCGAGAGCGTTCCGATCTCGTCTAAGAACAGGGTGCCGCCGTGCGCGAGCTCGAAGCGGCCGGGCCGCGACCCCACCGCGCCGGTGAAGGCACCCTTTTCATGACCGAAGAGCTCCGACTCTGCCAGCGACTCAGGAAGCGCCGACGCGTTGACCGCGACGAAAGGCCGGTCGCGGCGTTTGCTCCGGGCGTGGATCGAATGAGCGACGAGCTCCTTGCCTGTGCCGCTTTCACCCTGAAGAAGCACCGTCGCGTCGGAGGGAGCGACTTTCTCGATCTCCCGGAAAAGGCGACGCATCCCACCGCTCGCGCCGACGAGCTGATCGAAGCTTCCCTGCTCCTCGCGTGTTCGGTCCCGAAGCTCCCGATTTTCCGCGACGAGCCGCCGACGCTCGAGCGCACGCCTCAGGATGACGAGAAGCTCGGCAGGGTCCAGGGGCTTCCGGAAGAAGTCGAAGGCGCCGAGCTCGATCGATCGAAGCACCGCCTGACGGTCCTGCTCTCCGGACATCATGATCACCGTTGCATCCGGATTGCGCCGGCGGACCGCCGTCAGGAGGTTCAAGCCTTCCTCGATCTCCCCGGAAGGCGGGAGCCGGAGGTCGAAGAGATAGAGGTCTGGATCCGAGTCGCACAGTGGCCGCGCCTCTCCCGCGTCCCGGGCGCTCGTTACCTCGAACTGACCCTTGAGAGCCCAGGTGAGCTGGTCGAGCAGGATGGGATCGTCCTCGACGATCACGATCGTTCCGGGCGCGCCCGGCGGGACGGTCACTTCGTCTCCGGAGGCGCCGCCCCGGGAGTCGGGGCGGGTGGGGAGGCTGCGGGAATCCCCGCCGGAACCGCCGGGAAAGCGATCCGAACGACCGTGCCGCCTCCCGGGCTCGTAAGAACGGCGAACTTTCCCTTGTGGAAGTGCACGATCTGGCTGGCGGTCGCCAGCCCGAGTCCGACGCCGTCGGGCTTCGTCGTCTGAAAAGGCTTGAACAGCCGCTCGCGGACGAACTCGGGCGTCATGCCCGAGCCGTTGTCGATGATCTCGACGACGACGCGCGGGCGCTTCGCCGTATCGTCGCGAAAGGTCCGAACGAGGACTCTTCCTTCCCGTTCCGGCGGTACCGCCTCCAGCGCGTTCTCGATCAGACTCTTCACGGCATCTGTCAGGTAGTACGGATCGCCCCAGATCTCGGGAATCGCCCCGAGAGCGAGAGAGAGCGTTCGGGTTCCGGGCGCGGCCGGCGGCACAGAGAGCCCTCGGCGGGTCTCCCCCACCGCGACTTCGCGCACGACTCCGTTCAGGTCGACCGGGACCTTGATCAAGATCGGCTCATCACCGGTGGAGAAGCGATCGACGATGCCGTCGATCCGATCGACGGTGGACCGAAGCAGCTCTTCGACGGACCGCTTGAACTCCGGGTCTTCGTAGTGCTCCTTGAGATTCGAGAGCAGGAGCTGCAGCCGGAACCCCATGTTCTTGATGTCGTGGACCAGGACGCGGTCGAGTGTCGAGCGGAGTCGCCGGGAGGGCCGGGACTGCTTTTCCTTCATACCCTCACGAGCGACCTGCGTTGTTGAAGAGCACCTTCACGGCCATTCCCGGGCGCACGACGGGCTGTGCCGGATCCCGCCGAACCTGCACGATGACCTGAAAGGTCCCGCTTGCCGCGTCCACGGTCGGACTGATGTACTGGACGACGCCGGTCGTCCGCGCTTTCGGAAACTTCTCGGGAACTACGTCGACCCGGTCCCCCTTGTGGATGCTCATGAGCCGCTGCTCCGGCAGGTAGACCCTCGCCAGGAGCGGTTCGAACGCCGTAATCTTGAAGAGCGGCACGTTCTGGTTGTCGATCACCTTCTGACCGACCCGGGCGAACTTCTCGGTGACGACTCCGGAAAATGGAGCTCGAATGAAGGCGTAGTCGCGGATCGCCTTGGCTTTCTCCCAAGCCGCCAGCGCGACGGCGTACGTGGCGCTCTTCTCGTCGAGATCGGCTTTGGAGAGGATCTTTCCCGCCGACAGGGCCCTGGCGCGCTCCAGCTCCGCTTTGCGAAGCTGCATCTCCTCCCGGGCTTCGCGGACGCTCTGCTCGAACTCCTGGAGCTCGAGAGTCGCTAGGGACTGACCCTTCTTGACGACGGTTCCCCGATCGACGTTGATCTTCTCGATCACTCCCGTGATCCGCGCGCTGACGGTCACCTCCTGATCGACCATCAGGTGCGACGGGTAGACATCCGTCTCCGCCTGCCCCGCTCCCGCGGCGGAGCCTTTCCCGAGCAGGCCGACGACGAGGCCGCAGATGAGAATCCGAATCATTCTGGCAGTCGAATCGGGGCCGATGGTATCGTCAAAAAGCCACTATGTCGATCGCTCTCGCCGAGGAGAAACCCGACATCCAGCAGAAGGGCTCGAGAGCGAATTTTAGCTGGCGCGTCGTCGAGCCATGGGACGAGCGCCGCCTTGCCGCGTTTCTGATGGTCAAGCACCGCCGCAACGAAACCGACTGGACCCGCCGGCCGTCCCCGTTCTTCGCCACGCTCGGGAGGTCACAGGTCGAGTGCTCGATTCCTCTCGCGAGCCCCGACGCGCTCCCCGAGCTCGAGAAATTCCTGACCGTCGAGCTGCGCGGAATTCTCGCGGGGGCCGACCGGGTGCACCTGGAGATCCTGAACACGCGGAGCCCGCGGGGCGTATCCCCTTCCTGAGACGGTCGGCCCCCCCGCCGCGACGCTTCCGGGGCGCTCGAACGGCATTGCATATAATCCGCGCCACGGACGCGTGGAACCTCGTGACGGGAGCGGCCGTTCCAAGCCGTTGCTTCGGCGAGACTTAGTCGGACGGCGGCGGAGGAGGTAAGGAATGCTCTCGGTTCCCTCTCTGCGGCTCAACCAGTTCGGAGTGAACTTTTACGAAGCCCTCCTTTCCGGAGCCGACCTCCAGTCGCTCGTCGGTTTCGAGGTGCTCTCGTTCGGCCCGGCCGCTCAGATCACCCGCGGTCACGCGCGCCACACCACGAGCGGGCGGGTCAACTGGGAGCTCCTGGAGAAGCGCATTGCCGCCTCCGAGCACGCCTACCAGCGGCCAATCATCCGCAAAAAGATCGACGAGCTCGTTGCGTACTACCTCCAGTGCGCGGACTCCGGAACGCTGCCCGCGATCCCGGGAAGCGTTCTCCTCGTCTCCGACCGGCGGTTGGAGTTCACTCCCTCCGGGGGCCGGGGTGATTCCGGGTCGCTGAAGCTTCCGGAGGAATCGGGAATCCTCCGCGCACTGGACGGCCAGCACCGCCTTCTCGCCCTCCATCAGCTCGCGGAAAAGCACAACCTGAAGGATTTCCAGGTCCCCGCGGTCGTCTTCGACAACCTGACGGCCGACCAGGTCGTCGAGCTGTTCGTCACGATCAACAGCAAGCACACGAAGCTGAACCCTTCCCACCTGATCTCGCTCTCCGGCCGCCGGCTCTACCGAGACGAGAACCTGGCCGCCGCGCACGACGTGATCCGGACGTTGAACGAGGACGACGGCTCGCCGCTGCGGGGGCAGATCAAGGTCCTGGGAATCGGCCGCGGCAGCGTCACGCAGGCCTCTCTCGCCGACGAGCTCCGCGACGTCTTCGCCGCGATGGACGCCGCCGGCGGACGCGTCGCGCGGGAGTTCCGGGAGAACTCCCGCCGGTTCTTCCTGAATTACTTCAAGGCCGCGGCGCGGGCGTTTCCCGCCGCCTTCCACGGTCGCAAGTACTCGATCAAGAGCTCCCCTTCGCTGCGCGCGTTCATCCGGGTCGTGCCATACGTGATCTCGATGATCCGCAAGCGCGGCGGCGACGTCTGGTCGGCGGGAGAGCTCGACGCCGCGCTGCGGCCGTGGTCCGACTCGATCGGCGACAAACGGTTCGAGACCGAAGGCCTGTGGCGCGAAAAGATGACGGCTGGCAAGCGGTCGGCGGTCGAAATCCTGTCGCGCGAGCTGCGCCAGGGGCTGAACGCGTGACGGCGGGCGCCGGCTAAACTTCCCCCGCGCGGGGTCGTAGAAAGGCAACATGGGCGCAATCGGCGGCTGTTTCCTCTTTCTGATCCTCATCGCCGTGTTCGCGGCGATCTGGGCGATCTGGCGTTACAACAACCTCGTCTCGCTCAAGTACCAGGTCGGCAACGCGTGGAAGCAGATCGACGTCCAGTTGAAGCGGCGGCACGATCTGATCCCGAACCTGATCGCGGCGGTCCGCGGCGAGATGCAGTTCGAGCAGGACACTCTCGAGAAGGTCATCACGGCCCGCAACAGCGCCGTCGCCGCGCGCGGCGTCGCCGAGACCGCGGAAAAGGAAAACGTTCTGACCCAGACCCTCTCGCGCCTCTTCGCGCTGGCGGAAAACTACCCGAACCTCAAAGCGAACGAGAGCGTGAAGACGCTCATGGAGGAGCTGACCTCGACGGAAAACAAGATCGGTTTCGCCCGGCAGTACTACAACGACGTCGCGACGCGGTTCAACACTACGCAGAACGTCTTCCCGGACAGTTTGATCGCGCAGGCCTTCAAGTTCCAGCCGGTCGAGCTGTACGAGATCACGGAGCCCGCCGAGAGAGAGGTCCCGAAGGTCGACCTGAACGTCCGCCCGCAGTAGGGCGCGAATCGCGTCGGCGGACACCGTCTCATGGCCGCCACGAACCTTTTCGAGCAGCAGAAGAAGAATCTTCGGCGAACCTCAGAGATCCTGGTCGGCTTCGTCGCATTCCTCGCCTTCCTCGGAATCGGCGCCGACTTCTTCCTGTATGGCTCCGGCGTGGGGCCGGGCTTCCCGATCGCGACCGTCGGAGCGCTGCTCTTCGGGGCCGGCTCGTCCCTCTGGGCATTGAAGGCAGGGGACCGCGCGGTGCTCGAGTCCGCCAACGCGGTTCCGATCGACCGCGCCGACCCGCGCCAGCAGGTCCTGGACAACGTGGTGGAAGAAATGGCGATCGCGGGCGGCCTCCCCAAACCCGCGGTCTACGTGATCCCGGACTCCGATCCCAACGCGTTCGCCACCGGCAGCGGACCGGAAAGATCGTCGATCGCCGTCACGTCCGGACTGCTCGACTCTCTGAACCGCGAAGAGCTCCAGGCGGTCGTGTCGCACGAGATGGCGCACGTCCGCAACTACGACGTGCGGCTGATGACCGTCGTGGCGGCGCTCGTCGGATCCGTGCTCCTGATTTCCGACTGGGGAAGGCGCGGGATCGGCTGGGGCGGGCGGCGCCGCTCGAGCCGGGCCGGGGGCGGCGGCATCTTCCTTCTCGTGTTCCTCGTTCTCTGGATCGTCTCCCTCGTTCTCGCTCCCCTGATCGCGCGGCTCGTCGCGATGGCCGTCTCCCGCGAGCGGGAGTACCTCGCCGACGCCTCCGGCTCGGAACTGACGCGCAATCCGCTGGCGCTGGCGTCCGCGCTCGAAAAGATCGACGCGGCCGTCGCCCCGACCTCCTCGATCAAGCAGGGCGTCGCGCACCTGTGCATCGAAGACCCGCGGGGCCGGGTCGTCAACGAGCGCGAGGGCGGCTGGGCCGAGCTCTTCGCGACGCACCCGCCGATCGCGAAGCGGATCGCCCTCCTGCGCGAGATGGGGTATCAGCGCGGGCGAACCTAGTGACCCGAGCGGGCGATCGGTCCCCTCACCCGACAGGTCTCGGTCCAGATCTCGGAGTGGACCAGAGCCATAAGCCGGCCCTTCGAATAGACGCCGGTCTTTTCGTGAATCGCTTTCACGTGCGTGTGGACTGTGTGGTATGACACGTGACAAAGCTGCGCGGCTTCGGCATAGGAGAGTCCCTCCGCCAGGACGACTGCGACGAGGGCCTCCATTTGCGTCAGCCCGAACCTACGGCGCAAGGCCTCTTCCAAAATCGCGCTACCTTGAGTCTCAGGGGTCTTGTCCGAGGAGTTCGCGAGGAGCCAGGGTCGAAGAAGTCGGTCTCATAACGCCTCCCTCACGCCCATCACACGGCATTCCCCTCCGCCCGGCAATGAGGATTCCCCCTCAAAAAAGGGGAGAAAGACTCCCCTTTTTTGGGTGGCGAGCCGTGGGGCGGCCGTTTTCCGAAGAACCGACTCGGTCCGGAGGTCCCTGGCAAAGGTCAGAGCTCAGGTGGGAACGACCCACGTTGCTTCCTTCACCGCCTGGTCTGCGGTCGAGACGAACCGAATCGACCCGGCAAGCGCCGAAGCGCCGGGCCCGACCGCCTCAGCGATCGCGAGCGCGACGGTTCGACGCCAGAGGAGTCCGAGAAAGACGAGCGGCCGGGGAGGCACGTGCGCCTTCGCGATGGACTCGGCCATCCAGGCGATTTCGAGCATCGTGCCGAGCCCGCGGGGAAGGAAGATCGCCCCCGACGATTCGTCGGTCAGACGCCGCAGCCGGCCGCCCAGGTCGTCCTCGCGGACGGCCTCAGACACGAAACGGTT
>Ga0207684_10004227_pt1 | contig 13632 bp, 21 predicted proteins | sample KBSK5501metaG_FD_184342 | JGI IMG/M metagenome (GOLD analysis project Ga0207684, IMG submission 184342) | Corn, switchgrass and miscanthus rhizosphere microbial communities from Kellogg Biological Station, Michigan, USA - KBS K5-50-1 metaG... | ecosystem: Host-associated > Plants > Roots >...
TGAAAACAGGGTGGCGTTGAAACCGGCCAATCGTTCGTTCGAGGAGGCCGCCGCCATTCCTGTGGCGGCCATCACCGCTCTGCAAGGCCTGCGCGATACGGGGCACATCCACACCGGGCAAAAGGTTCTGATTAACGGCGCCTCTGGTGGCGTGGGTTCGTTTGCGGTGCAGTTCGCCAAAGCATTCGGGGCCGAAGTCACCGGCGTATGCAGCACGAGGAACCTGGACATGGTGCGCTCGATTGGCGCAGATCATGTCATTGACTATACGAAGGAAGATTTCACCAGGAATGGGCAGCATTACGACCTGATTTTCGATGCGGTAGGAAATCGTTCCGTCTCTGCTTACAGGCGCGCACTGAACCCCAATGGAACGTGTGTGGTTGCCGGCTTCTCAGGCCTGCCGAGGCTCTTCGAACACATGGTGCTGGGGCCGTTGAGGTCAAAGATCGGGAACAGGTGGGTCGGCCTCATGGGAACAGCGAAAATGAAGCAGCAAGACCTGGTTTTTGTGAAAGAACTTGTGGAAGCTGGAAAAGTCATACCGGTAATCGAGAGACGCTACCCGTTGCGCGAGGTTCCTGAGGCTATCCGGCACCTTGAAACAGGACACGCCCGAGGAAAAGTCGTCATCAAAGTGGAGCAGACTCGCGTGCCTGTGTGATGTAACCGGCCTACGGATTTTATAACAGGCACGGAATCAGATCAGTGAAAAAGGATATCCAGATGAAAGCGATTGTGTATACAAAATATGGCCCCCTGATGTGCTTCAGCTCAGGGAGGTCGCCAAACCTGTTCCTAAAGACAATCAAGTGCTGGTAAAAGTTCAGGCGGCATCGGCCAACGCGCTTGATTTCCGGCGCTTCACATCGACATCGCTGGTGGGCCGCTTCATGGACGGTGTGCTTCTCAAAGCCATCAACACGGTCCTCGGAGTCGACATCGCCGACAGGTGGAGGCCGTTGGCGCAGCCGTCAAGCAGTTCCAGCCAGGGGATGAGGTGTTCGGGGTATACAAGGGTGCGTTTGCCGAGTATGCGTGTGCTGATGAAAACGAACTGGTCTTGAAACCGGCCAGTCTCTCGTTTGAGGCCGCCGCCGCCGTCCCGGTAGCGGCGGTCACCGCTCTGCAGGGTCTTCGCGACAAAGGACAGATTCAACCTGGGCAACAGGTCCTGATTAACGGGGTCGTCTGGTGGTGTGGGGTCATTTGCAGTGCAGCTTGCCAGATCGTTCGGGACGGAAGTGACTGCCTGTACTGGCTACATGGGACATCCGTTCCTCCACTAGGAGCACATGGGAGTGCATGAGGTGCATGAGGAGCAGGGAGGAGGATTCTCTTGTCGGGAGGGATGTAATTCGAGCTTGTTGCCAGTGGCAGCCTCAGCTGAGCAAGAAGCGCGACTTTTTCCCCAGCATGGTCCCCCATGAGCATGTGCCATACAGCCTTCGTAACCGAGATCAAGGGGAGAGGAACAAGACATGCCCAAGACTCCTCTCGGGTCTTGGGCATGATCGCGGAACCGACCGGAACCGACGGGCGTCCGATTATCTCCAAGCATACAGCGTGACAGGCAGACAAATAAGACTTGCGATGCTTTTCCTGAAAGGAACTTCGCTTCTCTACTCATGGATAGTTGTTGGGATTTTCACCCTGCAATCCCTCGACAGCAGCAATGTCGAGGAGGCCAACATCAGCACAGACAAAGATGGGTTCTGGCGCTTGATTGGCTAACGTATACTGACGTAGAGCAAGCACGCAAGCGAGTTGTACTGCATCATAAGCACGTAGGCGATGCGAGCGACAGAGGTCGCCTGCGGCATTATAAAGATCAGTAGCCACAGGCCAGATGTTGTAGCTCTCTTGGCTATCCTGTCGAAACACGGTAATGAGCCGATCACGTTCAGCGATGTTGATACTTTTCTCGCGCGCTCTCCGGCAGATCGCCGCGACGACTTCTACGAGTGCCGCTTGTGAAATGTATAGGTCGTGACCTTGTGCTGGATTGCAGAGGGAGAGGATCCAGGCTTGCCCAGATTCAAAGATGTACCGTTTGATGATGGCCGAGGTGTCCAGGAAGTAGGTAGCCATTAATACGGACCTCGGTCTTCAATCACCATCTCAGATGCAGGCTTGTCACTGGCAAACAACCGGGCAAGACGTTCGCGCTCTTCCTGTTCTTCCTGGGTCAAAGGGCGTTGTGTGGCAAGGCTCGCAAGCTTCCCTTCACGATAGAGCTTCTCAGCAAGTTCGCGTCCAGTCATTGGGCGTTTTTCTGAAGAAGCTGATTGTAAATGTCGTATCAGGTCACGTAGAAGCGTTTCTGGCGGCTCTCCTCTCCTGGCAGCTTCTGCAGCCAGCACCTGGTATTCCTGGTCAGTCAAGGTGACAGTCATTTGGTACGCCATGAAGATTACCTCCCATTATCAAGATACGACAAACTGCTCTTTTCCAGCATAGCATTGATTTTTCCATCTGGCAACTTTTTTAGAGATCATCTCGGCCTTACGATGAGAAAATCACTCGGCTACGGCTGAAAAGTGGTTTTTCTCTGAGTGTCGCTAAACATTCATCCAGGGATAGGACTCTACAGACCTCCCACCACAGGCCAGTATACATCATATAAGCGAGGATGCCAGATATGAACCTACTCCTCAGGTTTAAATTGCTCTGCGGCATCAATGCCAAAAAGAAGCTTTCCATGCACCATCACCTGGTTTCCATCAGCAGAGCCACAAAAGGTATGAAGCACATGATGGCGGAGCTTATCCAGCGCGTTCTCAACAGGGGTAATTCGACGGCGATAGGTAACGGTTCTGGCAAGAGGGTCGACTGCTGAGGGGAAGAACGCGTTGGTTTCAAAGCGAATGGCAACGGCAACCAGATCTGGATATGCTGGGTAGACTCCCCAGAAGACGTGTTGCTGTGGAAGGTTGAGCGTTCTTGCCAGGGGTACAGCCCCACTCAATGGTGGATAAATCAGTCTTCTCTCCTACTAGCTTGACAATCCCGCTCGATCCTGTTTATCCTTGCTTCAACCTTTCCATTTTCCCATTTTCAAATAGCGAGGATCCTGATGCCCCAACATGTGTTGTTCCTCCTGCTCGTGTCCTTCCTCCTGCTGTGCCTGCTCCTGCTTTGTGCTCTGTGTTGGCCCCATCCTGGCCCTGTCCAGGCGAGAGCAGCAGCCAAGATGTGCAGCACGCTCCACCGTCTGCTGAAGCCTCGCACCCCAGATGACTGCTCTGCCTGTCGTCTAGCCTCCCCTGCCTCGTCAGTTGGAGGGCCAGCACCTGCTGCTGTGCGTCCCTGGCCAGAGGTGAAAAGCCGCCGGGGAGCCCCCAAGCGCGTGAACACCGAGGGCTACGCCTGTCCCAACCGAACATGTCCTTACTTTGGCATCACCGATGCACACGTTCATGCGCCGGTTGGAGATGGCAAGCATGGGCAGGCCGAGCGGATCCAAACCTTTCGCTGCCAGGCCTGCCGTACCACGTTCACTGCCAGGCGCAACACTGCACTGTATCGCCTGAAAACCCCTTCTCAGCAGATCGCCATGGTGCTCTCGGCGCTGGCCGAAGGGCTGGACGCTTCCGCGGCCGAACGGGTCTTCGGCTACCGGCAAGCCACCATCACCACTTGGCTCTCGCGCGCAGGCGAGCACGCTCAGACGTTGCACGAGCGCTTTTTCTCCCATCTCCAGCTCCCGCACCTCCAGCTGGATGAACTGCGCACTCGGCTGCGCAACGCCAAGCAGGTGCTGTGGCTCTGGCTCGCCATCGATCCCTGCACCAAGCTTGTTCCCGTGCTCCATCTGGGTCCACGCACACAACATGCAGCGCACCTGTTCATCCACTCCCTGCGGCAGATCTTGGCTCCTGGTTGCCTCCCCCTCTTTACCAGCGATGGGTTAAATTTGTACTTTTATGCTCTGACGGCCCATTTTGGAGGCTGGCTCGCAGGTAGTCGTCGAAGGAAGAACGTGCGTCAGTGGCAGGTGGCGGCGGGTCTGATCTACGGCCAGGTGAAAAAATGCTACCGACGGCGCAAGCTGGTCCGCGTCAGGCACGTCATGCTTCTGGGGACACAGGCCGCTCTCACAGCCACCTTGCAGGGACTAGGCTTCTCTGGACGGTTGAACACCGCCTTTATTGAGCGGGTGAATCTGACGGTGCGTCATGGCGTCTCCGCTCTGGCCCGCCGCACCTGGGCCACAGCTCAGCAGACCCCACATCTGCTCGCTCACGTGGAATGGTGGCGCGCTTACTATCATTTTGTGCGTCCCCACAGAGCGCTGCGAGTAGTGCTCGTGCAGCCGCGAGCGCAAGGTGGCAAGCTGGTGGCGCAACGCTACCGGCAGCGAACTCCGGCGATGGCAGCCGGCAGAACCCATCGACGATGGACGGCTTGCGAGGTACTCTCTTGCCCCCTTGCCGCCGGCTTCCACTTAAGAGCCACCGAAGCCAGGTGCGGTTGTAGGGTCATGTCGCGAGGAAGACGGTGCAAGTGCCAGCAGAAGAAGTCCGGTGGGGCCTCATTCCAGGGTGAGATTGCCTGTCCGGACTGCCCAAGGACGAACATTCAGCCCGACATGCCTTTACAGGGGCTTGTCAAATTATCCACCATCTCCTATGGCAGCACCCAACAATGCGCTGACCCACGAGCAGAAAGCCCAGGCCCTCACGCAAATCCTCGCACACGCCACCGCAGGCCGCTGCACGGTCGAGAGGGAGATGGTTCCGCCTGAGCAAGTTGCCGCAGCCTGGGATCGGCAGGCTGCGTCTGCTCGTCGCAAGCTCATCCTCGTTCCCGAATGAACAAATCTAGCGTGAATATAATGCTCCTCGCGGCCCCGGCACTCCTACCTGGTAGGGAGTTCGCCGAGTGTGACGTTGACGGTCAGGTGCTGCTTGCCCCGGTAGACCTGTACCGAAACCCTCTCACCGGGGTTCTTGCTGATGAGCGCATTGCCCAGCGAGGGAACATCATCGACGGCCTTGTCCCCGATCTGCACAATCACATCCCCCGGCTGCAACCTGGCCTGAGCCGCAGGGCCATCGGGAGCAACATTTACAATGAGCGCTCCATGATCGACAGCCAGGTTGTCCTGTGCGGAAAGCTGGGCATCCACGCTCGTGACCGTCACGCCCAAGGCGGCTCGCCCCGTGTGCGTGACCTTGCCTGTCTCGATGAGCTGTGGCACAGTGAACTGCACGCGGTTGGAGGGGATCGCAAAACCCACCCCGTTGGCCGGCGTCTTGAATTGCGGATCGATGGCGGCGAGCGTGGGAATGCCGATGACGTTGCCCTGCAAATCAACCAGCGCACCACCACTGTTGCCAGGATTAATCGGTGCATCGGTCTGTATGGCGTCGGGGATCGTTGCCCCATTCCGTCCCTCAGAGACGCTACGTCCCAGGGCGCTGATAATGCCATTGGTGACCGTCTGCGTGATGCCCAATGGGTTGCCAATCGCCAGCACCTCTTGCCCAACTCGTGACTTCGACGAGTCGCCAAGCGTGGCCACGATCAGGCCCGTTTTCGGCGGCGTCACCTTCACCACCGCCAGGTCATCGGCAGGGTCGGTGCCGACCAATTGCGCAGGGAGTTTTGTGCCATCATAGAGGACCACTTCTAGGCGCTGCACCCCGTCAACCACGTGGTGATTGGTTACAATGTAGCCACGCCGGTCAATAATTACCCCGGACCCCAGCCCCTGACCACTTGGGGTGACCACATTGATCTGAACTACTGCCGGTCGCACCTTCGCCACCACCGCTTCTCGTACCACCTCTATATTACTGCCCGTCAAAGGGGGAACGCTCGCTCCTGTATTGGTTCCGCTTTGCACGGCGTCTGTACCGGTTCCCCCACTCACTGCAAACGTCCAGCCTGCAAATAAGCCGACACCAAAGACCACCGCCAGTAGCACGGTCAGGACGATGATCGCCCCTGTCCGCACGCCTCTGGAGCGGGGCTGCTGGGGAACAGGGCCAGGCATGGATGCCTGTCCATCGTGAGGTCGGCTGATTGGATTGTTCTCTAGATCAGGTTGCTGCATTTTCATACACCTCCACTCTGCTCTGGCATGCTTCTGCTCCGAGCGGTCGCTGACGTACATCTCCTTTCCAGTCTCTGGAGATGGTGAGAGAAGGAAATCAGCATCCCATGTGCTCTCCCCTTCCCTCACATGAAAAGCATACTGCGTCCGCGTGAGATGGCACTGTGAATTGTCTGAGATGAGCCTGTGCATGCAATTTTGCTCATCGCTCCTCGGGCGCCATTCACCACTTCCACATCTGACAATGAGCGTGAGGCGGTATATGGTCGGCGACACAATCGCATGATGCAGCATGTATCCCGGCCATGTGAGGGAACATCGGAAGACGACTGGCGTTGCTCGATGTTCAGGCGAGCGGGAGCCAGACGCTGAAGGTGCTGCCTTTGCCCAGCGTGCTTGCGGCGGTGATGTGACCACCGAGTTGCTCGACCAGGGTTTGCGCGATGGACAGTCCCAACCCTGTCCCCTGGCGTGAACGGGCATGGTCGGCCCGGTAGAAGCGCTCGAAGAGGTGCGGCATATCAGTCGGATCAATCCCGATGCCCGTGTCCCGCACCCGCAGCACGGCCTGTCCCTCGACCCGTTCCACCGAGACGGTCACGCGGCCTCTGTTCTCTCCACTGCTGGGGGTATACTTGATCGCATTATCGAGCAGGATCAGCGCTACGCGGCGCAGGCTTTCCTCGTCGCCTCGCACGCGCAGCGGCTCAATATGGCCGATCTCCAGTTGGAGCGTCGATCCCTCCATGACGAGCCGCCGCCGCAGCTGGCGCACCAGTTGGAGCACCTCGTGATCGAGCTCGACAGGTGGCAGGTGACCTGTCCTTCCCTCGGCTCTCGCCTCCACCTCCTGGGCTGCCGACGGCGTGTCCACGCTCGCATCGGCGCGAGCCAGCAGCAGTAACTCCTCGACCAGTTTCGCCAACCGGAGCGTCTCTCCATGGGCGTCAGCGAGCATGCTGCGGCGCTCCTCTGGCGGCAGGTCCTCCAGGTGCCGTTGCAAGAAGGCCAGGTTGCCCTGGATCGTGGTGAGCGGGGCACGCAGTTCGTGGGAGGCATCGGCGACAAAGCGGCGCTGCGTTTGCGTTGCGCTCTCCAGGGAAGCCAGCATCTCATTGAAAGCATCGATCACCTGCCCCATCTCGTCGTGTCTGCGCGGCCGAGGGAGGCGCTGGCTGAGACTGCCAAAGCGTGTCCCACGTGCCGTGGAGGCGGCGATGGCGCGTGCGGTGGCGACCATGCCTGCCAGGGGCCGCAGCACACGCGTGGCCAGAATCCAACTCCCGACGAGCGTCCCTGCCAGCGTTACCAGTCCGACGAGCAGGAGCAAGCTCTGTAACAAGAACAAGCTGGCATCGATATCACTGAGCGATTTGGCGACCAGGAGCAAGCCAATGACCGGACCAGCCCCTTGCGGGGTCCCATCAGCGTTCACCCCATTTCCGCTCGTCTGTGTTACCGGCGCACGAACGGGCAAGGCTTCCATGCGCACATGCTCACCTTCCGCCGTTGTGGTGTACCAGAGTGTCTGGCCAGCGAGTACGGCCCGCCTGGTCTCAGCGCTGATCGGAAGACTCCTGCCCAGTCCACTTGTGGAGGGATAGCGTACTACCCCTTGCGAATCCACCACCTCGACCACCACGCCAGCCTCACGATACGTGTCGATGGCAGGTAGGGAAAGTTGCGCAGGCCAGTATGGGGGGGTAGACGAGAGTTCGTGTGTGAGAGCCACCGAGACCAGCCGAGCCTCGGTACGCACACTGCTGTCGACACTCTGATTGAGCGCATTGGTCGTCAAGAGCAGGATCAGCGTCGCAAAGACCCCCAGCGCCACGATCAAGAGGCTGCCATACCACAGCAGCAAGCGCAGGCGCAGCGACCGCGGCCTGCTCCGGTCAGATGGCGGGGCGGTCGGTCTCCGCATGTCTTTGCTCACTTCCCATGCAATGGTGCGCACATGCCTTCTCCCTTCGCGTGTCGTGTCTGCAGATATGCACATCCGAGAGGCGCGCTCCGCCTCCTGGCTCATTCTTTGAAGACATAGCCGACACCACGCACCGTGTGGATCAGCCGTGGCTCCCCCTCCGCCTCGAGCTTGGCACGCAGGTAGCCCACGTAAACCTCCATCACATTGGAGGAACCCTCGAAATCCATGCCCCAGACGCGATCCAGAATGATGTCGCGGGTGAGGACCTGGCGCGGACGCCGCAAAAAGAGGGCCAGCAATTCCTACTCGGTGGGTGAGAGTTCAATTTCACGCGCACCGCGATGGGCCACGCGCGTACCCGTATCCAGCTCGACATCCACGTAGCGCAGGACCTCCTGCCGCTCCTCCTGGTTGCGGCGTAAAAGCGCCTTGACCCGCGCCACTAACTCCTCGGGAGCAAACGGTTTCACCAGGTAGTCGTCTGCGCCCGTCTCGAGTCCTTTCACCCGGTCAGAGACGGCATCACGCGCCGTGAGCATCAGAATGGGAACCATATCACCCGCCGCACGCATGCGCCGCGCCACCTCCAATCCCTCCGGCCCTGGCAACATAATATCGAGCACGATCAGATCGGGTGGACGCTCCAAGGCACGATCCAGGGCTTCGTTGCCGCTGGCCACAATGGCGACGCTATAGCCTTCATACGCAAGCACACGCCGTAACAACTCCGTAATGCGTGGATCATCGTCCACGACCAGAATATGTGCCTTCATCGATCTTCCTCCAGTTGTGAGAAGAGCAATTTCGCTTGCTCCAGTCGCAAGAGTACACCCCGCGGTAGACCTCTGCGCTGCTCCCCTCGTCGTTCTCCTTTGCTATGAAGAGCATAGCATAGCGGTATGAAGCCATCCTGAGCCGAAGTTGAGACGAACCTGAGAGCCATGCACCTCCTCAGATTGTAGCTGATATTTCGGCTAACTGCACCTCCTCTCCCTTTTCCCGGGTCGTCTCAGACCCGGCTCAGCCAATTCACAGCAGCAACTTATATGCGCCATGTATGCTGGTGCTGTATGCATATGAAGAGTGGCTGTGCCTTTGCATCATGTGCTCATCTGTACAACAACCTCTGGAGCTATCAGAGCACGTGCCGTTCGATAGGAGGCATCCTCATGAACAGGCAGGAAACAAAAAGACCTGCGTACAGCATCCTGGTTCGTCGTCTGGCAGCCTATCTCGTCGATATCCTGCTCCTCTTTGCAGCCGTCGTGAGCACGCAATTTGGCCTGGCGGCCCTCACGGGCGGATGGCCTTTTCGCCTGCTCACGACCGGCCTACGTATCGAGGGCTGAGTCTGGCTGAGCGTTTCCCTGCCAACCTACCTCTACTTTGCCCTGAGCGAAAGCTCCACCCATCAGGCAACACCTGGCAAGCGCTTGTTGGGTCTGCGTGTGACTGACATAGCTGGCAACCGCATTGGCTTCGGTCGAGCGCTCTTGCGGACGATCGTAAAGCTGATTCCCTGGGGGGTGACCCACCTTTCGCTCTTCCTGCCCACCCCCATCCTCACGGATGGACAAGGTGGCTTTCCGCCTGGGCTGATCACCGCCAACATCTTGATCGTCGTCTACCTGGCCGCCATCGTGATGACTGCTGGCAAACAGGGGGTGCATGACCTGGTGGCAAGAACGATGGTGCTGCCGTGCGCTCCCTTTGGCGGCGAGGAGAAGCCATCGGGAGGCAAGAGGTGGAGGTTGAGAGCACTTCAGTAATGCGCGAGAGGACTGTCCTGGATTGGATAAGGCAGTCTCCTCGCATCTTTGGACGTCCCCATCATTACGCGGCGTAGCGAGGCTTCTCGGTTGATAAGCTTTGTCGTATCTGCAAGTAGCGCAGAACCGATTCCCGGCTGAGTACCCCCACAAAACGTCCATCCTGCACGATCGGCACCTGGTTGATATTTTGGTCGTTCATCATCTCCAGTATCTCGAGTAAGGGTTGCTCAGGAGAAGCTGTGTAGACCTGTTCCAACTGGCACATCGCGTGACCAACTGGGGGTGAAAGCCCATTGCTCTCGCGGCACGCGCACAATGTCTGCCAGAGTAATGAGTCCCATCAGGTAATCACCCTGCGTGACAGGAGCCGAACTCAGGCCCTGTGGCAGAAAGTAGTTCTCCACACGGAACATGCTTGTTCGCCTGTCAAGGCGCTCTGGATGACGCGGGGATGACCAGCTGCAATTGCTCATCGGCCACGCGGGCCTCTAGTGGAGTGTGACCACACAGCTCACCATCCAACGTCACCTCCTGCCGTCCATCTTCCGTGGCGATAGTCACGCCTCGTCTCTCGCACGTAGGCATCGTCCTTGCCTGGATAACTAAACTTTGGCCCTTCAATGTGAAAGCTCCCTGAAGCGTGACTGAGATGAACCTGAGACGGCAAGAACAACGATCCTCAGGTGCGGTTCAGGCTTGCTTCAGAGTATTCACAGCCTCACCTGCTAGACTATGCATGGGAAAGCTGCAGAGGCTTGCAAGTCACGAAGGAGCAGAGTCACTTTCCCAATGTAGAAGGAGACAAGAAAATGATAGATGTGTTCACAGGGCTACTGCTGGTGGCGCTGATCGGAGGAGGCTTCCTGATCGCTCGGCGCCTCGTTGACCGGCGCAACATGATGAACCGGCCCATGGAAATGCCATGGCAATCGGGATATGGTCCAAGAGATGACTATGGTCAGAGTATTCCCCCAGATCAAGGCTATGATGGCCCTGGCTACGGCAGGCCGATGTACGGCCCGGGTTACGGGGATCCTCGCTCTAGGAGACCTGCCTATGGCCCTGGTTACGACCCTGCCGGATATGGGAGGCCGATGTACGGCCCGGGCTATCCACCTCAATCGGGGATGGGTCCCTGGGCTGCCGGAGGTCTGGGTGCGCTGGGCGGCGGGCTATTGGGCTATCACCTGGGCCAGATGGCAGGCGAGCAGAGCCAGCAGGCTTCAGATGGCGAGTCTGCCAGCTCAGACCAGATGGTTCCGCTCGATCAAGGAGGGTATGATCCAGGCATGGTCGATGTCGGCTCCTTAGATGGAGGAGGCTTCGCGGATATGGGCGCAGACTTTGGAGGTGGCGATTTCGGCGGAATCGACATGTAAGCGTTCTCGTAGTGCATCTGCCAGTTGCTGACTGTTATGTAGTGGTGCGGCTGACAGCGTCGTCAGCCACACCACTGCCCTCTCCAGGAATTGGCTTCAGACAGATGGAAAAGGAAGCTGATAAGGACGAAACCATAGGAGAAAAGGGATATGAACCACTATCCATACCATCCCTATGGCAATCAAGGGCAGCCATATAGTCCGTACCAGCAACAGCAACCCTGGTATGCGAATACTAGCGCTGTCGGTGATCGTGCTGCCTACCAATCGCTGCTCAGCAAGGTGTTGATGATGCTGAGCCTCTCTCTGGTGATGGCAGGCCTCGGCATGTTTGCTGGCTTGCAGTTGCTCACATCTTAGCCTGTCCTTCGCGAGCGGCCCGCTGTCGTTTATCATCGCTCTGGTGAGCGTAGCTCTCTTCAGCGGCTTCATCGTCTACGATATCCAGCGGATCAAGTTCACGGAGGATACGATGTCGGCGGCGATTCTGCTGACTATCAGCATCTATCTGGATATTCTGAACTTGTTCTTGAGCCTGCTCCACTTGCTTGGTGGAAGAGACGATAGGAGATAATTGTTCAGAACGTCAGACGCAGGATGCGATCATCATCAGGAGCAGGATTACCACGTCCATCTCGATTACTCGTAAGCACCCATAAAGACCCGTCAGGTGCCGTCGTACTTGCCGTGGCCGTGGTTGCCTCAATCGTGCGTGCCCGGCGTCTTGCTGCCAGAAACGCCGAGCCTGAGGCACAGGCGCGCGGAGAAGTTGACGAGGAGATCATGCCTAAAAAATAGCAGAGATTGACCACCTGCAGATGCTGATCGAGCGAGCGGGCTGGGTACTCCTGGGTGTCCTTGTGCTCCTCTTTCTCGCCTGGCGCTTCTTTAGACAGCGCATGTGGCATCGTATGCAGCAAAAGCGCAGGGAGGCCCGGCGCAGAGCGAGAAGTGCAGTTCTTCAGTGAAGTTTCATGCCTCTCGACCGGATAGAGGCTCATCTTCATAAAGAGGTCTGCTCTGCACTATCTGCCTGCAATAAGTGGTGTGTTGTACGGAGTATCACAGCCTCGCCCAGCGGTTTCGTGCTCTTGTTCAGGAGGTGATGTTGTCATGGCTGGATCGTTCATTGAAATTATTGTGACCCTGCTGCTCATTCTTCTCAACGGTGTCTTCTCGATGTCAGAGACAGCCTTTGTCTCTGCTCGCAAAGCACGCTTGCAACAACGAGCCGACAGCGGTGATGCCAATGCGCAAGCAGCTCTGGATCTGATGGACGCACCCAATCGGTTTCTTTCTACCGTGCAGATCGGCATTACCCTCATTGGCATTCTGGCCGGTGCGTTTGGCGGGGCTACTCTTGCTCTGTCGCTCTCTGCGTATCTTGGACGAATCCCCTGGCTTGCTCCCTACGCGGAGACACTTAGTCTTGCTATCGTTGTCGCGGTGATCACCTATTTGTCACTGGTCATTGGCGAACTCGTGCCCAAACGCATCGCCCTGAACGCCCCAGAGCGGATTGCGACAGCTGTCGTACGTCCCATGCGCTTGCTCTCGCTGCTGGCCTCTCCACTGATCGCCTTTCTGAGCCTCTCCACTGAAACCGTTCTCCGCCTGCTGCGCGTGCGCCCATGCTCCGAACCGCCCGTGACCGAGGAGGAGATCACAAATTTGATCGAACAGGGCAGACTGGCCGGGGTTTTTGAGGAAACAGAGCAGGACCTGGTCGAGCGGGTCTTACGCCTGGGAGACCGGCGTGTGAGCGCGCTGATGACAGCTCGCGCTGATATTAGCTGGATCGATATTGACGACTCGCTCGACCAGATTCAGCAGTTGATTCTCCAGAGTGCGCGGACGCGCTTTCCGGTTTGCCAGGGCATCCTTGATAACGTACTGGGCATCGTCCATGCAAGGGATCTCTATGTGCAACTGGCAAGCGGACAACTACTGGATCTACGAGCCCTTATACGCCCGGCCCTCTTTGTGCCGGATAGTACAAGGGCCTTCAGTCTGCTCGAACGTTTCAAACAGACGGGTAGTTCAATCGCTCTTATAGTCCAGGAATATGGCGAGATCGAAGGAGTGATCACCCTCACAGACCTGCTGGAAGCGCTGGTCGGCGATTTGCCGGCAGCCGATGAACCAGTCGAGCAAGAGGCAGTGCAACGAGAAGATGGATCGTGGCTGCTGGATGGAGCCCTCGCATTGCAGGAACTTCAGGACCTTCTGGTTCCCGTCGTCACTGATTCCTTTGAATGGGCGGGGTGGCGCTTTGAGGTCATGGATATGGATGGTCGCCGTGTGGACAAGGTATTGGCAACGCCCCTTCATCCTGCTCAAAGCGCCTCGCAGCAACGATAAACGGCTCAAGAAGAGGAACTGCGTCGACTGAGGCGGGAGCTAGCAGTGACGAGGCATTAGAACCTAAAGCTCGTTGCACCATATGGCTCAGCCGTCCCAAGGGCAAACACGGTCTTGGGTGTGACTTCGTAG